>Ga0074046_10001934_pt1 | contig 18256 bp, 19 predicted proteins | sample BogForMeECP23OM3_FD_94441 | JGI IMG/M metagenome (GOLD analysis project Ga0074046, IMG submission 94441) | Bog forest soil microbial communities from Calvert Island, British Columbia, Canada - Bog Forest MetaG ECP23OM3 | ecosystem: Environmental > Terrestrial > Soil > Wetlands ... | reverse complement strand
TCGGGAGCGGCGCCCACGATCGTATACGCGTTCCGGCGCGTCCGGCGTAGCACGTCCACAGAAGGTACAACTCGTGAAAACGCCAGTTCACGGAAACGCTTTGGAAGCCCATAGCGGACAACGTCCCCTTCGCACGCAAAGCAACGGTTATGATTGAAGAATAAATCTGCATTGGTATAGCCCCGACGCTCTCTGTTCTTCTCGTTCAACGCGCACCCCGAGGACCCGCTCGAGCATTTCGCGTTCCAAACGTCTGACGAGCGGAAAGGCGTCCAGCAAATCCAAGATTGGCGAGTGATGCTCCACGATCACTGTCGGTTCACGACTCGAAACTTCGGACATATAACCTTCGTGATCGCGGAATTTTGCCAGCATCTCAGCTAGTTCCAAAACCGTCTGCCCGCGCAGCCTCCGCATGTACTCCTCAGTCTTCGCGGTGAAGACTGAATACAACAACTTTTCCGCAGCTGCATGACCATAGAGCCGGTTTGCGGCATTCAGGATTTCGATCGTAGCGCCATTGCTTGCAGTTGGAAAAAACGTGTGCGCCTTCGGAGTCAACCTATAGACCATTTCCGGGCGTCCAACCGGCTTCGGACGCCGCCAAGTGTCAACGTACCCTTGCCGCTCAAGTTCCTCGCAATGTTGCTTTACGCCCATGTAACTAAGTTTCAGCCGCTCGCCAAGTTCGTTGACAGAAAGTCCCTGGGTTTTCTTAAGAGTGTCGACTATGCGCATCCTTTGCGAGCGGCCAACTTCACTTATTCGCTTCATCGGATTTCGATATCAAAACGGCCGGCCCGACCTTTACCGGACCAGCCCCACCTTAAGCACTCAATTGGGCGCTTTTTCGGTTACTTACCGACTTTCACGATCGAATAGGTCTTTACCCCCTTGCGATCCAGCAAAAGCAACAGGTTTGGCTTACCTTTCTGCTCGGCCAACGCCTTCTGAAATGACTCCGTATTGGTGACCTGGTTTCGCCCGACCTCGGTGATCACGTCTCCTGTTTGAATATCGGCCACCGCGGCCGGACTGTTCGGGGCAACCTCGGTCACAACAACTCCAGAATCCGACTTCAGCCCCAACTCCTGCTTTAACGTAGGGGTCACATCCTGGACCTGTACGCCAAAAGTAGAGGCAAAGTCTTCGCCTTGGGAAGGCTGGGCCTGGGCGCTCGCCAGCTTGGTCGTATCGCCCGGCAGTTCTTCCGTCTTCACCGAGACCGTAACCTTTCTTCCGTTCCGCCAAACCCCCAAATTAACTTGCTCCCCAACCTTCTTCTTCAAAATCTCGTTCTGAAGTTCCCGGGCACTGGTCACCGGAACGCCATCCACATCAGTGATCACGTCGGCAGGCCGCAAATCACTCTTCGCGGCCGGAGTATCAGCCTGAATTGTCCGCACGACTACCCCTTTGTCTACACCTTTGAATACTTCTGTGCGGTTCTGGTCGTTGAGACTCTCAATAATAATCCCTAGCCAAGGGCGGACGATCTTTCCTGAGGCGATGAGTTGCTCGCTCACCTGCTTAGCCAAGTTGCTTGAAATCGCAAAACCAAGCCCGCGGTTTAAGCCATGGATCAAGGTGTTCATACCAATCACTCTGCCATCGATATCACACAGCGGACCGCCACTGTTCCCGGGATTGATCGCCGCATCAGTCTGGATGTAGTCCTCATATTTGTCCGGCAGTAGTTCGTTGCGGCCTTTTGCACTCACCACGCCGGTCGTGAAGGTGTAGGCGAATTTGTAAGGAGTTCCGATCGCACAGACGATCTGACCTACTTTCACGTCATCGCTATTAGCGAAATCGATCGACGGAAGACCGGTTGTATCGATTTTTATGACCGCAACGTCGGTTCGATCGTCAGACCCGATGACCTTGGCCACGAAAGTTCGTCCGTCTTTCAACTTGACGCTAATTTTATCTTCGCCGTCGACCACATGGTTATTGGTGATGATGTAGCCGTCCTGGCGCACGATGAATCCGGACCCCTCGCTCTGATCGGGTTGCTCACTCTCGTCCCTGGGACCGCGGAAGAAAAAATCAAACCCATCCAAAGGGTTGGAAGAATTGCCTGATCGCCCGTTCTTTTCGACATCGACGACAACAACAGCCGGAGCGACCTTTTCGTAAACGGCTGTATAAGCGTCGTTTAGCTGATGCGCGATATCCTTCGCGGCATTCGATGCCGGCGCTTGGGCGAAAAGGGTTTGAGTTAGTAGGAGTCCCCCGACGGCGAGGGCCGAGACACGATGAATGACGCTCATATTGAAAGTAGACTTTGACAGAAGCGGTTTGCCGCCCGTTCAATACGGGAATGTGGCAGCAGAAACGCTAGAAGCAAGCAGGGTAAGGGAGAAAGGGAGTGATGGAGTATTGGAATTGCTCGTTTCGGCGGACGGGTGCCCAAGTCTTTCTTCCAGCACCGACGGCTAACCTGGAATCTTCTTGCACTTGACTGTTGGGTCGCACCAAGGACTCCTCGCGCCGGCACTCTGCTCCTTAGAGCTTAGCCCAGGGCACAAATTGACAATTGAAAGTGCGCACTTAGAATTGGACCAACTAGTCAACCAAAACATGCAAAGCTTAGCTGAAACCGCCGATAAGCGGTTCCTTTCGTTCGCGCCTGGTTTTTGGCCAAATGTCGCTCCCGAACTCTGGAACGATTGGAAATGGCAACTCAAAAACCGCATCACTAACCTGCAACAACTCGAAGGGAAGTTCGCGCTTACCCGCGAAGAGCGCGCTGGCGTAATTCTGTCCGGAAACAAGCTTGCGCTCGCCGTTACACCCCATTTTTTCAATCTTATCGACCCCGAAGACCCGAACTGTCCGATCCGTCGTCAGGTCGTTCCGCGGGTCGAAGAGTCCGACCGATCGCCGCTTGAGATGGCCGATCCGTGCGGCGAAGATTCCCGCATGCCCGTCCCGGGTCTTGTCCATCGGTATCCCGACCGCGTGCTCTTTCTGGTCACGGATCGGTGCGCATCCTATTGCCGCTACTGCACTCGCAGCCGTGTCGTCAGCGGCGTCGGTGAACAAGAGTTGCACATCGATTTCGAACAAGCCTACCGGTACCTGGAAGCTCATACGGAGGTCCGCGACGTCTTGCTTTCCGGCGGAGATGCCTTACTCCTTTCCGACGACAAGCTCCGCGGCATCTTGCGCCGTTTGCGCGCTATCGAACATATAGAGTTCGTCCGGATCGGGACTCGTGTCCCGATCTTCCTGCCGCAACGGATCACCGCCGAACTGTGCCAGATGCTTCAGGATTTTCACCCACTCTGGATGAGCGTTCACGTCAATCATCCTCGCGAGCTGACGACCGAGGTTAAGGCTGCTTTGGAACGTCTGGTAAACCATGGAATACCACTCGGAAACCAGAGCGTTCTCTTAAAAGGTGTGAACGATGATCTGGACGTCATGAGGGCGTTGGTACACAAACTCATGATGTGTCGTGTGCGTCCATATTATATTTATCAGTGCGATCTAATTCATGGCTCGGCGCACCTGCGTACTTCGGTAGCGAAGGGGATTGAGATAATCGAAGGCTTGCGGGGTCACACAACCGGCTACGCAGTGCCGCAGTTCGTCATCGACGCACCAGGCGGCGGAGGTAAGGTCCCGATCAATCCGGGATACATTCTCTATCACGATCACGAAAAAATCGTAATCCGAAACTACGAGGGCAAAATTTTCGAATATCCAGAGCAAGAGATGGCTGAGTATTCGCCGCGCCACGCCGAAGGCGATGACGAATTCTTATACTCCTGAGAGCGGTCATGATAGGGACGCGCTCCCGGCTCAGGGCTACGTCGGGGCTTTTCTGTGGACCATTGATCCCGGCTGCTGTAACTGCATCCATGGCTGGGATCGTTGTCAAACCGCGTGCGCGGATCTTTCACGGACACGATTGGGTCTATGCTTCGGAGGTTCTTAAGGCGTTTGGTGACCCTCAGCCTGGCGATGTTATATCGCTAAAAGACGGTCAAGATCGATTGTTAGGATCGGCCATCTACAATCCCAAATCACAGATTGTCGCCAGACGATTCTCCCGGCGAAAACAAGAGTTGGACCATGATTTCTTTGTTCGGAGGATCAGCCAGGCCATTGCTTCACGCGAAAAACTCGGAGTTAACCGAAACCCTGGCCGCGTCGTATGGAGTGAAAGCGACGGATTGCCCGGAGTGATTGTCGATCGGTACGGATCACATCTGGTCTTGCAAACACTCACGTTGGCTATGGATCAAAGAAAGGAACTGATCGCCGAAGCCGCTCAACAGCTCCTATCGCCTAACTCGATTATCGAAAGGAATGACGCTCCAATACGGAAAGCGGAAGGGCTCAATCTCGTCGCCGGCGTTCTCAGGGGGGAGCAACAGACCAGCATCGTGATCGAGTCGAAAGGTATGCGTTTCCAAGTTGACCTCCTTACGGGGCACAAAACCGGTCTATACCTGGACCAGGTGGACAACTACGAGGCCGTCGCAGAGCTTGCCACTGGCTTGCGAGTTCTCGATTGTTTTTCCAATCAAGGCGCATTTGCGATCGCCTGCGCCAAAGCCGGGGCTTCCACGGTGACGGCAGTCGAGATCAGCGGTGATTTGGTCAAGTCGATTGACGAGAACGCTCAGCTGAATGGAGTCACTATCACCACGGAGGAAGCAAATGTGTTCGACTATTTGTCAAAGGAAATCCATGAGAACGTCCAGTTCGATTTGATCGTCCTAGACCCGCCTTCCTTCGTTAAATCCAAAGATTCTCTCAGCAGCGCATGGCGAGGTTACAAAGAGATCCATATACGCGCTCTCCAACTGCTGCCGCCAGACGGGTTTTTGGCAACCTTCTCCTGTTCTCATCACGTTTCCCGTGAAATGTTTCTGGAGATGATCGTTGATGCAAGCGTGGACGCGAAACGTCACGTCCGAATCTTGAAGTATCTGTCACAACCACTCGACCACCCCATTCTCCCCCATATTCCCGAGACCGAGTATCTCAAAGGCTACCTCCTGCAGGTACTCCCGGGGAGATAGTGGCTAGTGGCTGGTCCTGGGCGGCGCCGTGAGATGGTAGATGCGCTCCTGCGCGTCCGGCGCCGAATGTCTAGGAAAGATCAAAGGCCAAAAAGACGGATTCGGGGAAGCCTATCTCGGAGCAGAGCGTCGAGACATTCCGCGCCGGACGCGCAGGAGCGCATCCCATCCACCAGCCTCTAGCCACTAAACCAAATTAACACAGATTTTCGTTGCGGCGGCGTCCGTTTTCCTGACAATGGATGTTTAATGTCGGAGAGTACGAAAGAACCGCTTCTCGACCTGCCAGACGAGAAGTCGACACCACCTGAAATGCTCGATTCCCAGGTCCAACGGGCTCAAGAACAGCTCCTGCAGCTGAAGCGCCAGCAGGAACTGATCGAAAAACAGAAACGCGAACTCGAAGAGCTCAGCCGGAAGCAAGATGAGCTGGAAAAGGGCCGCGCCGACATGATCGAAAAGCTAACCCGATCGCTCGTGGTGATCGAGCGCGAAACCTACGAAGCTGAGAAACGGGTGGAACAGTTGCGCGCCACGAACGCGACCTTTGCACAGCACCTTGAAACCCTCGAAGCTATCAATCCGAAAAGTTGGAGCAATTCGGATCTCCACAAGGAATTGAGCAAAGCATTGAGCGCAGTAGACGACGCTCGCGCTGAGTATACCAAATCGCTCACCAGAATTAACGCCAAATCCGACGCAGAGGTCATTGACCCACGTTCAAAGGTTGAGGACACCTACTACTCCGCACCAGACGATGCCAGTTTCGTGCAATGGCTTAAACGCGGCTTCGCATTTACGCTCCCCTTGTTGATTCTTGGGTTGAGCGCACTTCTCGTTTTCTACTTTATGCATGGCTGATACTGTTGAGTGATGGGACGCAGACGATTTAACGACTCTCCGATCTCAGCGAAGAAAGACGAGCTCGCGAAAAAAGAAGAAGAGCTGCGTCGCGAGATGGAAGAATTACAGCGAACGATCGAGGAAGCTCCGAAATTGGCTCAAGCTGAACAAGAACGGCAACGACAAGAGAGGATCGCGCGTGCGTCTACGAGACGGAGTCCGTTCGATTCCCCGGATATTTTGCAAGACTCGCGCCACGGGGAGGATCTGTTTTCGGACCGTCCGCGTCGCCCGAGGCGTGCGCAACGGCGTCAGGCGCGCATGCGTCTAATCATCTCCTGCCTAGCCGTCTTGGCTCTAGTAGCGATTGTGATCTTCCTCGCGATTCAAATGTTTAATCATCTCTGACGGGTAGTTTTGGGTTTTGAGTTTTGCGCTCGGACGTCAAAGCTCCTCGTTGCCTGCCATCTTCAGCTCAGGAAATTCCTCCTCTCTAAACTCATAGGCGGGTCGTGTGCCGCTCTGCGCGTTCGCAACCTCGCGGTGACGCAACTCCACGCGACGAATCTTCCCTGAGATCGTTTTTGGCAGATCCGAAAATTCAATTCGCCGAATGCGATTGAAAGGTGCCAGTGCTTTCCGGATATGTTGAAAAATCGATAGGGCGACCTCTCGCGAAGGCTCCACGCCCAACCGAAGAATCACGAATGCCTTAGGGACAGCTAAGCGAATCTGATCGGGCGACGGAACAACCGCACATTCTATCACGTCCGGATGGGCAATCAGAGCGCTTTCAAGTTCAAATGGGCTGATTCGGTAGTCCGAAGCTTTGAAAACATCGTCAGCCCTGCCAACAAACGTAAAATAACCATCGGCGTCGCAGGACATGACGTCGCCGGTACGGTAAACCATGCCCTCGATCGGGGACACGGTTCCATCATCTTTCTGGTACCCTGGCATCAGCCCCAGGGGTCGCGGATCGAGGATCAAACAGAGTTCGCCTTCGTTCGTCTCTTGATCATTGGCATCCAGCAGGACCAGCTTAAACCCAGGCAGCGGTGTGCCCAGCGATGCCGGCTTGACGAGTTGCGCCGGAGAAGTGCCGGCCACTGCGGCGGTTTCGGTTTGACCGTATCCTTCGCGGATCGTGAGGCCCCAGGCGGCCTGCACATGGTTGATAATTTCAGGATTGAGCGGTTCGCCCGCACTCACCACTTCACGTAGCTTGGTCTTATATTCCGCAAGTTGCTGTGTGACCAGGAAACGCCACACCGTCGGCGGAGCACAAAACGTAGTGACGTTTGCGCGAGTGATGGCCTCCAGCAACCCTTTCGCGTTGAAGCGTGACTGATTTGGGACGAAGACCGTCGCTTCGGCATTCCAGGGCGCGAAGAAGCAGCTCCAGGCATGTTTTGCCCAACCTGGAGAAGAGACGTTGCAGTGGATATCGCCCGGCCGCAGCCCGATCCAGTACATGGTCGAGAGATGTCCAACCGGATACGTGACGTGCGAATGCAGCACGAGCTTGGGCTTCGACGTCGTACCGGACGTAAAGTAGAGCTGCATCGGATCGCCGGCCCACGTTTCTCCGTCCGGTTCAAATTTCGCCGGAGCATCGTACCCATCCTCGTATGCATGCCATCCGGGCGCTCGCCCTCCTACAACAATGCGGGTGTAAGGTTTCTCCAATTGGCCAAACCTCGATACGCAATCTGCGGTACACACGATGTGCCGCACACGACCTCTTTCAATACGGTCGGTCAGATCGTCTCCGCTGAGAAGAGGTGTTGCCGGCAGGATGACGCCACCAAGTTTGATGAGCGCCAAAACCGTCTCCCAAAGGGGAGGCACGTTGCCAAGCATCACCATGACGCGGTCGCCGCGACGGACGCCCAGCTCGCGATAGTAGTTTGCCAACTGCGATGATCGATTCGAGAGTTCGCGAAAGGAAAGCTTGGTTTCTGCCCCGTCTTCGAACATGATCCAAAGCGCCGATTGATCGCTTCTTTCGCCCGCCGCGATGCTATCGAACCAATCCAGGGCCCAATTGAAGCGATCCAGCTTTGGCCAATGAAAGCCTCTGCAGGCAACATCGTGCTCGGTACGATTTTCTAAAAGGAAGTTCCGCGCAGCTCTGAATGTATCCGACATGACTGAGGGGGTCGTCGTCTCACTCTTTCCTTGTGTTATAGCACGGTTCGACGGCCAAGGACAGCGGCCGACCAGAACGATAGCAAACGAAAATTGCTTATTTAACTGAATGTTCATTGACGTTCGCTCTCCTGGCCAACAAATGATTGCGAAGCGGGCGCCCCAGCTTTATTCGTTACGTCGACTACAATGAGCTCAACGAACTTTGACGTCGAATATGTGGCCGAGCTGGCTCGCATCAAATTGACACCGGTGGAGATCAAGACATTCCAATCCCAGTTGGGGCACGTCCTCGAGCATGTGGAAAAGCTAAATGCGGTCGATGTATCTCAGGTAGAACCGATGGCTCACAGCTTCCAAATTTATAACGTCTTCCGAGAGGATGAACCACGAGAAGGCCTGGATCGTGAGATCGCTCTTTCGAACGCACCACGCCAGGCGCAGGGATTGTTCATCGTAACGAAAGTCGTGGAGTAACCGGTGGAAATCACCTCCCTTACCGTTCACGAAACCCAGGCTATCCTCCGTTCCAAACAAGTTTCGCCGAAGGAAGTGATCGAAACATTGGGCCGCCGGATTGAATTGGTCGATCCATCGATCCACGGCTATTTGTCGTATGATCTCAATCGGGCAGTTTCCGAAGCCCGGAACGCCGATGTCCGTCTCCCATTGGGTGGTGTGCCGATCTCGATTAAAGACGTGATCAACGTCAAAGGCCATCCGTGCGGCTGTGCTTCGAAGATTTTGCAAGGTTACATCGCTCCGTACGATGCCACGGTTATCGCGAAGCTTCGGGCGGCCGGTGCCATCCCGTTCGGCCGGGTGAACATGGACGAATTCGCCATGGGATCTTCCACAGAAAATTCGGCTTTCGGGCCGAGCAGGAATCCGTGGGACACAACGCGCACTCCGGGCGGTTCCAGTGGGGGCTCCGCGGCTGTGGTAGCCGCCGATGAGGCCTTCGCGGCTCTGGGATCGGACACCGGCGGTTCAATCCGGCAGCCGGCCGCACTTTGCGGTTGCGTCGGGTTAAAGCCAACCTACGGCCGCGTCTCGCGGTTCGGCCTGGTCGCATTCGCATCCTCCCTCGATCAAATCGGCCCGATCACCAAAGATGTTATGGACGCGGCGCTCCTGATGAACATCATCGCCGGGGCGGACCCGTGCGACTCGACTTCCCTGGATGAGCCGGTTCCGGATTTTACAGCTAATCTGGAGAAGGGCATCAAAGGACTGAAGGTCGGTCTCCCAAAAGAGTATTTTATTGAAGGTCTTGACCCTAAAGTAGCGAAAACGGTACGGGCAGCCGTTGAGCATCTACAGAGCCTGGGCGCTGAGGTGATCGAAATCTCGTTACCTCACACCGAACATGCTCTAAGTACGTATTATATTATCGCCCCCGCCGAGGCATCTGCGAACCTCGCCAGATTCGACGGAGTGCGATACGGCTTTCGCGCTAAGGAGGTGAGCGGTCTTCTTGACCACTACGGCAGAACGAGAGAAGAGGGTTTCGGTCCCGAGGTCAAACGTCGCATCATTCTGGGCACCTACGTACTGAGCTCGGGTTACTATGACGCCTATTATCTGCGGGCCCAAAAGGTTCGCACCCTGATCCGTCGGGATTTCGCTACTGCCTTTGAACAAGTCGATGCAATTGTTTGCCCGACATCTCCGACTCCGGCGTTCAAACTCGGCGAGCGCACAAGCGATCCGCTCAGCATGTATCTGGCCGACATTTTCACCTTAGCCGCAAATATGGCAGGGATCTGCGGGATTAGCATACCGTGCGGATTTTTGGAAGAGGAAGGAAAACAACTCCCCGTCGGTCTCCAAATACTTGGTCCGGAACTCAATGAATCTACCGTGCTCCAGGTCGCCTACGCCTACGAGCAGAGCACAGACTGGCATAAGATGAAACCTAGCCCGCAGGATTAGTGAGCGATGCAGGCTGACTATTCTTCATGCCCCCGAGCTTCGTCAACACATTGAAATCTTCAAGCGTTGTCGTGTCTCCTGTGACCGGACCTCCGCTTGCAATTTCCTTGAGCAACCGGCGCATAATTTTTCCGCTTCGAGTCTTTGGCAAGGCCTCGGCGAAACGAATATCGTCTGGTTTAGCGATCGATCCGATCGCGATACCGACGTGCTGACGCAATTTTTCGCGAAGTTCCGGCGTGGGACGCTCCGTCTCTTTTAACGTCACGAAAGCGACGACGGCTTGACCTTTTATCTCGTCCGGACGTCCGACGACGGCCGCCTCGGCGACAGAAGGATGGCTGACCAAAGCACTCTCGACTTCCGAAGTGCCTAGCCGGTGCCCGGCGACTTTCAAAACGTCGTCAATGCCGCCGACAATCCAAAAGTAACCATCCTTGTCTCTGCGCGCGCCATCTCCAGTGAAGTAGCATCCTTTAACCTCGCTCCAGTACTGTTTCTTGTAACGCTGTTTATCGCCCCAGATCGTTCGCAACATCGACGGCCATGGCTTGCGTATCACCAGTTTACCCCCAACATTCGGCGGAACCTCGTTCCCTTGGTCGTCGACGACAGCGGCGTCAATCCCGAAAAATGGCAAGGTTGCCGTCCCAGGCTTCAGTGGGATGGCTCCCGGCAACGGAGCGATCATGATAGCTCCCGTCTCCGTCTGCCACCACGTATCAACCACCGGGCAGCGACCGCCCCCTATCACCATGTGATACCATATCCATGCTTCCGGGTTGATCGGCTCACCCACCGTGCCAAGCAACCGGAGCGAAGACAGATCATGCCGATTTGGGTACTCGTCGCCCCAGCGGACGAAAGCTCGAATCGCCGTGGGCTCTGTGTAAAGGACGGTGACCCCGTAATCCTCTATCAACTTCCAGAAACGATCCGGTTCCGGCCAGTTCGGAGCGCCTTCATACATCAAAACTGTTGCGCCGATACAGAGGGGGCCATACACCGTATAGCTGTGGCCCGTGACCCAGCCAATATCCGCTGTGCACCAATAGACATCCTCCTCTTTCAGATCGAAAACGTATTTCGTAGTCAGGGCCGTACCTAACAAATATCCGGCGCTGGTGTGCAGTATCCCCTTCGGTTTACCAGTCGAACCACTGGTGTACAGGATGTACAACGGGTCCTCAGAATCCATCGGACCCGGTGCGCAATTCGCGTCGACGTATTCCATTTCCCGGTGCCACCACACATCCCGGCCTTCCTTAATGTGAATCTCGTTATGAGCTCGACGAAAGACGATTACTCGCTCGATCTGCTCATTGTCTGTTAATGCATCATCGACGTTTTTCTTTAGCGGTACAATTGCTCCACGCCGGTATCCGCCGTCAGCAGTGATCACCATCCTGGCCTGGCTGTCTTTGATTCGATCTTTAATCGATTCGGAACTAAACCCGCCGAAAACTACCGAATGAATCGCTCCGAGTCTTGCACAGGCCAGCATCGCGATAGCCGCCTCCGGACACATCGGCATGTAGATGATAATCCGGTCACCTTTTTTAATGTGATTCCTCTTAAGAACATTTGCGAACTTGCAAACTTCACGGTGGACTTGATGGTAAGTGAGCGTCACTTTATCGCCTGGCTCGCCTTCCCAGATCAGCGCCGCTTTATTCCGCCTCGCGCCAGTCAGGTGGCGGTCCAGGCAGTTCTCGGAAACATTCAGTTTGCCGCCGACGAACCACTTTGCAAACGGCTCTTTCCATTCGAGAACCAATTTCCACTTCTTTTGCCACACCAGAAGCTCAGCGGCCTGTTGCGCAAAGAATTTCTCCGGATTCTTTATCGATTTACGATATAATTCCTGGTATTGCGCGAGACTCGAGATGTACGCGTTTTTCGAGAACGATTTAGCCGGTCTAAAGACCCGATTCTCGATCAGGTGCGATTCGATGTTAGTGCTCATGGGGGGCTTACGAATAGTACGTTGTTAGAGTCTTTCATCTAAAATGGGGAATTAGAAAATGTGTATTGTAACGTTGGGCGCGATTCACACCCGGACCACGTTAAGAGGGTAACGAATAATCAACTCGCCATCCAAAAGTATCTCAACATGGTGTATACCGAATTGTTGGAATTGAACGCCCGCAAACAGGTGCACATTAGTCACGTTCCCCTCCAACTCCTTCAGCTCAAAGTCGATGTGCGATTCCGCGATGATTTGCACTTCCTCTACTCCAAGAATCCGAGAGGTTTGGCGAAATTTGCCAAAGCCGCCACACCACCGCGTCCACAGGCAGAGCTTCAGTAGACCGACCGGAAGTGCGGGAGTCGGCAGGATGTTGATCACTCCTACGAGCGTCTGAAGACCGTTCAACTCCTGCCGAACATCTTCACACAAAATCGATGCTTGGAGATCAGGAAGGACATTGTTAGGCTGCATCGCTCAAAAATCCTTAGAGATTTGCGAGCGATGCAGGCTTTGCGGGTTAGCTTCCATTGAATCTCTTTCGGGGTGCGGAGCGTCCCGGCATAAATTTAGGCGATATTCCGGATCAAGGCTTAGGCCGGCTTAGATCGCGGCCTCACCCCGTTCTTCGGTCCGAATTCGAACTACTTCTTCAATCGCCACTACAAAAACTTTTCCGTCACCAATCTTTCCAGTTCGAGCCGCCTCCACAATAACTTCGACGGCCTTCCGAACCCGCTCGTCCGGCACCACGATTTCAAATTTCACCTTTGGAAGAAAATCGACAGTGTATTCGCTACCCCGGTAGATTTCCGTATGACCTTTTTGACGTCCGAAACCTTTCACTTCGCTAACGGTCATCCCCTCAATCCCAATCTCCGTCAAGGCCTCCTTAACGTCCTCCATCTTAAAGGGTTTAACGATAGCCTCGATTTTCTTCATAACTGCCCAAGATTGAAACACCAGCGGCGAAAACGCAAGGAAACAGACCAGATTTCGGGGACCGGAAGCTGCTTACGCAACTTCCGGTCCCCGAAATCTCGCCGCAATATCTGCTACTACGGCCGGCAACAACACGTGTTCCGCCTTCTGAATCCGAATGTGTAGTCGGTCCGGCGTATCATTCGCCAGTATCGGCACGGTTCTTTGGCCCAATATCTCGCCTGTGTCTATCCCGGCTTCGACATAGTGCACCGTGCACCCGGTCATTGTTTCCCCAGCCGCCAACGCCTGTTTCCACGCCTCTAATCCTGGAAACTTGGGCAAAAGCGAAGGGTGAATATTAATGATCTTTCGCGGAAAGGCCTCGAGCAACCACTGCTTAGCTATCCGCATGAAACCAGCGAGAATAACCAGTTCCACGCTCGCTTCATGCAACAATCGAACGACGTCCTTCTCTACTTCCGGCTCGAGCTTTGCTCGAAATCGGCCCGGTCGAACATACAGCCCGGGAATCTGAAAATCGCGGGCCAGACTTAAAATGCCGGCATCCTCGACGTCGGAAATTACGATGCGCACCTCAGCATCCAATCGACCATCGTTGATCTGTTCCATCAGCGCCCGGAAATTTGATCCTTTTCCGGATCCGAGCACTCCCAATCGAAGCGGGCGTCTCATAGTTGCCGAATGATTTGTACGAGCTTCGAGGTCGATTTGCCAGGTACTAAAGGCAAAATTTCGATCCTCGCATTGATTTCCTTCAGCGCAACGACCTCTTCTGAGTCCAAACTATCCACCGTGTAATCTCCACCCTTTGCATAGACCTGCGGGCGCATCTCCAGCAGAAGATGACTGACTCGTTTTTCAGCGAAGATTATCACGTGATCGACTACCTCGAGAGCAGCCATCACTTCCGCACGATCGTCCTGCGAATTCAAAGGGCGACCAATCCCCTTGAGTTCGCGAACTGACGCATCACTATTTAGACCCACAACCAGTATGTCTCCCAGCCGTTTGGTGGCCGCCAGATATCGCACATGTCCGACGTGCAGGATGTCGAAACAACCATTCGTGAATACAATCGTCTTACCCGCGTACCTGCCCCGCAAATCGGAAGCCTTGGCTCGATCCAGAATCTTATTCACCGCCACATTCTCACTTTTTTTGAGTTGCACTAGCAGGTTATCCCACTAAGTCTAATCATTTCCCATGTTAGATCCCCGTCTTGACGCGCTTGCAGAGGTATTGACCGGCTTCTCAACCAATCTTAAAAAAGGAGAACGGTTCCTCATCGATGCCTATGATGTACCCCCGGAAATCGTTATCGCTCTGATCCGGAGCGGACGCTCCAAAGGGGCCTTTCCGTTCGTAAATCTGCAGTCCAACACGATCGTGCGCGAATTGCTTCGAGGCGCAGAAGAGGACCAGTACCGGACACTTTGCGACTTTGAGTTAGCAAGGATGACGGCTATGGACGCTTATCTTGCGCTTCGAGGCAGCCATAACGCCACGGAATTGTCGGACGTGGAACCCGGTCGCATGCAGGTTGCAATGAAATTGCTCCAACCGTTGCTCGAGCGACGGGTTAACAACACGAAATGGGTGGTCCTGCGTTGGCCTACTGCGGCGATGGCGCAAATGGCCGGGATGAGCACCGAAGCGTTTGAAGACTTTTTTTTTAAGGTCTGCACGCTCGATTATTCAAGGATGACGTCCGGGATGAAAGCTCTGCAGGCATTGATGGAAAGCACGGATCAGGTGCAGATCAAAGGACCCGGCACCGACCTGACATTCAGCATTAAAGGCATTCCTGCCGTTAGTTGCGGCGGCCAGCACAACATTCCGGACGGTGAGGTATTTTCTTGTCCTGTTCGAGATTCTGTCGAAGGTCACGTTCAATTCAATGCTCCGACGATTTACCAAGGGACTGCCTTCGACTCCGTGCGTCTCGCGTTCAGCAAGGGCAAAGTCGTAGAAGCCTCAGCGAATAACACCGGGCGGCTAAACGCCATTCTCAATTCAGACGAGGGCGCCCGCTACATCGGCGAATTCGCGCTTGGCTTCAATCCATACATCCAGGAACCGATGCGCGACATTCTTTTCGACGAAAAGATTGCGGGCTCGTTTCATTTCACTCCGGGCCAAGCCTATGAACGGGCGGATAACGGCAACCGGAGTCAGGTTCACTGGGATCTAGTCTGTATTCAGCGGCCGGAATACGGTGGCGGCGAAGTCTATTTCGATCACAAGCTGGTGCGGAAAGATGGACTCTTTGTCCCTAAGGACATTCAAGCGTTGAATCCTGCATACCTCGTAGGGACCAATTGAAAGGTTTTAGCGTGTGTCCGTCATAGATCCCGCAACTCTTTGATTGCGAGGGCGGCGTCCGGCGCCCTAAAAACCCCTGTGCCGGCGACCAGCACATTGGCACCGGATGCACGCGCGATCGCCGCCGTGTCTGAGTGGATTCCGCCATCGACGGCGATATGAAAATCGAGTCCGAGGCGGGCTCGAAGGGCTGCCGCTCGCTTCACCTTGAACATCGTTTCCTCCATGAATTCTTGTCCGCCGAAGCCGGGATTGACAGTCATCACCAGCAACAGATCGATTTGGTCAAGGAATTGCTCCACTTTTTCGAACAAAGTTGGCGGACTGATCGCGAGGCCACATGTCGTGCGTGCCGCTCGAATACTCTTGAGGGTGTTACCAACATCGTAATCAGGTTCGACGTGGATCGTAATATTGCTTGAGTACGGAATGAACCGAGGAAAGAAATGGTCCGGACGTTCCACCATAAGGTGCGTATCAAGTGGGACGGTGGCAACCTTTGCGACCGATTGGACAATGGGCGGCCCAAACGAGATATTATCCACAAAATGCCCGTCCATCACATCGAGGTGCAGCCAATCCGCACCTGCTTTTTCCATGCGTTCGCATTCCGCTCCGAGATAGTTGAAATCACAAGCGAGTACGGAGGGAGCAACGATTATCGGTTTGCTGTTCATCGATTCTTCCTTCTCTTTAGACCTTAGCATGGACGATTTGCTGGATTTTTCGAGCGATACCTACTTCATGGGCGAAGCTTTGCGGCAAGCGCGTAGAGCCGAATCGCAGGATGAGGTGCCGATCGGTGCAGTAATCGTTCGGAATGCAGATGTCATCGCCCGCGCCTGGAACCAGGTTGAAACCTTAAAGGACGCCACTGCGCACGCCGAGATGCTGGCAATCACGCAAGCCGAAAGCGCTGTTGGCGACTGGCGATTGTACGACTGCGATATCTATGTAACCAAAGAACCATGCCCGATGTGCGCCGGAGCAATGGTCCACGCCAGACTCCGGCGCGTGATTTATGGATGCCCTGATCCGAAGACCGGCGGGGCTGGCGGCTTGGTCAATCTCCTCCAAATGCCCTCGATGAATCACCAGTGTGAAATCACCCGCGGCGTGAGAGAATTTGAGTGTCGCGAAATTTTGCAGCGTTTCTTTCGGACGAAACGGGAAATATAGCTTTGGTTTTTGGGCTAAACCGCCTCACCGTATCATCATGCAGTCCCCGTAGCTAAAAAACCGGTACCGTTCTTTTACGGCTTCCAGGTACGCTTCCAGGATAAACTCACGGCCGGCAAATGCTGCAACCAACATCAAGAGTGTCGATTTTGGAAGATGGAAGTTGGTCAGTAATGAATTCGCCCGTCGAAATCGGAATGGCGGATAAATAAAGATATCGGTTACGCCCTTGCCTGGCCGTATTCTGTTAAATCGCTGCATCAGGGTTTCCAGGGTTCTTACTGTTGTGGTACCCACTGCTAGAACCCTGCCGGCCGATTGGATCTTATCGGCGGCGGCCTCTGTCAATTCGAATTCCTCGCGGTGCAGTCGGTGTTCGGTAATAACTGCCGCCTTCACCGGTTTAAAAGTACCGACACTCACGTGCAGGGTAAGAAATTCATGCGGCAACCGTGCCAGTATGCCTGGCGTGAAATGCAACCCGGCGGTCGGAGCAGCGATTGCCCCCGGGCGCGCAGCGTAAACGGTTTGATAACGCTCACGGTCGATATCCTCCGGCGCCCGTGTGATATAGGGCGGTAGGGGCATTTCACCGATTTTGTCGAGATCGATTGGGCCATCGAATCTGATCAAGCGATCACCTTCATCGACGATCCGAATGACCGTCCCGACCTGGCCTTCAATCGAAAACGTCCGCCCCACGGAAAACGATTTACCTGGCCGGACAAGACATCGCCAAGTCGACGGGCCGACTTCCTCCAACAACAGTATCTCCGCGTTACGATCAGGGAATCGTATCCGAGCCGGGATGACTTTCGTGTCGTTGAGAACGACCAACTCTGTTGGTCGGACTAAGTCGACGAAGTCACCAAAACGGAGATGCGTTATCTGCTGCTTCTCACGATCCAGAAGCATCATTCTCGATCCATCCCGCCGCACCGCAGGGTAGTGGGCGATAAGCTCATCGGGAAGCGGATAATCGTAATCAGCAGTCCGCAGACTCATTTTTTTCGCTAGGGAGCGGCACGGGGTAAGCGAAAGCTCCAGCTTTTGCTCCTCGTATTCCGGGTCCGAGGCAAAAGCTGGAGCTTTCGCTTACGCCGCGCCCGAAAAATACTAACCAGTCGGCGCCGACGCGAGCCTGTTCCCAAACTTCTTGTCCAGGATTCTGTTCCACTCCTTGAGACGTGCTTCTTGCGCCGCGAATAATGCCTCGGTCGAGTCGACAACATCGATTGATTGGATCTTATCTTTTTGCCCAATCTTTTTGGTAACGTCGAATCCCTTGGTCACTTGCCCGAAAATCGAGTAGTTGCCATCGAGCATTTTTGCGTGTTCCGGCCCAAGCGAATCGATCGTGACGTAAAATTGGCTTCCATTGGTGTCTGGACCGGCGTTTGCCATGGCCAGCACGCCCACGTTTTCATGCGATAACGAGGCATTAATCTCGTTTTCAAATCGGTAACCTGGTCCGCCGGTCCCGGTCCCTAATGGATCTCCACCCTGTATCACGAAACGCGGCACAACCCGGTGAAACGTTAGTCCATCATAGAATTTGCGGGATGCCAGGTTCAGGAAATTCGCAGCTGTCACGGGAGCCTTGGACGGGAACAGAGTAGCGTCGATGTCCCCTTTCGTGGTGTGAATAACTATTCGAATATCGGTCAGCATTTAACTTGACCCTCGGTGGCAACTGCCGCGAATCCAAGGGAAAACTGACCGAAGAAGCCTGCATCGCGTACAAATCTCTTAGGATTTGTGAGCGATGCAGGCTAGTAAGTTCCATGCTTAAACTCGGCTTAGTCCAGATGCGCTGTTCTATGAATCCCGCAGAAAATGTGGACAAGGCAGAATCAATGATCCGCGACGCAGC
>Ga0074046_10001933_pt1 | contig 18257 bp, 12 predicted proteins | sample BogForMeECP23OM3_FD_94441 | JGI IMG/M metagenome (GOLD analysis project Ga0074046, IMG submission 94441) | Bog forest soil microbial communities from Calvert Island, British Columbia, Canada - Bog Forest MetaG ECP23OM3 | ecosystem: Environmental > Terrestrial > Soil > Wetlands ... | reverse complement strand
TCGGACCAGACGATCCGTCCCGCTGAGCCAACCCTGACCACCGCGCTTCCACAGCACGATTACCGAAAAGGCTCGCAGGCCGATCCAGCTCCATAAGGAGTTTGGCCCGGTCCGCATCAGGGCATCGCTTGAGCGATGCCCGCAAGCTCTTCGAAATCAAAGTAATAAGCGCCAAACAGGTTTGCTCTTGAAACCATGAAACTTTAAACCTGTTGTTTTCTTGCCATCATCTAATTAGGAGAAGGAAATGCCCGAAGTGCGCGACCAAATTAAAACTCAAACCGCTGCCAGCACCACGAATAAGAAGAAGGCCCAGGGCCTAACCTTCCGTCGTCTTTTCACCAAGCCCGGTGTCTCGCCGTATGACGAGGTCGAGTGGGAACTCCGCACCGCTCAGATCACCGACTCCCAGGGAGGCATGATCTTCGAGCAGAAGAATGTCGAGGTCCCCAAAGACTGGTCCATGACCGCGACCAACATCGTGGCCTCGAAATATCTTCACGGGCAGATCGGCAGCGACGAGCGCGAAACTGGCGTCCGCCAACTGGTAGCCCGAGTAGCCGAAACCATTCGCGACTGGGGCATGAAAGACGGCTATTTCCGTACCGCCGAAGACGCCGCGACGTTCCACGATGAACTCGTCCACCTGCTCGTCCGTCAGTACGCGGCTTTCAACTCGCCCGTCTGGTTCAACGTAGGCTGCGAGCGGGTAGAGCCGAAATCCGACGCCACCAACTGGCACTGGAATTCGACCACGAATCAAGTAGAGTTCGGAGTCACCGGATACACGCGCCCGCAGTGCTCCGCCTGCTTCATCAATTCCGTGCACGATTCACTCGATTCCATCCTTACCCTGGCGAAGACCGAAGGCATGCTCTTCAAGTGGGGATCGGGAACCGGCACCAATCTTTCCCCGCTGCGTTCCTCCACCGAAGTTCTAAGCGGAGGCGGTACCGCCAGTGGCCCGCTAAGCTTCATGAAAGGTTTCGACGCCTTCGCCGGAGTCATCAAGTCCGGAGGCAAGACGCGCCGTGCCGCCAAGATGGTCATCCTGAATATCGACCATCCCGACATCGTTGACTTCATCGAGTGCAAGCAGAAAGAAGAAGCCAAAGCGCACGCGTTAGTAGCACAGGGCTACGACGGATCGCATCCCGATTCCGACGCCTACAGCTCCATCTTCTTCCAGAATGCGAATAACTCGATCCGCGTAACTGACGACTTCATGGTAGCCGTAATGCGCGACACCGATTTCTCGACGCGCGCCATAGTTGACGGCCGGGTAGTCAACACCTACAAAGCCAAAGACCTGTTGCAGAAGATTTCCGAAGCCACCTGGCAATGCGGAGATCCCGGCATGCAGTACGACACCACCGTCAACCGCTGGCACACGTCGAAAAACACCGCCAGAATCAACGCCTCGAATCCCTGCAGCGAGTACATGTTCCTGGACGACTCCGCCTGCAACCTGGCCAGCCTGAACCTGCTGAAGTTCGCGCCCAACGGCACGTTTGACGTGGAAGCCTACCGGCACGCAGTGGATGTAGTCATCACCGCGCAGGAAATCCTGGTAGACAACGCCGGATATCCCACCGAAATCATCGGCAAGAACTCGCACGACTATCGCCCGCTGGGATTAGGCTATGCCAACCTGGGCGCGCTATTAATGGCCGCAGGCCTTCCTTACGACAGCGATGCCGGAAGAGATTACGCCGCCTGCGTAACCGCCATCATGTGCGGCGAAGCTTATCTCCAGTCCTCGAGAATAGCTGAACTGTGCGAACCGTTAGCGCCTATCACCGACACCGTCCAAACGCGCCTCGGAGTTACCACCGCCGAAGCCATGCCCGGAGCCGCCTGTCCCGGCTGGTACATCAATCGCGAGCCATTCCTGGACGTAATCAGAATGCACCGAGCCAGCGTCAACAACATAGGCAGTGCTCGCGTAGGGGCGGACGCATTCGTCCGCCCCGCGGAGCGAAGCTCCGCAGCCAATCAGCTGCCCGAGTTGATCGACGCCTCCAAGCAATGTTGGGACGAAGCTCTATCCCACGGAGAAAAGCACGGCTACAGAAACTCCCAGGTAACCGTCCTCGCTCCCACCGGAACGATCGGCTTCATGATGGACTGCGATACAACGGGCATCGAGCCCGACTTGGCTCTGATCAAGTACAAGAAGCTGGTAGGCGGCGGAATGATCAAGATCGTGAACAACACCGTCCCCAGCGCGCTGTTCAAACTCGGCTATACCCACGAACAGACCGATGCGATCGTGAGCTACATCGATGCGACGGGGACGATCGAAGGCGCTCCGCATGTGAAGGATGAGCATCTGGCGGTGTTTGATTGTTCCTTCAAACCGGCCAAAGGCACGCGCTCCATTCGCTACATGGGACATCTGAGAATGATGGCCGCTGCCCAGCCCTTCATCTCCGGAGCGATCTCGAAGACCGTGAACCTGCCCAATGCAGCCACGGTGGACGATATTTCCGAAGCCTTCATTCAGGCCTGGAAGCTCGGCCTGAAAGCGGTAGCCATCTATCGCGATGGATGCAAGCAGTCGCAGCCGCTGTCGGCGGCTGGAACCAAGACGGCGAACTCCACCAAGGATGATGCCGCTCGAAACGCCGCAGCCCTGGCGCTGGCTGAAGACAATCTCGACGCTCCACCCCGCGCCGTGCGTCACCGTTTGAAAGACGAGCGCATGTCGGTCACGCACAAGTTCAACATTGGAGGCCACGAGGGCTACATCACCGTCGGCCTCTATCCCAACGGCGAACCCGGCGAACTCTTCATCAAGATGGCGAAGGAAGGCTCGACCGTTTCCGGCTTAATGGACAGCTTCGCGCTGGCCGTCTCGATCGCGCTGCAGCATGGCGTGTCGCTGAAGCTACTCTGCGAAAAGTTCGCGCACATGCGCTTTGAGCCCAGCGGCTGGTCGAACAATGCCGACATCGGCTTTGCCAAGTCAGTCGTGGACTATATTTTCCGCTGGCTGGAGTTGCGTTTCCTCACCGGACAGCAGCAACTGCTGTTCGACAACCTGCGTCCCAAGAGCTGGCCCGCTCCCGAAGGTGTGGGCGATCTCAACGGCTCGACAGGTTCTGGCCCAACGACCGGAGACCAACGACCAACGACCGGCTCTGTTCATGCCGCCGACGCGCTGGCCAACATGATCGACATGGGAGACGCTCCCAGTTGCAGCGTCTGCGGCTCCATCATGGTGCGCAACGGCAGTTGCTACAAGTGCATGAGCTGCGGCAGCACCAGCGGCTGCAGCTAGATGGGTTGTGTCTTGACCCCCCTGGCTGCGGTCTTTCAAAGTCAAAGATTTAGCGGGAGCGAAATCGCTAGGTCTTTGAGAACAAAAGACTTGCCAGTAAAGTATTTATAAATCAAGACTTTAGCTGGCATCGGGCAGTTCTTGGTTGCGGAGCGAGGTCTTCCCAGAGTCTAGGGGGAACCCGTGTAGCGCGGGCACTCTTGCCCGCGGCTTTTGACTTTGATCTTGCTTGTGGATTGGAAACCAGCCAGTCCAAGCGGAGCAAACCTCCGCAGCGCTTTTGAGACGCAAGGATTTGGGAAGGGCATGGCTTTAGCTATGCCGACACGAGAACCGTATCTCGACGGCTTTAGCCGCTGAGGTTAGACTGAGAACTTAAGGACGTACCGCGAGGAGGCACGGCACGCCGTGCCTCCTTTTTCGTTTCGTGTTAGTAAAGCGAAAAGTGCGTTAACGTTCCAAGAAAGGTGTACCCGGCAATGGCTACTCCTACACCCCCGGCAGCTCGGCTTGAAGGGCTCACCCTTGAGTCGGGGTGGCGGGCCACGCTGCGGCTACCAGATTTACCGGGAAGGACAGGAGGATACTTCTCCTGCCAATACATGGTAGAGAGGGACGGACACCATGCATTCCTAAAAGCTCTTGATTACTCCAAGGCAGAAGAGATCGCAAAGCAGTCCGGAATCGACGAGCTACATGCCCTCCAGATTCTGGTTGAGGCCTACAACTTTGAGCGTGATCTCCTTTATGAGTGTGCGAGAAAACGCATGGACCGTGTGGTTATTGCGATTGAGGACGGCAACGTTCGAGTTGACGAGGGCCCGTTCGGGACAGTCTTCTACCTCATTTTTGAGCGGGCCGACGGCGATGTCCGGAACCACTTGGCGACGGCGGGAAAGGTGGAGCTTGCCTGGCTGCTTCGATGCCTGCATCACGTTGCGACCGGCTTGTACCAGTTGCACTCCGCGAAGGTCGCGCACCAGGATCTTAAGCCCTCAAATGTCCTCGTCTTCGAACGAACCACCTCGAAGGTAGCCGACCTTGGGAGCGCATCCGTTAAGGGCGAGGAATGCCCACGCGACGCGTTTGAATTTGCGGGAGACGGGACATATGCCCCACCGGAGCTGCTCTATGGCCAGCGGGACGCGGAGTGGAATCGCCGGCGTCAAGCATGTGATGTGTACCACCTCGGAAGCTTAGTCGTCTTCTTTTTTTGCGGCGTCGGGATGACCTCACTGGTCCTTAGTTACATGCAGGAAGATCACCGCCCACGATCTTGGGGGGGCACCTATCAAGAAATACTTCCTGAGGTCAGAGATGCGTTCGGCATTGCTCTTCAGGAGTTTGAGGGGAATGTCCCTGGAGATCAGCTTAGAGCCGCACTCCGTGAAATCGTGAGCCAGCTTTGTGACCCCGATCCACTGCAGCGCGGCCACCCACGAAACCGCATTGGGGTGGCAGATCAGTATTCGCTTGAGCGCTATGTCGAGCGTCTTAACTTACTCGCTCGGCGGGCGGAGATTGGTGTGTTGGAGTCAATTTAAGGTGCTCCTCGAGCAACTACGTCGACGGATAGTGCCCAGATGGAGGGACCACCGGACCACTTTGGCCTTGGGGGAGCTCTCACAGTCTAGAGCTCCGGCTGCAATTTCCGAGTCTGACAGTGATGCCCTTTCTCTCCGAGCCTCGGAGTGGCATGCCAGTCCCACGGTTTGGCATGCAGCCGATCTCCTAAGCTCTGCGTTTGCCGTGGGCGAGTCCGGTCGGTTTAGGGACGCTACCGACTTTGTCCTAACGCATCGAGACGTTGCACCCCCTGCCTTAGTGGGCCTTGCGGAGAAGATCGCAAAACCGCCACAGGATCGCTTGGTAGGAAGCCCTGAGTCGGTCTTGGAAAACGCGATCGGTCGACTTGTCCACAAGGTGAGATTGAGGCTCCGCAACGAGCCCCGAAATGCGATTCAATGGGTAGAGCTGGCGAGGCTCTACACGCTGCTGGGAGCGAGCGATCGCGCGGTGCGTAGCATGATCACTGCAGTCGAACTCGGCCCTGATAATCGGTTCGTGGTTCGTTCGGCGGCGCGGCTTTTTCTGCACGAGCACGACGCTGGAAGGGCGCTTCGAGCCATTCGGAATGCTTCTGGGGCAAGAACAGATCCCTGGCTACTCGCCGCTGAGATCGCGATTTCCTCTGCTTCGCAGTCCCCGTCTCTTCTGGCAAAGGTCGGACGCCTTCGGAACGAGGACTCAGCTCTATCGGATTTCGAGAGAACGGAGTTGTCCAGCGCTTTAGCAACCCTCGAACTTGAGAACGGCAAGAGCCGAAGGGCTCGGCAACTATTCCGGCAGTCGCTGACAGCCCCCAACGAAAACAGTGTTGCCCAAGCGGAATGGGCCAATCGGGAGATTGGTGGGTTGGATCTTCGCGGGAACCTTAATGACGTGCCGCGATCGTACGAAGCTCACGCTCAGCTGGCACTGCGAAAAGGAGAGTGGCAGCCAGCGATAGAGAACGGACTACTGTGGTTGGAAGATCAGGCCTTCTCCAAACGACCGGCAATGTTTACCTCGTACGTCTGTTCCCTTATTGAAGACTACGAACAGTCCGTCGCGATACTCAGGTCGAGCCTAAGTGTTAACCAAAACGATCCGGTCCTTCTAAACAATCTCGCATTTGCTCTCGCGAGTGCGAACAGACTGCCGGAGGCGAAAGAGGTGCTTCGTGGCACAGACTACAATGCGGTAAGTGGCACAACCGCTGTAATTCTGGCCGCCACGCACGGGCTCGTCCTGTTCCGTTCGGGCTTCCCCGACCAAGGCAGGGAACTTTATCGGCTCGCGATGGACAGGGCGGGTGCGTTGAAAGTGCTGAAATATCGAATCCAGGCCGACCTTTACCTTGCGCGGGAAGAACTTTTGGCGAATACGTCTGTTGCACGGGTCGAGACTGAGAAGGCCCTTGCTGCAGCCGAGAAGTCAACTGAACCCGATGTTGCTGTGATCTCGGAACAGGTTCGGCGACTGTACCGAGAGTTTCTGTCGTCTACGACACAAGAGTCTCGTCACGAAGTCTGACCCTTTTCATCACAAACAGCAGCGTGCCAGGTGTCCCACCTTCCGCGCCTTTCGAAAGGCGGGATTCCACGGCTTCGTCCTTCTTGGTAGATGCGAACCTTAAGCTTTCGGGCGGTGTCGGCACGCGGACAGAGCCTGCCCTGAGCGAAGTCGAAGGGAGTGTCCGCGCTACACGAACCCACCAACATCCGTGATCGAAACACATTGACTTAAGATTCATCAGGCGTGACGATAGAGTTCTGATTGGGGCAATGGAAAGAGCGTCTTCCAAGGCGGCTCTCGAAACTGCCCCAAACCCATTTTCAGCGCTCCTTGACAACTTAAGTCGTTGGTTCTTAAAGACTTTACCCGCAAGTCCTTTAAACTCAAAGATCTGGCGGGAGATTCCTCCTAAGTCTTTGATTCCAAAAGACCGGGGTAGGGGGGAGGGGGTACCCTCACGAAGCGCTTGCGGCCGGATGCCTGTACCCTTCGCGTTTCTTGAAAGGTGGGATTCGACAGCTTGGTCCCTCTCGGTATGTGCGAACCTTTCCGGCGGTGTCGGCACGCGGGCGGGGGCGCCCGCGCCACACGGGCTTATTCCTCTTTTTCGACGCCGTCGTCTTCCCAGTGGTAGCCGCACGAATCGCAGGTCCATGTGAATTTTTGGGAGGGGTCATCAGCTGTAACGATCAGCGTAGAGGTCCCACCCTCAAAGACGACTTCGTCGGAATGGCATTTGGGACAGCGGACCACAAGTTCGTCGAGTTCTTCCTTCTCTTTTGGAGTCGGATCGTCCTCAGGCTCGTAGTGCTGCATTGCCTGCCTAGCCCAGGGGATACCGACTTGCATGATTTGCACGCCGACTCCATTCGAGAAATTCGAGGTCACCTTGTCTACGCCCGCAGCTTTCTCTGGTCCCATGAAGAACGGGATTCCCGCCTCATCGAGGATCGTCTGTACTTTAAGCGCGTCGCGCACGCTCCATACGGTGCAGAGTTCAACCAGTTTGCGGTCTTCGTCGTACGAAGAATCGGGGTCGTAATCGGCCGAATCGCGGAGTTCTGGAGATTCGTGCTCGAAGAAAGCTGGCGGCGGCTTAAACCGCGCGGGAGTTGCTGGCTTTTCGTTCTCCGCCTCAGCCTTCAGCCCGCGTGACCGAACCTCGTTGGCCAGAGCTTCCTGGGCAAAGGGCGTCAATTCGGAGCTTTGCGGGATGAGGACGAGAAGTTCGTCGTCACTCATCTGCCGATAGCGCTCGGCGATGCGCAAAAATTCCTGTCCGGCTGGATCGAGAGTGTCCATTTCGTCAGAATGATATACCGGCTCACGGCTGGCGACCGCCGGAGTTGCCGGAAAACGAATTTTCGAGCACACTTAAACGGGGTCTTTGATTTCGAAGAACTTGGGTCTTGCGCGAGCGACCCGGCTACGAAGTCTGAGTTTTCGGCATCTGAGTTGAGAGCAACCTGGAGCTTGATGGAATCCGCAGGGAAAAAACTGTTGAAGCTTTTGGTGGAACGCGATCCGGCAAGCCCGGAATTCCGCAGCGAAGTTCGCGCCGTACTGGGTTCGCAGGAAATCGCGGCGGAATTGCCCAGCGACGGCGAACGCGACCTGTGGCGAGATGTCTTCGTCCAGCAAAAGTTGCCTTGGGGACGCTTTCTGCAATCGGCGCTGTTGCACGTCGCGACGGTTGCGCTCCTCTATACGATTTCGCTGGCTTGGATTCGGCAGCAACACATTCTGGATCGCGCTGCGTTCGACCGCTCGTCGCTGGTAACGTATTCGCCGGACGAATATTTGCCGCCGCTTGACACTGGCGCATCCGAGGCGCCGAAGGCGCAAACGGGAGACCCCGTCTACGCCAGGCAGCCCATCCTTTCGGTTCCGCCAGAAGCGGACAATCGGTCGCAAACCATCGTTGTGCCTCCCGATCTCAAGCTGGACCACGACGTCCCCTTGCCCAACATCGTTGCCACCGGAGCCGTCGTGCCAGCAGTTCCGCTGGATGCGACGCACGCGACGTTGACGCCCCTGGTCGCGCCGGAGATGCAGGTCGTGGCGCCGGCACCGGACGTGCAGTTCGCACCCGACCGCGTGGTGCAAGCGGCGATGAAGTCGGATGTGATCGCGCCGCCTCCGGAAGTGACGGACCATCGCACGCGGGGCGTGGCCGGCCCGGACGCGGCGGTGGTGGAACCGCCTCCCGAGTTGAGGTCGACAAAGGGACGAGTTGGGCAGGTGGACATTGGCCCGAGTGCAGTGGTCGGGCCCGCTCCGCAGCTCACGCTGGCGGAACAACATACGGTCGGTGCGCGCGTCCGAGGACATCTGGCCGCTGGTGGCGTACAGCCGGTAGGTCCTCCGCCCAGCATGGCGGCAAGTGGTTCGAGCGCAGCCGGACGGCTGATCGCCTTGGGGATTCATCCCGTCGCGCCGACCGGACCGGTTGCGGTTCCTGGCGGTAATCGGCGGGGAACGTTCTCCGCGACTCCTCGGGGAAAGGCGGGCGCTTCGGGAACGCCAGAGCTGGCGGGATCGAAATTGGATGCGAAGGGCTCGGGCAGCCGAAGAGCTGGCAGCGCCGGCTCTCTGCCGGCGGGGCTGCATGTGGGCGCGGTGGACTCCGGTGGCGACGATTCGCGCGAAGTAGCCAGCGTTTCGTCAGCAACATCGCCGGCGGGATCGCGGCCGGGAGTGCGGGTTGCCTCTCCGGTTTCCGACGATAAGGTCACCGACGTGGACCGCCAGGTTTTTGGCGGCAAGCGCCTGTATTCGACGACGCTGAACATGCCGAATCTGAACTCCTCGAGCGGCAGTTGGGAGATCCGCTTTGCGGAACTCGATGCGGGACAGAAAAAAGGATATCTGGTGGCGCCGCTGGCTACGGAACAGTCCGACCCGGGGTATCCGCTGGAATTGATTCGCGCTCACGTGCAGGGTATGGTGACGCTCTATGCCATCATTCATGCGGATGGCAGAGTGAGCGACATCCGCGTCCTCGACAGCCCGGACGAACGTCTGGACCCCTATGCGGCGAGTGCTTTGGCGCGCTGGAAATTCCTGCCTGCGGAACGAGCAGGGAAGCCAGTTGCGCTCGAAGCGGTGGTGAAGATTCCGTTTCGGGTGCGACGGAATTTCTAACTTCTAGCCGCGGCGGCTTTTTCCGTGGGCAGCGCCGCGTACACGGCGGGGTTGGCGCAGACTTCGTAGTAGTAGCGGTCGGTCCAGCGCAGGATGGATAGATCGCGGACATCGACCTGGGCGATGCGGTTCCTGCGGATGACAATCTTGCGAAACATTCCATTGGCGATGGGAACGGTGCCGACGAAGAACTCGCGCTCGTCGTCGATCCACGGGCTGTTGAACCCAGACTCGCTGCGATCTGGCGCCCAGGGGGAAAGCGAGATTTCCTGCTGCAGTTTGCGGAAGGCCGCTTCACTCAGGCAGATGCCGCCAACGTTGTAGTTCAGGCGCATTTCTTCCGCTCCGGCTTCGGCGCTCGCGCTGTCGCTGTCGTTGTTCTTGTTCTTGCCACCGCCTCCGATCTGAACGGCGTACACCTGGAAGACTCCGGCATCAGGCGCTAGTTTCTTGCGGACACGCTTGCTGCAGGAGGAGAGACGGTCGCTGTCATTGATGGCGTCGGAAATCATGATGCGGTGCTCGCCATCCATCAGGTAGAGCGGAGGCGAATCCTGGTAGGCAATGCCCAGGCCGAGTTCCATCTGGGGCAGGCCGGAGCGTTCCAGGAGCTGGTTGTATTCGCGCAGCAGGCTCAAAATTTCCCAGGCCAGAACGCAGGTGCGGCCGACGCCAAGCATGGCTTCCCCATCGCGCTCGAGCAGCGCCACGATAATGGCATCGCCTTCGAGGAAGACTTTGGTGGCGCCGTATTTCGCCAGCAGCTTGTTGACCGGCTCATAAAAATTAAGGCTGAAATACGAAGCGGCATTCATGCCTTGCTCCATCAGCGAGCGGGTGAGGCGGGAAGAGTCGCGTACGTCGGCCTTCAGGATGACGTGGTGAAGGACGCGATCTTCAGGGGGCTTCTGGTCTTCGGGAGGCAGAAACTCGTAGAGCATGCCGTTGAGGGTAGAGAGTTGGCGGATTTTCTCGTCGGTGACCAGGTTGACGCTGTCAAACCCGGAGCTGAGGGTCTCCAGGCCGCGCAGGTCGCGGTGATAGCAACAGAGGTCGTGGAGAACGCGGGCGGCAAAGCGGCTGCGCTCAGAACTGCGGCAGGAGGCGACGCGTCCGATGGCGGCAAAGAGGCGGCCGGACTGGAGACGGCCCTCGGCAATCATTTTTTCGACGCGCTCGGCTTCCTCGCGGAACATCAACGCATTCTTGATCTGCTGGGGATTCACGCGAGGAGCATATTCGGCGAGCAGAGGAACGGCTTCATAGGAAGCGACGATGTGCCCCAGAACGCCTTCGCGCTGCAGCATACGGGTCCAGATATCGAGGCGGTCTTTTCTATTTCGATCTTCCTGGGTTAAATCTTCGCCGTTACCGGTGCCCACCAGCGCGGCGGCGTTCTCGGGAACGTTTAGGGCCTGCGCCAGATGCTCATCGTCCACGGCTTCTCCGTATCCAAGCTCGCGCAGAAAATTCAGCGCGAACTGGCGGAGATTGGTGAAACGGTCGGGATCTTTGTCGAAGTTGCCGAACATGTAATAGTGTTCGGCGCAGAGATAATCATCGCGCCCATCTTCGGTAATGATCAGCGGATTGAGGAACAGGCGATAGAAGTCGGCGGGAAATTCGCCGAGCAAGGAGCGGCGAGTACGGGCCAGGGTCTCTTTTTCGATTTCGCGAAGCAGGCGAAACATCTCCTGCCCGGCGCGGCGGAGGATGATTTTCTTGCGCACCCGGAAAGAGGAAACGAGTTCCTGGTACTGCATCATTCTCTCTTGCGTAAGGCCCTCGAGGGACTTGGTCTTCAAACGGCATTGTTCGAGAATGTTGGAGAACTGGGTTTGCAGTTCGGTGCGTATGAACTTGAGCACGGCCAGGCGGCCGAGCACATCAATCGAGGGATTGGTTTCCGCCTTGGCGCGATTCAGGATGGCGAGATGAATGGAGACCAGGAGCGTTTTCAGATCGGCGGGGCCAGGCTTGGTCAGTTTGGCGGCGCCAGCGGAGCGCATGAATTTGCCTGGGCTGGCGGAGGCAGAATCGAGTGCGATGAGCGATTCCACTTCGCCGATGCGGGCGATGTAACGGGCGAGATAAAAACTTATGTCCGCGGTGATGCGGGGGCTGAGAAAAACGTCGTAACGAAGATTGTCGACGCCCAGTTGCAAATCGTTGAAGGCGAGGGTGGGCCCGTGGTATTGAAGATCGGGCCGGCTGGGCGGTTCGAAACTACGCAACCGGAAGATCGGGAGCTTAGGCATCGTCCTGGCAATGATTGCAAATTGCTGAAACTGCGCTACTAAGCAGCAGGCTAGCACGTCGGCGGGAAGGGTCGAAAGTTACCCTGGTGTAGACGCAGAAGGAATGGCGATTACTGAGCTTGGACGGCCGAGGGCGGGCGTCCCTACACGATCTTTTTGTCCCGCGACCGCGAGCTTAATTCTTGGAGCTTCAACCGGGGGTGAAGTCGCGGACGTCGTCGGCGGGGTGAAACAGCCGACGGAGCGCGGTATGGTTGGCATCGGACATCTGGCGGTTTAGAGCTTCGACGTCCGCTCTTGCCCAGCCCACACTGGAGATCGTGATTTCGCCGTCCTGCCCGATTAGGAACCACGAGGGCACGTTAGTTAGACCGTACGCATTGGAAGCCACATAACCGGCGGGATCGTCGAGGAGGACGGGGAAGGTTACGCCATACTGTTTCAAAAAGGCGATGGTGTCGCGCTTGTCGTCCTGGGAAATGGCTACTATCGCGACCTTCTGGCTACCGTAGGCCTTATGCAGGCGTTCGAAAAACGGAAACGCGTATTGGCAGACCGGGCAGGAAACCTTGAAAAACACGGCCAGCACTTGCCCTTTCTGGAGCGCGTCCTGTAAAGAAAACTTGCCGCCATCGAGGGCGGGCAGAGAAAAGTCAGGAGCTTTGGTTCCCTCCCGCAATGCAAGCATTTTATTCGCACCTCCGAACAGGCGATTGAGCCACTGCATACGTCTCTCCGATTTTAGATGACGCCAGCGGTTTTGAGGATCTTTCGCGTCAGGCCGGTGATGGGGAAATGGGAAATGTTTGTGAGCGGAATCCATTTACCTTTGCCAGCTGAGGCCATGTGTACGTGGACGGTGTAATCGGTAACCGTGATGGCATGGCGAAACGTACGCCAAGGGACGGGGACCAGGGTCCCGGTCCGCTTTTGGGATAGTTGCGGCAGTTCCCACATGCCGGGCATGAGCGGCGATTTTCTCGAGCGCTGAACCAGGCGGATTCGGCCATTGCTCCGATATAACACGCAGCTGATTTCTTTTCTGAACCGGCGGGTCTGGTTTCGGGGTAGGGTTCCGCCGGGCGAGGGCGCTCGGCGCTCCATTGTTATTGCGCCTACACACCATTTTCGGAGCGGGCAGATTGGGCAGCGGGGCTGGCGGGGCAGGCACACGGTTGCGCCGAGTTCCATCATGGCCTGATTGAAATCTCCGGGCCGGGAGTTCGCCAGAAGTGTCTGGGCATGTTGCCAGGTCTGTGGCGTAGTGAGCTTGATGCCGATCACTTCAATGCCGATCAGTCTTTGCAACACCCGCTCGACATTGCCATCAACAACGGCCACGGGCTCGGCAAAAGCGATGCTGGCGATGGCCGCGGCGGTGTAGCGTCCGATGCCGGGAAGAGCCTGGAGCATTTCGGCAGTTTGCGGGAAGCGGCCGCGGTGCTCGTGCACGAGTTCTTTCGCGCACTGATGCAACCTGCGGGCTCGGCTGTAGTAGCCGAGACCGCTCCAGGCGGCGAGCACGGCGTCTTCCTTAGCCGCGGCGAGGGTCTGAACATTGGGGAAGCGCTTAAGGAAGATGCGGTAGTGGTCAAGGACGGCGGCCACGCGCGTCTGCTGCAGCATGATTTCGCTGAGCCAGATGCGATAGGGATCGCGAGTCTTGCGCCAGGGAAGTTCGCGGCGATGCTGGTCGTACCAGGGAAGCAGCGCGCGCCGGAAAGCGGTCAGGTTTTTGCCGCCTGGTGGAACTGGAGACGCGGCGAGCCGCGGACGCATGGCGTGATTGTACCGTGACTTGGACTGTGTGGAGACGGGGCGGAGCCTGGTGTCAGATTTAGCCCGTGCCGCTTCAGCAGCCCCGTACACGGCGGCTTCCGAAACCGTGAAACCCGCCTGGCCGGTGACATGACAGGCCAACTCGAAAATCTCCAAATTTCTCTTTCGTCATTAAGATGTGCATTGTATTGCACCTAAGCTGCAGGCAATTGACGTTCTTGCAGGGGTTTGCATTCTTGTTTGTTGCACGCCTCTCAGTGGCCTAGGTTTATGAAGCGAGAACACTTGTCGACGCTCTCCGGGTGGGGGTCGCGCTGGTGGGTAAAGTGCTGACACTTTCGTTGGCTGAAGACCTGGAAGGTAGGAAAAGATATGAAACCTCGCCGCTTTCGTTGCTTTGCTCTCTCGTTCTTGCTTCTCCCGTTGCTGGTACTCAGCGCTTATGCCGATACGATCAATCTGGGAACCGCCGGCAGCTATGCAGTGCTGGCTGGCTCGGCTGTGAGCAATACCGGCTCAAGCGTCCTCAACGGAAACCTGGGTCTCAGCCCAGGGTGCGGGGGCGCGATAACCGGCTTTCCTCCGGGGACCGTGAACGGAACGATCAACGCATGTAACGCGGCCGCGCTTCAGGCTCAGAAAGATCTGACCACGGCGTACACCGTGGGGATGGGCCTGACGCGCACTGGCACCTTGACTGGTCAGGACTTGGGTGGATTGACTCTCACGAAGGGCGTATATTTTTTTGCTACTTCTGCTCAGCTGACGGGGGTACTGACCCTTACGGGTAAACCTGGTGCACTGTTCGTTTTTCAGGTAGGTAGCGCGCTCACGACCGCCAGCAGTTCGTCTGTTATTTTTATCAATAGTCTAACCGGTAAGCCGATGAATGATCCGCACATTTATTGGGTGGTTGGGAGTTCCGCCACTCTTGGTACAAGCACCAAGTTCATGGGACACATTCTCGCGCTCACCAGCATCACCCTGAATAACGGCGCAAGCATCACTTGCGGGAGTGCCTTGGCGAGAAATGGTGCAGTGACGCTGAATAATAACGTCATCACTGCTGGTTGCAATTCCGGGACGAGTACTCCAGAACCCGGCACCATAGGCTTAATGGGGAGTGGACTGGTAATTCTGGCCGGTGTAGCGCGTCGGAGAATGCGCATCTAGCGCATTCGGTGAGAGACCGGCCTAAGGGCCTCTCTGGGTACGGGGCACGTCAGGTGGAAAGCGCCCGAGGGAATCGTCTCTTCCTGAAGTATCAAAGCCCCGCCGTCGAGCGCGCCACGCCTTTCGGTTTAGTCTGGCCGGAGTTTCGCCAGTTGGACTCAATGTAAACGCCAAGACTTTTCGCCGGCATGGGTTCCGCAAACAAGTATCCCTGGGCTGACCCACAACCGGCCAACGCCAACAGTTGGCATTGGTTAATTGTTTCCACCCCTTCAGCGACCACTTTAAGATCCAGATTACGCGCCAGCCCGACGATGGTCTTAACGATGGCATAGTTTTCCGCATCCATGGTCTTAACGAACGACTGATCGATTTTCAGGGTGTCGACTGGAAAACGACGGAGATAGCTCAGCGAGGAATATCCGGCGCCAAAATCGTCGATACTCAGCTTCACTCCTAGATTCCGCAGCTGCGACATGGTTTGGCCGGTCGCCGCAACGTCGTTCATGGCCAGGCTCTCGGTGAGCTCGATGGTTATGCACTGCGGATCAACCGCACTCTCTTTAAGTGCATCTTTGACGTGCCCAATAAAACCGGCGTGCGAGAAATGCTTTGAGCTGATATTGATGCTGACATATAACGGCGGGTCAGCAGGATAGCGCTGTTGCCAGCTCGCCGCCTCTAAACACGCCTTCTTCAAAACCCAAACACTAATAGGAACAATCAGGCCGCACTGTTCTGCTAGCGGGATAAAAGTGCCTGGTGGTATCGAATTCGATCCCGAGGGCTGCCACCGCAAGAGTGCCTCGAAGCCCTGTACTGCCCTTGTATCAACCGCGACGATGGGCTGGTAGTGCAGTGTCAGTTCTTCATTTTCGAGAGCGTATCTCAGTTTGGCTTCTAGAAGAAGTCGACTCATGACTTGCTCGTGCATCGTGCGGTCAAAGAGCTCACTGCAAGCCTTGCCTTGACTCTTCGCACGATACATAGCGATATCGGCATTCTGCAGCACTGCCTCCGCGGGCGCCCCTGGTGATGTCAGCGCGATGCCAATGGATATGCTCTTAAAGACCTCATGTCCCTCTAGCAGGAACGGTTGTGCAAACGAGGCCTGGATTCTTTCGGCTACACGGATGGCGTCGCTCGGGTCGGTAACGTCCTCCACTAGTACCGTAAACTCATCTCCACCCATCCTCGCTATGGTGCCGTCGCTGCGCACGCAGGCCCGTAGTCTGGCGCTCACTTCTTTGATCAGAACATCGCCGGTTGCGTGGCCGTAGCAGTCATTGACGACCTTGAAGTCATCGATATCAATGAAAAGGACGGCCGCGGACTGGTGTGGATGCCTTTTCATCCGATCCACGACGCTTTGCAAACATCCCAAAAACAAGGCCCGGTTGGGAAGGCCGGTGAGCACATCGTGGGTAGCGTTAAAAAGCAATTCTTCCTGAGACTGTTTCCGTTCTGTTATATCGCGGGCATTGTAGACGATGCCGCCGATATTCTTGTGCTCAATCAAGTTTCGAACCACACACTCGAAATGGAGCCACCTTCCGTCTGCATGTCGTAGCCGGAACTCAACGATCGGATTCTGTCCATACGCTACCGATCGCGAACCCGTGCTCATGGTCTTCAAGAAATCGTCCGGATGAACCAGGTCGATCATGTTCCTGCCCACGAGACTATCTCCATGCACCGCTAGAACTGTATGAACGGAAGGACTAGCGTACTGGATTTGGCCAGAGGGATCGGCGATAAGAATGATGTCGGTTGACTGCTCGGTGAGAGCGCGGAAGCGCTCTTCGCTCTCTCGGAGGGCGTGGCGTTCGGTTTCTTGCAACTGGCCGATGTGCTCTTGTCGCTGGAGCCGGAGAAAAAGTATCAGGATGGTGGTCGCTGCCAATATGGAGGCCGCCAGCAGTTCGTTTCTAGCTCTCAGCGCAACACCTTGGGCCCATTTGTCCTCGGCTTCAACCGCAATCTGCACTTGGTGCTGCATCAAGTCGAACTGGGGGCTGACCTCCTGGAAATCGACCTGCTTTGCCTCGTCAAACTCCCCAATTTGCATCAGGATCCATTGTCGGCCGGCCGACGTAAGGTAGCTGTCTAATGCGGGCCAGACCTTCTCCAGGGCAGCGGTGTGATAAGCATGAAGGTGTGCCGCCAGCACTGCTTTAGGCAGTGCGTGTCTTGCCTCCAGCATCTCCTTGTCCGCTTCGGAGGTCAGGTTCTGCTTTTGCAAGGCTGTCAGCGTAAGATTGTTGATCTCGCGCGTAAGAACTGCAATTTGATTGAGAATGGCTTGGGCGGAGCGGGCTTCGTCGATCTGATTCCTGTGAAACCAGGAGAGAGCAGCTAAGACGGCGATGGCCGTCACGAGAAAACCAAATACAAAGGGCAATTTCGGACGTGCTACTAGACTGCCAGACCGCGGGATGAAGGTTCTCCGCGTAGCCCTGAACATTTTGACCATGAGGAACCGAACAGATCTCTTCGCAAGTGCATCCTTCACACGAAGTAATCCTTCAAGACCCTCTAGGCTGGGCTCGTGGCCATCGGTAACGACAGTGGTGTTCGGCGTCTCCAATGCGTGACCCCACAACCCAAGTATGTGATTCTCTCTTACTGCCGAGGGCTGAACACCTTACGAATGTAATCAAGATTGCGTTACCTTTAGACTGGCTCATTTCGCTAGAGAGTGAGCCTTCTGGGGGCACACTTCGTTGTGAGTGGACGTTCGATTCGGAGTGCCGATCGGCGGTTCTTCGGCGGACTTCCGAAACCGAGCTTCCCACAATTTCGGAAGGACACTGGGCGAGTAACGGGCAAAGCGGAAGTAATCCTTAAGTTAGCTCTTATGGAACAGAGCCCCGCTTCCACACGACCCTTCCGCACAAAGCCGGATTGACCGCTGCGAGAGGGCCCACGATAATAATGAGGCCTGGGAACCGCGGCATACGCGTGAACATAAACCCGAACCGGCAGGATGGGTATGACGGAATTCGACCGCAAGGTGGAAGAAGCTTCCACGCGCTTCAATCGCTCGGTAGCCAACATGGCCGAGACTCTGGAAAAAGAGACGGCGGAATTGGTGACGTACCTGAACGACGAGGTGGTGCCGGCGGTGCGGACCCATTCCTCGAAAGCACTGCGAACGGCGGCGGGAAAGCTCGCGGAGTTCGCGGACTTTCTGGAAAACGAGCGCAAGAAGTCTTGAGCTGTCTGGCTTTCAACTCCAAGTCTGAGCGGGTGCTGCGGCGCCTGTTGCTTCCTCTATTCCTTATATTGCTGGGCAGCGCGCTTCTGAGCAGCTGTGGCGGGCATAAGCCCAAGCAGGCGCAGGTTCCACCGCCACCTTCCATTCCGCAGGAACCAGAGAAACCACCTGTGCCTCCCCCGCCAGCCGAAACGCCGGGCGCGGCCGAGAAGATCGAAGTCCCCGCCAACGCGAAACCGATTTTTGAAGAAAGTGGAATGGCGAGTTGGTACGGCGCTCCCTATCACAACCGGCGCGGATCGAACGGCGAGGTTTACGACATGAACGCGATGACGGCGGCCCATCT
>Ga0074046_10001932_pt1 | contig 18265 bp, 12 predicted proteins | sample BogForMeECP23OM3_FD_94441 | JGI IMG/M metagenome (GOLD analysis project Ga0074046, IMG submission 94441) | Bog forest soil microbial communities from Calvert Island, British Columbia, Canada - Bog Forest MetaG ECP23OM3 | ecosystem: Environmental > Terrestrial > Soil > Wetlands ... | reverse complement strand
GTCGACGGTTGATATCCCTCTCCTTCTCCAGTGCGGTCACATGTACAAGGAGGCGCGGAACCTGCCTGAGGCAAAAGCGCGCTACCTGCAGGCGCTCAGCCTGGCGCCGAGGAATGCGGAAGTACTGAAACAACTCGGACATTTCTACAAGGTTGCCGGCCGTTACGCCGACGCGGAGCACTATTACCAGGAGGCGCTGATCGCCCGGCCCGACTGGACCGATCCCGAAGAAGAATTGCGTGGTCTGAGAACGAGCGCCGAGCTTCGGCTTGAGAAAGCCCGTCTCGAACGGCTTGATCAGGTTGGCAGGCTGGCGCGGGAGGAACCTGACGAACTCGACGGCCGCATCGATCCCGACCTGTTTCCGAAGACGCGTGACGAATTGTATGCGAGTCACCGGGACGCATTCGTATTCACCCGGAACGGCATCCACCAGCGAACGAAATGGGGCGCCGGGCAGACCGTTCGCGGAGTGGATTCGTTGCGCGGCTACGTCGTATCTGCGACACCCTATCTGTACATCGAAGTCCTGCTCGATGGACAGCTCATATGGAAGAGCGACCTGGTCGTCGCGCCTCAGCGGCGGGAAAAATCCAATCCGGATATCAAGAAATACGTCTACAACGCCTGGATTGATTTCTCGAAATTCCCCCTGGGACAGCACGAACTGGTGTACCGGGCGGTCAATGTGCGCGGCGACGCCAGGGAGGGAATCGACTGGCGCCGCGAGCGCATCATCATAGCGGAGCCGACGCCAGCCGATAAGTTCGTCGACAGCGACGGAGTGATCCCGCCGCTCGACAGGAATTCCCCGCTGTCCGTGGTTGAGCAAATCAACGCCCGGCCGAGCATCATCCACCGCGCCTCGACGTATTCCTTCCCCGGCAAGATCAGGAACGTGGCCGTCCTTCGCCCGGACCAGCTGGGCGACATGGTCGTGTCCGTGCCGGCGCTGCTGCGGCTCCGCGAGCTATTGCCGGACGCGCGAATCACCGGCCTGCTCAGCCCGGCCAGCGAGCCGCTGGCGCGCAGCCTGGGGGTTTTCGACGAGATCATCGTGCTCGATTTCCCCGACGACCTGCACCAGCGGCAGCGGATCATGGACAGGAAGGGGCAGGAGGAACTGGCCAGCAAGCTGGCGCCCTACCAGTTTGACGTCGCGTTTAATTTCCCCGTCTCCGGCGAGTCGTACAAGCTACTTGCCCTGACCGGCGCCCCGATACTGATCACCTACGGCGGCGAACGGCGGTCGCTCAATCTGAACATGTCCACCCAGGACCCGAAGACCGGGAACGACATGATGCGGCACTCGGCCAGGACGCGCGACCTGGTCGAGACCTTTGCCCTGTGGCTGGACAGCGGCGCCAAGGTCGTCCGCCGGAAGGATCTCAGTCGCAGCCTGCTGACGCCTTACGGCCTCGCCGAGGACGAGGATTACATCGTTCTGCATAGCGGTTCGCGGATCAAATTCACCCAGTGGCCGCACTATGCCGAGCTGGCCGCGGAGATCGTCGACAAGCTCGGCATGAAGGTGGTTTTCATCGCGGAGAGCGATGCCCCGAAAAGCAAGCTGCCGCAGGACGCCCTGGAAAGCGGCCAAATCGTCTATTTGAACCAGGCGCTTCCTTTTGACCAGTTCGATGCGCTCCTGTCGTTCTGCTCCGTCTTCGTGGGCAACGACTCCGGCCCGAAGCATCTGGCTGCGCTGCGCGGTGCGCAGGTCGTCAGCATCCACTCCTCCCGCATCGGCTGGAACGAATGGGGACAGGAGCAGACCGGCGTCGTCATCAGCCGCCAGGTGCCCTGCGCCGGCTGTTCACTGCATCACGATCCGGAGGAATGCGGCCAGAGCGTGGCCTGCATCACGAAGATCACCGTGCCAGAAGTATTTGGTGAGGTGAAGAGCTTATTGGCGCTCGAGACAAATTTGGCGCCCGCTGGCTGAACCGGCATCGCCGATGCCGTCGTAGCTCTATGGCTGCTTGATGACCGCTTACGAAAACCTGTTCTTGGGCTTAGCGAAGCGGCGTTGGTCTGTTGCGTTTGCGGCCGTGAATACGAGGCATGAGCGAAGCGTACACAAACAAGGACGCTTCAACGTGGCGACTGTCAAAAAAGGGCATCCTCACCCGAACTCCCCACGCTCTTACCCATCTCACGGCATTCAAGCGCGCGTTCTGGACGGGCGAGCGCCGGGCGGTTAAAGGTCATCCAAAGAAAACCACGGTTCCGCTTAAGGGGCACCCTCGTATGTTCATCAGCTATGCTCAGGCCAAAGAGGACATCCATCTACTGCGCGCCCTCTATGGCGTGCACCATGATGATGGCTTCTATATCGACGTCGGGGCATTTCACCCCGATATCGACTCTGTCACCAAGCTCTTTTACGATGCCGGCTGGCGCGGAATTAACGTCGAGCCCTCGCCGACCTGGTTCCGCAACTTCCCCGAGCATAGGCCGCGCGACATCAACCTCAACGTCGCGGTCACCGAAAAACCGGGTCAGATCGAATTCTATGATGACCAGAAGGGCGGCCTCGGCACCACATCGGTGAGCATTGCGGACGATCACGCCCAGCGCGGCAAAGTCGCCAAGACGCCCGTTTCTGTCAACGCGGTCACCTTAACCAGCATATGCGAGACGCATTGCCGAAGTGCGATCCACTTTTTGAAGGTCGACGTGGAGGGAATCGAAGGCGCGGTCCTTCGCAGCATGGACTTCTCGCGCTATCGGCCTTGGGTCCTGTGCGTCGAGAGCCACTACCCCCCTTCGGACGGATATCCAAACTTATGCCGAGTGGGAGAACTATCTGATCTTCAGCGGCTATCGCTTCGCGTATACCGACTTGATTAATCGGTACTATGTCGCCGCGGAGCGCCAGGAACGAATGAGCGCCTTCAATCCGCCCGCGGATGATTTCCGACACATCAGGGACGTGCGCCGGGTCGCCAAATTGGAGCAGCGCGTCGCTGAGCTCGAGGCGGAATTAAACAAGGCCCGGGCCGCCAGAACGGCACCCTAAAACCAAAAAAGCCCCGCCCGACCTTTCTCATTGAAATGCTGCTCTGTCATCGACATCGGCACGAACATTCGCTCAGCAGCTGAAAAGAGAGTAAATGTTTTATCTTCACCTTCCCAAAACAGGCGGTCAAACTGTTGCGACGCGCCTGGCCTCCGCATTTGACCCCGACAAAGTTCACATGTTTCAGGGAGATCTCGAGTTTCCGCGAGATTCGGAAAAATTGAGGACATTGCTGCGTCAAAAGGAATTCATAGAAACCCATGTCGCCGGCGCCATGTTGAGCGAGCCAATTAATCGTCCGATCCTATGTACAGTCCGCGAACCCGTCGGCCAGATGGTTTCCAATTGGCTTCACATTCGCCGGGAGCCAAGCAACAAGTGGCATCGGGCGGCGGTGTCCCTGTCTCCTGAGGAATTCTTCGATAGCGCGGGCGATGACGTTATAAACCATCAGGCGACCGGTATGCTCTCCGCCTTCTTTCCTATCAGAGCCTTGACTGACAGCATTGGATATTATCGAGCATTCAATCAGCACCTGCAGAGCGGCGTGGACCGGATACGTTGGCTTGTGCCGACAGAGTCGATCGACGAGTTCCTCGACCTATGGTCGGCTGAGACGAAGCGACGCGTGCCTAACCGCACGGCGATGGTCAACGTGGCGCCGCCCGAGATTGCCGACGATCGGACAAGGGGGATCATTGCTGTTCGCGCCAGACCGCATATCTGTGCCTTTGATCAGCTGCTTTACCAAATGGCTAAGATACGGTTCGCCGAATACCGACGAGAAGTCGCGGAACTGGTCGCGCCGTGGTCTTATCCGCATGACTCGCGGCGGGCGTGCCGCATGGAGTGCGGCGGCATATGGCTCACAGACAATTGGTATGACCCCGAGATTACCAATGGGAAAAGAGCATGGTGGTGTGGGCCGAGACGAGTGAGCGAGGTGAGAATTTGGCGCGCGAACGGGGAGAGGTTTCTGAAATTCTTTGTGAAAGACGTTAATGGGATAACATACCGTGACATCATAGCAAAGGCCAAGGAGACCGACGAGCGGCTCCCGATCGTCCAAGAGGAAGTCCAAGGCGGGAATGGAATGCAGTACACAATTGATTTGGACAGCCTGCGAGAGAGAGACACGATCAACCTGCTGACGCCGGAATGCTACCCGGCCATCGTGACGACAAAACACGACATGAGCCTTGTCAGGCAGTCATTCATCGCCACCGATTGGACGCTCGAGCAGGCTCCCGCCGCATAGGGCAGGCGAACCAATTCTGCGTTATGGCAAGGTGTTCAGCGCGGCATCACCCAAGCGTCCAGAATATCATAGCGCTTCGCGGTTCTCGGGGAGAGCGAAAGCCTCAGCGAGAAGGCGCCCGGCTTCAACTCGAAAGCCTGCGCGGTCTTGAGGAACACTGAGCTGGCCTTGTAGACCGAATCTTTGACGGTCCATTTCCGATAGTCATTCGGAACGTGAGCCGTGAAGCGATCTTCCCACAAGGACTTTCCCTGCGCGTCGCGCTGAGACAGCGAGACGTCGATGACGCCGTCGCCTTCGTCCGCGACCACGCCGCTGAACCCATAGTCGTACGAATTCGCCTTGGGAAGAGTCGTAACGGGAATGTCTTGATGCAGAGAGCCGCAGTCCTGCGCGTTTCCGGGGCAGGACAGTCGTAGGTAGCGAACGCCCGCGCCACGCTCGACACCTCCGGGCGCGTGTTTCGTGTCCGCCTCCGTCCGGGAATTCATGAGCTCGCTCGTCATCGCGCCGCCTTGCAGGCTCCATGGCGACACTTTGCCATTCGTGAAGTGCCAATCCGCCAGGATGTTTTCTTCGGGATAGGGCCAAGGCGCGTGCGGACGCGGCGGATTGTTGATCTCGGTATAGGACCAGTCTCGACAAGCCACGCGGGTGAAGACATTCCCCTCGTAGACCATCTCCGTCGGCCCGCTGCAATTGGTCGGCACCTTCGGAGGCGTCTCGGGATTGCTGACCCAGGTCTTCCATCGAGTAGCGCTATAAAGATCTGTGAAATAGGTTCGTTCGAGGCTTATGCGTCGAGCAGGCGAATTGGGCTGCGCCGACCAGCCCCAACCGTGGGTGGCGACGATCGCGTCGATCCGCTTGGACTTGCGTCCGCCCAATCCTCCGAACTCATGTCCCGGGACAAAGGACCATGTCGTCAGCGTTGAGGTGGAGAATTCCTTGCCGGGCTCGCAATGGCCTGGCCAGGGCAGGCCGGCCTGTTCCCAGTAAGACCCGCGGATCGGCGCCATTGTTCTTCCCTGGGCTCCAGGGCGGAGTTCGCGCAGGAAGTTGACGGGAAAGAAAACCCACCCGCCGAAGGGCTTGCAGTCCGCGCCGAAGAACGATTGCCTATATCCGCCCCCGTCGCGGGTGTCCCCGCCCGTCACCCACCCGTTCGCCACCCGATAGACGTCGTATCCATCGCCGTCGCCGGGGTGCATGACGCCGTAGGGCTCGGAATAGTCGAAATCGAAATCGTTGGCCGAGACGACCCCGCCATAGCGGCGATCGGTGATCGGGTAAGCGTCGTGACGTTGAAAGCCGAGCGGATGACCGTTCTTCTGTTCGGGCTCGTCGTGCCGGTAGTATGGCAGCGCTTCGTTGATCTTGAGGCACCGTTCCGACGTTCCTGCAGGGCAACCTCCATAAGGGTCGACCGGCGCCGCCTTGTCGCTCGCATCGGCGCAAACGTGCTGAATGAGCCAGTCCATCGCATCCGTAGAGTGCGCCCGAGCGACGCTCGGTTCGGCGGCCAGCAATGCGAGAGCGACGAAAATGGATAAGCGATCAGCATGTCTCATGGTCAAGCCTGGTTAAGCGTTCACGCCACTCGGGCTGGCGCAGGAGCCTTGGTATCAGCCCCTGCCCGCCCGCTCGCATGCGGTTCTTCCAGCGGAACTCGGGGGGAATCGATGGCTGTTCTCAGAATGTCTTCAAGCGACCGGCCGTTTCTAAGAGCAGCCACGTGCGCCGCATACCCCTCGGGATCCGGCTCTCGCCGCAGCACTGCCCGGTATGTCATCGCAACCAATTCCTCCCGTGTACACCCGGTGTTTGACGGGTTAACCGGCAGCGCTGAGTCATTTGAGCCTTGCATTCAAAAAATTCCCTCTTGAAGATGCTCCTACTTCCCCTCGCGCTCGTTTGAGAAGGAAGGTGTATCTAGCTGCGAACAGAACTCCCAATGGTGCCGGGCCGCAGGGGTCGGCGCCGCCGATGGTGGCCTACCCAGGCCTAGCCGATGACTCGGCGATACAATTCCCCGATCCGCTCCAAATAGCGCTCGGAGGAGAATTCCCGGGCCCGCTCGCGGCCGCGCGCCGCGCATTCGCTTCGAAGGTCCTGGTCGCTGTCGAGGGCGCGGATGACGGCGGACATTTTGTTGATGTCGTAGGGGTCGACGAGCAGAGCGGCGTCGCCGGCCAGTTCCGGCAGGGACGAGACGTTCGACGTCATGACCGGCGTGCCCAAAGCCATCGCCTCGAGCACCGGCAGGCCAAAGCCTTCGTAGAGCGAGGGGAAGAGCAAGGCGCGCGCCCCGCGGATGAGAGAAATGAGATGGTCGAAGGCGACGTAGGACAGCCGTCGGACCCGGCGGCGGGGCTTTATGCAATTGTCCTTGAGCTCGTAGGCGAGGAATTGTTCGCTGTCGATCTTGCGCAGATCCGCGTCGTTCATCCAGCCGGGCCCGCCGACGAGGATGAGGGGCCGGGCCGCGCCCGAGGCGGCGAAGGCGTCGACGAGGCGCGAGAGGTTTTTCTTGGGCTCGATGGCGCCGACGAACAAGAAATATTCGCCAAAACCGAGCCCGAACAGCGCCTCGATCTCGCGCGCGACCGCATCGTCGTCGCGGGCCGTGAGGCGTTCCGGAAGGCTGACGGATTGATAAGTGTTGGTGATTCGATTCTCGCCGATCCCCGTCAAGCGGATGATGTCCTGCCTGGAATGTTCGGACACGGTCACGATGTGATCGGCCGAACGGCAGAGATGGCGGACCAAGCCGAGGTGGTATTTCTTATCGTCCGCGGTCGCAAAGGGGAGGCGCAAGGGCACCAGGTCGTGAATGGTGAAAATATTGGGGCAATTCTTGACGCGGATCGGCGCCGGCCGCGTCGCGTGAAAAAGCTTCGGCGCCTCATCGAGCTTGATCTTGAGCGGCGCCCGGTAGCGTTTGAAGGAATCCCGCTCCTGGTCCAAGAGATGCGGCACGACATGTACTTTGGCGAAGCTTTTCAGGCGCTCGCTGGCCGCGCCGACGACGATCCCCGAGCGCGGCATTGCAAAGGGCTTTGCGGCGAACGGACTGCCCAAGACGCGCCGCCATCCGACTGCGACGGTCTGAAGGAAGTCCGGCGGCCGATCGGCATCGTAAAAAGCGATTTCGCTGAGAATCGGGTCCTTGCGGTCGAAGCCGCGCGCAGCGCCGATCAACGCCTCGGTCCGGTGTCCAAGCGCGCGGAGCGCCTCGTCCAGCACGCGAGCGTAGGTGGCGATGCCTGTTCCGTGGGGGAGCGTGAGGTCATGCGCCTCGAGCAGGATGGCGCCGGCCCCGGCAACGCTCGTCTTCACGCGCGCGCCTCGAGGAACAGGATCGCATCCTCCCGGTTGCGGGTGTCGAGCAATTCATCATCGGCCACATCGGCAAGGCTGCCGTCGAACCTGAGCGCCCTGATGCGCTTGAACAGCTTCCGCAATTTCGCCAGGAACGCTTTCGCGTCCGGGTAGCGATGGGCGTTGAACTCGAGCACGACGGCGGGCTGGTGTTTGGCGACGACGGCTTCCATGCCGCTGACGATGTCGAGCTCCGCCCCCTCGGCGTCGATCTTGATCAGGTCGACCCGGGCAAAGTCCTTCAGCACCGTATCGAGATTGGTCGACTTCACTTTGAGCGTGTCGGGGAGCGCGCGCGGGACGACCGTTGCGTTTTTCGGCTCGTGCGGCGGAACAAACATATGCGCTTCTCCGCTCGCGTTCTGTCCGAGCGCGACCTCGTGAAGCGCCGTGCAGCGCGTATAACCGTTCAATTCTATGGAAAGCCTGAGCAGCTGCACCGTCGACGGCACAGGCTCGATCGCCACGACCTGTCCGCTCGACCCGACCGCGCCGCCGAACAGCAGCGTGTAATAGCCGAAGTTGGCGCCCACATCGACGACGGTCATGCCCGGCTTCACAAAGCGCGACAGGAACAACGTGAGCCAGATCTCCCAAAAGCCGTCGAGCATCACGTGCCCGGCAAACCCGAGATCATCGGTCGACAAGTAGATTTTCGGTTGGCCCAGAATGCGGCTCAGGACGCGCTTTTCGCCGACATAGACGGTCTGAACCCGCGCCCGGATGGCGAGTTCCGCCTCCTCGCGCGTGAAGCCGGCAAGGTCGCGAACCGACAGGTTTCTCAAATTCCCCTCCGAGATCTCGGCGCCGCCGACGCTCCGCCTGACGCGTCGCCGCTAGCATGGTTGGCGGCTCGCGGGCAAATCGCAAGAACGCGCGTTGCCCGCGGGCGCTTTTCCCCGGCCACGAAAACCGCGCCCGCGCGCCTTGCCGGCTGGCGGCCAAGTTTGGCTCAAGTCCCCGTGGCGGCGTTGAAATTTGAAACCGTCGACGAAGCCATCGCGGTGGCGACTGGAAGAGACGGCGCCGCAATGGCGAAAAAACTGCTTCCCTTGTGAACGAACGTAAGCTATCTCTGCCCCGGGCCGTACAAGCCGACTGGGGACACCGATGCTGCTAAACCATCCGGAAGCGTCGATCGTCGTTCTGGGCGAGGCGATGCTGGATATATTCGTCAGCGGCGAGGTCGATCGAATTTCGCCCGAGGCGCCGGTGCCGGTGCTCCGCCATCGGCGGGACAATCTGGCGCCGGGCGGGGCCGGCAACGTCGCCTGCAACGTCGCGCAACTCGGCGGCGCCCCGATCCTGATAAGTCTGGTCGGAGACGACTCTGAGGGTGCGTCCCTGATGGCGTTGCTCGGCGCCGCGGGCGTAACGACCGAGCCCGTCCTGACGCGCGGGCGCGTTACGACCTCCAAGACGCGCGTGATGGGCGGCAGCCATCATCTCATGCGGATCGACCGTGAAGATTCGTCGCCGATTTCCGAAGCGGTCGAAGATGAAGTGCTTGCAAGGCTAAGGGCGGCGCTGCCGCGCGCTCGGGCGCTCGCCATCTCCGACTACGGGAAGGGCATGCTGACCGACCGGGTGCTGGTCGGCGCGATCGCCATGGCACGCGCGAGGGGCGTTCCGGTCATCGTCGATCCGAAACGCCGCGACTTCTCGCTCTACGCCGGCGCCCATGTCATCAAGCCAAATCGGGCGGAGCTCGCGGCTGCGAGCGGCCTCCATTGCCACAGCGACGAGGAGGTCATTCGGGCCGCCGAAACCGTGATCCGTCAGACCGGCGCAGCGCTGCTCGTTACGCGCGCGGAAAAAGGCATGTCCTATTTTTCCTCGGGCGCGGTCCCGATCCATATGCCGACGCACGCGAAACTCGTCTTCGACGTGTCGGGGGCGGGCGACGCCGTCATGGCGACGTTCGCTTACGGGCTGGTCGGCTCGCTCCCTATCGAACAAGCGATGCGGCTCGCCAATCTGGCGGCGGGGATCGTCGTCTCCAAGCCGGGAACGGCGACCATCACGTTGGATGAACTGCGCGCGGAAGCGGCGCTGCACGAGGAGTCGGCGGCGTTTCGCAAAGGCGGCCTCGCCTCGATCGAAGAGGCGCGGGCCATCCGCGAGCATTGGCGCCGCCAGGGCCTCAGCGTCGGCTTCACCAACGGCTGCTTCGACCTCTTTCACCCTGGCCACGTCGCGATTCTGCGCGGCGCGGCGCGCCTCTGCGATCGATTGGTGGTCGGCCTCAACGCGGACGAATCGGTGGCTCGGCTCAAAGGGCCGACGCGGCCCGTGCAGCGAGCGGCCGCGCGCGCCGCCGTTCTCGGCGCAATCGAGTGCGTCGATCTGGTCGTCATCTTCGACGACGACACGCCTTTCGACCTGATCAACGCGTTGATGCCGGACGTCCTCATAAAGGGCGCCGACTATGCCGACGACCAGATCGTCGGCGCGGACGTCGTCCGCGCCGCCGGCGGCAGAGTCGAGCGGGTCAAGCTCGTCGAAGGCCAGTCGACGTCAGAGCTCATTCGCCGCGCCAACGTCGCGCCGGTCGTCGACTGAAGGGCGGCTCAGGTCTATCGAAAGGCCGACGTCCGCGGCCGCCGAATCAGGTCTGCGGCTGCGGCTCGAGGCCGCCGGCCTCTGGACCGATCGGTCGCGGTTTGCCCGTCGTGGGAACGGCGGCGCGGGGAGGAGACGGCGGCTCGCGGTCCGTCGCCGATTCGCGCACCGGCCTGACCCCCTGCAGAAGGCCGACAATCTCTTCGCCGGTCAGCGTCTCGAACTCCATCAAGCCTCTTGCCAGCGTTTCGAGATCGGCCCGCCGCTCGGTCAGGATCCGGGTGGCGGTATCATGGGCTTCCTGCACCAGACGCCGCACTTCCTGGTCGATCGTCTCGGCGGTCGCCTCCGAAATGTTCTGCTGGCGGCCAAGCGAGTAGCCGAGGAAGACCTCATCCTGGTTCTCACCGTACATCACTGTGCCAAGCTTGTCGGAGAATCCGAGCCGGGTCACCATGGCGCGGGCGATCTTGGTCACCTGCTGGATGTCGCCTGCGGCGCCCGAGGTCACCTTCTCCTTGCCGAACACCAGTTCCTCGGCGACGCGGCCGCCCATCGACATGGCGAGCATCGCGATCAGTTGCTCGTAGCTCTGGGAGATCTGGTCCCGCTCCGGCAACGACTGCACCATGCCGAGCGCGCGGCCGCGCGGGATGATTGTCGCCTTGTGAATGGGCGTCGAGGCCGGCATCGAAACTGAAACCAGGGCGTGACCCCCCTCGTGATAGGCGGTCAGTCGCTTCTCCTCCTCGGTCATGATGAGCGTACGCCGCTCGGCGCCCATCATGATCTTGTCGCGCGAGTCCTCGAATTCCTGACGCGTGACGACACGCTTGCCGCGACGGGCGGCGAGCAGCGCGGCCTCGTTGACCAGGTTCATGAGGTCGGCGCCGGAGAAGCCCGGCGTTCCGCGCGAGACGACCTTGAGGTCGACGTCGGGCGCGAGCGGAACCTTGCGAACGTGAACCTTGAGAATCTTTTCCCGGCCAATGAAATCCGGGTTGGAGATGACGATCTGGCGGTCGAACCGGCCGGGCCTCAGGAGCGCCGGATCGAGCACGTCGGGCCGGTTGGTCGCAGCGATGATGATGATGCCCTCGTTCTGCTCGAAGCCGTCCATCTCCACGAGCAACTGGTTCAGCGTCTGTTCGCGTTCGTCGTTGCCGCCGCCGAGGCCCGCGCCGCGGTGACGCCCGACCGCGTCGATTTCGTCGATGAAGATGATGCACGGCGCATTCTTCTTGGCCTGCTCGAACATGTCCCGCACCCGGCTCGCGCCGACGCCGACGAACATTTCGACGAAATCGGAGCCAGAAATGGTGAAGAACGGCAAGTTGGCTTCGCCGGCGACCGCGCGCGCCGTCAGCGTCTTGCCGGTGCCGGGCGGCCCGACAAGCAGGCAGCCGCGCGGTATCCGCCCGCCCAGTTTCTGGAACTTCTGCGGATCGCGCAGGAATTCGACGATCTCCTGCAAGTCCTCCTTGGCCTCGTCGACGCCGGCGACGTCCTCGAACGTCACCCGCCCTTGCGCCTCGGTCAGCAGCTTCGCCTTGGACTTGCCGAAGCCCATCGCCTTGCCCGCGCCGCCCTGCATCTGGCGGGTCATGTAGACCCAGAGGCCGAGGAACAGCAGGACCGGCAGAACGCTGGAGACGATGGTGAGCAGCCAGTTGTTGCCGTCGGAGGGCGGTTTAGCCGTGATCGTCACGTCCTTCTTATAGAGCGTCTGGACGAGGGTCGGGTCGCTTGGAGCGTATGTCTGGAACGCGCGCCCGTCCTTCAAGTGGCCGGAAATCTCGGGTCCTGCGATCGTAACGTCACGAATGTTGCCCGCGTCTACGTCGGTTAACAGCTGGCTGAAGGTGATTTCGCTCGAAGGCGCCTTCTGGCCCGGGCTCTGAAACAGCGTCACCAGCGCCAGGACGAGCAGGAAAATAATCACCCACAGGGCGAAATTACGATAATTCGCGTTCATAGCCTTCCCATCACGGAGGGGTGGCGGAGTATTTGCCAGCGTTCCCGGTCCAGTCGTATTTCAGACCATCTAAGCGCGCCTTGAGACCATTTAGGCGCGCCCGCCCAAATTGCCAAGGGAACCCCGGCTCGCTCAAGCCGAAGTGAAGCGCACAATTGGAGCCTTTTGGCGGCGGGCGGTCGTCATCCAATGAAGGATTAAGCGGTCTCCTCTTCGACGAGCGCCAAGTCTTCCATCATCGCGCGTCGCATCAGGTATTTTTGCGCCTTCCCCGTCACCGTCATCGGAAAAGCATCGACAAAGCGGACGTAACGCGGCGCCTTATAGTGGGCGATCGAGGCGCGACAGAATGCAACGACTTCGTCTTCGCTGAGCGTCGCGCCCTCGCGCCGGCGGATCCACACGCACAGATCCTCGCCATAGCGATGATCGGGGACGCCGAAGGCTTGAACGTCGGCGATCGCGGGATGGGTGTAAAGAAATTCCTCGATCTCGCGCGGATAAATGTTCTCGCCGCCGCGGATGATCATGTCCTTCAGGCGGCCGACGATGTTACAGAAGCCTTGCGCATCGATCGTCGCCAGATCCCCGGTGTGCATGAAGCGCGCCTCGTCGATGGCAGGGCACCGGAATGCATAACCGGTCGTCCGGCGTCAGGCGCATCGCCTTGCCGATGAAATAGCCGTTGTTGACGATGTTGTGATGGGTCAGCGTCGCGCCCTTCGGAGCCCCCGTGGTGCCGGACGTGAACTGGATGTTGATCGGATCGTCGAACTGCAGCGTCGCCCCGAAGGCGGCGAGCGGCCGGCGCTCGTCATCGGCGGCGGGCCGCGCGACGTCGTCGAAATTCGGCATGCCGGGCGTTTTCTCGGCCCCGAGCCGGATCACGATCTCGAGTTTCGGCAGCCCCTTGGATGCGAGCATGCCGGGAATTGCGTCGTCGATCTCCGGCGCGACCGAACGCAGCGAGGAGAAATAATCGTTGTTCTTGTGGCCCCGGCTCAGGATCAGCGCCCGGCAGCCGGACTTCCTCATCGCGTAGTCGAATTCGTGCGAGCGATAGGCCGGATTGATGTTGACCAGGATGAGCCCGGCAAGCGCGGCGCCGAACTGCGCCAGCACCCACTCGCTGTTGTTGGCCGACCAAATGCCGATCCGGTCGCCTTTTTCGAGACCGAGCGCCCGCAGCCCGATCGCGAGGTCTTCGGACCGTCCGAGGAGGTCCGCGTAGGTCCAGCGCACGTTCTGATGGCGCGTGATCAGCGCGAGACGCTGCGGGCCTTCCTCGGCCATCCGTCTGAGCAGCGCTCCGATCGTCTCACCGAGAAGCGGCGTGGAACTCGCCCCATGCACATAGGACTGCGTGAGTGCGGAAGTGGCTTTCGCTCCCGATATTCACCGCCGGCTGTTGCGGTGGCCCAATTCGCCCGCGGCTGCGGCTGTTCCTTTTCCTATCACAATTCGCGCAGGAAAGCCGCTGGCTTCTGGCCGAGAATGCGCCAAGCGCCGATCATCCCGAGGCCAACAGTGAAGAGAAGGCCGCCGCCGGCCGCCGCCAACGCCGATGGCCAGTCGAAGACGAAGTCGGAAAACATGATCCGCGTGACGACGAGATAGGCGGTGAGCGCGCCCGCGCCGACGCCGAAAACGGCGGTCGTCCCGCCGAGAATCGCATATTCCATGAGGAACATCGCGATTAGCCTCGAGCGCGTCGCTCCGAGGATCTTGAGGATCGTCGCGTCGGCGAGCCGGGCGCGGCGGTTGGCCGCCAGCGCGCCGGCGAGCACCAGGACGGACGTCAACAGCGCGACGCAGGTCGCGGCGCGGATCGCCAGCGCGAGCTTGGCGACCAGCCGCTCGACCGTCTCGAGCGCGTCGCGCACCCGCACGGACGCGACCGTCGGAAAGTCGTGCGCCGCAGCGCGCAGAAGTGCGACTTCCCTGTCGGGTCCGTCGCCCGGCGGCAGGGCGGCCGAGACGAGCTCGCTGTAGGGCGCGCCCTTGAACGTGTTCGGCGAATAGACGAGCACGAAATTGATCGCATAACTTCGCCAGTTGACCTTGCGCAGGTTGGCCACCTTCGCCGCGACGTCGCGCCCGAGCACGTTCACGACGACCGTGTCGCCGACTTTCAGGCCGAGGCCGTCCGCAACCTCCTTCTCCATCGATACGAGCGGCGGCCCCGCATAGTCCGCCGGCCACCATGTTCCCGCCGCGACTTCCGACCCTTCCGGTGGTTTCGCCGAGAACGTCACGCCGCGATCGCCCTCCAACGCCCAGGCGACTTTGTCGCTCGCCTTGACCTGCGCGACCGGCGTGCCGGCGATCTCGACGAAGCGCCCACGCATCATCGGAACCTCGCTGACCTTGGCGCCCGGCGCCTCACCCCTGAGAAAGCCGAGGAAGGCGGCGGCCTGGGAGCTGCGCAGGTCGAGGAAGAAGAAGCTCGGCGTCACCCCGGGCTGCGTCTGGCTGAGTTCGTTGCGCATGTTGAAGTCGATCAATGTCAGCGCGACGAGGGCGGTGAGGCCGAGGCCGAGCGACAGCACGACGGAAGCGGTCAACGCGCCCGGACGGTGAATGGTCGCCAGCGCCATGCGCAGCTCGACCAGGCGCGAGGCTCGAGCGTGGCGTGCGGCGAAGGCAATGCCGAGCGCGACGAGCCGCAGCGCGACAAACGCCGCAAGGGTCGCGACCGCGACCGCGACGGCGATCGTCGGCTGAGGGCTCGTGGCGACCGCGAGCACGATGAGCGCGGCGCCGCCGAGCGCCGCAGCGATGAGATAGCGGGCGCGGGGCCGGCCCTGACGCTCTTCGGCGAGATCGCGGATCAGCGTCGTGACCGGAAGGTCGTGCGCCCGACCGAGCGGCGGGATCGAGAAAGCGAGCGCGGTGAGCAGCCCGTAGGCGAGGCCGAGCAGCATGAGCAGGGGATCGACCGACGGGGCGAGCGGGATCGGGATGATGTCTGCGAACAGCCAGTTCACGGCAAATGGGATTGCGGCGCCGATCGCCGCTCCGGCGAGCGCTCCGGCGAGCGCGACGACGGCGAACTCGACCAGCGCGAGCAGCACGACGCTCGTTCCCGTCGCGCCGATCGCCTTGAGGATCGCGAGCGTCGTCCGCTTGCGCTCGACGAAGCCCTGCGCCGCATTGGCGACGCCGACGCCGCCGACAACGAGGGACAGGAGGCCGGCCAGCGTCAGGAACTCGGCGAAACGGTCGAGGTCGCGGGTGAAATCGGGGGAGACGTTGAGGCGCGTGCGCGTCTCCCAGCCGGCCTCGGGGAACGCCTCGTCGGCCTTGTTGATGAGCGCTTTGACGGCCTCCTGGTCGGGCGCGCCGCCCGGGCCGCCCATGACGACGCGCGTCGTCCAGCGGACGAGCGACCCAGGCTGGACGAGTCCGGTCGCGTTCAGGGCCGTCTGCGAAATGAGCACGCGCGGCCCGAGGCCGACGCCGATCGCGAGGCGGTCCGGCTCGCTGACCAGAACGGCGCGAAGGACGAACTTGGCCTCGCCGAGACGAAACGCGTCGCCGATTTTGAGGCGGAGGCGCGCGAGAAGCGTCTCCTCCGCCGCGGCGCCGAAAGCGCCGTCGCTTTCCGCCAGCGCCTGCCGAGGCGATATGGACGGCTCGAACGCCGCCGCGCCGATCATCGGCCATGACGGCTCGACCGCCTTGACCTCGACCAGGGCCGCATCGCCGCTCTCGGTCCTCGTCATCGCGCGCATGGTGGCGATGGTCGAAAGCGCCCCGTACCGTTCGAGAAACGCCTGTTCCTGGGGAGACAGACGCCGATGGATCAACGAGAACGAGGCGTCGCCGCCGAGGATCACGCGCCCCTGGGCTCCCAGCCCGTCGTCGAGCGCCTTCGCCAGGCTCTCTACGCCGACGATCGCCGCAACCCCGAGCGCGATGCAGACGAGGAAGATGCGGAGGCCCGCAAGCCCGCCGCGCAGATCGCGCAAGGCGAATCGCGCCATTGGCGGGCGCCCTCGGGCGCTCGGAACCCGCAGGGGGGCGTTCATGCCGACACGAACGGCGTGGTCTCGATCGCGCCCGACCGCATCCCCACGATCCGGTCGCAGCGTGCGGCGAGCGCCGGATCGTGGGTGACGAGCGCAAGAGTGGCGCCCCGCCGGGCCGGCAGATCGAAGATGAGCTCCATGATCGCCCGCCCGGTCGTCTCGTCGAGATTCCCGGTCGGCTCGTCGGCGATCAGGAGCGAGGGGCGCGGACAAAGCGCGCGGGCGAGGGCGACCCGCTGCTGCTCGCCGCCCGACAGCTGCGCCGGATAGTGGCCCATCCGGTCGCCGAGCCCCATCTGGTCGAGCTCCTCGCGCGCCCGCTCGACCGCGCGGGGCGCGCCGGCGAGCTCGAGCGGCGCTGCGACGTTCTCCAGCGCGGTCATGGTGGGGATCAGGTGGAAGGACTGGAAAACGATGCCGACCCGCGCGCCCCGGAAGCGGGCGAGGGCGTCCTCGCTCAGTTTCCCGAGTCTAACGCCGTCGATCTCGACCTCTCCCCTGTCGGGTCGCTCGAGCCCGGCCATGATCATGAGCAGCGTCGACTTGCCCGAACCGGACGCCCCGACGATGCCGACCGCCTCCCCCCTGGCGATTGTCACGCTGACATCGCGCAATATATGGACGCGCGCGGCGCCTCGGCCGAGGCTGAGGTCGACGCCGCGCATCGCGACTGCGGGAAGGATCATCGTGTCGGGATTCCTGAGGGCGAGGCCGCCTTCATATGGTCATTGGCGACCGATCGTCCAGGCGCTGGCCTTGGCCGCCGTCCTTCTCGCGGCTTTCGTCGCGCCGGCTTCGGCCAGAACGCTGCGGCTCGTCGTGCTGGGGGACAGCCTGACCGCGGGCCCGGGCCTGCCGCCGGGCAAGGCCTTTCCCGACCAGCTCCAGGCGGCGCTCAGGGCGAAAGGCTTCGATGTCGACGTCGTCAATGCGGGCGTCTCCGGCGACACGGCGGAGGACGGACTCGCCCGCTACGACTGGTCGGTTCCGGCCGACGCGAATGCGCTCATCGTCGAACTCGGCGCCAACGACATGCTGCTCGGCCTGCCGCCCGAGGAGACGAAAGAGGCGCTGACGGCCATTCTGGACAAGGCGAAGGCCGCCCATCTGCCGGCGCTGATCGCCGGCATGCGCGCCGCGCCCAATCTGGGCGCGGACTACGACCGCGCGTTCGATGCGATCTATCGGGCGGTCGCCGAGGCCTCCGGGGCGACTCTCTACCCATTCTTCCTCGACGGCGTGGCAGGCGACGGAAAACTCAATCAGCCGGACGGAATGCACCCGACCGGGGCGGGGGTGGCCGTCATCGTCGAGCGGATCCTGCCGTCGGTCGAGGATCTTCTTCGGCGGGCGAAATCTTGAATAGGCCAGTAGCTGGGGCAAATTGCCGGCCCCTTTTTTGCGGCGCTTGATGGACTCCTGAACAGCGCCCATCTTGTCGCGTTTCCCGGTCGCGTGATCCGGCCTGTCGAGGCGGACCGAATCCGCTGGTAACAGGGGCAAAAACAGCGGATTTCGCAAAAAGGAGCCGCTGCGGCCGGGATTTTTCGGCCAGTATGCCTGCAACTTCAGCGGCTTGGCCCAAAATCGCCGCAGCCCGCGGAACAGCGGATCAAGTGCCGATAACAGCGGATTCGCCGCGCCGTCGGCTACGACGCCAGGGAAGCCGACGCAGTGTCGCGGCGCTGCTTCCGCCTTGCAGAACCCTGATGCGGCTATGAGCCTGAGCGTCAAAGGACATCCGGGATTGACCCGAAGGTCTCGGCCACGCGCGCTATGCCCGCATTCCAGATGGGCCGCGTCGCGATTCCGAAGAGCCTGTTCACCGAGATTCATCGTATCATCGCTTAAGTCGAGGCCTCCACCGGTCGCATCAACCGGGTGGAAGGCGGCAAGGTGACGCATTCGGGGATTACAGGGGAATCGACTGAACGTTTTATGCGGCGATGTAGGCGGCGAGGGCGTTTTCGTCCCATGCGGCGACTTTGCGGCGCATGCGCAGCGAATCCTTGCTTTTGCGGGTTCTCAGCACGTTG
>Ga0074046_10001931_pt1 | contig 18270 bp, 19 predicted proteins | sample BogForMeECP23OM3_FD_94441 | JGI IMG/M metagenome (GOLD analysis project Ga0074046, IMG submission 94441) | Bog forest soil microbial communities from Calvert Island, British Columbia, Canada - Bog Forest MetaG ECP23OM3 | ecosystem: Environmental > Terrestrial > Soil > Wetlands ... | reverse complement strand
CGCTGGACCAACCGGTGGAAGGCCGCCCTGAACGCCTTCGACATCACCTTCGACGGCCGCCTCAGCGCGGGACGCAAGTAACAACAGAGAAAGAAGTTACACCGTTAACTTGACAGACCCGTCCGGCCAGCGGGGGCACCGCTGGTGGTCGGCCAAGGTGCCTGTGGACGCCGGGTGAATGCTCCGGCCGCTCGGGGAAGCAGCCGGCATGTGTGACCGGGGGTGCTTCGGGGAAAGGCGGGTGTGATGGCTGAATTCAACGCGCGCGCTCCGGGCCGGGACGGACGGCTGCGCCGGGTCGCGGCTTGGATGGGCGCCGCCGCGGTCTACGGCGCCGCCCAGGGCCTGTCCGCGTGGGTGGCCCGGTATGCGCAGGGCCGCGGGACCAGACCTCAGTACGAGCAGTTCGAACGGCCGGCATTCGCGCCGCCCGGCGCCGTATTCCCGGTCGTGTGGTCGGCGCTGAACCTGACCACGGCGACGTCAGCATGGCTGGTGTGGTACGCCGGTGAGGCCGGGCCGGGGGCACCGTCACGCCGGGCGGTCCTGGGGTGGTGGGCGCTGGCCGTTACCGTCCGCAGCGGTTACGTGCCGCTGGCATTCGGCAGTCGCCGCCTCTGGGCGGCCACCGCAGACTCGGCGCTGCTGTGCATTGTGATGGCGCACTATGCATCCCTAGCCCGCCAGGTCGATCGAACCGCTGCCGCGCTGGCCGTTCCCGAGATCGCGTGGACCGCGTTCGCGACCGTCCTGAGCGCGGCGGTCGCCAGGAAGAACAGCTGACAGGCGGTCCCGCGCCCCCTGCCAACCCGGTCGTAGAGGCATGCGAACGGTTCCCGGACTGATCACTGGCGCTCAGATAGAATCTTCGGTGCGGCGTTGCCTGCCGTGGCGGTCGACCCAGGTTGGCGCTCCGAACGGCTCTTTGCGCGCCACATGTCGGCCCCGCCGCCACCCGTCCGTGACGGCTTCCGGGGAAGTCGCCGGTTCCGACTGCTGCGGTCGCCACGGTGAGCTCCCGGCGCCAGCGTGAGCGTAGCGTGGATGCCCATTGGCCGGTCATGCCGGCAGCCGGCGTTCGCCGTGAGTGACGTCCGGCGCTCACAGCGAACGACCGGGGAACGCGTAACACGGTGCCGCAGGATTCTTGATGCTGCTGGCGGGCCGTCCCAGACTGGTGGGATGGGTTTCTACGAGGAGCAGGTCCTTCCTCGTGTGACGGATCGCGTGTTGCGCGGCAACGAGGCGGCGCGGTTGCGGGCCCGGGTCACCGCCGGGCTCAGTGGCGAGGTCCTTGAAGTCGGCTTCGGGTCGGGGCTGAACATGCCGTACTACCCGCCTGCCGTGCAGCGCGTACGAGCGGTCGATCCTTCGGCCGTGGCGCGCAAGCTGGCGGCGGGAAGGGTGGCGGCGAGCACGGTGCCGGTGGAGTACATCGGCGTTGACGCCCGGGCGCTGCCGCTTGAGGACGCCAGCGTCGACCACGTGGTCAGCGTCTTGACGCTGTGCACTATCCCCGCCGTGGACCGGGCGCTGGCCGAGATCCGCCGCGTCCTGCGTCCCGCGGGCGCTTTTCATTTCATGGAGCATGGCCTGTCACCACAGGAGACGGTGGCCCGGTGGCAGCACCGGCTCACCCCGCTCCAGCGGCGCGTCTTCGGAGGCTGCCACCTCGACCGGCCGATCGGCCGGCTGGTGGCGGGCGCCGGGCTGGAGCTGACCCGGCTGGATAACTACTACTTGAAGGGCCCGCGCGCGTTCGGCTACATGTTCGACGGCGTCGCGGCCAAGCCAGGCGGGCAGTAGCGTGCGGCTGACCAGGTGCGGCCGGCCGCCGCGATGGCAAGCACGCCGACAGCATGACCTGCTCTGACTGGATGGCTGGCCCAGTCCCCTGCACTGAGACTGTGAGCCTGCCGGGCCGCGCTTGATGCTGGCGCCGGCCGGTGAGTCAGACGTACCGTCGCAGTAGCGGCTCCAGCGGTCTGAGGCCGCGCTTCCGGCGCCTTTGTCGTGCCGCTGAACAACGCGGCCGTCGGATCTGGCCTGGTCCATGAGGAGTATCGAATGACCGTCGACAGCAGCCCGGTCAAGTTCACCCCCGCTCTGCCCGGCCAGCCCGTGCCGGAGATCCGGACGATCAGCGGTGACCGGCCGGTGTTCCGGGCCGAGCTACCCGACCGCCGCATCGTCTGGCTGGTCACCGGGTATGAGAACGTCCGCCAGATGCTCGTCGACCAGCGCTTCTCCCGGGCGCTGGCGGTTGCGCCCGGCCAGGCTCGGCCAGGCTTCGAGATGTTCGCCGCTGGCTCGATCAATGGGATGGACCCGCCCGAGCACACCAGGCTGCGCAAACTGGTGGCCAGCGCGTTCACCGCCCGCCGCGTCGAGGCCCTGCGGCCGCGGGTGGCGAGCATCGTCAGCGAGCTCATCGACGCGATGCTCGGCCGGCCCCAGCCAGCGGACCTGGTGGCAGGCTTCTCGCTGCCGCTGCCGGCCCAGGTGATCTGCGAGATGCTCGGCGTGCCCGCTGAGGACACCGAGCAGTTCCATGCCTGGTCCGACACCATCGTGGGAGACTGGCAGCGCGATTCCGACGAGATCATGACAGCCCTGGTCGAGTTGTACGGCTACTTCGGCGCTCTGATCGAGGCCAAGCGGGCCCGGCCCGCAGATGACCTGATGAGCGCGCTCATCGCCGCTCGCGACGATGCGGACCGGCTGTCCGAGCAAGAGCTCACCGTGATGTGCTGCACCCTGCTGATCGGCGGGCACGAGACCACCGCCAACCAGATCAACCTGTCCTTGCTGCTGTTGCTTGACCACCCCGACCAGGTGGCCACGCTGCGCGCTGATCCGGAATCGATCCCCGGAGCGGTCGAGGAACTCCTGCGCTGCTCCCGCCTGGGCGGCCTGGCACCTGCCCGCGTGACCACGGAAGACGTGCAGATCGGCGGAGTCACGATCCCGGCCGGTGAGCAGGTCATACCGCTGTTCGGCACGGCCAACCGGGACCCCTCGGTATTCGCCGATCCGGACCGGTTCGACGTCACCCGCGATGCAGCCGGCCACCTGAGCTTTGGCGCCGGCGTGCATCATTGCCTCGGCGCTCAGCTTGCCCGGGTAGAGCTTCAGGAGGCCTTCCGCGGCCTGATCGGCCGGCTGCCAGGGCTGCGACTCGCGGTGCCCGCCAGCGAACTCGAGTTCAAACCGGGAATGGCGATCCACAGCCTGCGCGAGCTACCGGTCCTCTGGGGTGAGCCATGAGTCGTTGGAAGATCTCCGTCGACAAGAACGTGTGCATCGGGTCGGCCATGTGCGTAGCCATCGCACTGGACCGGTTCGTCCTGGACGAACGGCAGCGGTCCGGCCCGGCCGAGGCGGAGATCGATCCGGACGAACTGGTGCGTGACGCTGCCGCCTCCTGCCCGTCAGAGGCGATCAGCCTGGTCGACGCCGACACGAGACAGCCGGCAGACCCCGATTAATGAACGGCGCCCGCAGAGTCACCGACACAAACCCGGCTCGCTGACAGTCGAGAGCAACGCAGACGTTACGGGCTGACCGGTCAGCTCGCGCATCGTCCGATCGTCGACGCGCTGCAAGGCTGTTCGGATGATCGTTCGACTCGCCGGTGAGCAAGATACGCCCGGCTTCATCGTTCTGGCAGGACAAGTGGAGCACTGGTTCGGTCCCATGGTCGATGACCCAGGGTTCCGAGCAGTAATCGACCAGCACATCCGCCGGGCCACGGCCCTTGTCGCAGTCACCCCCGGCGAGCCGGGCCTGCTGGGCGGCCCGCTGTTCAGGCTGCGGCGCCCCACAGGTAGTCGGAGGCGATCTTGGCGCCCTGAGCCTGGGACCGGAACTTCGCCCAGGTGACGCTGGGAACCACCACATCCATCCCGGCGATGGTCCCGAACCCGCAGTCAGTGCCGGCCATGACGTTGTCCCGGCCCACGACCTCGGCGTAGCGGATCAGCCGGTCCGCCACCACCTCCGGATGCTCGACCACGTTGGTGGTGGAATCCAGCACGCCCGGGATCACGTACTTGCCGTCCGGCAGCTTCCTGGAACACCTTCCACTCATGGGCATGCCGCCCGTTGGAGGCCATCAGCATCAGCCCGGCCGGCTCGGCCTTCAGCACGATGTCGATGATGTCCTTGAGCTCCACATCGGTGGTCCGCGGCATCTCGCCGTTGCCCCAGCAGATGTGGATGCGGGTGGCCTCGGCGGGAATATTGGCCAGCGCGTGGTTGAGCGCCTCGATGTTGAGTTCCATCTGCCTGCGGAAGTTCTCCAGCGAACCCGCGCCGGGGGCGGTCATGGCCAGGTCGGGGCAATCCAGGTGCAGCACCAGGCCCGCGCGGTGGATCGCCTCGTATTCCTCCCGCATCGCCTCGGCCAGCGCGCCCAGGTACTCCTCCTGGCTGGCGTAGTACCGGTTCGGCGAGAACACCGCGATCACCCCTGGCGAGGCCGCGCTCATGAACACCCCCGCCGACCGGACGCCTTCGGTCGCCGCTTTCAGGACGTCGATGTCGGACTGCACGGCGGCCTGCCCGACATAGCTGACCGGCCCGTCGCAGGAAGTGAACCGGATCGTCGCGGCCGAGGCCATGGTCTGGGCCATCTTCTCGGCGAAATCAGGGCGGGGCGGGGACGTGGTGTGCCTGGAGGCGCCGGAATGGCCGCCGCTCCCGGCGTCGCTGCGCCGGGAGCTGGACGGGCGCAGCGTCTACACGCGGCCGGGCACCGCGCGATACGCCACCGCCGCGCAGCTGTCGGCCGAGGAGCGGCTGGTCGCGCACGCGCAGGCGCGGCGGGCGCCGCGGCTGCCGGGCGAGCTGGCGGCGCGGCGCCTGGGCGTCGACGCGGAGCTGGTGGAAGCGCAGCTGCGCGAACGCGCGCAGGACACGCATCAGCAGACGACGCGCAGCGGGTTGCGGCTGGACCAGGCGGCCGCGGTCTGGCACGTGCTGACCTCGGCCCGGACCGTCGAGGTGGTCACCGGCCCGGCCGGGACAGGCAAGACCCGGGTGCTGGCCACCGCCGCGCGGGCGTGGGGCGGCCCGGTGTTCGGCACCGCGACCTCGCAGAACGCCACCAACGAGCTCCGCAACGCCGGTGTCCGCGTCGCGGCGAACACCACCAGGCTCCTGGCCGACCTGGCCACCATCCCGCCGGGCTCGCTGATCGAGGTGGACGAAGGGTCGATGGTGTCCCTGGCCCATCTAGCCGCGCTGGTGGAGCACGCGGCGCGCAACGGCTGCAAGCTGGTGCTGGCCGGCGACCAGGAACAGCTCGCCGCCGTGGAAGGCGGCGGCGCGATGATGCTGCTCGCCGACCGGCTCGGATACGTGCAGCTGGCCGAGCCGGTCCGGTTCGCCGCCGCCTGGGAACGCGAGGCCTCACTGCGGCTGCGCCGCGGCGACGCCACCGCGCTGGACGACTACGACCAGCACGGCCGGATCCGCGGCGCCCCGCCCGAGCAGGCCCTGGACCAGGCCGTCCATGCCTACGTAGCCAGCTACCTGGCCGGGCGGGACGTCCTGCTGATGGCCGCGGACTAGGCCCGGTGCCGGGAACTGTCCGCCCGGATCCGCGATGACCTGACCCACCTCGGCCTGGTCGATGCCACCCGGGCCGTGCGCATCGCCGAAGGTGCCTGGCCGGCATCGTGGCCGCTGCGGGCCTGCTGACGGGCGCCGTCTCCGCCGTGTTCAGCCTGGTGACGGCCACCAGCACCAGTCCGCGCCGCACAGCGCGTGGGAGTGCTTGGAACCCGCCTCACGCCTCCGTCTGGGTAGGGTCGGTTCCCTGACCCAGACGGAGGTGCCGGGCGACGTCAGGCGGGCCCGATGTTGGCGTTGAGGTGGAACAGGTTGCCCGGGTCGTACTGCGCCTTGATCCTGGCCAGCCGTTCGTACTTGGCCGGGCCGTAGCTCTGGCGCACCCGGTCGTCGGAGAAGTCGGTGATGCCGTTGATGTAGCCGTCTCCGCTGCCGATGGCGTGCGGGCGCAGCGCCTCCCAGAAGCCGCGGACCCAGCTGCGGTCGGCGTTCAGCAGCCCGGCGTCGGGGGCCAGGCCCACGATGAAGACGCCGTACCGGGGCGAGCGCCCGCCGCTGAACGCCGTCTCGTCGTCGCCGGCCTGGCTGTACGCGCCGTCGAGCCGGTAGAACAGCAGCACCGACATGGGTGAGTTCTTGCGCGGGACGTGTTCGGTGATCACGTCGATGACCGGGTCGGACAGCTCCTCGAGGTAGGTGCCCTTCTCGTAGCCGTGAATGCCCCACGCGTTGGCCTCGTCGAGCAGCTTCTGCAGCTCGACGTAGGGCATCGGGGTGACCAGGTCGAACAGCGGCGGAAGGCTCTCGCGGATCCGGGTGACGAGCCGGGCGTGCTCAGGCCCGGAGCCGAACCCGGTCAGCAGCAGCACGTAGCCGGGCGCGAAGTGGTGCTCCGGCGGGACGAACGGCGCGGGCGGCGCGTTCAGCGCGCCGGCCACGGCGTTGATCTCCGGGGGCATCGCCCGGGTGATCTCGCGGGCCAGCCGCAGCGCTTCCCGGCCCTGGTCCAAGGGCCAGAAGAACAGCCCGAACTGCACGATCGGGTCGACCTCGTGCAGGGCGAACTCGAACGAGGTGACCACGCCGAAGTTGCCGCCGCCGCCGCGGATGGCCCAGAACAGGTCCGGGTGCTCACCGGCTGAGGCCCGCCGCACCTGGCCGTCGGCGGTGACCACCTCGGCGGCAGCCAGGTTGTCGATGCTGAGCCCGAACTTGCGGGTCAGCCAGCCCATGCCACCGCCCAGCGTGAGCCCGCCCACGCCGGTGTGGCTGACCAGCCCGGCGGGCACGGCCAGCCCGTGGGCCTGGGCGGCGGCGTCCACGTCGCCCAGCAGCGCGCCGCCGCCGACCGTGGCCCGCCGGGCGTCCGGGTCGACCTCGACGTGGTTGAGCAGGCTCAGGTCGATCATCAGGCCGCCGTCGCAGACGGCCGTGCCCGCCGGATTGTGCGCGCCGCCACGCACGGATACCTCCAGCCCGTGCTCGCGCGCGTACTGCACCGCCGCGGCCACGTCGGCGGCCGAAGCGCAACGGGCGATCACCGCGGGGCGCCGGTCGATCCCGCCGTTCCATACCCGGCGCCCGTCGTCGAAGCCAGGGTCGCCGGGCTCGATCACGGGCCCTTCCATCGCCGCGCGGAGCTGACCGATCGCTTCGATGGCCGTCTGCATCATGACCATTCCCCTCTTGAACGTGGACTGAGGTCCCCAGGCCAGCAGACCCAGGTGAAGGCCGGCTGGCGGAGATGCGGAGATCACATGAAGGCAAGCCGCCCTACACATCCGGAGCACCCCCCGGCCGGTCTTGATACCCCAAGGTGCCGCCTACGCGTGGTACGTCACCGGGACCGGTAACGGATTACCGGGACAAGTGACCGCGCATATCACCCCGTTATGTGCGCCCATGACCGCAGCGGTAGGTTATCTTTCCCCGCAGGGATGTTGAAGATCGAGTCAAGTTGTGATGGAACAAGACTCGTGGGGTTGAGGCGAAGCCCCGGTAGCCATTCAGTAAGCCGCGCATATCGGATCTCGTGTGCGTGGCTGATTGCAGCGTGCTGCCCGGCACGGATTGACCCCAGCCGGGCCGGCCGCCAAGATCGGCGCAAGGGCAACCAAGGAAGCCATCGTCATGAGTGAGCTGGATGTGATCGTCATCCACGTCCGTGCCGAGCAGGCCGCGGAATACGAGCGGCTGTTCGCCGAGCGGGAGCTGCCGCGCTGGCGCGAGTACAAGGAGCGGGGCGCCTTCATCAGCGCCCGGATATTCCGTGCTGCCTTCGGCACCGACCGGCGTCAGGACATCGCCAAGTACGTCATCGCCGTCGAGGTGCCCAGCCACGCCGAGCACAGCCAGCACGACGCTGATCCCGGGTTCCAGGAGTTCAACCGGCTCGCCGACGCATTCCAGCCGGAGGCTCCGCTGGTGTACGGCGGACAGGTGCTGCACGCTGTCTGACCGTTACAGCGCATCGGCGTCTGCGCGCGGGGTGCCGCAATGCAGACGACCCGGAACCCCGCCGGATCTTCAACGCCGTCACGGGTGCCTGATGACGACCCAGAGCGCCTGCTGATGAAGCGGGCAGGCCTATGCGATACCCGGCCGGAGTTCCAGCCGACCGGGGCAGCCGCAGTCGGGGCGAGGGCGGCCAGCCGCTCGGGCTGATTACCGAACGTGACGAAAGAATGAAATGCCTATATGTGACGGTCAACACCGGATCGCCGGATCGGAATGCCTGACCTCATGCGGGATCCGCGCCGGTCACCGCCGATCATCAGGCCGTGCCCGTCAAGGCCGGGCCCGCGGCGCGTGCCGTGCCTTGCCTTGCCTTGCCGCGCGGGCTACCCGCCAGAAAAGAAGGCCTCTGCCCTGCGAGCCATTTCCTCAGCGGGGACATCCTCGATGTGCTGGCTCATCATCCATTGCTGGCCGAACGGATCGCGGAGCCGCCCGCCGCGCTCCCCATAGAACTGGTCCTCAAGCGGGTAGATCACCTCGGCCCCAACCGCAACCGCGCGCTCCCACGCCGCGTCCACGTCCGCCCAGTACAAGGACAGGACGCAGGTGACCTTCCCGCCCAGCCGCTCTGGGGAGCTAACCGGCCCATCCACCGCGTCTTCGGTTATCATGACCACCGAGTCGCCGATCCGGATCTCGGCGTGGATCAGCTCGCCATCTGGCCCGGTGAACCGCTCCCCGATCTGCTCGGCGCCAAACGCCCGGTCATAGAAGGCGATCGCGGCTGCGCCATCTGAGACCACCAGCCGGGGCGTCACGGTATGCAGACGTTCCGGCACCGGGCTCACCACACCAGAGTCCGACGCGCTCATCTGACCTCCTGGCGCTCAGCTGGAGCTGCGAAGAACTACCAGCTCCGTATCGTTCCAGCATCACATCGCCAGGCTCAAGCCGCCGCGCAATTGGGCGGATATTGCTTGGCGAGTGGTGAAGGCCGGGATCGCAAAGCGTGACGCTCACCCGCCCGGCGGGCGCGCTGGGTGCCTGCGGCATTGCGGCACGGGGCGACGTACTACGCTTGCCCTGCCACCGACGAGGAGGCGACCGCGCAGGCCAGGAAGCGTCTTAGCCTGATGCTGGCCAGCGGTGAGCCGGTGGACTTCCTGGGCTACGTGAGCACCCTGCTGGCCGCCGTCGACCCGCCGGGGCAGAACCCGTTCGAGCGCGTGGAGCGACCGGAGCGTGTCACGCTGCGCGAGCTGGCGGAGTCCTTCGCCGACGTGGCGCTGCCGGAGACGACGGCGCTGCTGGCCGCGATCGCCGAGCCCGGGCCCGGACGAGCTGGCCCGGCGGGCGGTTGCGTCGCGGCCGCGTCGGTTGCCGGACTGGCATAACCGACCCGGCCAGGTGCCAGCCCGCGAAGCCAACCCGATCTCACCGCATGCCAGGCGGGCATCGCAGAGGCGGCCCGTCACAACGTGACGCCAGATGTCCGGCGGCCGCGGGCGAAGGCACCCGCCGCGACAGGCATTCCCGCGCCTGAGCAGCCGGACAGGCGCGGCTGCTGTCCCGCAGCGCCCGCGATCCCCGCACACGCTGTCTACGGTGCGCGAGCGTGCTGCAGGCTACGGCTCGAGCAGCCGCAACCCGTGGTGCTCGGCGAAGTCCTTGAAATCCTTCAGATTGAAGGTAGCGAGCGGCAGCTGGTAGGCCAGGCAGCAGGCAGCGACCCAGGTGTCGTTGACCGGGCGAGGCCGCCCGCGCTGGATGGCCGCGGCTGACAGACCGCCCCAGATAGCCGCGATGGCCTTGCTGCCGGGGATGACCGGCTTGTCGGCGAGCCAGCTGTCGAGCATCGCAAGATTGCGCGGGCCCCAGTGGCGGAGCTTGGTCCACTGGGCCAGCTCGCCGACAGTCACGAAGGTGAGGATCGGCTGCTTACCCACCAGGCGGGCAGCCAGCCGTGGCGGAAGCCGCTCCCGGAACGATCGCGAGGCGACGTCGGTATCGAGGACGACGGCTTCCGCTGGCGGCTCAGGCAAGGTCCGCTTGCCGTGACTCGGTCACGAACGCCAGGAACGCGTCAAGTTCCTCATCGGTCTCGAACGCGCCGTTGCGCAGCTCGCCGATCGAGGTGATCGGGTGCGCGCCGGGCGTGTCGCGGATCAGCTGATCCAGCGGCACCAGATCACCATGGCCACCGGGATGCGGTATCTGTCCGGCATCTGCGCTCGTGGCAACCACCTCCATCATCCACTCCAACTTTATGCGCTGCGGCATCGAAGTAGTGGCCCTGGTTGACCTGTAAATGCCCCTAGCGGGAACCGTTAGTCCCCACCGGCGCCCATGACCCATTCGAATATTTTCGAATTATGCCAACTACCTGAGCCCCGTTACGGAATCGAACCGTAGATCTTCTCCCTACCATGGACATCCAGATGTTCTGGTGGCCAGCAACGGCCTAGGTCCAGGTAAGACTCTACCTGTGGTTTCTAGTCCTGAAGAGTCTGGGAGTGCCTGGGCGAGGCTGGCCGTCGTCACCACCGAATGTCCCCACCACGGGGTAGGCTGCCACCCTGACGACCCGGCGCAGGCGCGGCGAAGACGGCATCTCCTTCGAACACCGCGGCCCCTGCCGCGACCCGCAACGCCACCGGCACTGCCCCGGCCTGTGGCGCGGCGAAATCACCCTCGGCTACACCGGCGACGGCAAACGCACCCGCCGCAAGGTCAGTGGCACCACCAAGGCCGCCGTCGTCGACAAACTGCGCGACCTGCATAACCAGCTCGACAAGGGCATCACCCCCAAAGCCGGCTACAACCACTACACCGTCCGGCAAGCCGCCCAGGACTGGCTCGCCCACGGCCTGGACGGCCGCTCCCCCAAAACGATCAAGAAGAACCAGAACGTCCTGGAGCCGATCCTGACCGTCATCGGCGCCCGCGAGCTCCGCGACCTGACCGCCGCCGACGTCCGGCAGGCGCTGGCCGCCATGGCGGCCGGGTACTCCAGCGCGGCGGTCTCAATGGGACACCTCGCGCTCAAGCGCGCCATCCGGCACGCCGAAGCCAACGACCTCGTCAGCCGCAACGTCGCCACCCTCGCCGACACCCCCAAAGGCCAGCACGGCCGCCCCTCCAAATCCCTCACCCTGGACCAGGCGATTGCGGTCATCACCGCCGCCAGGACCCTGCCGGTGATGGAACTACGGCCCGGCCTTAAGGACGTCCGCCGCCCGGCCGCGCTGATGCATGCCTACATCGTGCTGAGCCTGCTGTGCGGGCTCCGCACCGAGGAGGCCCGGGCCCTGCGCTGGGCGCACGTCGACCTGGACGGCGACCCGGAAGCCCGCCCGCCCGTGCCGCCGCATGTGGCCGTCTGGCGATCGGTGCGCGTGCACGGCGAGACCAAGACTGAGCGGTCCCGCCGCACCCTCGCCCTCCCCGCTGCGGCGGTACACGCACTGCGTACCTGGTCCGGCAGCCAGGCCGATGAGCGGCTCGCGGCCGGGGACGACTGGCAGGACACCGGGCTGGTGTTCACCACCCACCGCGGCGCCGCCCTCGACGCGGGCAACGTCCGCAAGATGTTCAAACGCGTCTGCACCGAGGCTGGAATCGGGGACAGCTGGACGCCGCGCGAGCTGCGGACCTCCTTCGTCAGCTTGATGAGCCACCAAGGGGTCAGCATCGAGGAGATCGCCCGCCTCGTCGGGCACGCCTCCACCCGGACCACCGAGATCGTCTACCGCCGCGAACTGCGGCCGGTCATCACCACAGGCGCCGAGATCATGGACCAGCTCTTCACAGGAACCTAACCCCTCGCTCTGTCCCCAAAGCCGACGAGGACGTGCACGAGCCAGCGGTCAGACTTCTGGTATCTGACCGGCACTCGCTATCCCCGCCCCACAGGTGATGGCCATCCAGCCAATCCGGCAGGCCATCACGGAATGTGACCATTCGTCGGTCACCACCAGCTCAGATCGCCGATTTTGTGCGGTACTCCTCGGCCGTGCGTCAGCGCGGGTCCGAGTACAGATCAGCCAATTCGGGATAGCCTCAGCATCGCCAGGCGATCGGCCCCTGGACAGCGAGCAGGCCCGGGCGGGCGCATACGATGGTCACCTCTCAGGTTCTGGGGTGAGGGCTGGGGATCAGGCTGCGGGGTGATGGGCCTCATCGGCGGTTTAGCGATGGCGGCCGTGCCGTGACCAGCGAACGGCCCTGCGGGCAGGACCGATGCCTGGGCCGCCGTCAGGGCTCAATTAGCTCCGCTGCCCGGAACGCTGCGGCGATGGCGTCGGGATTGCCGGTGCGCATGAAGACATCCACGGCGGTGTCGGCGAACTTGATCACGTGCGCGTCGCCGTGCTCGACCGCCCGCGCGAAGACCTCCCGTGCTGTCTCCTCGCGGGATTGCCCGCCAGGCGGCTGTTGCAGCTGAGCCCGCGGCGCGGGCTCAGCGGGAGCGTAGACAGCAGTCAGCGCGCTGCTCGCGGCCCAGGACGCCGCCAGGCTCGGCGCCCACAGCCCGTGATCTAGCGCGGGCAGGGCCCTGAGCACGGCGCTGGGCGCGGTCGCCGAGTGCACGAGCATGACGCCGTTGCCGTGACCGTAGAGCAGGTACCGGACGGTCGCGGCATCAACCAGCTCGGCCAGCACCGCGCGGATCTCCTCTGGTGCCGCCGGGACGCTGAAGCCGGCCAGCGTGGCCGGCCAGGCAGTCAGCGCGCCCAGCCTGGCCAGCCGGTCACCGATGCCGCCTGCCTGCTCGGCGATGCGGGGGATTGCGGCCAGCGAGTCCAGCGGCGTGGCTGCGCGCGCCCGGCTGGCGGCGGCCACAGCGGACGCGCCGGCATGTCCGCCGGGCAGGGTCTGCCAGCGGGCAGCCCAGTAGGCGAGCCCGTGCGCCAGCTCGGCAAGGTGGCTTGGGTCATCGCCGTCCGCCAGCAGGGCACGGACGGCATGGCCGACCCGGATGACCCCGTGCGTGGCGGCGGCCACCACGCCCGGCAGCAGCCGCGGCCACCAGGCATTGAGCACCTGCCGCCACGGCCGCTGGCCGAGCTCCGCGCGGAAGAACGCGGTCCAGTCGGCGACCCGGCGCAGGTCGCCAAGCGCCTCCTGCCAGTCGGACCCGATCGGGCCCAGCCCACTCGGGAACTCCTCCAGGCGGCGCATGTACCCATCGAGCCAGGAACCCACCAGGTCGCTATGGCCGTGACGGACCATCGCCTCGGCTGCCATCGGGCCGTGGTTGGACAGAAAACCGTCGAACTCTGGCCCGATCGCGTGCAGCCGCTCGTAGGCCAGCGTTCCCGCGCTAGCTGATGTCACCGTCATACCTCCGGCGGATGGATTGACTCGATCCTTGCTCCCCACAGGCTGGCGATGTCGTTGAGGTGCACCGAGTACGGGACGGTGGCGAAAGGCCGGCCGCCGTTGATCAGCTGCAAGAACGGCTCGTCGGCCGACCTTTCGCCTGTCACCCATCGCGGGCGCCGTCGACGTGTGCCTGGCTCTCAGGCGGGCCGGGACGGATCAGCGTGTTCTGCCCAGCGGCAACCCACCACGTTCGGTCGCGGCGTACCAGCACGTAGAGCGCCATCTCCGAGAACGCGCCTGTGACATCACAGGCCGGTTCGAGCGGGTGCCCGGCGGGGTCGAGGGCGACTCGCCGGACCTGCGCGACGGCGACGTCCGGTGTGGGGGCAAGTACCCGCACGATCTCGTAGCGCGATGAGGTGCCGCCCGTCGCCTGCCGTTTCAGGCGGACATGGATGGCGTGGAGTTGCTCGTAGCCTTGCAGGACGGCACCGAAGGGGCTGCCCCACACGATGTCATCGGCGAAGTGCCGGTTGGTGATGCCGGCATCGTGCTGGTCCCAGCCTGCCTGCAGCTCCGCGACGAAGTCGGCCATCGCCTGGTTCGCGCGCAGCGCGGCGCCAGCGTCGGTGCCGAAGGACGGGCGGATCGGGGCGGGTTCGCCGGGATTGCCGGCAACATCGCGCGTCTGCAGGCCCGGGTGGTCCGGATCGACGTTCCAGCTGATGACCCGGCGGGGATGGATGCGGATGATCTGCGGGCTCACGCCCGCCGTCGCCGGCGGTTCCACCGAGACTCGCTCGGCCTGGCCGCGGATCTCTACGAACCGCGTACCCGCCGCTCCCTCCGAGACGGCGTCGTCGATCACGAAGGCGACATTCGGATTGACCCCGACGTTGCGGTACTTGGCGGAGCTTTCCATGTCGAAGCCGGCGATGTCGATGGTGCCCAGCTCGGGGTTGTAGACGAAGCCGACCGGCTTGTTCTGTGGCGCGCCGTCTGGCCCGACCGTGGCCAGGCGGCCGCGGGTCTGGCTGGCGAGATAGCGCCGGGATGCGTCGTCGAGAGCCATTGGATCACTAGCAACGTCTTGCCGATGACGTCACGGGCCTCGATCGCGAGGTGTGCGTCTGCAGCCTGCTCCAGCGGGAAGGTCTGCCCGATGATCGGCCTGATCCGCCCTGCGGCCGCCTCCGACATCGCCCGCTCGGTGAGCCGCCTGGCGTGCGCTGGCGCAAACTGGACGTGCTCGATCCCGCGCACGGTGATGTCGCGCCGGCCGGCGTCCCGGGGGTCGATCGACGCGAACCCGCCGCCTGGCGTGCCGTGGGCAGAGATCTGGCCGCCGCGTGCCGTGACTTCGAACGCGGCCCGGCCGATCTCGCCGCCCACGCCGTCGAAGACCATGTCCGCCCCGGCTCCGCCGGTGTCGGCGAGGACTTGCTCGGGCCAGCGTGATTGCGAGTAGTCGACCACGGCATCCGCACCCAGTTCCTCGGCGAGGTTTAGCTTCTGCTTCCCGCGGGCGGCGCCGATGACTCGCGCGCCGGCACCGTGAGCCAGCTGGACCAGAGGCTCCCGAGCCCGCCGCCCGCCCCGAGGACGAGCACCCATTCGCCCGCCCGGAGGTGGGCTTGGTCGATGAGGCTCACGGCGGTTCTGCCGTCATGGAGCAGGGCGGCCGCCTCTGCCATCCCCAGACCTTCTGGCACCGCGATCAGGCCGTCTGCCGCGACGACGGCCCGCTCCAGGTAACCGCCGCCCTCGGCGGTATCAGCGACGACCCGGCGGCCCACCCAGTCAGGATCCACGCCTGCCCCCACGGAGCTCACTTGTCCGGCCACACCGCGGCCAGGCACGTATGGCGTGGTCACCGGGAACCAGGCACGAGCCAGACCGCTCCGGATCTGGGTGTCAAGGAATAGTACGGGTGCAATCGAGACCTCCACCACCACCTGCCCGGGCCCGGCTGCCGGCTCCGGTGCTTTGCCCGGCACCAGCACCTCGGGTCCCCCGAACTCCGCCGCCCGCACGACTCGCATGTCCCGGCCTCCAAGGTCCGCTTCCCATGCCTGCACGGCAGATAGCCGTCCTCCGGTGCGCACGCCGCGCTGTGTCCGGACAACCGCGCGCTGGCGGCCCTCAGCGACTATGACCTCTGGCTCCTCGCTCCGTATCGACGCGCCAGGCTCACACCGAATCTACGCGCAACCCTCTCTTGGTTCTGTAGGTGAGTTTTGAATCTAGTTATCGGTGAGTTGTGGACCCAGTTGTTGATCTTGGGGGTCTTTTTGTCGTTGAGAGTTGACTCCGGTTTCTCGCGTGCGGGACCTTCCCTGGGGCGGTGAGGACGGCGGCTCGGCGCCTGGCTGGCTCTGGGGTGAGTTTGGATCCAGATCCTGAGTTCTGGCCTGACCGCGGATCCTGCGCGGGAATCCCTTCGTCGCCCAAGGCCGCTGGAGCCGGGCGGGCTAGTTCAGCTAGATCGGCTCGCCGAGGTCTCGCGACATCCAGCCGGGTGTGTCAAAGCGCGCGGGCGGATCGCCGACCAGCTCTGTCAGGTGCGTCTCAAGGTTCTCGAGCTGGGCGGGACCGATCTGCCGCTCCCATTGATCGCGCAGCTCATCGAAGATCGCTTCACCTGTGCGCAGCACCTCGAAGCCGAGCGGGGTGACCTGAAGGCGCATGCGGCGGGCGTGGCGGGGGTCTGTGTCGCGTGTCACGTATCCGCGCTCCTGCAGGACCGCGATGGTTTTCGCCGCTGCCTGCTTGGAGACTGACAGGTGGCGGCCGAGTTCTGAGGCGTTGCCGGCGCCGGCGGCGATGGCCCGCATGGCGAAGTCATGGACGGGACGCACATCCTCGTAGCCGCGGCGGGCTAGCTCGGCTGTCGCGGTGTCCACCAGTGAGCGGAAGCCTCCGAGCAGGAGCAAGGCGAGATCGGCGCCGGAGCGGGACATGGGAGAAGACTACGGCAGCGACTGGACAGTGACAACCAGGTTGGCTAGAGTCAATGACATCCAGGTTGTCCAAGCAAGGAGAAGAGATGGACGTCACGCCAGCTGGTCCCGCGCTGCCGGGGATCACGCACCACTATGCGGAGGTCAACGGGACCAGGCTGCACTACGTCGCGGCGGGGACCAGCGGATCGCCGGTCCTGCTGGTCCACGGGTTTCCCGAGACCTGGTGGGCCTTCCGGAAGCTCATCCCGCTGCTCGCGGCCAGCCACCGCGTCTTCGCCGTCGACCTGCGCGGCTTCGGCGACTCCGGTAACGAGCCGGGCGAGTACGACAGCGCGACGTCGGCCGAAGACCTGCACCTTCTCATCGGGCAGCTCGATGCCGGGCCGGTCCACCTGACCGGGCAGGACATCAGCGGGGCGGCGGTCTTCCGCCTCGCGGCCACGCATCCGCAGGACGTGCTCAGCCTCACCGCCATCGAGATGGGCCTGGCCGGGTTCGGCCTGGAGATGCTGGCCGACGTCACTCACGGGGGCAGCTGGCATATCGGCGTTCTCGCCGCGCCCGGCATCCCCGAGATGCTGCTCGCCGGCCGCGAGCGCGAGTTCCTGGGACAGTTCGCGTTCCCGGCGATGAGCGCGACCCCGGGAGCGATCACCGACGCCGACATCGATGAGTTCGCCCGCACCTACTCGCGCCCCGGCGGCTGGCGCGGAGCGGCCGGCCTCTACCGGTCGATGCTGCGGGAGGGCCCCGACATCAGGGCTCTCGCCAAGACGCCCGGGCTGACTGTGCCCGTGCTCGCGGTCGGCGCAGGCGGAGGCCCCTTCACGGCCGGCACCATGACCCAGGCCGCGCCGGGCGAAGTCAGCTCGGTGTCACTCGACGGCGTGGGCCACTACGCCGCCATGGAGGCCCCCGACGAGCTGGCGAAGGCTCTTCTCGGCTTCGCCGCAAGCGTCGACGCCGCCTGACTGCTGGAAGTACTGCCCGGACCAGCCGGGCAGCCGCCCTACCGGAAGATGCGCCAGCGTGGTTCCGGGGTTCTGCACCAGCCGTTCAGCTGATCCGGTTCCAGCCCGCTGGGATTGCCGGGCAGAACCGCGGCCGGCCCACCGCACGGCCACGGCGGGGGCGGGCCGGCTGCTGCGTGCAACGGCCGTCGCTGCAGGTAGGCCGGCGCCGAGGCGGGGGCGGAACTCACCCGCGAATCGATCTGATGCTTGGCGGCCGGCAGGTAGTCTGGCCGTTCGCACTGGTCGCCCACAGAATTGCGCCGACAGTGCATCCTGGGCTTGATGAGCGGCACGCCCGCGTTTGCGCTCAGCGCGCGCCTGGACATCCTGACCGCCAACCAGCTCAGCTATGCCCTATTCACGCCCGTTGGATGCACTTCAGGACGGTGTCCCTGCCCCGGTGGCGCCGACGCCGGGCGCCGATTGGGCGCTCGCTGTGCCTAGGCAGTTCGCCGCAGCCTTGCCGCCGACTCCGCCGGTTATGTCTCGCGATCCGAGGTCGCTGTCTGTCTGCTGCGCGCGGACAGTCAGCGATTCGTCTTCTGTTCGAGCTCCGCGGGGTACCTGTCGCCCACAATCGATACCTCGGACGCGACACGGCCGATCTCGCCGAGTTCGCCGCTGGTGAGCTCGACCGCTGCGGCGCGAAGGTTCTCCTGCAGTCGGCGCATCTTCGTGGTTCCTGGGATCGGCACGATCCACCTTGCCTGGCCAAGGAGCCAGGCAAGTGCCAGCTGCGCCGGGGTCGCGCCGTTCCGCTCACCGATCGTACGGAGACGGTCGATAAGAGCCTGGTTCGCCTTGCGCGCTTCTACAGTGAAGCGCGGCAGCTCGTTGCGATTGTCGGCGCTGTCGAAGGTGGTGTGCTCGTCGATGGCACCGGTGAGGAAGCCCCGCCCTAGCGGGCTGTAGGGCACGAAGCCGATGCCCAGCTCGTG
>Ga0074046_10001930_pt1 | contig 18280 bp, 14 predicted proteins | sample BogForMeECP23OM3_FD_94441 | JGI IMG/M metagenome (GOLD analysis project Ga0074046, IMG submission 94441) | Bog forest soil microbial communities from Calvert Island, British Columbia, Canada - Bog Forest MetaG ECP23OM3 | ecosystem: Environmental > Terrestrial > Soil > Wetlands ... | reverse complement strand
GAACCGTTGCAGTTCTACACGGGGCGCGACCATCTGTTGTATGAAGTCGTGGTTTTCACCGCCGACAAAAACAGCATCACCGGATACCTAAGCACGCCGAAGAACGCACCCAAGCCGGTCACCCCGTCGTAGAAGGTCGCGAAGGAAGGCGGATTTCACAAAGCCAGAGCGCTCCTCTGGCTTTGTCGTTGTTTCGGCTATTTCGCGGGCGCGGCGCCCTTTTCGTGGAGCACGATGGGCTTCTGATCGTAGGGAAAGATCGTCACGTTCAAGTCTTTTCGAGCATAAAACTGGTCTTTCGTGATGGGAAACGCGACCATCACGCTACCTTTAGCCTCGCCTCCTGGCAGGATTTTGGTCTCTACCTTCAAGGGTTCCGTGACATAAGCTTGCAAGTCGGGGAACGCCTGCAAATAGCGCGCGTAGTCCACCGCCGACGCCGCATCATCCACGGACTCACCCTGATCGGTCATAATGTCGGCTTTAATTTCTTTGATGAACAATGGCTTGTCGCCGATGTTGCGCAGGGTCACCTGCATCAGGACCATGGAATAAGGGTTCTCTTCTTGCTGCATCGCGAAGGCCTGGTCGATCTGGCCCTGGGCGACGGGCTTGGAGCGGAAGATGTATGCGACTCCTACAATGAACACCACAACCACGACCAGTGCGACCGCGAGGGGAGCAACCGGAGGAAGGGTGCGCTTGGCGCTGTCGAATTCTTCTGTGATCGGAACGTGTCCGGCGTCGAAACCCGGCCCTGGTTTGGGAAAATTAGTATCCGTCATGAGCACCTCCTGGGTGGAGCTGCACCTCTAGCTTACGCTTCGCAGACCCGGGATTCATCTAGTTTGTTGGCCAGTGGTGTTTCATTGCGCGGCGAAATTCTTTTTCAGGAAGAGTGTTGAGCACGTCTTTCGCCGTGAGCCAGGCGCGGCGCGCCTGCAGTATGCCGTACTTGATCTTTTCAAAATGGGAGGTATGGTGCGCGTCGGTGTTGATCACGATTTTGACGCCTCGGTCGCGGGCCATGCGCAGGTGCACATCGTTGAGATCCAAACGATCCGGAAAGGCGTTCAACTCCATAGCAACCTGCTTCCCAGCTGCGGTCTTCAGCACTGCGTCGAAATCGAACTGGTAGGCTTCGCGGCGCAACTGCAGCCGGCCGGTCGGGTGTCCAAGAATGGAGACGTTGTTGTTGCTGATCGCGCTGAGCAGGCGGTCGGTCATTTGCTCTCGCTCCTGGCTGAAGGCGGAGTGGACACTGGCCACCACCACGTCCATCTGCTCCAACACGGAGTCGGAGAGATCAAGGGCTCCGTCGCCTAGGATGTCGACTTCGATCCCGGACATGATCGTGATGCCCTCGATCTGATCATTTGCAGCCTTGATGCGGGCGATATGCTGAATCGCCCGTTTATCGTCAAGCCCGTTGGCCATGGCGAGATTCTTGGAGTGGTCAGTGATGGCGATGTAGCGATAGCCACGTTGCTTGGCGGCCTCAGCCATCTCCGCGATCGTGTTTTTCCCGTCGGTTTCGATGGTGTGCATGTGCACTTCGCCGCGGATATCCTGGACGGTGATCAGATCAGGCAGTTCGTGCTTTTCGGCGGCCTCAATTTCTCCGGTGTTCTCGCGCAGTTCGGGCGGAATCCAGTCGAGCTTCAGTGTGCCGTAAAGCTCCTCCTCGGTCTTGCCTGCAACCCGCTTGTTGTCCTTCAAACGGTAGAGGCCATACTCATTCAACGTGAAACCCATTTTCAATGCGCGTTGGCGGAGGGCAACGCTGTGGTTCTTTGAACCAGTGAAATACTGCAGTCCTGCTCCGTAGGAATCCGGAGACAATGTGCGTACATCGACCTGCAAGCCGTTGCGGAGTTTGAAGCTGACCTTGTTGTCTCCTTTTGCGAGGATCTGTTCGATTCCGGGGAAGCGCGCGATTTCCTCAATCAGCGCCGCTCGTTGCTTGTCATCTACGCAGCAAGGACCGGTTATGAGCACATCAAGATCGCCCACAGTTTCGCGGCCCCTGCGCAGCGACCCAGCGGGTGTAATCGAGTCGATGCCTTTGAGGTGCTTCAGGTGCTCGGCAAGGCGCTCGGCCGTCCGGTCAGCCTCGTCAATCAGGAACCGGCCCGAAATGCGGCGATAATCCTCGATGGCCTTGACGATCTTTTGTTCGCTTTTTTCGCTCATGCGAGGTAGGGTCCGCAGTTTGCCTTCTTTCGCCAGCTTCTCGACGCCGGAAACGTCGCTCACCTGGAAAGCGCTCCAGATCAATGCGATCGACTTCGGTCCCAGACCCTGGATCTTCAGCAACTCCAGCATGGATGGGTGATACTTCTGCAGGAGTTCCTGATGCAGTTGCAACTTGGCGGTCTGGGTTAGCTCCTGGATATTGGCGGCCATGCTCTTACCGATGCCCGGAATCTCAAGCAGCTTCTTTGGATCGACGGCGAGATCGGATACTTGTTGCGGCAGTCCCTCGATGGTTTCGGCGGCCCGCCGATAGGAGCGAATGCGGAAGGAATCGTCGCCGTTGATCTCCATGAGATCTGCGGTTTCGTTGAAGACGGTTGCGATGGTCTTATTATCCACGTACAACACCCGAGGGAATTGTACCGTGCGATGCCCGGAGACTAAGCGAATGCAGTCCCGATCCATCAGCGTGTCGTGCCGGCTGCCCCAAGCAAAAACCCAGCCTCTATCGGGCTGGGCTCTCGTGACCGAAGCAAACTAGCTCTACTGCACCTTCACCACATTCGCAGCTTGCGGCCCTTTCTGACCATCAACGATCTCAAATTCGACCACGTCGCCTTCCTGCAAGCTCTTGTAGCCCTCGGCAGTCAGAGCGCTGTAGTGCACGAACACGTCCGGGCCATCCTCCCGGCCGATAAAGCCAAAGCCTTTCGCATTGTTGAACCATTTGACGGTTCCTTTCAGTTTCACTTTGCATTCCTCGGGCAGCGGGCCGCCCGCACCCTCACTCCGGGTGCCTTTCCTGAATTGCGTCGAACAGGTTTAAGCGGACTAGCCAGAATCCAGAAGGAATCGGGTCCCCAAGTGCGCGCTAGCGGATCGAACTTTCCCCTGTTGGACTACCTCGCTAGATTGTGTCGGAACGTCGTGGTGTTGTCAACGGAGTATACAGACCGACCTGGCATATCTCACAGGCATGCCAAAACCAAAGGGCGTTAATGCTGAGTTAAGGCGAAACCATCCCCGACGCGGAACCACCGGAGGAAGACTCGTCTTCCGAATATCAATCGCACCGGCGTTCCAACTGTTCCTGGTACCAGAGCACTCCGGCGATGGTTTTTCCATCGCGGATTTGTCCCGACAGAATGAGTTTCACCACTTGCGGCAAGGGCACCAACTCGTACTCAATTCGCTCGTCGTCTTCGGGCTGGGCCTTGCCGGCCTTGAGCCCGCGGGCCAGGAATACGGTCATGGTTTCTTCCAGAAAGCCGGGGCTGGGGTAGAAGAACAGAGCCCGCTTCCACCGATTCGCGGCGTAGCCGGTCTCCTCCAGCAATTCCCGCTTGCCGGCCGCCAGCGGATCCTCGCCGGGGTCGATCCGTCCGGCCGGCAACTCGAGCATGTAGTCCTGTGCGGCATATCTGTATTGGCGCTCCAGAAGTACACGCGGTTCCAGACCGGAATCGTCTACTGCAAGCACGACGACCGACCCGGAATGACGAATCACTTCGCGAATGGCGGTGACTCCGTTGGGTTCCTGCACTCGGTCGCGGGTGACATGGAAGACTCGTCCCTTGAAAACTGTTTTGGACGATAAAACCTTCAGTTGCGGCGGTGAGCTGGATTGCTTGGAATGCGCTCGGCGAGTCCTGTGGGCGTTGCTTCTGCTAGCTGCCATGGAATCCACTATAAAGCAGGTGATGCGGGCTGTGGGAGGCTGGAGAACGTGGGTTTGTTATGCTGGCCGCCATGCGAAAAGTAATCACTGAGCGGCTCACCGTCAGCATCGTTGGCCCGGGAAATCTGGGCTCCGCATTAGCTCTGAACCTTCGACGGGCGGGATGTGACATCGAAGCTCTTGTCGTGCGCTCGCGAAAGAAGGTGCCGAACGAAACCTTGGAGCTAGCTCGCCGAGTCAAAGCAAAGATCGTTGCTCTCGGAGACAGGCCGCTTGGTAGTGGCCTGGTGTGGATCACGGTTCCTGACGACGCGATTGCCACCGTCGCAGCCCAACTGGCAAGCACGCAGGACTGGCAGGGAAAGACGGTATTCCATTCCAGCGGAGCGCTCACCAGCGAAGTACTATCGGCGCTGCGCGCGAAAGGAGCAAAGGTGGCATCGGTGCATCCCGGCATGACGTTTGTTCGCCAATCGATACCGCGGCTGGAAGGCGTGCCGTTCGGAGTGGAGGGTGACCCAGACGCCGTCCGCTTGGCGAAAAAATTGGTTCGCGACCTAGGGGGATCCGCATTCCCGATTAAGACGCAGAACAAGGTCTTGTACCACGCTTTCGGTACATTCGCCTCGCCCATGATGATTGCGCTCATGACCACGCTGGAGCAGGTGGGAAAAGCAGCCGGCATCAATCCATCAGACGTCGGAAAGATGGCGGGACCGCTGCTGCGACAAACGTTAAACAATTACTTGAAGTGCGGCGCAGCGGCGGCCTTTAGCGGGCCACTGGTGCGCGGGGATGTCGCAACCGTTCGCCGTCATCTTGATGCTTTGCGGAGAGTGCCGGAGGCACGGGAGGTCTACCTCGCGTTGGTGAAAATGGCACTAAAAGATTTGCCGGTGAAAGAACGCCAGCAGCTTTCGAAGCTCCTGGCGAGCGACTCGTACAGGAGGGACGTTAATCTCATGAAGGGTGTTGTTCCGCTTTACAAAAAATTCAGAGAACATCTTGCGTTAGAAAAAACGAAAATTGCTCACCTACAGGTACTTGGCCGGTTGGAGGATTACCTGACTAAAGAGTTCGCCTTTCTGATTCTCTCTGAATCGGGGGATTCCGTTCTGCCGATAATGAATGTCGGGAAGAAGCAAGAAGGTCGAAGGATCGATATCGCGCTCGCTGAGGGAGATCTTTCGACGAAAAACAGCAAGCCGACGATTCGTGGTTTCATAGAAGTGAAGTATGTACGAAACCGGCACAGATGGGGTTGGAACAACGCTGAAGATGAGACTGGCACTGCCTTTAACAGCCTCAAGGAACAGCTCCAGCGGCGTACTGATGTGAAGCAGTATGCGGATTACGAAGTCAATTTTCGAGGCAGCAGACAAGAAACGTACGGATTGGTGTTCGCTTCTTACATCCGTCGGAAAGACGACAGGTCAGAGGAGAGCGACTTCGTTCAGCGGGTTGTACGTAATGCCAAGAAGCACGGTTTAAAAGAGTCCAGCAGAAAGGCCCCGACACTGAGGAAAATCTACTCGAATGTGCCAGTAACATTACTTCGGGCTGAATTCCTGGTTTCCCTGCACGTCGGCCTCTGGCGGCTTTGAGAGCTTGCAGATTGGTGAGGGGAGGGCGTTGTGCGTCAATTTCAACCAAGAAGCGGCTACGTCACAGGCCGGTGAAAAGATGCCCCATGCGGTCCTTCTTGGTTTGCAGATACTTTTCCGCATGTTCGTAGGGCTCGACTTCCGCAGGCACGCGCTCGACGACCTTGACACCCGCGTTCTCCAGTGCAGCGACCTTGTCGGGGTTGTTGGAGATCAGCCGCACGGAGTTGACGCTCAATTGCTTGAGCATCTCAGCGGGCAACGTGTATTGGCGGTAATCGGCGTCGTAGCCGAGCTTCTCATTTGCCTCGATTGTGTCCAGGCCCTTGTCCTGTAACTCGTAAGCCTGGATTTTCGCCATCAGGCCAATTCCGCGGCCTTCCTGCTGTTCGTAGAGCAGAATGCCGGCGCCGGCTTTTGCGATGAGGGAAAGCGCAAGTTCGAGCTGCTGGCGACAGTCGCAGCGCATGGAAGCGAAAACATCGCCCGTCAGGCACTGGGAGTGTATGCGGACCAGCGGCGGTGCCGAGTGGATATCTCCCATGACGAGGGCGACTGCTTCTTCCTTGCGTCGCTCGATTTTACCTTCGCGCGCGAGTTGGTCGGCGTCTTCGGGAGCAACGCCTTCGGGCTGGGCGTGAAAATCGCCCTCAAAGCCATAGATCCGGAATCTTCCCCAGCGAGTGGGGAAGTCGGCCACGGCAACCTGTTTGACCCGAGAGTTCGTCACACTCTGATTATAAGCTGCTGAGCCCGAATGCGTTGGGCGCGCACAGGCTCTAACCCACGCAGCCCTGAATACGGGGGTAGGGAGCTGCAAACTCAATAACGGAAACGGGCGACTCGTGGGCCGCCCGTACCGGAATTACGTTAGTGTTGACAGTTAGCGGCCGTGGCCTCCACCGTGGCTGCTCGAAGCATGTGACCCGCCGCCGGAGTAGTGCCCGCCACCGCAAGCTCCTCCGCCAGAAGAGTGCGAGGCGGAAGGCGCCGAGTAATGCGGTATCGCAGGAGCGTATGTGCGCGCGCTGTAGGTCGGTGCCGCACCGTAGGTGCCCGCCGAACGATACGTCGAAGTGGGAGAGGCATACGAGCCACGATTTGAACCGTAGGGCGACGTGGGGGCGCTGTAGCTGCGATTGCTCCCACTGGAGGACGCGCCGCGTCCAGCGTATGACGAAGCGGTATAAGCAGGCGCGGCGTGGTAGGCGTATCCCGCTGGGGGCTGCGGCACTCGCGCTGACGCCGTGCCCGGACTCGACTTGGATACTTCGTGAGGCTTACTTTCGTTCTGTTTACCTGGCTGCTGGTTGTGTGTACCTGAGGCCGGAGGGTGTGGAACAGAGGCTCCCTCATGCGGAACATTCGTCACGTGCGCCGCGTTGTTGCTGGATGCATTGCGCGCTGCCGTGCTCGTCCCGCCTGGGGCGGGTCCCCCGGCATAAGGAGGCTTGGGCACCACGTGCCCCGATCCCGGCTGGCTTGCATAACCGGAGGTCGCAGAGGCATTAGCGGAGCCGTTGCGCTCTGGCGGCCGCGGCACGTTGTGGGTTCCACCCGCCTCCGACACCGTGTTCGGGTTTCGTGCGCCCAAAGTCGCTGGTGCCGAAGGAAGGTTATGCGCCTCGGTCACCGCGTTGGCCTGACGCACGGGTGGCGTGGACCGCGTGACCGCTGGGCGGTCGAAAGCGGCCTTGGGAGCCACACCAGTGGTGCGCGGAGTCTGGCCACCGAGGACAGCTTGCTTGGTGGGCGCCACATCAACATTGCGCATGACTTGGCCTTTGCCTAATTCGGACCTGGGAACGACCGTGCCGACCTTGGCAATGTTTTGCCCGGAGGCCAACGCCGACTTGGACGCTGCCGTTACCGCGCCCGCGATATTGCGGTTTGCAAAATGCTCGTTGTTGAAGCTGTTGTGGTAGTAGTTGTTGGTTACGTTGTTGATGTTTGTTATGTGCGTGTTGGTCACGTTGACGTTATGAATATAAGTTCGGCTGACATATCCTCCCCGGTATCCGTGATACCACGGATAGTACGGCTCACCCCAGCCCAGGGGAAACCAGCCACAGCCGCTGCCAAAGCTGAAGCCGATACTGACGCCCCAACCGGCCCCGCCAACCCAGCCGACTAAGGCAGGCGCGTAATACGTCCGCCAACCGACACCGACGAGCGGGCCGGGAGCCCATCCCCAATAACCGCCGTAGTAAACCCAGCGGCCATAGTGAAAAGGAGCGAAGCCCCAGGGCGCATCGTCCACCCATGTCCAGCCCCAGGGCGCAATCCAGGCCCAGTGGCCATAGCGGTAGGGAGCCCATCCCACGGGCACTCCGGACGGGACCCAGATCGCACCGTAGGTGGGAACCACTTGCCAAGTGCCGTAGTAGTCAAGGTCCTGGTATCCGATTACTCCCGGTGCCACGTAACGCGCGGACAGCGAGCTATCGAGGCGCTTGTCGCGAACCTGCGCCCAGTCCTCGAAACCGTCAGGCGCAGGAGCCGCGTACGCCGCGTGCTCTAAGGAATCCCGCCCAGTAAAGCGCACCTGCTGACCTTCGCCCACTTTCACGGCCGGACCGTTCCCAGTGGCCTGACCGCTTCCCTTGCGGACGGTCACCCAAGTCTGATTGTCGTTTGGCCGCACGGTAAAAACGTACGCACCGGATTTCATCACGGTGAACGCCAGATTGGGGGTATCCACCTCAAAAACTTCGCCCGGCTCTAGGTGCACCACCGTGAGTTCGAGAACACCCTGATCAAGCTCGGCCTGAACGGTGCTGTTGCTGACGTTTGTCAAGGTGAGGCTGGTCTCGGAGTCCATGCGGAGAAAGCCTGTGCCAACATTCAGTTCGACACGCGAGTTCTTGTCCGCCCAGACGCGGTCGGAACTGGTCAAAGGCCGATTCAGGCTCGCAGCCACCCAATCGTTGACGCCCCCCGGCTGCATCGAGACCTCGCCGGAGATGTACTGAATCCGCGCGACTCGGGCTGGCGGGTCATTGCTTGGACTTCCGGCATTGGCTGGACCACCCGGATTGTTTGGATAGCTGATATTGGTCGGAATGCCAGCATCCTCCCCGTCTTGAGCGAGTAGATTCCCCGTACCGAGCGCCACCAACATCAGCGCCACGAGGACCCATCCCAACGGCCGCTTCGATTTCATCTTCGTACTCCTTCGCATCCCAGCCTTCCAAAACCGTTCCCGGAAGGACTTCCACCGTGCAACTCAACCAGCTGCCACTACTCTAAACCCTACGTTGACGCAGGTGTTTCGTTTGGAACCATCGATGATACCGAATGCGGAAAATCGTAAAGAACTGTGAATCGAAACTGAATTGAAGCTGAATTCCAAGCATCATGGGTCGCGCTAGATGCGCCCTCGTCCCAAGCTGGATGCAGCGTTTCGAATGGCTCTGCTAAGCTCATCGGTTCGCCTGGAACACACCTTTGCTGTTGTTGAGGTAACTTTCCGTGCTTGCCCTTTTAGCAGCCGGATGTAAGGCCAGACAGCCCATGTTCAAACCCGACGACAAGGTGTGCCGCGTCTGGTGGGGAAGAGGGCGCCCGTTAGCGTCCTCCCTAAAACTCGATTCGCAATTAACGCCTCGCCCTCTCGGGAGAGGGAGCTTCCCTTTATGCTTCGACCCAGGGAAAACGAAACACATCTAACGGGTCCTCACCGAAGCTGACGTCTAGATCAATGTAGGAGTTCGCAACGATCCAGTAGTATCTCCTGATGCAATCGATGAGCAGATCGATGGCGCGGTCCAGCTCGCGGTTCGTCGTCGCCAGCGCTGCGGGAGTCCGCTCGTGATTTGAGAAGTGCGGATCGACGTGTTCTTTGAGATAGACGCCCAGCCGGTCTAACTCGGCGAGGTCCCCGGACAGCTCCCGGGCGGTGAGCTTGTCGTGCAGCAAGGCAGGGTATTCCGAAATCTGGCTGAGCAGCCGCCGCAGCGACAAGGCGGCGTCAGGCGCGAACAATCGGCGCAAGCGCATGGTGGCGGCATCGGTGTATGCGCCTCGCACCATTGAAAGGTACGGGCTGCCGCTCGAAGACAGGCGGGGGTTGGACGGGATTACCTCCGCCTCCAGCCTTCGGTAGAGGTCGCGATCGGTCGCCAGACTTAGAACCTGTTTGCCGATTTCACGGAGTTCGCGCACGGCCCGGTCTTGAAACTGCTTGTCGTTGAGCATAGGCCAGTAGTGTATCGAAAACTCGAGAGGTCCATCTGTGAGGCTGATCACTTCCAAAGTGCAGCGGAAAGTGGAAAGGCGACGGTGAGCCGTCGCCTTGTAGATGAGACGAGTTCGAAGCCGCAATCCATGCCGCGCGTTGGCGGCTAGGTCGATTTGAGAAGTGTGAACTTCGACCAGATGCGCTGGGACGAAGGGCATTTCTCGCGGCAGACCAATCGGACGCTACCGTTTTTTCTTTTTGGCGACGGTCTTAATGGCCGTTTTCTTCTTGGCTTGCGGCTTGGGCTTAGCCTTCGGCTTCGGTTTGCCCTTTGGCTTGGCCCCCTGCTCTCCGATACCCTTCTTGGCGAATGGATTTGCTGCCTGTTCTCCGATTCCCATGCCTTCTCCTCGCAATTCGTGGTTAGCTGACCGCATGGAGCTTTCGTTCTTCGGGCACAATACCACAATTCAGTATCTAGTGGTGAAGATACTTGTCGACGGAAACGCCAATTGGCGGTGAGCCAGTCTCACCTGTGCTTACCTGCCTTGCGGATCGCCTCGATCCTCGGGGTCCTGCTCTTCGGGCTGTCCAGGCTGAATGAGCGGAAATCGCCGAGTTGATCGCGGATGTAGGCTTCCGTTCGTGACGCGCACTCGCGCATCGCCTTGTCGGGCGGGGAGAAAGTGAGCCAGACGAGGGAACCGCTAGCTGGGTCGTACTCCCACAGTCCAACGATGGCGCCCCGATCCAGTATGGCGTTGCTGCTGAGATCGGAGAGGCTGCCCAGTTCACATACACCCTTATCGCCGTAGACCTTCTGCCTGCTCGCCTCGGACGTGAGCAGAGCTGACAAATTGCGCCGCAGCAGAAACATCGAATCCATGCGGCCGCGGTATGCGGGGTTACGCAATGGGATGTTCTATCGACGCGCCCTCGTTACTGGTATGAGCTGGCACTAACCTCACTTGAAGGCCAGTGCGGGCAGACACTTGCATTCATATCAAGTCGAAAGCCGCTTATATGAGCGATAAAAAAGATTGATGAAACGTTACCGAATATTGACTTGACGTTGAGTACGTCGTCCCATATTCTCGTTGTAATTTATTGCAGGATTCGGTTGCTTCGAATCCTGATGCAGGTAAGTACTTCCCCCCATTTTGGGAAGTGAGGTTTTGGTCAAGCGGTTGCTGTGGTCCAACAGTAAGCACTTAACTGAGTGCGCTGATTGACTAGGCGAGACACGCCGGAACCATCTCTGAGCATTCGCTTCCACCTTAACGTAGAACACCGGTCGCGGTCTTGGACTGGCATCGACTATAGATCCGAAGTGTTCGGTCAAGATGCCTAACCCAAGCCACAGGTGTCTCAACCCGGACCGGACACAAGCCGGACCGGACACAAGAATGAGGCAATTCACGGTCTAACTGTGGAAAACACCTCTCCTAAGTGAGGATAGCGAAGCTTTGTCTGAATTCGAGTCGACAGCCCCCAACCCACACTTGCCTGTTCCGGAGTCCGTTTTGGTTAATCCACATGATTTAGCGCAGGCGCCAGTTTGGTTGGCGGCCTATACGACGCCCCGACATGAAAAGTCAGTGGTTCGGCATCTGGAGGTGCGGGACGTCGAATACTTCCTTCCGCTGTACAAGGCGGCACGAAAGTGGAAGAACGGTTGCAAGGTGGAAGTTGAGTTTCCGGTCTTCCCTAATTACGTATTTGTGCATGTGGACCGGAAGCTGTCGAATCGAGTATTGGATGCGCCGGGTGTCGTCGCCTTTGCCGGTTCAGGAAGGCTCCCGTTACCGATTCCTGACTGCGAAATCGATTGGCTGCGGAATGAACTGCCTCTCCGCAAGTTTGAACCTCACCCCTATCTGGTTCTGGGGAGCCGAGTGCGCATCAAGTCTGGGCCCCTTGCCGGAATGAGCGGCGTGTTGACCCGCAAAAAGAGTGGTCTTCGAGTCGTGCTTTCCATCGATCTCATCCGTCAGAGTGTTGCCGTTGAAGTTGGTATGGATGAAATCGAGATCTGCCCTTAGTTTACTTGGCTGCTCGCCACCAGCCTTTCAGCAGAGGAACAAGCTTGTGAAAAACGCCCCCGGCAACAGTGTCACTGAAGCTCGCATCGTCGAGGCGGCGGCGCAGTTGTTCTCTCGGCACGGGTATAAGGGCACAAGTACGCGCGACATATCGAACCTCGCGAAGGTCAACGAAGTGACGTTATTCCGCTATTTCCCTCACAAGGCCGAATTGTTCTGGGCTGCAGTTGAGTCGCGGCTCAGTCGTGTTCGCTTGGGGAGGGAACTGCAATCCCATCTCGCAGCCGATGCCGAGTTGCCAGTGATCGTTCCTATGCTTGCAAAGTTCCTGCTGGAAAAGATTTTTGATCAGCCCGATCTTGTACGCCTGCTTTACGTCGCAGGTTTTGAAGTGCCGGGTGCGGACCGCATGGTGCGCGAGCACCTGGGACCGATCTTCGACGTCATCCATGGATACTTCGAGCGGTGCGCCGCCAAGGGGCGGATTGGCGATGTTGAAGCCTCCATAGCAACGCTCAGTCTGGCGGGAATCGTGAGCGCTCACCAGAATTTTTATCATCTTTTCACCGGGAAGAAACTGGATTGGAAGTCCGAGCAATCGGCTCCCGTTTACGCGGATTTCCTCCTGAACGCTCTCGGCCATCCCGGAGGCGGCACGCCACAGACCGCAGAATCGTAACTCAACGCTGTCGCCGGCTACTCGCAGCCGATTATCCCACTCTCATGTTGAAACTACTTTTCCGAACGACACTCTGCCTTGTGGTCGCGTTTGTCTTGTGCCGGCCTGCTGCGACACAAGCCACAGCTTCCGATTCGCAAACTCAGCTGCAAGCGCTGCTGCAGGCGCATCCTGAAGTCGTCGACCAGCTCAAAGGACTTCTCGCCCAGCAACTACAACAGGAAGGAAGTGCCATCGAGCCTCAGGCAATTACCGACACCATGCTGGCGGCGAAGCTGCAGTCCGATACGAACTTCCGAACAACCGCAATTCGCACTCTCGTCGAGCAGGGAACGATCACAGAAGACCAGGCCAAGAACATCCTCGGACAGGCGGGGGCGTCGAATGAGATTACGCCAGCCATAAGTCAGACTGCCACGAAAGCGGTGACGGCTATTCCGCCGGGACCTGTGGCCGGGGTGACCACGCCAGCTGCATCTGCCATCGCCACTGAACAGCGCTTTGACGACTCGTCGCTCAATCCGCGGACGGTAGCGCAACCTAACCCCTATCCGAACTTGCCGTCTACCATAGCGCTGTACGCGCAGTTTCCCGATGACGCCAAGGGCCTAAAGCGGTTCGGGTCTGAGATATTCCGGCCCGATATGATCGGACTCAGCCAGTTCCCAATGGATCTGCCTGCGGGGCCAGACTACGTGCTGGGGCCGGGCGACACGGTGACGCTCGATATCTGGGGTGGAGTGTCGCAGAAGCTAACGCAAACCGTGGATCGGGAAGGACGAATTACCCTTCCGGACGCCGGCCCGGTCGTGGTCGCAGGCTTGTCGCTGGCACAGGCACAGAGGCTGGTTCAAGCCAAACTCGAACCGCAGTTTCGAAATGCGCATGTGGATTTGGCGGTAACACGCATTAGAACCATCCGTGTGTACGTCGTGGGAGATGTGCAGCGGCCCGGAGCCTACGACATCAGCGCGCTGTCAACTCCGTTGAATGCGCTTTATGCGGCTGGCGGCCCGACGGCAACTGGATCATTGCGCGTCGTCAAGCATTACCGAGGCAAGCAGCTACTAGGCCAGATGGACCTCTATGACCTGCTGCTGCGCGGCGTGCGCGAAGGAATTGAGCACCTCCAGCCCGGAGACAGCATCCTGGTGCCGACCGTTGGTCCGCTCGTTGCGGTTTCAGGAGTGGTACGCAGGCCAGCGATTTATGAGTTGCTGGCTGAAACGCAGCTTGCGAATGTATTGGAGATGGCGGGAGGCGTGCCCGTCTCCGCCAGTATGGATGAAATCAAGGTCGAGCGGATTGAAGCTCATACCAAACGGGTCACGCTCAACGTAAAGCTGCCAGGAGGAGCAGGGGAGCGTCCGCTGCAGGACATAGTTGGCTCATTCTGGGTGAAGGATGGTGACCGCGTTACCGTGGCGCCCATCTTGCCCTACAGCGACAAGACAATTTACCTCCAAGGGCACGTGTATCGCCCGGGAACTTATCCCTACCAGGATGGGATGAAGATCACGGACTTGGTGCGCTCCTATCAAGATGTTTTGCCCGAGCCCGCAATGCACGCCGAGATCGTACGATTGCAGCCGCCGGACTTCCACCCGGTCACGATCGAGTTCAACCTGGCGAGTGCACTCGCCGGCGACGAGACGGTCACTTTGCAGCAGTTTGACACCGTCCGGCTCTATGGACGCTATGAAGTAGACGCTCCGAAAGTGGCCATTTATGGGAATGTTGCGCGTCCCGGTGAGTATCCGATGAGCGCTGGTATGACGGCGGCCGGGCTGGTGAAGATGGCGGGAGGATTCAAGCGAAGCGCTTATCTCGACTCGGCGAGCCTAGCCAGCTACGTGGTGGAGAATGGCCAGAGGATTGCGACTGATCAGCAAACCGTAAAGATTGGAGCGGCCGTGGCAGGCGAGCCCTCGGCCGACGTAAGACTGAAGCCAGGCGATGTACTGACCATTCTTCAAATTCCCGGATGGAGCGATATCGGGCGCTCGGTGATGATCCGGGGCGAGGTGTTGTATCCGGGTAACTATGGCATTAATGAAGGTGAACGGCTGAGCGCACTCCTGAAGCGGGTTGGCGGTTTTCTTCCCACCGCCTATCCGGCCGGGACGGTGCTTGAAAGGGTAGAAGTTCGGGAGCTTGGCGAGAAGGGACGCGCGGAATTGATTCGCCGAATCGAGCTTACCAGCTCCACCATTCGAGTCTCACCGAATACTTCGGGTCAAGATACCGCCGAGCTGATGCAGGCTATGCAGCAACAGCAGCGTCAGATCCTGGATCAACTGAGGAGTCAGCCTGTGTCAGGGCGGCTAGTGGTAACCATCAACGCGGACATCTCGACTTGGGAAAACACCCCATCTGACATAACGTTACGTGCCGGGGATATTATTACGATCCCGAAAAAGCCGAATTTCGTGCTGTCGTACGGTGAGGTCTACAACCCGAACGCGATTACTTACAAGCCAGGGAAAACAGCGGAATGGTATCTCAGGCAGGCTGGGGGCACAACGCAGTTGGCCAATAAAAAGGGCATCTATGTCATTCGGGCCAACGGGTCGGTGGTGTCATCCGCCGGAACGGGCGACTTGTTTTCAGGCGGGGTGTTGAACACCAAAATGCAGCCCGGGGACGTCCTGGTTGTCCCTGAAAAATTTGTAACCGGTTCTTCTGCCTGGAAGACCACTCTCGAAACGGCTCAGTTCCTAACTTCGCTTGCTTTGGCTGCGGCGGTAGTGGCCAAGCTGTAATCTTCATCATTTTTCTGTGGTAGCAGCTCTCCGGCACGAATGAGTTTGGCGCATCGTCGATTTGATCGGGTTCCGCAGCGCGCGCTTCGAGGCGAGAATCGTCGGCTTATGGCACCGGCGCTGAGGTTGACGAGGCTCGGGTGTCTGATTGCTCAAGCCATGTCAACTGCTGGTCAGCAGACATCCGCCATACAGAAAACTCGCAATCGAGCCGAAGAGTGAAACTCTGTTTACGAACACTTGGCCTTATGTTGGTTTGGAGTCTCGCGCTTGCTAACGCCCATGCATTTGGTCAGGGCCAAGGTGGGGCATCGGCAACCGTGCAACATTCTTCAGGCAACGCTACTGCTTCCGGAAATGCACTGAATGATGCCAGCGCACGTCTAGTGCAGCTCTTACGCAATCGGCCTGAGGTGGCCGGGCTTCTTAAAGTCTATCTGGCCCAGTGCCTTCGTACGGAAGGTGTTGACGTCGACGAAAAGTCGATCACAAACCAGATGCTTTTCGACCGGATCCAGACGGATCCATTGTTTACGAAGGACGCGTCATATTGGCTCACAGAGCTGGCGGCACAAACGTCTGCGAGTCTCCAGCCAGTACAGCCCAGTGGGTTGGCGTCCGAAGCGGATACGTCGAAGAAAGGCGGCAAGACTGCGCGGCAGCCTTCACAGTTGACTGCGGCGCCCACACCAACCGAGCAGGTCGCTGCGGGACAAGCAGCGCAAGCACGGGAGAATACAATTGCAGTTCCATCTGCGATGTCGGAAGGCTCAGCGCTCTCCGGTAACTCATTTGCCACAACTACGGCCGGATCAGCTGGCACGATCAGCAAGACCGGTCCTGCGTCCATCGCAAACCGCAATGAGCAGGACGACTTGACAGTTCGAGGCTTTCCCAGGAACTTATTGCAGGACCAAGTTGCTTTCTGGACGCTGCCGTTTCACTTGGACGTTCAATCGCTCAGCTTCCTATTGCCGGCGACGGTTGGCACGGCCGTGCTCATCGGTAGTGATACGGCAATTGAGCAACACCTGCCGACATCGCCAAACACGGTAAAAATGGCTGCAAATGGATCGACCGCAGGCATGGCTGCCTTGGTTGGGGTAGGTGGGGGGCTTTATCTGCTTGGACAGGCAGCCCATAACCCCCACCAACTTGAGGCTGGTTATCTGATTGGCGAAGCCGCAATCGACGCCTACGCGGCATCGACTGCCATGCAGTACATGACCCAGCGGGAGCGTCCCTTCACCGGCAACGGCAAAGGGCAGTTCTTCTATGGCGGCAATTCATTTCCTTCGAATACCGCAGCCGTTAGTTGGGCGGCCGCGAGTGTGCTTGCTCGTGAATACCCAGGAACGTTTACCAAACTGTTTGCCTATGGGGTTGCTGCGGGAGTCAGCGCTGGGCGGGTGATCGGTGACAAGCACTGGACCTCGGACGCCGTAATCGGAAGCGCACTCGGCTGGTACATGGGACGCCAGATCTACCGGGCGCGTTCGCAAGGGCCGGAGATCAACGCCTCTAATTGGGGTACCTTCGAACGTGAGCCCAAGGCTGAAGGGTATAACCCCGCTTACATGGGAACGACATTCGTGCCCTTGGACAGCTGGGTGTATCCGGCTTTCGAGCGACTCGCTGCTCTCGGCTACTTGCCTACCGAGATTATTGCGATCCGGCCGTGGCCGCGTCTTGAGTGCGCCAGACTGGTGGTGGAAGCCGAAGAGCAACTGCAGGCTTCCGAGGGCGAGAATTCATCGGTTCGACAGATCGTTAAGGCCCTGCGCCAGGAGTTTGCCATCGAACTGGCAAATCTGGGGGGTGCCCGCAATCTCGGAGTCCAACTGGAGTCAGCCTACGCTCGCGCCACCGAGATCGGGGGCATGCCCCTGCGCGACAGCTACGACTTTGCGCAAACCATTTATGACGATTTTGGCAGACCCTACGGCCAGGGATTCAACGCTGTAGTGGGTGCTTCAGGCAGAGCAGAGGCCGGGCCGCTGGCCTTCTACTTCCGCGGCGAGTTTCAACATTCTGCAGCCATCGCCAACTACACGCCAGCAGTGCAGCAGGCGATTGTGCAAGCCAATTTATTTCCTTTTTTGCCGCTTTCCTCGGTTCCAACCTTCAACTCTACCAACCAGTTCCGGCCGCTCGAGGCGTACGTGGCGCTGAACGTTGCTAATTGGCAGATTTCCTTCGGATACCAGAACTACTATTGGGGACCGGATTATGGAAGTTCTCTGATGTTCTCCAATAATGCGCCGTCGGAACCGATGTTGAAGTTCGGGCGCATTGTTCCATACGAGCTACCCGAGCCGTTCACATGGCTGGGAAAGATCCGCAATACGGTCTTTGTCGGGGCGCTGACCAGCTACTACTGGGGCCGCGGCGCCTATCCGGCATTTCCGGTCTATGGGAATCCTTACCAGACTCTGAATCCGTTGCCCTACACCTGGGGAGACAAGCTCGCGTTGAAGATGACGGAGAATTTCGAAGTGGGAGTCGCACTTTCCGTTATCTGGGCCGGTCCAGGTCGTCCCGCGACCCTGCAAACCTGGCTGCATACCTTTAACACCAACGGGAACAATCAGCGACTTGATCCCGGCAAACGTTATACAGGTATCAACGCCTCTTACCGTCTGCCGAAGCTTCGCGACTGGGTTACGTTCTACATCGATGGCATGGCAAACGACGAACCGAATCCAATCGCCTACCCGCAAGACTCAGCCTTCAATCCAGGTCTGTATTTCGCCAGGATCCCAAAAGTTCCGAATCTGGATCTCCGGGTTGAAGGCATCTATACCAACATCCCGGGTTACCCAGGCGGAGGTCCCTATTACGCCAATGCTCGCTATGCCCAGGGCTATACCGACTATTGGCAGATCATCGGGAGCTGGGTTGGCCGCCAAGGCGACGGAATTCAGGCTTGGAGCACGTACTGGTTCTCGCCCCGCAACAAAATTCAGCTCGGCTATCGAAGGCAATATGTCGATCCGGCGTTTCTCGGCGGCGGCGGTTTGAATGACTTCTCCACCACAGTGGATTGGCTTTTCAGACGCGACATCCAACTTTCGTCAACCGTACAATACGAGCGATGGAACTTTCCATTGCTGAGTGCAGTCCCCAAGAGCAACGTCAG
>Ga0074046_10001929_pt1 | contig 18292 bp, 13 predicted proteins | sample BogForMeECP23OM3_FD_94441 | JGI IMG/M metagenome (GOLD analysis project Ga0074046, IMG submission 94441) | Bog forest soil microbial communities from Calvert Island, British Columbia, Canada - Bog Forest MetaG ECP23OM3 | ecosystem: Environmental > Terrestrial > Soil > Wetlands ... | reverse complement strand
GTGCAAGGCGATCACTTCCGGAGAAAGCCGGGCGGCAAATTCAATTCCCTGGCGGGTGATGTTGCTCCAGCGATCGATAGCAATGATCGCAATGGGATGCTGGCTGAGACCTGCCGCGTCAACGGGAACCTTGCAGCTCGTAAGCAGTTTTACGGAGTGATAGTGGCGGCGGATCAGGGTGAAGAAAAAAATTGTCAGGGGAATGAAAAGCAGGGTGATCCAGGCGCCTTCCACGAATTTCGCCACCAGCACGACCCCCGTGGTGATGCCGGTGACGAGGGCACCGAGCCCATTGACGAGTGCGCTCTTCAGCCAATTTGGCCCGCGATTCTTAAGCCAGTGCATAACCATGCCGGCCTGCGAAAGCGTGAAGGCCATAAAAGCGCCGACGGCATAGAGCGGGATAAGCCGGTCGGTGATCCCGCCGAAAAGGACGAGAACGCCGCCGCAGAGGACCGCCAGGACGACGATGCCATAGGTGTAGACCAGCCGCCGCCCGCGGTATCCAAAGGCATGCGGGAGGTAGTTATTTTGTGCGATGGCGCGGCAGAGGCGCGGGAAATCGGCGAAGGCGGTATTGGCAGACAAAGAGAGAACGACAAGAATGGAGCCGATAGTCAGATAATAAAAAAAGCCTTTGCCAAACACCGCAGCGCTGAGCATGGAGAGAACGCTCTGGTAGCCGGGCTGGCCAGGATCGGTGGCAGCGATTCCGTAAGTCTTTACGAGATACGAAATTCCCGCCAGCAGCACCGCCAGTAGCAAGATAATGACGGTGAGAGTACGCTGGGCGTTTTTCACGGTGGGCTCCCGGAACGCCTTCACGCCGTTGCTGACCGCCTCGACGCCAGTCAAGGCCGTGCAGCCGCTGGCGAAAACCTTCAGCAGCAGCCAGTAGCTGACTGCTTCCGTCATGGGCGGCGGAGGCGGAAGGGGAACTGCCGGCGTGGGGCGCCCTCCGCTGAGGAGAACACGGAAAACGCCTGCGACGATGGTTATGAGAAGTGTGCCAACAAACAGATAGGTAGGAAGCGCGAAAGCAGTGCCAGCTTCGCGTACGCCGCGGAGATTGAGGATGGTGATGACAATGAGAATGCCGACGCAGAGAGAAACCGTATGTGGCAGCAAGGCTGGAACCGCCGAGACCAAAGCACCCACTCCTGCGGAAATGCCGACTGCGGCCGTCAGGATGTAATCGGCGAGGAGCGCGGCCGCGGCGAGCAGGCTGGCAGGTGCGCCAAGATTGAAGCGCGCCACGGTATACGAACCACCGCCGGAGGGATAGGCGGCGATGGTCTGGCGGTAGGAGAAGTACACGATCACGAGCAGCGTGATGATGGCAGCGCTGACGGGTACGATATAACGAACACCGAGAAGGCCAAGCGGGATCAGAAGGCTAAGGGCCGCTTCCGGTCCATAAGCAGCCGAGCTCAGTGCATCGAGACCAAAGATCGGAATCCCTTGCGCGGGACCGATCTGCTCGGCGCGTTCGTCGCTAGTCCGAATGGGCTTACCGACAACGATGTCGAGTATGTTCATGAGGGCTGGTGTCCAACGGACTCTTCACGCCAGGAAAGCTTTTAGGTACTGAGTATCCCACAATCGGAAAATTGGTTGTCCCACGATAACAAAAATCGACTTCGGACTCGATTCCGCTGCGACCGATAGTTGACTACTTCGAAACCGGACCCTACCCAACTCCAATCGCCATTGACGCCTCAGAAAACCGGAGGTATAGTTTTTCGCATTCGAGCAGCTGAGGCTGGCCGTCTCGCGACGGTCGCAACCATCAACCTCCGTACTTCTCCGATTGCAACGCGGAGGCATTTATGGAGTTTTCCCGCAGGACCTTTCTGAAAGGGACTCTGGCAGGGGGTGCCGGACTCTCCGCTCTGGGATTCGACCTGACCCCGCTTCATGCCCAGACCCAGGGCCTCAAGATTTCCCGCGCCAGCGAAACGCGCAGCACCTGTCCTTACTGTTCCGTCAGTTGCGGCGTGATTATCTACACCCTGGGAGACAAGGCGAAGAACGCCATCCCTCAGGTTGTGCACGTCGAAGGCGATCCCGATCACCCCATTAACCGGGGCACGCTCTGTCCCAAGGGATCGTCTCTGGCGCAGGACATTCTCAACGATCGCCGGCTGCTCAAGCCGCAGGTGCGCCGCCCCGGATCGGACCATTGGGAAGACATCTCGTGGGAGCAGACTTACAGCGAAATTGCGCAGAAGGTGAAGAAGACGCGCGACGACACCTTCCTCGAAAAGGATGCCGCCGGCCACACTGTCAATCGCTGCGAAGGCATCGCCTTCACCGGCGGCTGCACCGATACCAACGAGTTCAACTACTTGGTCGTCAAGACCATGCGCAGCCTGGGGGTCTGCTACCTGGAAAACCAGGCCCGGGTTTGACACGGCCCCACGGTCTCCAGTTTGGGGCCCACCTTCGGACGCGGCGCAATGACCAATGGCTGGATCGACATCAAGAACACTGACTTGATGTTGATCATGGGCGGCAATCCAGCCGAAAACCATCCCTGCGGATTCAAGTGGCCCATCGAAGCCAAGCTTCACCGCAATGCCAAGATGATCGTGGTCGATCCGCGACTGACGCGTACCGCCTCCACCGCTGATCTCTTCCTCCAAATTCGCGCCGGAACCGACATTGCCTTCCTCGGAGGCCTGATTAACTACGCCATTCAGAACAACCGCATCGCGCACGACTACCTGGTCAACTACACGAATGCTGCCTTCATCATTAAAGACGGATTCAAGCTGCCTGAAGACGGCCTGTACTCCGGTTTTGACCCAGAGAAGAAGAGCTACGACAAAGCGACCTGGAACTATGAAGAGGGCGGAGACCTTACCGGTAAGCCAGTAACCGGCTCGCCTCACGAGAAACCAGCCGCTGCAAAGCCCGGTGCTCCTCCACCTGCGCCGGCGCTTCCTCCGAAGACTGCCTTCGATCTCTCCCTGCAACACCCGCGCTGCGTGTATCAACTGCTGAAGAAGCAGTATGAGCGCTACACGCCGGAAATGGTCGAGCGCATTACCGGAATTCCGAAGGATCAATTCCTCAAGGCTGCCGACCTGTTTACGTCCATCCGCAAAGATGGCGACATGAAAAAAGTTGCCACCATTATCTACGCGGTGGGCTGGACCCAGCACAGCTTCGGCACGCAGATTATCCGCACCGCCGCGATGCTGCAACTCCTCATGGGCAATGTGGGACGCGCGGGCGGCGGCGTCAATGCCTTGCGCGGCCACTCCAATATTCAGGGCGCCACCGACATGGCGGGCGTCTTCGACATCCTTCCCGGCTACTTGAAAATGCCGAGCCCGGCAGATGTGGACTTCGCCACTTACCTGAAACGCATCACGCCGACGCAAGCCAAGCCCGATCCGTGGGATTCGTTCAACTACTGGTCGAACACCCCTAAGTTTGCCGTCTCATTCCTCAAGGCGATGTATGGCCCTGCGGCCACGAAAGAGAACGACTGGGCCTTCCACCATCTGCCCAAAATCGACCGCAATCACTCGTGGGTGAATATCTGGAACGACATGTACGACGGCAAGATCAAAGGCATCTTCGCTTTCGGCATGAACGGCGTCATGATCGGCCCCGACTCGCAGAAAAACATCGAAGCGCTGAAAAAGGCCGATTGGCTCGTGGTCTGCGAAATCTATCCCGACGAAACCAGCGAATTCTGGCGCGCTCCCGGCATCACTCCTGAGGACTTAAAGAAGATCAACACGACGGTCTATCGCCTGCCAGGCGCAGGTTTTGCGGAAAAGGACGGTACGTTCGTCAACTCCGCGCGCTGGCTGCAGTGGAAGAACGTTGCCGTCCCGCCACCTGGCCAAGCAAAGTTGGATCAGGAAATTCTGGCGACAATTTTCCTGAAAGTCCGCGATCTGTATCAGAAGGAAGGCGGCAAGTTCCCCGATCCCATTCTGCACGCGTCGTTCCCCTACACGAACCCGTACAACCCGTCGCTGGCCGAGGTCGCGAAGGAAATCAACGGCAAAGCTCTCGCCGACCTCACCGACCCCAAGACCAACACCACCATCAAGGCCGGGCAGCAACTCCCGGGTTTTGCCTGGCTGAAAGACGACGGCACCACCCTCGCCGGAAACTGGCTCTATTGCGGATCATGGACCGAAGCCGGCGCCATGATGCAACGGCGTGGAACCGACGATCCCTCAGGCCTTGGCATCTATCCGAATTGGGCCTGGTCGTGGCCGGCGAACCGGCGCGTTCTTTATAACCGCGCCTCCTGCGACCTCGAGGGCAAGCCCTGGGATCCTTCCCGGCGCCAGGTCTGGTGGGACGAAGCGAAACAGAGTTGGGTGGGCGTCGACGTGCCCGATTTCAAGGCCGACTCTGCTCCCAAAGACCACATGGGGCCGTTCATCATGAATCCCGAGGGCATCGGGCGCTTGTTCGTGCCGCTCGGGCCGATGAACGATGGGCCTTTCCCCGAATACTACGAGCCCATCGAAAGCCCCATCTCGAATCCGCTGCACCCCAACCAATCCACCAATCCCGTGGTGAAAAAGTACAAGACTGCTCTCGACAAGTACGGCACGGTGGCCGACGGATTCAATGTCATTTGCACCACCTATCGCCTGACCGAGCACTATCACTACTGGACCAAAAATAATCCGATGAATGTCCAGCTCGTGCCCGAACCTTTTGTGGAGATTCCCGTCGAATTGGCGGAACAGATGGGCATTCGAGGCGGCGAGAAAGTCAAAGTCACCAGTGCGCGCAGCCATTACATCGCGAAAGCCATGGTGACCCGGCGAATCCGCCCCATGAAGATTGATGGCAAGGAGATGTTCCAGATCGGAATCCCCATCCACTGGGGCTTCCGCGGCATTGCCGAAGACGAAGGCAAGACCTCCAAAACATTGGCCAACGAACTGACGCCGACGGTGATTGATCCGAACGCGTTCACCCCGGAATTCAAAGGCTTCCTCGTGAAGATTGAAAAGGCCTAGAAGGGAGGGACGAGATGGCAGACCGGAAGACATTACAAGCCGAAATGATCTCGGCCCATCCCGGGCCGGTTCCGGGCAACGGTATGCAGCGGGATCTGGAAGTCTGCAAAATGGTGGACACTACCATCTGCATCGGCTGCAAGGCCTGTGAAGTCGCCTGTGTCGAGTGGAATGACCTGCCATTCTCTCCGACCACCTTCGACAATACCTACCAGACCATGCGGGAGACGCGCTGGAACTTCTGGAACCTGATCAAGTTCAACGAACACCCGCAAGCGGATGGGACGGTCCAGTGGCTGATGCGGAAGGAGCAGTGCATGCACTGCGCCGATCCCGGATGCCTGGCCGCTTGCCCGGCAGACGGCGCAATCGTCAAATATGCCAACGGCATTGTCGACTTCAACCAGGAGCACTGCATCGGCTGTGAGTTCTGCGTCTCCGGATGCCCGTTCGATATTCCCAAGTTCAATCCCCTGACCAAGAGAGTTTACAAGTGCTCGCTCTGTTCCGACCGCGTGGGAGCGGGGTTGGAGCCGGCGTGCATCAAGGCCTGCCCGACCGGTTGTTTGAAATTCGGCACCAAGGACGATATGAAGTTCATCGCCGAGGAGCGCGCTACGCAATTGCGCGACAAGTTCGGCCTGGAAAAGGCTGGCGTCTATGATCCGCAATCCGTCGGAGGCACCCACGTCATCTACGTGCTCCACGACGCCACCGATCCCGAGCGCTACGGCGGTCTGCCCAAGAATCCACAAATCCCCTGGAGCTATACGGTGTGGAAGTGGCTGTTTAAACCCGTGCTGGGGACGGTCGCTTTGTTTGGGATGGTAGGCGTTTTCCTGCATTACGTGGCCGTCGGCCCACGCCGCGTACAGCCCGAGCCACTAGGTTCCGAGCCAACGCGAAAGGAGGACGGGAATGGCTAGCGCGGTTGAGCGCTTCGACGACAAGGCTCGCGAGAGTTTCGAATCCGTGGGCCAAACTACCGTCTATCGCGGAGAGTTGCTCCGCCATCCCGTATACACGCGCGTTCTCCATTGGATGGTGGCGCTGTTCTTCTTCCTGGCTCTGTTTTCGGGATTCGGTATTTACCTGCCCTGGCTCTTCCGCTGGTTTACTCCGATCTTTGGTGGAGGCCAACTCAGTCGCACCATGCATCCCTGGTTCGGCGTGGGCTTTGTTTTCTTCTTTGCATTACAGACACTGAATTGGCTGCAGCCGATGGCTTGGACTTCCGCCGATTCCAACTGGATGCGTAACATCCACAAAATCGTCGGCGGCAAAGAGAAGATGGATCCCCCGGATACCGGATTCTTCAATGCCGGCCAGAAAGTTCAGTTCTGGGAGATTGTGATCGGGTGCGTGGTGTACCTGATCACCGGCATTATGATGTGGGCAGGTGCCCGGACGTTTGAAAGGATTCCAGTTGCCATCAGCTACGTGCTGCACGACATTTCCGCGCTCATCATGCTGGGCGGAATCTTCATCCACGTTTATGAGAGCACCTTCGGCCAGCCCGGAACTTTCCAGGCGATGACCCGCGGCGCGGTCAGCGAGGCCTGGGCCTGGACCTTCCATCCGGCATGGTACAAGGAAATTACCGGACGCGATGCCCGGCAGGCCTGCGAAGTAGAGCGTGCACGAATGACAAGGGAATAGCGGTTGTGCCGCACGCGCTGTCGGGCCGGCCAGAATCCCTCAATACTCGCTGGCTGATTTTCTCCAGTCCTTCTTGAGTTGTTCAATGATGTCATCCGCCAATTTGTTTGTATCAAAGGCTTCGGATTTTGTGCTCTTCCAAATGGGTTTCTGAGAGTGACGGTCCACAAGCGTAACTTCCGCAGTCGTTACCCGAACAACCACCTTGGCGGGCACAATGGTGCTCTCAGTTTGACAAGTAAGAATCGCATCCGCTTCTTCCGGCTTTGCAGCGATCCCGACTGCCGTCCATTTTTCGAGACGCGCCTTCACCAGAAGCACAAAATCATCCGAGGACGGAGCCACATAGATTGTCCTCACCTGATGCAGCAGAAGGGGTCCAGCTGTGAAAGCGGCCTGTGCGGCCAGCGATCCTGTGGAGAGTAACAGCCAAGCGAAAATTGCCAGAATCTTCCAGTTCACTCCGAAAGGTGCGTAATTGAATGGTCGGGAGTTCATAACGCTCCACCTTCCTTTCTCATGCACTGCTTCTTATGCGTGTGCGGATCTTCCCAAACTCATAGGTTCCCAAACCGCGTTGGGACGCCATCTTCAAATAGGGCAGGGAAGAGACTTCCAGATTCCAGTAGGCCTTTGCCACATATGCGTCCAACGCCACCGGATCGGTGCCGGCCACCAGCGTCTTTTTGAGCAGGACATCGTCAAGGTTGCCTCCGGTGGGGCCGTTCCGGATGAGCACGCGGTAACAATCGATCAGAGTAAGAGTCGGATGAATGAAATCAGCCAGGTCCACCAGGCTTTCGTGGATCTTCTGGTGCAACTGATGGCGTGGCCCACCCAGGATGCCGTACCAGTTTTTCATCCCCAGAGTCGTGCCTGTCAGGCTGTGGTGTTTGGCGATCGGGACGTTGATGATCTTGTCGGCATTCAGGAAGGAATCGAGAACCGGCCAGCCCCGCAGAACCTCTCCCTGCAGGTCCACATCTTTCAATCGAGCGGGTTCAGGCAGGATCACGTCGGCGCCTTCGCGCCGCGCTGCTTCGGCAATGCCTGACCTCTGAAAACACCGGCGCGGTTCGTTGCAGCTCACGTCGGTCACGATCACCCGCTTCGCCCCAGCGTTCCAGCACTGTCGCACAATCTCAGCGACGATTTTCGGATTCGTGTTAGCCGCCTGTTCTGGAGTGCGGTCCCAGCCGATGTTCGGCTTCACCACCACGATGTCGGCGCGAGAGACGAAGCGACGAATGCCTCCCAGTTCTTCGATGGCAGTGCGCGTCAGTTCTTCGGGGTCGTCTCCCTGGATGACCGCCATCTCGGGCAAAGCCACATCAGCCGCTACTGTGTGACTGCGCTTTGCGTTGATTGCGAGCGCGGGCTCGGGCCGTTCGCTGTGTTCGCTCAGCCAGAACCCAAGGCCTGCGGTTCCGGCAGCGACTCCTCCCACGCGGAGCAGTTTGATTAACGCTTCGCGGCGGTTGAGTATGGTGCCTTCGGTCGGCGGCATATCGCTGGGACCTCTTTGCTTTTGCCCGACAACTAGATTCTAATCTCGTTCTGGTGGCGCAGCTATGCAATCCGTCACGATGCCGTGTGCGAAGCAACCGACGTCTGCCATAAGGGCGGCTCTGACGCTGATTGGATTCAGCGCCGTCATCGGCCAGATCGTTCTCATGCGGGAGCTCATCGTCGTCTTCAACGGCAACGAGATTTCGCTGGGAATTATGCTCGCCACTTGGCTCTTCTGGACCGCCGCCGGCAGCAGCCTGAGCAACCGTTTTGCACTGGGCGCGAACCAAGCTCGCCGGGCAGTTGCCGCGCTCGAATGTTTGCTCGGCCTCAGCCTGCTGCCGACCATCTGGGCAGTACGCGCCTCCAGAACGTTTTTTCAGACCGTGCCGGGCGAGCTGGTTGGTCCTGTTCCGATGCTGCTTGCGTCTCTGGCATGTCTAAGCCTGTTTTGCCTTGTGGCAGGGGCGCTTTTCGTGGTTGCGACCCGAATGTACGAACAAGAGTGCGGAGTCTCCGCTCGCGTCGCAACCAGTTCGGCGTACTTGCTGGAGGCCACTGGTTCCGCCTTCGGAGGAATCCTGGCGAGCATTGTGTTGCTGCGCTTCCTTGGATCGTTCCAGATCGCAATCGTCGTCGTCGTCCTGAACCTTTGTATGGCGGCCGTTTTGCTGTTCCGGATGAGTCGCAAACAGCTTGCGGCCGTGGCTGCGGCAGCGGCGCTTTTCGCGGTCGTTCTCCTTTTATATGTGGCACCGTCGTTGGACAGGTCCGCGCAGGCGCGCCTGTGGCGGGGATTCCACCTGGTGGGATCGCGCGATTCGATTTACGGCAACCTCGCAGTTATCGAAACGGGCAATATCCGCAGCATTTATGACAACGGCGTGATCCTGGCTAACGCGCCCGACGAGAATGCTGCCGAAGAGGCGGTGCACTACGCGCTGCTGGAACACCCCGCCCCGAAGCAGATTCTAATGATCAGCGGCGGCGTGAACGGCAGCATCGCCCAGGCGCTGAAGTATCCCACGGTCGAGCGCATCGACTATGTGGAGCTGGATCCGGCGCTTATCGACATGGCGCGACAGTATTTCCCCGCGCAGATTGCCCCTGCGCTGTCAGATCCTCGCGTCCACGTGCACTACGCCGATGGCCGGTACTTTCTTAGGAACTATCTCAAGACGGCGAGCGGCACATTCGACGAAATCATTCTCAATGTGCCCGACCCGCAGACCGCGCAGCTGAACCGCTTCTACACAGCCGAGTTCTTTCGTTCCGCTCGCGATCACCTCGCGCCCGGCGGACTGCTCGCCTTGCAACTGCGCTCGTCAGAGGATTACATCAGCCCTGACCTGGCGGAATTCCTGCGCTGCATTCACCACACGCTGCGGGAAGTCTTCCCGTTCGTGGTCGCCCTCCCAGGCGAAACCATTCACTTCTTCGCCGCGACGCGCCACGATGTCCTGACCGACAATCCCCAGACGCTGATTAGAAGATTGCAGGAGCGGAACCTGAAGACGCAGTATGTTCGCGAATACTTCATCCCCTTCCGCATGATGCCCGATCGCATGGAGCAGGTTGGCGAACAACTGCGCCCGCTGGCTTCAACGCCCGTCAATCGCGATTTTGAGCCGATCGCCTATTACTTCGACGTTGTGCTCTGGAGCTCGCAGTTCAAGTTGGGTTATTCCCGCTGGTTCCGGGCCGCCGCGCACATCGCTTTCAGCCGCGTCATCGATGCCGTCCTTGTGATCACCTGGTTTGTGGCGGTTCTTCTGGCGCTGGTGCCCAATTGCGAGAAACGCGTCCGTTCCGCGGCCGCGTACTGCATGGCGGCAACCGGATTCACTCTGATGGCCCTCCAGATTTTTCTGCTGCTGGCATTTCAGTCCATTTACGGTTATGTTTACCACCAACTCGCGATTCTCATCGCCATGGGCATGGCCGGCATTGCCTTAGGAAGTTGGCTGGGCATCCGCCGCGTTAGTTCCAGCGACCGTCCGTCCTACCGAACGATTGCTACGAACCAGTTCCTGCTCGCCCTTTCTGGTCCCGTGCTGATCTTTGTGATCAGCCTGCTGTCGAGGCTTTCCGGGGTGGCGGCAACATGGTTCGCCGCTCAGTTTGTTTTCCCGGCGTTAGCTGCTCTCTGCGGAATGGTGGGGGGCTATCAATTTCCTATCGCGACAGAGATTTATCTTTGTGACAATGACCGCAACGGCCGATCACGACTGGGCACACTCTATGCCATCGACCTGTTGGGCGGATGCGCGGGCGCGCTTTTGTTGAGCAGTTACCTCATCCCGGTGTTTGGATTCTGGAAAACCGCATGGCTCAGTGCGGCGGTAAGCCTGGCACCGTCCCTCCTGGCCGCGCGGGTAAGCCTGGAGGCAAAGAGGCATCGGGCGTAAGCTCCTGCGGCCTCTTTTCGCCGAATACCACTGCGGTAAACATGAAGATGTCCGTATTCTCATCCTTCCAGCAACCGGAGCGCATGCCTGCCTTGGCGCAGGTTTCTTCCAGGAACCTCTGCCGATCCCATTTTTCGTCCACCGGCACCTGTGGCAGTAAAAGGCCCTCGTACCCGCCGTTCTTCATCAGTAAACCGTGCTGGCCAACCTTGATCTGCCGAACGTCGAGCACACGCCGAAGCGGCGACAATACGGAGACTTCATAATCGATTTGCGGCAACTCTGAAGCCGATACCTGCGGGAATCGAGTATCGCGCAGGGCGGCCAGCGTGGCCGTGTCCCGCACCGTCATGTACAGAGGTTTAGCCGCGGAGGTATAGCCGATGCATCCCCGCAGCTCTCCCGATTTACGAAGGGTCACGAACGCGCCGCGCTCCTCATTCAGCACTTCGCTCGCGCTGGCGGTTGGCTCATAAGGCTTCTTCTCCCGCACCGCGTACTCCACCGACTTGCGAGCCAGAGCGAGCAGTTCGCTTTTCTCGTGACCAGTTAGCGAGAATTGCGGTTCCGCCGTTTTTCCGCTCGGAGCTTTCAAAAAGACGTCCGCGCTATATCCGACCACGCGCGAGTGATCGCCGGTGGTGTCGCCTGAATTCGCGTACTTCAGCACCACGGCCTGGTTCGCTCCCATGCGCTCAGCAGCAATCATCGCGGCCACGATAGGCGCGCCACCACAAGCTTCCCATACCCGCGCCTCGAAGTTCCGCGACATGCTGAAGTAGTCCCACACCTGCAGCGCATTCAGCGTTTTATGGTCGATCTTCACTGCGTCGTCGTAGGGGTGATAGTGCGACAGATCGGAACTTGCCACGATCAGCGTGTCTTTATCTTTGCCCTGAATCAGCTTCGCCAGAGCCACGCCCAGAGCACGGCTGCTTTCATAGCTCTGGTCGCCCATGATGACGGGCACGAGTTCGAAATCCCCTAGCACCCGTTGCAACCATGGCAACTCCACCTCCAGCGCATGTTCCGCGCCTTTTGCTGTGGGAATATGTCCCTGGCTGGAAAGTCGGATGGTCGGGCTCATCTTAGCTAACTGCGCAGCAAACGCCTTGTCGACCGGGACTGTCCCGAGCGGTGTTGCATAAGCGTCGCCATCGAAGACGGAAGTGAAATCAAAAGCCTCGTAGTGCGACGGTGCAATCACGACCACGCGCGAAAATTTGCGCCCTTTCAGTGCCGCATAAGTGTAGGCCGCGACCGGGCCCGAGAACTGATACCCGGCGTGAGGCGCAACCACAGCCAGAATCGGATCGGTGATCGGCGGCTGAGACGAAGCGGCATGCGCCAGCATGTCATCAATCATCGCCGAAAGTGCCTTGGGGTCGGCCGGATAGAAGCCGCCAGCGACACCGGCTTGTCTCACGCTAGGCGGATCGGCAGCCCGGACGTGCCACACTGCCGCCATCGCCAGGATCGCGATGAATAGAGCCGCCAGCCCATACATTTTGGGACGCATCTTGATATTCATATGCGAAAACTCCTCTCCCGCTGTCATGCGTGCCAAACGCCAGGGATCGGCTGCCCGCAGATCGGGCAACTGCCCTTGCGGATCAACACCTGACTCGCCGTGAATCCTACGCGTTCCACCAGCATGTGGCGGCACTTCGGGCAATAAGTATTTTGCGCAGGATGTCCCGGCACATTGCCGATATACACGTAGTGTAGTCCTTCGGCGTCGGCAATCGCTTTGGCACGCTCCAGAGTGGGCACCGGCGTGATAGGCAGGTTCTTCAACAGGTATTCCGGATGAAATTGCGTGAAATGGATCGGCACATCCACGCCCAAGTTTGTTTTAATCCAGCTGGCCAGTCCGCGGAATTCGGCATCGCTGTCGTTCATCCCCGGCACCACCAGGTACACAATCTCGGTCCACTTGTTCATCTTTCGCAGCGTGACCAGCGAGGCCAACACCGGCTTCAACTCACCCACGACCACATCCTTGTAGTAGGACTCCGTGAACGCTTTCAGATCGATCTTGACCGCGTCCATCTTTCCGTAAGCCGCCTTCAGCGACTCCTCTTGCATGTAGCCATTCGACACGACCACGCTGCGGACGCCGGCTTCGTGCCCGGCATCGGCCGCATCCATCAGGTACTCGCTGAAAATCACCGGCTCGCTGTAGGTGTAGGCAATGGTCGGGCAGGCGCGTTGTTTGGCCAGCTCAGCCACTAATTTCGGAGGCGCGTACTCGGCGGGAACCTGCTCCGGACGCACCTGGGAAATATCCCAGTTCTGGCAAAATTTGCAGTTGACGTTGCAGCCCGCCGTGGCCACCGAGAAAGCGAGCGTCCCCGGCAGGTAATGGAACAGCGGCTTTTTTTCGATGGGATCAATGTGCGCGGCGCACACCCGCGAGTGCACCAGCGTGTAGTAGATTCCTCCGCGATTCTCCCGCACGCCACAATAGCCCCGTTCCCGGTCCCCTACCGTGCATTCGCGCGGACACAGCTTGCACTTGATCTTCTTGTTGTTGGGAAGTTTCTCGTAGAACTTTGCTTCGACCGTGAATTGCGAATCGTCCTGCTTCTGCGAACCAGCCCACGCCGGGATAGCGGCAGGGAACTGGGCAAGCTCGCAGACGCCGAAAGCCGCTCCCGACGCCAGAGCGCATTGCAAGAACGCCCGCCGATCGAGTTCACGCGTCATGTTGCACCCTCAATTACTGAGAGTAGCGCCGCCGTCCCGGCGGTTGTCCGGCGGGCGTCCCCGCCCGCCGCGCCGAGAGCGAGACGCTCTCGGGACAGCGGGCAAGATGCCGGCGCTACTCGTTTTCCACGCCGAAATCATCATGCGGTCACGGTACTACGCCTCGACAACCGCGATTCTCCTGGGATCGTTCGTGCCCAGCCGATGCTGGGCATCGGCAGCGGTCGCGATGTAGTGCGGTGCTCTCTTATCGTCTTCCAGCGTCTTCAATCCTTTTTCGGCTCGCTTACGTTCGATGACTTGCCAGCCCGTGTAGTCGAGCGCGACGGGATCCTGCGAAACGATCAGCGCATTATTCTTCCAACTGTATTCTGGTTTGTATCCCGGCCCGCCTTCGAAGCAGGCCGTGGTCGCGTCGCAGATGGTCAATCGCATCTTGCTTCTGATTTCCGGCAACATGTTCAAATCAGCGATATACGGATTGCAGCCGTTGGGGTGGTACTTGTTCGGGTTATGAACGACGCCATACATGTTCTTCAGGGCCATGGTTACGCCGGCCCCATCATGGTCTTTCAGCACCGGGACATTGATCAGCACGTTGCAGCGTTGCGTCAGAATCTTCGACAACCGGCTGCCAACGCTGCCGTGCGTGACCAGTTCCTGTTCGTAATCGACGCGATCGGTACCGAAGCATTGCACCCGGTTTCCGCCCGTCGCCACATGGAATCCAACGTGTTCCATTTCGTCACTGTCGCGGTCCCAGACCACGATATCGCTCGCCTTGATGCCGGCCTCCTGCAAGCGCTCGCAAATGGCTTCGACGAGTTGAAGGTTGCTGGAGAGTCCGCGGCCTCCAAGCGCATTTACTTTCAGTCCCACCATCTCGCCCGGCCGGACCAGCTTCTTCCACGTCTCCATCGGATTATCGCGATCGAAAAGAGCCTGCATGGCGCGATCCAGAAGACTCAGCATCCGGTGCGAATCGACCGTCGTGCCCGTGCCGCGCAGCAGGGCATCGCGAGCGATTACCACCCGGGATTTCGCAAGTGCCGCACCTTCTTCTGCTGGCGAGAGCAGTCCCATCCGGCCGCTGGCGCCGAGAACCGCAGCGCCCGTGAGGCACTTCTTAAGAAAATCTCGCCGATTGGCGCCGCGCAGTGAACTCATAATCAAACTACCTATACCGCAATCCCAGAGACTTTTCAGTGACGTACGACACTTCTGGCGATCGTCACCGGGCAAGCCGCAGCTCGATACCGCGCCCGAGTTGCAAAAGCGCCTGCTGTGTTTCCGCCGATTCCTCAAAGGCAACGATTCGCACCAGGAAACGTCCCTTGCGGAACACCAGACTCTGGCTCGACAAGCGCGCCGCGTCTCCCAGTTGAATCGGTTTCCCGTCAACCGCCGGTTCCGATCTGAAAATCGTCCCCGCGCCCTCCGCGTTTCCCATGGTGTAGACGTCCACTGTCGCGTCGATCTTGTTCTGGAACTTGTAGTCAGTCGTAGATACTCTCTGCACCCCAGCCTTTAAGTACCGCTCTGCTTCGCCGTCGATGTACTTCCATAGGTCGGCAGCCTCGAAAGTCCGTATCTCCCCAGCCGTCGCCCAGCCCGCAACCTGATTGGACGCAGGGAAAAATGATGCTCCAGTTCCCGATTGACGCTTGCAAGCGACGCCCAGGAGCAGCGCGATACCGATCGTGATCAGCAGCACTCCGCGGGCTCTAACTCTTCCGACGCTCGTCACCTCGGCCTCTCTTTGCCCCGATTCAACAAAATCTGATTGGTTCGCGACCGGCTCTCGCCGACGCTGGTTACATAGACTGCCGGGCGATCCTGTACCGGGCAGGCGTATTCACACGCCCCACAACCCACGCACCGATGAGGATCAACCAGCGGTTGTTTTACCTGCGCCAGATGGCCCTCCGCATCCGCGACCTCGGCGGGTTGCAAATAGACGGCCTTGGGCGACGTCGGACACCATTCCTCGCAGACAATGCACGGAGTTGCCATGGCCCAAGGCAAACATCGCCCGCGATCCAAGAACGCTGTCCCCAGACTGATAGGCTTTGCGTCACCGGCGACCCGCGCCTCCCAGCCTTTCTCTTTCGGCGTGATTTCCCAGATTGCGCCGGTAGGACAAACCTGGGAGCACAGCACGCAACTCGACTCGCAATAACCAATCCGCGGCACCATGACCGGCGTCCACATACCTTCCAGGCCCGCTTCGGTCAACGCGGGCTGCAGTGCGTTGTTGGGGCAGACCTTCATGCACTCGCCGCACCGTATGCAGCGCGCCAAAAAGTACTCTTCGTCCAGCGCACCCGGAGGACGCAGCAACCGCTCCTGGCGCTCAACGGCGAATCCGGGCGTGCTGCGCAACAGGGGAACCACGACTGCCCCCGCTGCCAATCCGGTGAGCACCTTGCGCCTCTGCAGGTTCGTACCGATGGACTTTTGCGCGGGGAAAAACTTGAACTGCAGGCCATGCTCCGGACACTCATCCACACAGTTCAGACAAAGATGACACTCCGGTTGACGCCACGGAACTCCGCCGATCGGATCATCGCCGCCCTGGCAGCGCAGCAGGCACCGATTACAGTCCTCACAGCGCTCTGTGCTCTTGACCAGTCCAAGAATCGACCAGCGCGATACGATCCCGAGCAGAGCGCCCAGCGGGCAAAGTGCCCGGCACCAGAAGCGGGTCACGCGAAAATTTAGCGCCGCAAGAAATATGAAGATGATGCCGAGCCAAATCCCTTGCCGAAAATACGGCTGTTTGAGACCAAGCAGCAGCGCTCCGAAAATGAAATGGAATCCGCTGCCCACCATCTGCACCGCTGCAAATCTGCTGTGTTCCATCGCGTGCAGCCCGGCGCTCAGGGCATAGTCCGTTGCAGGCAAAATGGAGAGGACGAGGGAGCGCACCAGCAACGAGAAAGGATCCAGCCATCCGACAATCCCGGTGCCCAGTAAAGCGGCGATTAAGGCAGCGGCCAGGAGGTAGTACTTCGTCGTCTGCCAGCGCTTGTACCGGTTCGATTCAATCAATTGCTTTCCACGTTTGCGCTCCGACTTCAGGCTGCTGAAGAAGTGGTGAATCGAGCCCAGAGGACAAATCCATCCACAGAAGAAGCGTCCAAGCAACATCGTCGGAATCAGTACGACCAGACTCCACAACAGGCCGTGGTACAGGGCTCGGCTGGAAAGCGCGTTCGACAGCCCCACTAGCGGGTCAAATTGGAAAAACAACTGCACCGGATAGGGAAGCCGGATGTCGCTCCCGCCGGCATGCAGCGATCCGCGGAACTCCGTGCGCAGCAGCAGGAACAAAAACAGGGAGAAGAAGATAATCTGCGAAAGCCAGCGCCACTTTGTCGGCTTAAGACGCACCTCATACTCCTTGCATCTCCACGCCCTGGATCGGCGCGGCGCACACGAAACCCCCCGGCGCTTTCTGAGCGCCCGACGCTGCACTCTCATGTTCTGCTATGCGACTTTCGCTTTCTGTGACCAGGATCACTGGTTACAGTAAGGCACGCGACGAGACCCTGAGACGGAAGGTCTTTGTGATACTTCGTGTCCCTGGTGGTTCATGATTTTAGAGGTTGAATCGGATAGGGAAATTGGCCGCATTCTCGGGCATAGGTGCCGGATCAAGACGCGCTGGATGCTTGATTGATTTTGGGTGGGAATCCGAATTTACTTGCTAGTGCTGGCTGCAGACGACATGGCCCTTAACTGGATCGCGCCAATTCCCAAGCCTCCCACGGCGCCGGCAAGCAGTCCCAGCAGCACCAGCATGGGTATGCTCTCAAGCAGTGAATTCTTCTTTAATTTCGCCATTCTGTCTTCTCCATGGGGAATTCATTGTTATAGTCATTTTAGCACTTGCACTTCCATCCCTGGACCCGGGAAAGGACCGCAAGAGCTTGCGGCAGCGAGAGATAGCCGGGAAAGAAGATCTTGTGAGGGCGACTGTGCAGGGTTTTGCACCTAAAGGGAAGCTGGCGCAGCCAATGCTCCTGCAACCCTGCGATTGCGCCCTATAATGAAAAAGACATCCGAGGTGTCGTGATGACAGAACCAAGTTACGAAGAATTGAAAGCGCGGCTGGCCGATCTGGAAAAACAAGTGGAAGCGAAGAAAAGAAGCGGCGCCATGGAGTTCCGCGTCAGCGAAAAAGGTGGCGTTAGCGTCTACGGATTGGGTCGCTTTCCCGTGACGCTCTACTATGAGCAGTGGACAAGGCTGCTCGACGCTGCTCCCGATCTGAAGACTTTCATTGAAGAAAATAAGAGCAAGCTGAAGCTGAAGCAGGGCTAGATTGCCCGGGGAGCGATTTGTGTTCGCCGAAGACATTCTCGGCCAGCCCCCAGCCGCCTCCCGATGAGCGCCTGGCCTACGGTGCCGACCCGAATCAAGCGAAGCAGGAGCCCGCAGAGCTTGTCCTGAGCCTCGTCGAAGGACGAAATCCCGAGCGGCGCGAGGGATCTGGAGATTAGGGAAATTATGGCAGGGTAGAATGGTGCGCCCGGAGAGAATCGAACTCCCAACCTCTTGGTTCGTAGCCAAGCACTCTATCCAATTGAGCTACGGGCGCATCGTGGCAGAATTGCGTCTCTGAATTATAACGGAACCGATTCGTTTCGCCCAACTCCGATCGCCGGATACGCTCTCCGAAAACCGGGGCTGATTTCGGTTGCGCTCTCGCTCCGCGCCAAATCCCGCGCTGTGGAAATCGTGGCCCTGCCGGCACTGAAGACTTGTAGGTTAGAGTAAAAGTTTCCGGCCCAGCGCAAAACCTACCCGCCCCAGCGCTCTAACCATGCGCATTGGCAAGGCCTTAGCAATGGCACACGACATGCTCCTGGTTGGGTTAGACGAAGTGGCGCGCAACGGGGCATCTTGGAAATTACTTCGGCCAGAGGTCTTTCCGAATGCCCCTTTGCACTTGCTCCGTTTGTCGGACCAGAGCGCACTCCGCCCCATTTCCCGGCCCTC
>Ga0074046_10001928_pt1 | contig 18303 bp, 11 predicted proteins | sample BogForMeECP23OM3_FD_94441 | JGI IMG/M metagenome (GOLD analysis project Ga0074046, IMG submission 94441) | Bog forest soil microbial communities from Calvert Island, British Columbia, Canada - Bog Forest MetaG ECP23OM3 | ecosystem: Environmental > Terrestrial > Soil > Wetlands ... | reverse complement strand
CACCGTCTTGGCCGTGCTGGTCGTGTTGATGACCACATTGCCGAAGCTTAGTGCAGTGGTCGAGAGCGTGACGGCGGCGGCGTTCACTTGCTGCGTCAACACCGGCGAGGTGCTGCTCAGGAAATTCGCATCCCCACTGTAGCTGGCTGTGATGCTATGTGACCCCGGGGAAAGCGCCGCGGTCGTAAAGACAACCTGACCACTCGCAGGCAGTTCCACGCTGCCCAATGTGGTGGTTCCGTCGAAGAAACTCACCCCGCCGGTAGGTGTTCCGCTGCCCGGCGGAGTCACCGTCACGTCCGCCGTGAAGGTCACCCATTCTCCCCAACCCGACGGGTTGGGGCTTGAGGTCAGCGAGGTGCTGGTGCCGGCCCTCATCACGTCAAACACGTAGGCCGTCATGCTGCCAATCAACTGCTGAGCCACGCCCGTAGAATTTGCGTCCTGGCCATCGGTGGCGAAGGCATACAGGATGTGTGTACCCAACGATAAAGTTGGCATCGTGCCGCTGAAGGACGGCGCCGTGCCCGATGCGGGCAGCCACGGAGTTTGCCAGGTGTCCAACTCGTACCAGACGCCCTGCGGCGTCGGGGTATACGGGCCGAACGAACTGGTGGCAGTGAAGCTGAAGGTCGGCGTGCGATTCACCGTCTGGTTATCGGTCAGCGGGGTAATTGCCGTCGAGAGGGGAACCGGTTGTACCTGCTGCTCCGTAAACACGATAACAGTGCCGAGCTGCGAGCAGCCAACATATATCTTGCTGGTCACAGGGTTCACGACTACCCCATAAGGTTTGGTGTCTGCGAACAAAGTTTGGACCTCATTCGACACTCCGTCGATCATCGTCACATCTGTGCTGAGGTCGTTGTAGTCAGTCACATAGATCTTGTTGGTCGCCGGGTTCACCGCCACTTGCGCGGGAACACTCCCGGCTGCCACGGTTTGGGTCGAATTGGTCGCACCGTCAATCACCGTGACGGTGCCGCCGCTGTAGTTCGCGACATAGATCTTGTTGGACACCGAGTTGATGGCGACATCATAAGGCTCCGATCCAGCGGCCACGGTCTGGGTCGAATTGGTTACACCATCAATCACCGTGACATTATTGCTGCCACCGTTGGTGACGTAGATCTTATTGGTGACCGGGTTGACCGCCACGCCCAGGGGTTGGTTCCCGGCGCTAATCGTGGTGGTGGAGTTGGTTGGTCCGTCAATCACCGTGACGTTGTTAGTGCCATCGTTGGCCACGTAGATTTTGTTGGTCACGGGATTGACGGCTACAGCCCAGGGGTAGGACCCGGTGCTGACGGTGGTGGTGGAGTTGGTCGCCCCGTCAATCACTGTGACGGTGTTGCTGCCTGTGTTGGCCACGTAGATCTTGTTAGTCACCGGATTGACCGCAAGGCCACCGGGTCCGGCTCCAACGGTGACTGTCTGGGTCGCGTTGGTCGCGCCATCGATCACCGTGACGCTGTTGTTATTCTCGCCGTTGCCCACGTAGATCTTATTGGTTACCGGATTGACCGCTACCTTGTAGGGATAAGAACCGACGGTCACCGTTGCGGTCGCATTGGTGGCGCCGTCAATCACGGTGACGTTGTTGCTGTATTCGTTGACCACGTAGATCTTGTTGGTCACCAGATTCACCGCCATGGCCATCGGGAGGGTACCAACAGACACTCTCTGGGACGTATTTTCGACATTGTAGGCTCCGTCAAACACGGTGACATCGTTGCTGCTGTCATCGGCCACATAGATCTTATTGGTCACCGGGTTCACGGCCACAGCGATCGGGGCAAGTCCTGTTGTCCAATTCCGAGTGGCGTTGGTCGCTCCATCGATCACCGTGATGGTGTAACCGTAATTGTTAACAACATAGATCTGGTTGGTCAGCGGATCCACTGCGATGGCAATGGGTTCCGACTGCGCTATTACGGTTTGTTCCGTGTTGGTCGCTCCGTCAATCACCGTGACGTTGGCGCTGCTGAAATTGGCCACGTAGATTTTGTTGGTCACCGGGTTCACCGCTACGGCCGTCGGCACGGTTCCTGCAGGCAGGGTCTGAGTGCTATTGGTCGTGCCATCGATCACGGTGACGTTATTACTCTTGGCATTACCGACGTAGATCTTATTGGTCACGGGGTTCACGGCCACAGCGTAGGGACTGGTCCCGACGCCAACTGTCTGCGTCCCATTCGTCTCCCCATCGATGACTGTGACGTTGTTGCTCTTCCCATTGGTTACATAGATTTTATTGGTAACCGGGTTTGCCGCCACATAGAGGGGAGTATTCCCCGCGGTCACAGTCTGGGTCGCATTGGTGGCGCCGTCAATCACAGTGACGTTGTTGCTGGCTCGGTTGGCGACGTAGATCTTGTTAGCCACCGGGTTCACCGCCACACCCCAGGGAGCAGTTCCCACGTACACAGTGTGAATCGCATTGGTCGTACCGTCGATCACCGTGACGCTGTTACTGGACGTGTTGACAACGTAGATTTTGTTGGTCACAGGGTTTACAGCGACGGCGACAGGGGCGCTGGCGCTCGGGTCGGTGATCGTGATGGTGGAGTTGGTCGCTCCGTCGATCACCGTGACGTTGTTGCTGTTGCTGTTCGGCACATAAATCTTGTTGGTTGCGGGATTCACCGCAACAGCGTACGGCTCATTTCCCGTCGGGATGGTCGCAGCCTGCGTCATGTTTGAGAAAAGCAAGAGAACAAAGATTGCTAGCCAGCGCAATACGAGCTTTTTTGCAAATTGTGTAGCCATAAAGATCTCCTTGGTCGTTGAGAAAGGCGAGTGAAAGTGGTACAGAAACTCGGTGCTGACAGACTGGTGCGGTTGACCGACAAATGTGATGATTTGCCGCTTGGCTTTCTGTCCGTGTGTGAGAGTCCACGTGACGACATTCTCCTTCGCCCTTAGGATCAGGCGACCGGCGTGACACGGGATTCCACGTTCCTCGACTTGAGGGTCAAAGCGTTCCATAGCTGTCTCAAGCGCTGGCGACTTGCGCCTCAGGGGGTGTTGCGTTCTGTCGTTAGAGAACGCTCCTCGGAGAGGTTGGTATCGAATCGCTGCTACTGCTTACGAAGGGGGGGATCTTCTCCGCGAGACGTGGAAGAGATTCGCGACCTCACACTGCTGCCCTCTTCTGGCCAGAGCCAGTGCGTTACAGTGCTTCTCTCTCATGCCGGTGGACGCGCATGCAATGAACGCCGTCTGAAAAATGCATGAAATGTGGATGAACAGCCCAGCAGCTGAGAAATGCAGCAATTCCGCCACGTGAGCGTAATCACAGTCTTTTCAACCGTTTCGTGCTAAATTGTGAGCCGCTTGGAGGCGCCTTGCCCGTGTCGGTTCCACTCCCAATGCGACTCCGTTTTTGCAAGTTCGAGTTAGACCTCACGTCGGGGGAACTCCACAAAGATGGCGAGAAAATTGCCTTGCCCCGGAAGGCCTTCGAGATCCTCCGGGTCCTGGCCGAGCGCCCCGGCGAGGTGGTCACACGGGAGGAGTTGCGTGCCCAGTTATGGGCAGCGGACACGTTCGTTGAGTTCGATGACAACCTGAACCATGCCGTCAATAAACTACGGCAGGTCTTGGGCGACTCGGCCGAGAATCCCCAGTTCATTGAGACCCTGCCCCGTAAGGGATACCGTTTTTTAGCACGCGTTGAGCCGCTTAAGCAGACCCAAGCAGGTGTGGCCCCTCCAGAACGGGGAGTATTCGCCTCAAAATACAAATGGATAGCGGTCGCCACTCTTGTGATTGCATCAGTGGTTGTCTATGTCCTTTGGAACTATGGACTAAAAGGACAAGGCCAACCCCGGCGCCCTATGCTCGCTGTTCTGCCGTTGGACAATCTGACGGGAACCGAGGAGCTGGACTACCTCAGCGACGGCATTACGGAGGAGATCATTACGGAACTCGGTCGCATGAACCCCGATCGCTTGGGACTCATAGCACGCACGTCGACGAGTCGATACAAGAAAACTACGAAGACCATCGCCGAGATGGGTCGCGAACTCGGGGTTGATTACGTCATTGAAGGAAGTCTGCGCCAGGCGTCACCAAGGTTAAGGGTAACGGTGCAGCTTATTCGGGTCAGCGACCAGACTCATCTCTGGGCCCAAGCCTACGATATCAACCCGCCGGAAGCCGCCTCCATCCACAAGGATGTTGCGGACCACATAGCTGGTTCGCTAGGTATAGAAATGTCCCCGGTCGTTCGGGCCCGGCTTGAAAATGCACGGCCGGTTAATCCGGAGGCGCGAGAGGCCTACCTGCGAGGACGCTACTGGCTCACTCGCGGCACCGGGACTGCGGCGACCAATGCCCGTCAGTACTTGGAAAGGGCCATTGAACTCGATCCAAATTACGCGCAGGCGTATGCTTCCCTTGCTTATGCCTACATCTTCTTGGGTAATTACGGTGTTTTGTCAGAAACGGAGGCCAAGCCCAAGGCAAAAGAGTTCGCCGAGAAATCGCTCGCACTCAATGATTCGCTGTTAGATGGCCGGTTGGCACTGGCGGGCATCATGGCAGAATACGAGTGGAATTTCGCCGGGGCTGCGAAGCTATACCAGGCGGCAGTAACACAGGACCCAAACTCGGCCGTTGCACACCAGTGGTACTCCGCTTTGCTTTCTGAAATCGGTCGGTCAGAGGAAGCGATCGGCGAGATCAAGAAGGCGTACGAACTCGATCCAATCTCGCTGCGAGTCGGCGTGGATTATGGCCGAGCCTATTACTGGGCGCGTCACTACGATGAGGCGATCGAGCAGTACCACAAGGTGCTGGAACTAGATCCGAATTACTCAAGCGCACACAGCATGCTGGGATTGGCGCTACTTGAGAAGCGAGAGTACGAGCAGGCAGTTGCCGAATTGCAGAAAGGCGTGGCCCTCATACCCGACAACAAGGAGGGCTACAGCATCTGGCTCGGTTACGCATACGCTGTCGCCGGCAAGAGAAACGAAGCGCAGAGTATGCTGGCAACCCAAGTCGCGCACCACGCTCGGACGCAGGCCGGCGCGCAAGGGATAGCACTGACGTATGTCGGACTTGGAGATAAGGATCAAGCGTTCAACTGGCTTGAGACCGCCTACCGCGAGCGCAGCGCTATGGCCATGCTCAGGGCATATCCTTTCTGGGATTCCATTCGTTCCGATCCTCGCTTTCAGGATTTGCTCCGTCGCGTCGGACTTCCAACGGATGCGCCTCGCTGATGTCCTCCCAGCCCGCATCAACAAGTGATCTCTTGGTGAACTCGGCCTCCGTCTCAGAATCCACAGGTTTCCTGCTGCTGTGACTCAGCAAAGTCAATCTCGCAGTATGGCCGAGAGAGAGGATCAGGTCCGCTTGATCTAGGGGAATAGGAGCAAGTGAGGAAAAGAATCTGCTCGAACGGCTTCCTGCAGCGAATGTTTTGGGGATTTCAATCGGCTTAAAGTCGCTTTCAGGGCGCGGCGGCGGCAACAATTCATTTTGTATGGTGCTCTAGCGTGCATTGTTCTCGCCAGTGCAGGCCTCCTCTGGAAGCAATTGAGCAGGGGGCGGCGGGAAATCTCCACGCCAGTTGCGGGTGTGGCTGCAACAAAGCCTGCCGTTGTACCAGGTGACCGCAGTGGCCGGCAGGATGTAGCCAGCACCGACGCTGACAGGAAGCCGTTCGAGGTCATGCTCAATCTCACGCGGTCCGCGACGCGCGGCGAGAAAAGCACGAATGGCAGCCAGATGATCCGAGTACCAGCTCGACTTCTGTCGTGTCGCATGATACTGCCGCTTGGCAGCTCTGATGGACTGTACTATGTTCGGGTTCAACGCGCAGTTCAAAGCGAAGTCCTAAAGACAGCTCAAGGAAATGCGACTATCAAGCACGGCGAGATTCGGCTCGACGTTGAGCTGGACATGTCGAATATGCCGGCGGGAGGATATCTGTTGTCCTACCGCCGTGCTCGTGAGTCATGGCACCGCGTACCAATTGTGATCACGAAACTCACAGATTAAAAGACCATCGATCAAATGTTGAAGGAAAGAAGCCGCGCCGCTGGATAGTCGGGTCGGAGGAGGCGCGCGTGTAGCGCTGGCCTCCGTCCGCCGCCCAAACTGCACGTACGGTTTTCCCGTATGCAGCTTTCACGAAGATTTAGCGACGCCAGGATGCAAGAGAAGGAATTAAATAGATCAGCCGAACAAGCTCGTACTCGCCGTAGAGCTGCGTCGCTGGCAGCCGTTTCCAGCCCGCATTACGCCAGCGCCGGTACCGATGCGACCAGATTCGTCGTCGGATCCAGCCGTCAAGACGTTGGAAGAGCTTGCGGACTTGGGCGCGTTTGTAATACTCAGCTTTCGCCTTCGTGCCCGTTTAGACCTCTCCATACCTTCCGCTTTCTCCGGCCAGCGAGGCTACGAACCCCGCTTCTTGGATATGGCGCCCCTCATTCGAGCGCCAGAGGGACTTCAACCCTCCTGAACAACGCGCTGCTCAGCACACGTTTCCGGTTTTGCCGACAAACCATCCAGATCGCCGCGTGCGCTTCAACCTGCTCCGCCCGTCGGCTGTTGGGACAGTGGAGAGGGACGCAGCGATACAGTACGACCTAGCGCAGCGATGAAGACACTTTTGCTTCAGGCAGTTGGACAAGGAAAACTTCTTCGAATCGCAATGCAAGAACCTGCACACACACAAAAGTCTAGCAATCGGAAGATTTCCCTCTAAGTATTTGAATATTAAGACTCCGGAGTTGCCGGCTGCCCAAGATTGACACGGCACAACAATTGCTGCTATTCTCTATAACTTCGATAGACTTAATCGGAGAAATTATGGTCGTGGGAGACAGGATCGGGAAGCGTGTCGGTCTCCAACGCCGTTGGGCCATCCTGTCTGGGTCCAAAGAAACAGATTCCTCAGCACCTCGCCAAGCTATCGACTTCGGATGGCGTTTACGCGGAAGAACGATTCGCTTGCTTCGCGACTCCTCTTTGACGCTGCTTCCCGTTCGGCAGCGCGCGACGGCGGCGTTGCTCACCCAATATTGCGCGGACGGGAATTCGCTGCTGTCCTGCCTGCAGTGCGGCGCCTGCACGGTGAACTGTCATCTTGCCGAAACCGACGGCGCCCTGTTCCCGCGGCGCCAGATGACGCTTCTGCAACTGGGCGAAGTGGACAAACTGCTTGCCGATCCCAACGTCTGGCTCTGTTTCAATTGCCAGGACTGTACCTCGCGTTGTCCGGCCAATGCCGGGCCTGGCCGGATCATGGCAGCCGTTCGTCGCCTCGCCGTGGAGCACTATTCCGTGCCCCGCTGGTGGAGTCGTTTGGCAAGTCAGCGGCGCGGTTTTCTGCCCATGCTGCTGACGGCCATCGCTCTGCTGCTGGCGGCCATCGCTGTCGGCGGGTCGTTCTCGCCCCAGATCACGCCGGTGCGTTATGCCAGCATGCTTCCCCATTTCACGTTGAATCTGTTCTTTGGAGCGATTGCTGGCATGGTAATGATCGGTGCCGTGATCAGCGCGGCACGTGCGTGGAAGGCATTCACCGGGGAATCGCTCTGGGAAGCCAAGTTTGGCCGTCTCGTTCACTCCCTTGCCTCCGTAACTCGCCAGATCGCCACACACCAGCAGTTCTCCGAATGTCAGCAGTTTCCCTTAAGCCGATGGGCGCACATCGCTGTGTTTTATGGCTTCATTACGCTGCTGGCGCTGGCTGGTTCCGCGGCTACGCTCATCGCTCTCGGTGCTCCCTATCCTCTGCCTGTTTTCCACCCCTTCAAAATTGCTGGTAATCTTGCCGCAGTGTTGGTGGTCAGCGGGAGCGTGTACTTCTGCGTTCAACGTCAGCGGGCATCTCGGAACCGGGATGCAAGTTCATGGTTTGACTGGGTGCTGTTGCTGGAGCTTTTGCTCGTAAGCGTTACCGGCCTGCTGGCTGAAATCTTTCGCTACGCAAATGTGGGCGTGCTGGCCTACCCGACGTACTTTCTGCATTTGGTATTTGTGTTCGCTCTGCTTGCGGGTTCAGCAAACTCCAAGCTCGCACATGTGCTCTACCGCACGGTTGCGCTCACAGCGGAACAGTACAAAGCAATCGCAGAGTCGCCCTTGGCCGATCTGGAACCTCGAAGGGTGGCGGCATGAACCGCAATATCTCGCCAACAGAACAAATATTTCCTGCCGACTTGCTTTCGAAAGGGCACGAGGAACTCAGAGACATTCCGGACGACAAACTGGTGACGGCCTACGAGTCCATGCGGGACAACGAGTTCGCTGCCGATCACACCTACCCGAACCTCAGACGCCTCTATGGAACATCGCTGGAACGGGAGAAAGACCGGCGCGAAATCCGCCAGTGGGCAGAGAATTGCGATGCGGAGATGCAGGAGTGGTACGAAAAGGCCCGCAATGAGCCCTGCACATGGTGGCTGCAGAACCATCTCGTTGCGAAACACGCCCTGAAAAGCTGCATTGCTTGTGGCGTTTGCACTTCGCAGTGCCCGGCCGCCCAGTATTATCCCGAGTACAATCCCCGCACCATTGTTGACGCCGTTCTCTCGAAAAGCGAAGACCGCCTGGTCGAACTCCTGAAGTCCGATGTTCTCTGGTACTGCGGACAATGCGGTTCCTGCAAGCCGCTGTGCCCGCTGGAAAACAATCTGATGGGACTGATCTCGTCCTTGCGCTTTCTGGCCCAACTGAAGGGATATCACCTGCACAGCGTGAGGGGGCGGCAGCAATACGCAATGCGGCATTTGTGCGGCGGAAATTTGTGGAATCGCGCCTGCACCCTGTACTTCCGGAATATCACGGCTGAAGGTCACCCGGATTTCGGCCCGCGCTATGCAAAATATCAGTCCGAGGCGGAGGGTCAGATGGTTCGCTTAGGTGCCAATCCAGATCGGCCAGGGCATTTTGGCGGACGCAAATTTTCACCGCAAACGCTGGCGGAATTTCGTTCGTGCCTGGCCTCCGGTGGCACGCTGGTGTTGTGGAATCAGCTTGAGGAATACGCAAGTGAGGACGCGAGGAAAAGCGGCGTCTCGATTGACGAATATCACGATCGGGTTCACCGCGAAGGATAGACAAAGGAAGAACAGACATGGCGACATCGATGATTGCGCCCGAGACTATCAAAGAGATCCCGGAAAACGATTTTTTTCTTACGCCGAGCTGCATTCTGGGTGCTGTCAACCCGGGGGCCGAGGTTCTCATTGGCCGCATCTACGATTTGCTTGGGCTGCGATGGAAGGCGGCGGGAGATCGCGCGGAGTCGCAATGCACGTGCTGCACGGGCTTTTCGTCGCACGGCGACCTTATCTCGATCGAAAGTACGCTGCTGGTAACAGCGCGTCTGTGGTCGGTCGCGGCAGAAATCGGCGTTGAAAATATCACCACCGCGTGCGTGACATCGTTCGCAATTCACAACGAATGCATGGAGATGTATCAGCATGAGCCGGGGCTGCACGAGCGCGTGGATCGCTGGCTGCAACGAGCGTGCGGCCGGCGATTGCAGATTCCCAAACATGTGGTTCATGCGAGCGACATCATGTATCGCAATCGCGAGGCTCTGGCGGAGAAGCTGCGGTATCGGTTGGTCGATCACAACACCGGACGACCGTTGCGTATCGTGGATCATGTTGGATGCCACTACGCCAAGGTTTTCCCCGAGAAGTCGATTGGTGGATCGGAATCTTGCGACGTGCTGGCCGGGCTGATTCGCGCCTGGGGCGGCGAGACCGTGGACTACCCGGAACGGCGTCACTGCTGCGGCATGGGGTTCCGGCAATGCGCGATTCGTCCCAATCGCGGCTATAGCATGGCTTGTGTTCTGAAGAAACTGGAGAGCATGGAACCGTGGAAACCGGACGCGATTCTCACCAACTGTCCCGGCTGCAACCTCATTCTTGACAAGGAGCAATGGGCCATTCTTCAGATGACCGGTGTGGAGTACAACATCCCGACACTCTCCTATACGGAGCTTGCAGGCTTGCTGCTGGGCTGGGATCCCTACGAGGTCGTGGGAATTCAGGGCCATACCGTGCCTATCGAACCTCTTCTCGACAAGCTAGGGATTCCTTACGACAAGTCCAAAGAATGGCTGACAAAAGAGAACCTGGAGGTCACGTAGCGAACTGGTATGGCGAAACCGGTATGCATCATCGGCGGCGGGGTGGCGGGCATGCAGGTGGCGCTGGTGCTGAACTCGCTCAGAATGCCCTCTGTACTGGTCGAGAAGTCCCCGATACTTGGGGGCAGGGTTCCCAAGCTCTCCAGGACTTTTCCCTTCTTCAACGACGACGGATTCCACGATGGCAAGGAGTTCACCGACGCCATGGAACGCGACCTGCGAGCAGCGCCTCTCATTGACGTTCGCTGCAACACGGTGGTCAGCGCTTTGCGCGGAGATTTTCCCGACTTCACAGTCGAACTTGGCGACGGCAGCTCCATCGCGGCCGGGGCGGTCGTTGTCGCCACGGGATTCACGCCCTTCAATCCCACCAGCCTCAAAGAATATGGGTATGGAGCTTATCCCAACGTGATTACGGCCACCGAGTTGGAGTGGATGTTGAACCCGCGCGGCCCAACCGGCGGAAGACTGGTGCGGCCGAGCGACGGCAAGGATGCCGAGAGGCTGGCAATCGTGTTCTGCGTCGGTTCGCGCAACAAGCGCATCGGAGCGCCCTTTTGTTCCCGCATCTGCTGCTCGTACAGCACCAAGCAGGCGAGCACGGTCATGGAGCGCAATCCCAAGGCACTGGTGGCTTGCTTCTACATGGATGTTCGTACCTACGACCGCGGTTTCGAAGAGATGTACTCACTGGCACAAGAGCGGGGCGTCCGCTACATACGGGGCCGCGTCTCCATGTGCCGGCAACTGCCAGACGCGTCTATTTCCGTCCGCGCGGAAAACACGCTGCTGAACCGCCCCTTCACCGGCGAATTCGATTTGGTCTCGCTATCGACGGGAATGAGGCCGTGCGAGGGGGTTAACGAGTTGGCCCGCTGTCTGGGAATCACCTGTGGCCCTGATGGATTTTTTCTGTGCCGGGAATGGTTCCGGCATCCGCATGATGCGACTCGCGATGGCGTTTTTCTCGCGGGATGCGCGACCGGCATGAAACCGATCCGCAACTGCATGATTGACGGCGCGGCCGTGGCCGCGCGCGTGACCGCTCTGTTAGGGGAGGCTACGGCATGAGATACGGAGTCGTCATCGACAGCCGCAAGTGCATCGGCTGTCATTCCTGCACGGTGGCATGCAAAACCGAGAACAAGGTTCCGCTGGGCGTCAACCGGACGTGGGTCAAGTATGTGGAGAAGGGGAAGTTCCCGCACGCGCGGCGTATCTTCCAGGTGACCCGCTGCAGTCACTGCGAGAAACCGCCATGCGTCGAAATCTGTCCGGTAACCGCCATGTACCAGCGCAGAGACGGGATTGTAGATTTCAACCCCGCCCGCTGCATCGGGTGCAAGGCCTGCATGCAGGCTTGTCCGTATGATGCCATTTATGTTGACCCCGACCGGAACACCGCGGCCAAATGCCATCTCTGCGCGCACCGCATCGAAATAGGACTGGAACCTGCCTGCGCAGCAGTTTGCCCGGAGCGCGCCCTTATCGCCGGCGATTTGGACGATCCTGACAGCGAAGTGGCGCAACTGGTAGCGCGCGAGACCGTCCGCGTGCGCAAGCCGGAACAGGGAACGCGGCCCAAAGTCTTCTACATTGACGCCGATGAAAGTACCATGGCTCCCACCGCCGCGCGCCATGAATCCTTCTACATGTGGTCGGAGCGCAATCGGCACGTCCATGGAGGCGGGGCAGCCTATTTTCTCGCGAGTCCTTTTCTGCAAAGGAATACGCTGGCGGCCTATGATGTCGCTCACGATCGCCCCTGGGGTTGGCAGGTGCCGGTTTATTTCTGGATGAAGGCGGTCGGCTCCGGCCTGCTTGCGGTTCCTGCCATTGGGCTGGCGCTGGGACGCATGTCGCTGAATCCTTTGCGAGACATCGTCCTCTCGACTCTCGCTCTCATCTTTATCGCTGCGACCATCGTGCTGCTCATCTCCGATCTGAGCCGGAAAGATCGCTTCCTTAAAGTTCTGACATCTACGCAGCCTAGATCATGGCTATCAAAAGGGGCTTTCTTGTTGGTGATTTACAGCATGTTCTGCGGAGCGTTATTGTTGGGCACAATCACGGGACACGCAATACTTTGCCGATTCTTACTCTGGCCAACGGTGATCGCAGGCATTGGAGCAGCCGGATATACTGCATTTCTCTTTGGACAATGCGAAGGCCGAGATCTTTGGCAGACTCCGTTATTGCCGGTTCACCTCGTGGTGCAGGCTGTTCTGGTGAGCGCCGCCGTGCTGATGTTTCTTCCCACGCGATTAGGCGCGTCGCCCCGCTCACAAGCACTTGCGATCGTGGCGCTCTCCATCACGCTAATCCTGCACTTACTGATGGTCGCCGGCGAGATCGCTATCCCTCACAGCACGGTTAACGCCGAATATGCAGTCTGGCTGATCACCCGCGGACCTTACAGAAAATTGTTCTGGGGCGGAGCCGTGGGCTTGGGCGGTGTCTTACCTCTGCTCTTGCTCTTCGCATCTTCTGTCAGCGCCCTCGCTGCTGCATTATCCGGCTTGCTCGCTCTCGGAGGCCTGCTGGCATTCGAATGGTGTTTTGTCATGGCCGGGCAACGAGTGCCCAATAGCTAAGGGAGAAAAATATGGGAGTCCCAAAAGTGAATGATCTCAGCAATGGTGGCGGCCGGCTTTCCTCGTGCCCGCCCGTGGAGAAGTGGGACGACTGGGTCGAGTTCGATGCCGAAGCTTGGCCGCGCCGAGTGGAGCGCCATTACCAGCTTATTCCCACCATCTGTTTCAACTGCGAGTCCGCTTGCGGGCTACTGGCTTACATCGATAAAGAAACAGGCCAGGTTGCCAAGTTCGAAGGAAATCCCAAGCATCCCGGCAGCCGGGGACGCCTTTGCGCCAAGGGCCCAGCCGTCATCAACCAGATTCATGATCCCGACCGCGTGCTCTATCCCATGAAGCGCGTGGGGCCTCGCGGAGGCGGGCAGTGGGAGCGCACTTCCTGGGATGAAGTGCTCGAGACTTTCGGCGCGCGCATCCGCAAGGCCATCCAGGAGGGCCGCGGCGAGGAAGTCATGTACCACGTCGGCCGGCCCGGCTACGACTACATCATGGAGCGCACGCTGCAAGCGTGGGGAATTGATGGACACAACTCGCACACCAACATCTGCTCGGCCTCGGCGCGCCTGGGCTACGTGCTTTGGCATCACGCCGATCGTCCATCGCCCGACCACGCCAACGCGCGCTTCATTCTGCTCTTATCCGCCCACCTTGAATCGGGACATTATTTCAATCCGCACGCGCAGCGCATCATTGACGGCAAAATGGCCGGCGCCAAACTCGCGGTCATGGATCCCCGGCTCTCGAACACAGCCAGCATGGGGGACTATTGGATGCCAAGCTATCCCGGCACCGAAGCTGCCGTCCTTCTTGCCATGGCCAAAGTCATCCTGGACGAGAACCGCTTCGATAGAGAGTTCATGAAGAACTGGACTAACTGGGAAGAACTGGAGGTGGATGGTTTCAAAGCAGACGGTCAAAATTTTGATGCCGCCATCGAGGCGTTGAAACACCACTACGCCCACTACACTCCCGAATTTGCCGAGAAGGAAAGCGGAGTAAAGGCGGACGTCATCGTGAAAGTTGCGCGGGAAATTGCCGACGCCGGAAGCCGCTTCGCCTCGCATCTTTGGCGCGGCAGCGCATCCGGAAACCTCGGCGGCTGGCAGGCGGTGCGCGCGCTGATGCTCTTGCACGTTCTCACCGGCTCGGTGGGAACCAAAGGTGGACACAATCTCAACGCCTGGAACAAGTTTGTCCCCAAGCCTTTCAGCGTGCCGCCCCCACAGAAGCATTGGAATGAATTGCTCTACCCTCCGGAATGGCCGCTTTGCACTCACGAAATGTCGTTCCTTCTGCCTCACCTGCTCAAAGAAGGGCGGGGCCGGCTCGAAGCCTACTTCACGCGAGTCTTCAACCCGGTCTGGACTTACCCCGACGGCTTCTCCTGGATCGAGGTGCTGCGCGATGAGAAGCTGGTCGGCCTGCACGCCGCGCTGACGCCCACCTGGAGCGAAACCGCCTGGTACGCCGATTACGTACTGCCAACGGGATACAGCTCCGAGCGCCACGATCTGATGAGCCAGGAGACCCACGCCAGCAAATGGATCGGCTTTCGTCAACCCGTGCTGCGCGTATTCCAGGAGAAACAAGGAAAGAAGGTGGATTTCACCTATCAGGCCAATCCCGGGGAGGTTTGGGAGGAAGATGAATTCTGGATCAATCTCTCTTGGGCCATCGACCCCGACGGCGCCATGGGCATTCGGCAGTGGTTCGAATCGCCCTACCGGACGGGTCAAAAGATCACAGTGGACGAATACTATCGCTGGATTTTCGAAAACTCCGTCCCGGGACTTCCGGAAGCTGCGAAAAAAGAGAACCTGACCCCGCTCGAATACATGCGGAAGTACGCCGCCTTCGAAGTCACCACGGACGTGTACAAGCTCAACGAGAAACCAGTTCCCGCCGCTGATCTGGAGGGTGCAACGGTCGGGCCCAATGGCGTGGTCAACAGAGGCGGCAAACCTGTGGGCGTCGCGCTCGACGGCAAGGTGGTCACCGGCTACAACACGCCTTCACGAAAGCTCGAGCTCTTCTCCAGGACGATGGCGGATTGGAAGTGGCCAGAATTTGCGCTCCCGGACTACTACCGCAGCCATGTGCACCGCTCTGCGCGTGACCTTGCGGCGGGCATGCCGAGTGCTGATTTTGATCCACAATACATGCCGATTGTCGATTGGCCGAAAGACGCCCACGGAAATGTGTACACCCTACTGCCCATCTTCCGTCTGCCCACACTGATCCACACGCGATCGGGCAACGCGAAGTTCTTGTACGAGATCGCTCACAAGAATCCGCTCTGGGTGAATCCCCTCGATGCGGAAAAAATCGGCGGCGTGTACACCGGCGACCTTCTGAAGGTCCACACAGAGATTGGCTACTTCGTGCTCCACGCCTGGGTAACCGAAGGCCTGACGCCGGGCGTTGTTGCCTGCTCGCATCATTTGGGACGCTGGCGCATGCACAAAGACGATAAGATCGAGCGCTTCACCAGCGCCTGGGTTGACCTGAAAGAAGTCGGAAAAGGCCAATGGAAGATGCGCCAGATTACAAGCGTCGAGCCGTACGATAGCACGGATCCCGACACGCGACGGATTTGGTGGAGCGACGCCGGAGTTCATCAGGACATCACATTCCCGGTTCACCCCGATCCCCTCAGCGGAATGCACTGCTGGCACCAGGTTGTGCGCGTGGAGAAAGCCGGCCTCGACGATCGCTACGGCGACATTTTCGTCGATACTAATCTATCTCATGCTGTTTACCAGAAATGGAAAGCGCTCACGCGGCCAGCGCCAGGACCCGGAAATCTGCGCCGACCGTTGTGGTTCCCCAGGGTAGCCCGACCGGCAGAATCAACGTACTACTTCGGCTGAGCAAGATTGCGTGACGATGCCCGACCTCCTGTTGTTCCGCAGTCGCCTGACCGGACGGTTCCTGCTTCCGGGATGAGTCCGGCAACACGTCCTATCGGTCGTGCTGTTGGTTACACCTCATAAACCACGCCACTAGCGCCGCTGCCGCAAATTCCTCCTGGATGACGTTAGTGCTGTATCGGAAGCGAACGGCACGACGGTTCCGGTTAGCCCCGACCTCGGGAGTTCGCTTTCGATACAGCCGTCAGAAGGAAGCCGCTCGCGGGTGCGGCGGACGCGGGGTGCTATGGGAATTCAATCGATTTCTGCCTGAAAAGCCTTGCCAGACGGGGACGTTAGCCAAAACGATATTATTGATTTTCACCATGTGGCAGTTCTGCCAACCATCTGCGTCATCCTACCTCCGGCCCCATCCGTTCTTCAAGAGGACAGTTCCGACGCAGAGGACAGTTCCGACACTTGTGTCTATACACGCGGCAGCGTCCGCCGCGCGAGCGGCTTCGTTCTGACGGGCTAACCGGTAGTAATCCGCCCTGGAAACGAAAACTGGTTCTACCGGCGCGGAGTCGTCGTTATTGAAGAACATCGAGGGCCCGGTTGAGCTGGGCGTCACTTCCGCGGGCAAGGGCTTCTGGATCAATGTCCACAAGGACGTCAGGCTGCACGCCTGATCCTTCGGTGTAGGTTCCATTCGGACTGTACCAACCGACTATGGGCATGTAGAGGATGTAACCGTTTCCTACGTTAAACGTCGTGGATCCTAGGACATTACCCATCGTTTTTTCGCCGACGAGAGTAGCGAGTTTTGTGTCTTTTGCGAACTGGGCGGCCATCTCTCCCGCGCTGTTCGTGAATTCATTGACGAGCATCACAACGTGGCCATGGAACGGTTGTGGTCCCAGACCCTGCGTAAGCAGCATCAATGACTTGTCCTGAACGGCAAAGCGGGCCAGACAAAGCAGAACGCCGCCTTTGGTCTCCGGCATCGGAACGCGAGGCAGTTCGATGGATCTGTATCCCCGCTGGAGACGTTTTCGGGTGACGTCGTACCCGATGGGAATTCGGTCGGCACAGAGATAGCTGACAAGACTGGCGAATCCTAAACTGCCGCCTAGGCAACCGCGCAGATCGATGATGAGGCGGTCGCAACCTTTGGCCTTCAGGTCATCCACCGCTGCTTTCAAGAGGCTCGAGAAACGGATTCCAAAGAGCCCGGAGAAGAAAGGTATCCTCAAAAGCCCGACGTGTTGCGTGAGCATGCGATGGCTCACACTCTTTGGCTCAATCAACGGGGGACGTCCTTTGTGGGCTTTCCTTTGGGGAACGGTTATTACAAGGGCGCTCGTTTCGGGCTGGCTGGGCAATTTCGTAGTTACCTGGTGATCCTGGCCGAAGCGAAATGCGGGAATGCTGGGGGAAGGGCTGGTGCGCCGTCTACGCTTACCAACAATTGGCCGGGAGCGGCACCCGCGCGTGCTGCGGGGCCATCCTCGAACACATCCAGAAACATCCAGTGCGGACGACGGGAATCGCTCACTGAGCGCAGAGTGGCACCAATGACATGCTGCGGCTTGGTCGAATTCGCATCGGCAGCATAAAAATTCGTATGGCTGGACTTCAGCATCGCGAGAAGAGCGCGGATGCCTTCCTCGAAGACGCCATCGTCCGCGGCAGTCAGGCTCGCAGATTGCTCATCGACCTCTCTACACCAGTCTGCGTAATCGATCTTTCCGATATTGAAATGGTGCTTAAGCACTAGGGTCTTCACTCGTGAAATGACCGCTAGGCGCTGTGTCTGCTCAGTCACTGCTTTTCCCTTATTACTGCGCAATCGGCGGTGGAGCAAACCCTTCTACAGTAAGCCCCGCCCAGTAATATGGAACCGCCTTGCGTGGGCCGAACTTTTTCAGCATGCTCCTCTTGGCGACTCTTCAACGCTTCTGGGACGGACTTTTTGCGAGCCAGTTCTGCATAGAACACCTTCATCAAATACAGAGTGCTGTCATCGTCAATGGTCCAAAGAGTGGATACAACGGTACGAGTTCCGGCTAGGAGGAAAGCACGAGCCAATGTGGATATCCCCTCTTCACCTTCGATTGGCCCGACGGCCGTTTCGCACGCAGACAGCACGACTAAATCGGCGTCCAACGGCAACTGAACGATTTCCGAGGGATACAAAGATCCGTCCTCGCCATGCTGTGGATCGCTGAGGAGGACAAAAGCCGCTCGATCGGGGCTGGTTTTATTCGCAATGGCGTGCACGGCGAGGTGAATGATTCGATGATCAACCGACTTCTTGAACGCCGTTTCCGTAGCCTCGTTACCGAGGAGCAAGGTATTCGATCGGTTTGGCAGTGCCGCCGCGGCGTCAACCGCCTCGTTCCTTGAACTGGGAAGATCCCCGAGCCCCGTTCCGCTTTGTTGGTAAGGAACACCTCCGACCGCGAGCAGACCTCGTGCTGATTGATTTACGGTGTGCTGTCGTACGTAACAGAAAGAAACTCGTTGCAGACGGAGCATACACAACTGTTCGGGACTCGACAACATACCGTCCAGACGGCTCAACCAGGGCGTCGAACGGGACTAGTATGCGTTCAACAGCTATCCCGAACAGACGATCACGACGTACAATTCGTCCGGCGTCCCGGTGGGGCCGCCGGTCGAATACATCAACCTCACCGCGCAGGCGGCGCAGTCGCACTTTCCGTTT
>Ga0074046_10001926_pt1 | contig 18305 bp, 14 predicted proteins | sample BogForMeECP23OM3_FD_94441 | JGI IMG/M metagenome (GOLD analysis project Ga0074046, IMG submission 94441) | Bog forest soil microbial communities from Calvert Island, British Columbia, Canada - Bog Forest MetaG ECP23OM3 | ecosystem: Environmental > Terrestrial > Soil > Wetlands ... | reverse complement strand
CGCGGATTCCCGGATGCCGGCGATGTCCGTTGCGGCCACCGCACAACCGCACGCCATCGCCTCCATAGGTGGAGCAGCGGAACCTTCACTCCAACTCGGGCACACGAAAATGCTGCTGCGGTTGTAGATGTCCTCGACCAGCGCTCGTTGCGGAGGGTTTCGCCGGTACTCAATCCAGCGTGGCAAGGAGCTGGGAGGAGCGGAGATACTAAAGAAAGTGGCCGCCAAGTCGGGATACTTGCGCTTGGCCATTTCGACAGCGGCCAGCCCGTCGTCCGAGCCCTTCCACGCAAGCCTGGGGAAGAACGTCATGGCAACCCGCCTGCCTCGCCCGGCAATAGGGTTAAGCAGCCGGAAGAAAGTATGATCGAGTCCGTTTGGAATGTAGGCCATTTCGCTCTCTGGGCAACCGAGGCTCAGACCTAATTCGTACAGCCACTTGGCGATGACAACCTTCTTGAGGGGCGCCCGCCATGTGGCGTCAACTCTTTCCTTGGGTCCAGCCCAAGTTTCGTAGTGCTGGATCAGAGAGAACTTCTCACCTTTGCATTCTGGATAGTCAAGCACTACCTCGGCCGCCATCCACGCGGCGGCAAAGATTGCGTCAGCATCAGGAATCACGCGAGAGTCGGGCTTGGCTACGCAGAGCATTCTGACTCTGTGGTCGATCCGCATCCAGGGGAGGCGCGGGAAAAGAACGCGGCTTCTCCATAGGCTTCTGCACCGCCTCAGTACGTCCCGAAAAGAACGCCCCGCCGCGGCCTGGGGTTGAGCAAAGTTGGGCAAGGTCTCCGGATGAACCACAGTCACGTGGTGGCCGCGCCTTACGAGCTGATTGGCGTACTGGTACACCACCTTGAAGCCACCTACCGGCTCCCACGTAAGGCCAGGCAACAGAAAGGTGATTCGCATTGGGTTATACGACGGGGGCTGCCGTTATCCTCACGCCGTTCCGGCTTCCTGTGATGGTTGCCCGGGCGAGACAAGGGACTGGTATAAGGTCAGATATCGTCGCGCCTGGAGTTTCACGTCATATTCCTCGAGCGCGATCCGGCGGCAGTTTTCAGCCATCTGGGCCTTTAGCGCGGGGTTATCCAAAACCCGCAGAATAGCTTGGCGTAGCGCGCCTGTATCTCCCTTCGGCACCACAAACCCAGAGACGCCGTTGCGCACCATCTCAGGCACGCCTCCCACCTCGAAACCCACGACCGGCGTCGCGCAGGCCATGGACTCCATCACCGTGCAGGGCAAGTTATCGTGGAGCGTGGGCGTCACGTATACATCGGCGGCACTGTAAACCCAGGAGAGAATTCGATCATTTTCGATATGGCCTAGACTCTTGTGAGGAAGTTGAAGCCCAGGGAAGTCGGAGCCGCGCCCCACCGAAACCAGATCGACGTGTTTGCCGGCGGGCCAAGGGGCCAGTGCTTCAACAAGCAGCTTGAATCCTTTGCGGGGGTCCTGAACGGCATCCGCGGCAAACAGCACGACGTTGGAGTCCCTCTTTATTGCCAAAATCTCCCTCGCCATTCCCTTGTCTCTCGGGCTGAAGGTACTCGTGTCCAGTCCGTTCGCAATAACTGAGACAGGAAATCCGCCCAGCAAGGCGCTCTGCCGCACTTCACCAGCCAGCCACCGGCTGGGGGCCACCAAATGTAGTCGTCCGCCGGGGACAAAGGAATAGGATTCCTTTTTCCGTCGCCATATCTTGCGTGACAGGTCGTTCCGGTCGGCGGAGCCTAGCTCCGGGCAGGCGCCGCACCCGTGGTTGAAGCGCACACATGGGGCGGGATAATGACACCCGCCAGTGAACGCGCTCGGATCGTGCAGCGTCCAAACCACGGGTATCCGTCGCGGTACGGACCGGAAAAAGCTTCGGTAATCGACCAGGCCCGGAATCGCCTGGAGATTGACGAGGTCGCAGGCGGGTAGCTGCTGCACCACGGCGGAGCCGTACTCGCTGCGGCCGTCATTGTTGAAGCACTGAGCTTCAGGCGGTCGAGATGATTCGTAGCGAGCGAAGCTCCGCTGGATGGCGAAACGGCGCGCCAGGCGCGGCAGCCTGGAGCTCCAGCGACGGCTTCGCACCAGTTCCCTTACGTTGGGGTCGTGGCTGCGGCGCTGGGCCACCAGCATTGAGGAATCCTCGCCCAGCTCTCGCAGCCCAAGGTGCAGGCGATAGGCCGCCCGCGCCGCACCGTGGTCACTATCTTGGGTGCTGATGTGCAGGATCCTCATATTACGCAGGTGTCGCTGTGGGACAGAATCAAGGACAAGGTTCCGAACCGAGCAAAAGCCCACGCATCTCTGCCAGGGATTTGCTCTGGTCGAAGTGGGATTGAGTTTTCTCCCGCGCGCGCTTGCCGATTCTCGACCTGAGGTTGGCATCCGACAAGAGTCTACGGATGGCCTCGCCTAAAGCCATAGGCGATCCGGGGGGTACAATCAAACCATCCTCGCCGTCGGATACGACCTCCCGCACACCCCCGACGTCCGTGGCGATGCAGGCGAGCCCCGAGCTCATGGCTTCAAGAAGAGCAAAGGGCAGCGCCTCGTTGGGCGAAGGAAGAACAAAGATGTCCGCGGCCGCGAGATAGGGTCTCACATCCTCCTGGAATCCCATGAACATAACCCTTGAAGACAGCCCGGTTTCGGCTACAGAGGCACTCAGCTCAGCCCGCATGGGTCCATCCCCAACCACCACGCACCGGCAAGGGGGCGCGGCTTGGCGCAGCCGGCAAAGAGCCTCGAACAACACGTCCAACCCTTTGTCCGATTCCAGCCGCCCGACAAACACGAGCAGATTCTCTTCCGAGCCGATCCCTAGGGTTTTCCGAACCGCAAGGCGCATCTCCCGAGGGAGACTATAGCGCGACGCATCTACGCCGTGCAGGACCTTGCTGGTTTTGCGAAGGGGATAAGCGTATTTCCGGACCAGACGCATCCTGCTCTGCTCGCTCACGCAGATAGTCTGGTCGTTCAGCAGTCCGACGAGCGCATTCGCGAGTGTGGTCCGGGCGTGCCCGCCGGCGACCCAGCGAAAGACAGACTTTGGGCTCAACCATGTTTCCGGCCAGGGAGAGCGCTCCTTGGGGGTGGAGTGCTCGATGGTACACACTCGCCGGCCCAGGGACAGCCGGGCGGCGAGGTAGGCCGTCCAGGGGAATAACCTGTGCGCCCCGCTAATGAAAACCACGAGGTCAGGACGGAATCCTCGGATGAGTGACCAGTACCCCCGGAAATGCTTGGGGCGAGGCACGCGGTCGACCTGAGCCCGAGCCTGCGGAATCGACTCGAGACGCCGCGTATAAGGGTCCTCCGCGAAACAAACGATCCTCGCTTGAACGGAGAACGGGCCGAAGCTCTCGATAAGCCGGATCAGGTGCAGTTCGGTCCCACCGTACCCGGTGGCGTGGGTCAGGAACAGGATCGTCTTCTCCCCTGACGCTCGCTTGCGAGCGTCAGTCGGTTGCTGCGGCATTGATACGATTTCCCGTTCCTGAGAAGGTGTGAAAAAATCGCGCTGTAGCGGCGGTCTATGACCGCCGCATCTTAGAATCAATGACTTCGGCGCTCATAGAGCGCCGCTACAAATGGTCAACTCGGTTTTTTCACACCTTCTGATACCCTCTGCCTTCCTCGCGTTTGAGCGCACGAAAGAAGGAGTTCAGCGCTCGCTTCAGAGGCCGTCCCGCAACCACTGGGCGAGCCAGAAGGGCCCGCCCCACGTAGACCAAAGCCCGAAGGGGCCTTCCCCGCCGGTAGTGTGTCCGAGCAACTGAAAGCATTGCATTTGAAAGGGCAGGTTTATCGACCGGGCCGGACCTTGACAGATCGATCAATTCGTCGAATAACCGTAGGACTGCATCGTCCTGAGAGGCCCGTGACATCAATCCAATCCAGTAAGCATAGGGCGCTGCAAGAGCGCGCTGCTGAGTGGCATGGTCCATGCCCAGTCGCGCCAGCACTTCAGGTGTGATCCTCTCATCCGAAATGACGGGCTCGGGGCGGCCGTCCCTCCTTAACGAGGCAAGGGCTTGGGCGGCAAGTACGCAGAGGGTTTCCTCGCTCAGCTTCTGGCAGGATGCCTGATCCGGATGAATCCTGTATTTGAGCACCACAGCCTCGAGGTTGGCCAGCCGCCACCGCTCCGCGATCCTTAGCCACAAGTCATAGTCTTCGGCGCGGTGGAAGGGCCGTCTGTACCCACCGACAGACAGAACAGCTTCTTTTCGAATCACCACTGCGGGGCTCGCCAAAGTATTGTGCAGCAGAAGAGCGCGCTTGATCTCCTCGTTCTCGACCGGGTAGCGCATGCAGTGCAATGCCCTACCGGTACTGTCGATGAGCTCCACCGCGCCGCCGACAACGCCTATCTCTGCATGTCTCTCCATGAATTCGATCTGCCACTGGAGGCGATCCCTGACGGCGACATCGTCGGCGTCCATTTGCGCGATGTATTTGCCCCGCGCCAGCCCGCACGCGCGGTTTCGAGACTCAATCACCCCTTTGTTCTGCTGGTGGTAAACCTGCACGCGGGGGTCGCTTCCCACGTAGGAGTCGAGTATCGAAGCGGTGCCGTCGGTCGAGCCATCGTTGATGATGATGAACTCGAAGTCGCTGAACGTCTGCGAGAGGATGCTGTCAATGGCCTCGCGCAGAAAGCGCTCGCCATTGAAAACAGGCATCACGACCGAGACGAGGGGTCTACCCATGTGCAAATACTCGACCGCAATCGCGCGCCATACCGTCTAGGGCCAGATGCGGACCCTCATAGCTGGATCCACCCCGTCGGGACCAGGTCCCGAGTGTCCAACTCATTTGACCTAACCCATTTTTGCGGCGCCACGACTATCCCTCCCGAATTGGCAAGCCAAGCCCCCCACCAACTGAAAGAACTATTAGCAATAATGTGGTGCCGGCACAACGCCATCAGGCGCAGGTCTTCGTAGCCTTTCTCCGGGCCATTTTGAGCGACAAATGTTGCAGGCCCTCCAAGCTCGAGGTTGGATCGGGCCCAATCCGGTTCATCAGAGAAGACAAAGAAGTGCGGGTCCGAAACTTGCGCAGCGATCAACTGCGCGCCTTGCCGGTAGTACTCAGGGGGGCACGTGCCGTGATGCTGGTTGGTAGTAGGGTTGGAAGCGTAGTCGCCGCGCCGCACGTGTACGGCAACCGCGTTGATGCCCCTGATTCTGGCCGCCATCTCCGCGTTCTGCCCGTCAGGCTCACTCTTGATGCAGAACTCGCGCCGGATGACTTCTTCTATTTCCTTGAAGTATTTCTCGCTCTGCCAGTAGCCCTCCAGGTACACGTTGGCGGGGGCCTCCAGAACCGAGGGATCGAAGGGGAAACCCCACTCGATCAGAACGTACGGTAGCCCCGGGATCCGAACCCGATGGCAGAGGCCCTTGAGCCGGCCAATGCGCATCAGCCCACCGGAAGAAAGCTTTTCGACGATCCTGAACACTCCCAGCGAATATTGACGCTGACCGCAGTCCGGGAACGCGCTGACATCCAGCGCCAGTGAGGTGCGGCGTCGAAGAGCGATCGCTCTCCCCACCGCGTACTGGAACATCTGGTTTCCCAGTCCGCCGATTAACCTGACTGTAACCATCGTTACGTCCTTCGGTGTGCCCGAGTTCGTTTTGGGACTCACGCGCGAAGAAAAATCTTCACGGACCGGCGCTCGGTTCGAGCTCCGGCCTTGCCCGCACGCGCCGCGAGCTAGGAAGGAACTGCGCGTCTGCCTACCGCCAAGAAGTTGGTGGTCACGAATTGCTCCAGTGTTTCACGGTAGTGGTCGATGCTGGCCAGGCCCTTTCTGAGAATCCTGTAGATCCTGAACCTCGGATTCAAGAGGTAGTAGAAATCCTGAAAGAACGTCCTGGAATCAATATTGCACCCGCCAAATTCGAACTGGATGAAATCGATGCAGCTATCGGCCATGAGTTCCCTGGCGCCCTCTAATACTCTCAGCTCGTGCCCTTCTACGTCCAGCTTCAGGAAGTTGATATGGCTGATGCCATGCTCGCTGCAAAAGCTATCCAGGGTGCGCGTGGTGACCTCTTCCGAAAAAGGCATGGAGTTTCCAAAATGGTCAAGCCGCCGGCGATAGAAGGACGCCAAACCAGAACACGCCGTGTCGCTGTACAGCAGGAGGGAGCCATTTACGTCGGATAGGCCAATACTGAGCAAGTGCACGTTCTGGGCGCCTGAAAGCGCTTGCGAGAGCCTCTGAAAAGCAGCCTTAGAGGGTTCGAAGCAGTAAAGATCCAACTGGCCTCGCAGCTCCTGAATGACAGCATTGGCATAGCCGCCGAGATTAGCGCCTACGTCGAAAACTATGAGTGGGCCGGCACTTCCCAGCGCCCGCCTTGCGTAGTTTATGGCGAATAGTTCTCCGCTAACGGCAAAATCGTCGCCCATTCCGATATTCATGCCCGCCAGGGAGGATCGATGCAGCCACTCCCAGAACGGCTGTGCCGCAGCGCGGCCGCTTAGAATCCGAAGCAACGGGTCTGTGGCCCAACCCAGGATGCGACCTGGCCTTAGCGAATTTCGGATTTGATTCAGTTGACCCAGCTGAGTCCTGCCATCCGGCTACCCGCTAGCTTTTCCTCAGCGCCGGCTTGGGGAACTCGGGTTTCGGGTAGACCTTAACCGCCGCCCACTTCGCTTTCGGGGTGCTCGTTACACCCGCATGCCCCAACCATGCGCACGCGTTTTCACTGTGGACGGAACGATGTCGCGGTGGCAATCGTCGCCGTCAGTGCATCTGCTTCCAACAAGGGCGTTACCGCACGCGGGCAGGATCCGCGGGGTTCTTTGGTCTGCGATATAACCCGAGCAGTCGCCGCAGGCGATATGTGCGCGCTAGCGCCCACATTCTGACCCGCGCTAAGGCGATTCTGGCCCGTGCTATGGGGTATCGAGGCCCGCTGTAGGGCTCGTTAAAAGTGCCCGACACGCCGGACAACCGGAGCGGACACGTCCAAGGCATCCATCGGATTCCTGCGGCCATGCCTGCCTGTATAGCGTCCGCCAAAACGTGTTCCGAGTACACCCCCGCGGAATCGTTGATATGACTGTGAAGTGGGAACAAGTACTTCTCATAAAACGACACTTTGGCCGCGAATATTATAAAGTCGGCCCAACGGCGGGCACTATCCATGTTGCCGAAGACTTCGCACTCCGGATGGGCGCGGATTTGATCACATAGAGCATTAACATTTCTTACATAGTAGCGGCCTGTCACTTTCATCAAAATAGTTTCGCCGTCCAAGCCAGCTAAGGAGATGGCATGTTTGAGAGTATCGATATCGCCATATCCCTTCCCAAGGTGGGGCGGGAAGTCGTTACCCCGGAAGGAAACGAAGCGTAAACGAGTGCGTGCCTCAGGAGCGCTCGCCGCCCACTTCCGAAGTGACGATATGTCGAACGCAGAGTTCTCACAGAAAATGATCGAATGAAAGACGGGGACGCGGCACCACTTCTTTAACGCCTTTTCGTAGTCTTTGAAGCGGCGCTTCGGATCCCTGCGTTTGATGAAAACCACCTGCCCGGTATCGACGGTGGCAGTCAGCAAGAGCACTATCAGGCGTGCTGCCTGTGTCATACCCATGCCCTTCTTTCACGATGCAGCGGAATTAGACGTCGGGGCCCGCCAGAGCCGAGCCGCCAACTGCGATCCCGACGAGCGTAACCATTTGTCTCTGGTCTGGCATTTAGATGAGTACAGATTGAAGTCAAGCCTTTCTGTCAGTCCGCGACTCTAACCAATGGGTTTCACGAGGTGCCAGCGGCCAAAGGGGCGTATCCCCTAAGGTGGCTATTCTTGTTGCGCCCGGTACCACTCAACCGTCTTACGAATGCCCTCCTCCAGACAGGTCATATCCTCGGGCGAGAAATCCAGGCATTTAAGTGTTTCCACATTCGCCTTGACCACGCTCTCGGGCTCCTCTCCAGGACGCATTTCCACGTGCCGGGTTTTCGAACGCGACCCGACGGTGCTAATCACCAGATCCGCCAACTCATTAATCGTCGTATCACGACCCATTCCAGCTTCGATACCGCGGTTATAGACCCCATGATCCATGAGCAAGGCGCGGACCAGAATGTCGGCAACGTCCTCCACATAGATCATGTCCATGACCTGTTTGCCACTACCGTTGATGACCAAGTCGTCGCCTTTTAGGGCGGAGAGGATAAAGTTCGGCACGACCTTCCGGACGGGAGCCGGCCTCTGCCGAGGACCGTAGATGTTGAACCCTCGGACGATGGCAATTTGCGTCTTAAACTCCTTGTTGTACATGAGGCCAAATCTCTCCGCAACGCTCTTGGAAATTGCGTAGGGATTGTTCATCCAGTAGTTGCCCACCGAGATATAGACGCCGCGTTTTCGGTGCGCACGGATCGCATCGAAAACGTTCAGGCAGCCTTTGATATTGATCTCCACGGCGACGCGGGGTTCTTGCAGAAGTTCCTGGGTTCCCAGCACTCCCGCCAAATGGATGACGCCGGCATGCGCGCCGACGGCTTCCAGTACCGCTTCACGGTCCCCAATGTCTCCTAGGAAAAAACCTACGCCCGGAGGTTGGCCGTCGGTGGGGCGATGACCCAGGATCGTTACTTTAAACCCGCGGGAGAGCAGCCTGTCTCGCACATAACTGCCGACAAACCCTGTCCCACCTGTCAGCAAGATTTTTTCCATTTCTTCCCTCCGGTCTGGCCCGACTGTCTCTCCGCCCGCCTGCCCAGAACGCGGTGCCTATCCTGCTCGCCTCAGGTCGTGGTCTCTCTACTGTCTGCTCTCAGCCTTCCCCAACTCTTCGGCATACCAGGCCACGGTCCTACGCATCCCTTCGTTGAGGGGGGTCATATCTTCGGCTGAGTAACCGAGGCACTCGAGAGTTTTGACGTCCGCTTTCACGATACTGTCGGGTATTTCACCAGGCCGCATGTCCACATGCTTGACTTTGGATTGCGACCCAGCCGTGCGAACGACTAAGTCCGACAATTCGTTGATCGTCGTATCCCGACCCATTCCAGCCTCCATGACGCGGTCATACACGCCGTGGTCCGTGAGCAAGGCTCGGACTAGGACTTCGGCGAGGTCCTCGACATAGATCAAGTCCATGATCTGCTTGCCGCTGCCGAATACAACGATCTCCTCACCTTTTAAGGCTGGAATGACGAAGTTCGGGACCACTTTCCGAACCGGCCTCGACTTCTGTCTCGGACCGTAGGCATTCAAGCCCCTGACGACCGCAATCTGGGTCTTAAACTCCTTGTTGTACATCAGGGCGAACCGCTCCGCCGCCGTCTTGGTTATGGAATAGGGGTTATTCATCCAATGATTCCCAACCCCAATGTAAACGGCTTTCTTCCGATACTGCTTACAGGCACCGAAAACGTTCAGCGAGCCAAAGATATTGACGTCCACTACGGCCGCGGCGTTGTCGATGGTTTCCATTGTCCCTAAGATCGCCGCGAGGTGAACGACGCCGTCGTGCCCCGATACAGTGTCTTCCACGAACTTCCGGTCTTTAACGTCGCCCACAACAAATTCAATGTCATCACGGTACAGCTTTTGAATTTGACGATCCAAGACGGTGACGCGCTTTCCTTTGGCTCGAAGATTGTCAACCACGTGTGATCCAATGAAGCCCGCACCACCGGTCACGAGAATTCTTTCCATAGGTTTTCTACTCCGTCTTCGACAGATGTTCGAGGGCGCCAGTTCGCAACCTTATGAATCTTCCGTATATCCGAGATATAAACTTTGAAGTCCGCAGGTCGAGCTTCCGAGAAGGTCACGGGGTGATCGCGCCCGTTCCCTTTCAAGCTCCGCAAAATCGAGATCAATTGCAGCAAGCTCAGCGAATTCTGTTTCCCGCCCCCCACGTTGAATATTTGCCCGTCGTACTTCTGGAAGTTCTCGATTTGATCGATAATCAGACCCGACAAGTCGTCCACGTAAAGGATGTCGCGCACCTGCTTCCCATTGCCGAAAATTGTTATAGGCAGCCCCTGTTTGAACGCCTTCGTAAACCAGTGAACCCACCCATAGCCGCTCACACCGTGCTGGTGCGGACCATAGACTGCGGAAAGCCGATTAATCGTGACGGGAAGCCCGAACAGGGTATGATACTCCTGCGTGTACAGATCCCCCACGTATTTTGAACAGCCGTAAGGATTGTGTCCATATCGGCACTCCCCGTCCACCGGAAAGTTTTCATCGATGCCGTCTATCGCCTCGAAGTCGTATCGCTCGTCAGTTTCTCTTAATGGCAAAGCATTGACCTTTGCGCTGTATACTTTGCATGTGGACGCGTAAATAACCGGCACGTTGCCCTGTCTGCGTGCGAACTCCAGCACATTTAACGTCCCCAAAGCGTTAACGGCAAAATCGCGTCTTGGGCTCTTGAGCGCCTTCTGGGCATCCACATTGGCGGCTAAATGGACGATACAATCCACTTTCAAATTCGCGGGCAGCGGACGAGAAACATCGTGGCGGATGACCTTGGCTTTCGGAAGCCCCGTCAGCAGGCGGCGGTTCTCTCGACTTCCCGGTTTGGAGAAGTTATCGAGAGCAAGAACCGAGTAGCCTCTTCTCGCAATCGCGACGGCTAAGTTCGTGCCGATGAACCCCGCTCCTCCCGTGATCAGTATCTCCATGAAGAAACCACCGTGGCGCTCAGCATCGCGACGTCCGACCTAAGGGTCGGTTGCAGATTCCCTGGATAAAACCCGCCCGACGCTCGCCCCAGAGGCTGGCTCTGCCGACCATCCAAGGCGTCAAAAGGAGCGGCCCGTCCTCGTCGGGCTCTGGCCTGGCGGTTCGGGAGAGAACAGTCAGGAGCATTTTGTCGTAACCGGCTCGGGAAGACGGATGGAACCCCAGGTCGGGTACCACTCGGACTTGGTTCCGCCCTTTCCCGGCGGAGGGAGCATCTCGAAATGGAGGACCTCGTGTATCACATCGAAGTCGCGGAAGCCCGCTCTTTCGTTGCCTGTCCCTACGCTAAGCCCAAAATGGTACAGGCCAGGCGCGAGCGAGAAATTGCGGAGCTTCAGCCGGTACTTTGCCACCTCACCCTTTTGGATCGAATGGACCTCAGGGCCAAAGCCATTGCCAACGGGCAACCCATCGACCCTGGAGATGGTTAGTGCAAAGCGAAAGCTGGTTACTGTTTCGTTTCCACGGACCGTAATCCGCACATGGAGATCAGCGTCTGCCGGCACCAGTTTTGTGGGGTAATCCTCCAGCTCCAGCGCGAGGAACTCCACTTGCCGCTGTAGGTCAGCGACACGCCTGGGCGCGTTCTCCACATTGTAAACAGCGGTGTGGCGGCCCATCGAGGCGTTCAGGTATTGCGCAATCGCTTCCTGGCTTGTGCCGATGGTCTTGATGCCCCCCTGATCTAATACGATGGCGGATTTGCACAGCGATGCTACCGCCGCCATGCTGTGGCTCACAAAAATCACGGTGCGGCCTTGCTTGGCCACGTCGCCCATCTTTCCGAGGCACTTGCTTTGGAAGGCGGCATCACCTACGGCCAGCACTTCGTCCACGAGGAGGATTTCCGGCTCCAGGTGCGCTGCCACCGCGAATGCCAGGCGGAGGTACATACCGCTGGAGTAGTATTTGACGGGCGTGTCGATGAACTTCTCCACTTCCGCAAAGGCCACAATTTCGTCGAACTTCCGGTCGGTCTCCTTTTTCCTCATGCCCAGGATGGCGCCGTTCAGGTAGGTGTTCTCGCGGCCGGTGAGCTCGGCGTGAAAGCCGGTCCCCACTTCCAGCAGGCTCCCGACGCGTCCTTTAACACGCGCGCGTCCTTCCGTGGGCTTGGTCACCCGGGCCAGAACCTTTAGCAGCGTGCTCTTGCCGGCGCCGTTGCGGCCGATGATGCCGACCACCTCGCCCTGGTGAATCTCGAACGAAACATCCTTGAGTGCCCAGATGTGCGTGGGATCGCCGTTGGGCGAAGCACGCTTGCGCGGCTTGAAGATGCGAGCCGGAGCGGAAATGGCGCGGCCAAGCACGTCGCGCAAGGCGAGGTAACGCTCTCGCTCGCCGATGCGGTAGCGCTTGCCCAGATTCTCAGCGTGAATGACGACGTCACTCATAAAAATGCTGAATGGTGAATAGTAAATTGTAAATGGTAAATTATAAATTATGCAACATTAAACTGGAGACTGTTAACTGTCGACTGGGACAGTGGTCAGTTGTCAGTTGTCAGTTCTCAGTCGTCAGTTGTCAGTCGTCTCTGCCTACTGCCTACTGCTTACTTTTCCTCGCGCGCTTCTATTTCGGCCAATTCTTCAAATGCTCTAACGGGCTGATTGGCGCGAGCTCGCTCGGCCGCCGAATAATCTTCCTCCGGTTCGAAGAAAATCGTCTGACTTCCGGAATATTCAAACTTGAAGGGAACGTGGATCAAGCTGCTTAGTTTTTCCAGGACCCGAGGCCGGTCTTCGGGCTTGACGAAGAGCAGCATAAAGCCGCCGCCCCCTGCCCCAATGAGTTTTCCCCCAATCGCTCCCGCGGCGAGCGCCTGTCCGTACAAATCCTCCACATACGAGTTTGACACGCGCGGGCTCAAGCTGCGTTTCGCCTGCCAGCCCTCGTGGAGAAGTTTGCCAAATTCGCAAATGTCGCGTTCTCCCGTCAGAATGGAGATGGCTTCGTTGACCAGTTGGCCGAGCAGGCGCATCTGCCCTTCCTTGGACTCCAGGTCTTCAACGTAGCTTTGGGCAATGTCTCGCGCCGTGCGCTTGATTCCCGTATAGAGTAATACCAAGTGGTCGTTAAGCTCCTGCGTCCGTTGGTGCGTAAGCGTCACGGGCCGGACGGTGATCTCGCCGCTGGGCAGGAACGAGATGTGATTGAGCCCGCCATAAGCCGCCAGCGCCTGATCCTGGGAGCCCACGGCCTCCTTGAGCAGCTCCTGTTCAATGTAAATGCCCTCCATGGCGAGCTGGTGTTTGCTCGCAATGCGTCCCGTGAGCCCGTACAAGGCGTTGAGCAGCCCCACGGTGAAGGCAGAGCTGGATCCCAACCCACTTCGGGCGGGGAGGTCGGCGTCGTGATGAATCTCCACGCCACGCTCGATCTTGAGGTAGCGAAGGAGTTCACGGACCGCCGGGTGAGCGATTTCATCAAGAGTCTTGCAGTTCTCGGCCTTGGAATACACGATACGGAACTTGTGTTCAAAAAACGGCGGAAGATAGCGGCAGGAAATATAGCAGTATTTGTCGATCGTGGTGGCCACGACGGAACCTCCGTGTACACGATACCAGGCCGGGTAGTCGGTCCCACCGCCCACAAAAGAGATGCGAAATGGCGTGCGAGTAATTATCACGTTACTTCGAAACTGGAAAATGGAAAATGGAAAATGGAAAATGGAAACTGGAAAATCGAAACTCGAAAATGGAAAATGGAAAATGGAAAAGCGAAACTCGAAATGCGAAAATCGAAAATGGAAAAACGAAAATGGAAAAGCGAAAAGGGGAATTCGAAACCGCAGTCGGGTTTCTAATCCAAAATCCAAAATCTAAAATCCAAAATCCTTAGGGACGCAGAGGTTCGAAAATAACTACCTTGTCTTCTTTGCGCCTTCTACAACTTTGCGCCTTTGCGTGAAACAGCATTTTACTTCGGGACTCGCGCGGAGGAATTCGAAAATGGAAAATCGAAAATGGAAAATCGAAGATCGAAAATCGGAATTCGAAACCGCAGTCGGGTTTCTAATCCAAAATCCAAAATCTAAAATCCTTAGGGACGCAGAGGTTCGAAAAAATTGAACTCGGGCAGAGACGCAGAGGCGCAGAGATTAGAAATAAATGACTACCTTGTCTTCTTTGCGCCTTCTACAACTTTGCGCCTTTGCGTGAAACAGCATTTTACTTCGGGACTCGCGCGGAGGAATTCGAAAATGGAAAATCGAAAATGGAAAATCGAAAACGGGAATTCGAAACCGCAGTCGGGTTTCTAATCCAAAATCCAAAATCTAAAATCCAAAATCCATAGGGACGCAGAGGTTCGAAAAAATTGAACTCGGGCAGAGACGCAGAGGCGCAGAGATTAGAAATAAATGACTACCTTGTCTTCTTTGCGCCTCCTACAACTTTGCGCCTTTGCGTGAAACACCACTTTACTTCGGGACTCGCGCGGAGGAATTCGAAAATGGAAAATCGAAAACGGAAAATCGAAAACGGGAATTCGAAACCGCAGTCGGGTTCGTAATCCAAAATCCAAAATCTAAAATCCAAAATCCTTGTGTTCCTGGATAAACCCGTCCGCAACCTCCAGAGAAGAGGGCGTTCCGATATCGAGGAACGCAGCCGGGCATGGGTACACACGGATTTCAGTGCCGCGCGCGATCAGTTCGGGAAAGAGGTCCACCTCCAGGCTGAGGGGACGGGTCTTTGGCATGGTGTCGATGACGGAGCGCCGCACGAAATACACCCCGGCGTTGATCAGACCTGGCCCGGGTCCCTTCTCCCGAAAAGCCTTCAGCCGCCCGGACGCGTCTACCTCCACATGCCCGTAACGCCTGCAGTCATCCATGGGGAGCGCAATAAGTCCAATCGCCGCGCCGCTTGCCGTGAACTCGGCCAGCGGCGCTCGAATATCGGCCGAAACGATCGAATCACCGTTAGCCACAACGAAAACCTCGGCCCAGGGCGCAAGTTGGCACGCCAGAGCCATTCCACCCGCTGTGCCCAGCGGTTCGCGCTCGCGGCAGGCCCGCAGTTCGAGACCCGGCAGGGGATTCCGCTGGTAGTGAGCTTCCACCATTTCACCGCGGTAGCCAAGCGACAGCACAAAACGCTGAATGCCTTGCCTGGAGAGCCAGATGATGACCCAGTCCAGCCAGGGGCGGCCGGCCACGGGGAGCATCGCTTTCGGGAGGTCGGGGTAAAGGTGCCGGATTCGCGTCCCCAAACCGCCGGCAAGGATGATCCCCGCAATCTTCGCCTCATCAAACATCGGTCCGTTGTCAGTTGTCCGTTGTCAGTCGTCAGTCGTCAGTGGAATGGTGAATAGTAAATAGTGAATGGTAAATTATAAATTATGCAATATTGGGCTGGAGACTGTTAACTGTCGACTGTCGACTCAGACAGTGGTCAGTTGTCCGTTGTCCGTGGTCAGCGGAATGGTGAATAGTAAATAGTGAATGGTAAATTATAAATTATAAATTATGCAATATTGGGCTGGAGACTGTTAACTGTCGACTGTCGACTGCTTTTCAGTGGTCAGTTGTCCGTTGTCAGTCGTCCGTTGTCAGTGGTCAGTCGCCTTCACAATTTACTATTCACTATTCACAATTCACTATCTATAATTCACTATTTAGCCTTTCACGCTTTACCCTTCACCCTTTCCAAGTTCACCATTCACAATTCACTATTTATAATTCACTATTTATAATTTACTATTCAGCCTTTCAGCCTTCACCCTTCCCTATTCCCTATTCCCCATTCCCTGTTCAAACAACATCCGCGATCGTTCCTTCCATCCTTCGGAAGAAGAACAGGCCGCCCACCAGCACAACGATCACCGCGCTGGTCGACGCTGCCAACAACAGGCTTGGCGGTTGACCCTTTCCGGTCAGCGCCCAGCGAAACCCTTCGATGACCCCGGCCATGGGATTGAGTCCGTACAGCCAGCGCCAGCGCTCCGGCACCAAGGTGCTGGGGTAGGCCACAGGTGAGGCGAACATCCAAAACTGGATCAGGAAGGGCACCACGTGGCGCACGTCCCGGTAGATGGCGTTCAGCGCTGAGAGCCACAAGCCCACGCCAAGCGCGGTTGCCGTGGCCAGAAGCAGGAAAGCCGGAAACGTCAGGATGGCCATGCCGGGATGGACACGGTAAAAGACCATCATGCCCAAGAACACCACAAACCCGATGCCAAAATCCACCAGACCCGAAACCACGGCCGAAAGGGGCAAAACCAGCCGGGGGAAGTACACCTTGGTGATCACGTTCTGCTGCGCGACCACCGCATTGGTGGCGTTCTGGAGAGCCCCGGCGAAATACATCCAGGGCAGCAGAGCGCTGAGGTAGAAGATCGGATAAGGGATTCCCCCGGACGGGATCCTGGCCAGGCGGCCGAAAAACAGGCTGAAAACCAACATGGTCGCCAGGGGTTGAATAACCGCCCAAGCTGCCCCAATCGCGGTCTGCTTGTAGCGAATCTTGATGTCTCGCCAAACGAAGAAATAGACCAGCTCGCGGAATTGCCAAAGCTCGCGAAAATTCAGCTCGAGCCAACCGCTCGGCGGGGTGATGTCAGTAACATGAACATCTGTGAGCTGATTGACGATTGCCGATTGTCGATTGTCGATTGTCGATTGCTGATTACCCATTGCCGATTGATGATTGTCGATTGTCGATTGAGCGGAAGGCAGAAAGCAGAAAGTAGAAATCAGAAACTGGAAACTGAAAGTGCCGTTTTGTGCTTCTGCCTTCTACGTTCTGCCTTCGCCTTTCTGATTTCTGCTTTCTGATTTCTGCCTTCTGATTTCTAATTTCTGATTTCTGCCTTCTCAGTCCCGCTCCTCGAGATAAATCCTTACCCCTTCCCTCCAATGCGGGAGCAGGCCCAAGCCCTCCGCGCTTATGCGGCGGTTCTCCAGCACTGAGTTGGCGGGGCGGCGCGCCGGCCGCCCGCATTGCTCAGACGAAATGGGCACAACATGGACGCCTCGAAAGCCGCCCAACTCCACAATGGCCTGCGCAAACTCAAACCACGAGCAACTTCCCGAACCGGTAATGTGATAGACGCCGAACTGCTTTGTCGCCAGCAACTGGCAGAGTTTGGAGGCCAGATGCCGAGTGTAGGTGGGCGAACCGCGTTGGTCGTTCACAACCCGCAGCTCGTTCCCTTGCCGCGCAGCTTCCAGAATCGTGGCCACAAAATTCCTGCCCTTGGGCCCGAACAGCCAGGATGTCCTGACGATGAAATATCGCTCCAGGAGGGTCTGGAGGTGTCGCTCGCCTTGCAGCTTGGAGCGGCCATAGGCGTTGATCGGATTCGCTGGAGCTTCCTCGCTGTAAGGTTGCTCCTGATTGCCGTCGAAGACGTAGTCCGTGCTCATGTAGAGCATCGTGGCGTCAAGCTCCCTGCAAGCTTGCGCCAAATTCCGGGCGCCTTCCGCGTTGCACTCCTCCGCCTTCCGCCAGTCCAGCTCGCACCCGTCAACGTCGGTATAAGCTGCGAGGTGCGCCACCAGTTCAGGCCGGAGGGCGCGGAACGTGTTTCTGACCGCGTCCCAATCGCGGATGTCGCAGTCCGCGATATCCAGACCCGTCACCTGATGGGCTTGGGCGAGGGCCGGCGCCAGGGCGTACCCAAGCATTCCTCCTGCCCCCGTTACGATGATGCGCATCTGTTGTTGCCTGCGGGACTCTGGACGGACAAGACGGTTTCACGCAAAGACGCAAAGCTCTGTGAGGCGCAAAGAAAACAATTCTTCTCTGCGAGTCTTTGCGCCTTTGCGTCTTGGCGTCTTTGCGTGAGATTGTTCATTTTTTCACACCCTCTTCTGCCGGGGTGAGGTCGCGACGCTCATACTGCCGCCGGTAATAAGAGCGATAGGCGCGCGTGAGCACCCGCTCCCGCCAGTCACGATGGGTGGAGTACCACTGCACGGTGGCAGCTAATCCTGCCTCGAAGCTCGTCTGTGGGGCCCAGCCGAGTTCCTCCTGGATCTTCCGCGCCTCCACCGCGTAGCGCCGGTCGTGCCCCGGCCGGTCCTGAACGAAAGTCAAAAGCGATTCGGGCTTTCCCAGAAGCTGGAGGATCAAGCGCGCAACTTCCAGGTTGGGCCGCTCATTACCGGCGCCGATGTTGTAGGTCTCACCCTCACGCCCGTGGTGCAGCACGGCATCCAAAGCTGCGCAATGGTCGGCCACATGAATCCAGTCCCGCACCTGTAGTCCATCGCCGTACACGGGGATGCTTTGGTCGCTCAGGGCTCGGCTGACGAGCAGAGGAATAAACTTCTCAGGGAATTGGAAGGGACCATAGTTGTTCGAGCAGCGAGTGATGATGACCGGAAACTGGTAAGTGCGGAAGTAGGCGCGCGCGATAAGGTCCGCGCTGGCTTTGCTGGCCGCGTAGGGACTGTTGGGAGCCAGAGCCGTTTGCTCCGTGAATTTCTCGCCTGGGCCGGCGCTCCCGTAAACTTCGTCTGTGCTCACCTGTACGAAGCGCCCCACCTTGACTTGCCTGGCGGCTTCCAGCAGGCACTGGGTCCCCAACACGTTGGTCTTGAAGAACCGCGAACCCT
>Ga0074046_10001925_pt1 | contig 18308 bp, 17 predicted proteins | sample BogForMeECP23OM3_FD_94441 | JGI IMG/M metagenome (GOLD analysis project Ga0074046, IMG submission 94441) | Bog forest soil microbial communities from Calvert Island, British Columbia, Canada - Bog Forest MetaG ECP23OM3 | ecosystem: Environmental > Terrestrial > Soil > Wetlands ... | reverse complement strand
TTGTGGCTTCAATATGGAACATAGAGAATTATCTGTTATAGAAAGAGATGAAGAAATTCTGGCATTATGCGTATTCCAATTATAAAAAAATACACGGTATTATGTGTATTTCTTTTTTAAAAATACACAAGAAGCCCCAGCGTCCCATGCACAAGAGCAAAGCAGATAGCGATGATCGCACACCGCGGGTGCCAGGCAAACGGTATCGTGTGGATTCCCCTGCGGTTCAGGATGGCAATTGACGCCGTCAGGAAGAAGAGGAGGATGGTCACGACTCCAAGATACAGGATCAACGGTCTGCCAAAAATGAGGAAATACGTGATATTCTGGAGCATGGATCACTCCACAACCGTGATGGTCCCATGCATGAATGAGTAGATCATGCAGTCATAGTCATAGGTGCCCGGGCGGCTGAACACCTGGCTGAAAGACTGGCTTGCCCCGAGGAGATAGGTGGACGTGGAGAACGCCTTGCTGGCAAACTCAATCCGGTGCGGGTGATCATCTCCGTTCACCCACCGGACGGTCGAACCTACCTTCACAGTCAGGTTGGTCGGAGAGAAGGCATCATTCATTATGGTAATGGTATTGTCAGAGACCGGGATTGTGCTTTCGGAAGGGATCACGGCAGTTGTGGGAACAGGGGTAATTGACGCGGTAGGGATCGCAGAAGGCGTTGACACCGGGGTGCCTGCAGGAGACGTGGGAGATGACTGGGTGCACCCAGCAGTAATAATGAGGCACGCAATAAGGCACGCGGCGATGAATAAGAGCACGGGCATTTTCTTCATACCGTACTGTCTGCAGCCCGGGTAAAAAAAATGATCAGGGATCCCGGGTACGCGATGAGCGAAAACCGGTGCAGACCGCTTGCTGTATTCCCCGGATCAGGGAGCACACACCTCAAAACCTGCGATTGTCTCAAGAAATTCCCCGATACGATACTGATCCGCGAGCACAAACTCCCGGAAAACTTCATCGGGAAGGAGGCGGGCAAACTTCCAGCCCTCCCGGGGCGGCAGGGGAAGCAGGCGGCCAATCCCCACCCGGTCCATTGCCTGCACGGCAAGCAGCTCCGATACCGCCTTCTCCCGGCTGCCCGTCTTTCCCAGGCCAGTGATCCGGATCACGAAATCGTTGTACCGGGCCCGGGCGCTGCCTCCCAGCCGTTTCTGGAGCAGGATTGCAAGAATACGGTTGAACCGGCATCCGTTCGGGGAGGAGATCTGGACTACCCGCCGGTCGTTTCTCCGCGACTCGATAATAACAAGACGCGCCTTCCCGCCACATTCAGGTATTTTTGCGAGAAGAGGTGAAAGGAGAGCCTGCTCCTCGTCCCTGAGCGGCAGGACAGACCCGCCCCGGTCACGGATCTGCTGGATCCGCCGGCAGACGAGGGACGAGAGGCTGCTCTCCCCGCCACTGGTCCAGAAGGTGCGGGCGGAGCTGGCACCGGAAGGCACAACCACGACAAGGTTATGCCCCTCGTCGCTCTTCACCATAGACCAGGTGCGGCCGCCAAGTGAGACCTCCTCTCCGGCCCGGGAGTTGACAAAACGTGCATCGAGCTTCCCTACCACTTCGCCATCAGGAGTGACCGCCCGGTACTCTCCTCCCCCGCTGATCACCGAGTAGAGATCTTTCCAGTTCGACCGGCCGAACATCCGCTCCGCTCCGGTCCCGGGCATCAGCATCTCCCCGTCGGTCGTTATGTAACCATCCTGGATGAGGTGGGCGATCACCCGGTCCAGTACCTGTCTGCTCATCCCGCGAAAGGCAGGCCGGGAGAGCAGGTTCTTGATCAGCGTTCCCCGGCCGGCCCGGGACGTGTGATGCAGGTACAGGAAGACCTGCTGCAGCAGGACGTTCCAGGGTTGTTCCGGCGGCCACAGGTCCTCGACCTCCCGGTCCATGGCACATTCGATGATCGCGACACTACAGAGCAGCTCGCAGGGGTTTTTGAGTATCCAGGCAACGTACGCAGCCATGCCTCGCCTCCCGCTCCGGCCCATTCGCTGGAGGAAAGAGGAAACAGAGTCCGGTGGGCCGACCTGCACTACCACGTCGAGGTCCCCAATATCGATCCCCAGTTCGAGCGTGCTCGTGCAGATAATACAGGCCCCGTCACCGGAGAGGAATGCATCCTCCGCTGATTTCCGGGTCGCTGGCGAGAGCGAAGAGTGGTGGATGTGAAGGTTCCGGATCCGGCCCTCGAGAACCTGGGCCAGGTGCTCGGCAATGCTCCGGCTGTTGACAAAGACAAGTGACTTTTTACCGGCTACGATCCCTGCCAGCGCATCGATTCGCCGGTTTTCGTCAGGCTCGATGAGAAAACTGAACTGCTTCTCTTTTGGCGGTGCCGGGACCGCGACCAGCTCTGCTCCATGACGTTCGTCAGAGAGCCAGGCCAGCACCTCCTCCGGGTTGCCGGTCGTTGCCGACAGTCCGATCCGCTGCACCTTCCGCCCGGTGATCCCATCCATCCGGTCAAGAAGGACCTTGAGCTGTACCCCGCGGTCAGTCTCCACGAACGCGTGAAGTTCATCGATAATGATCGAGCGGACATTCCTAAGATCGGCTAATACGGTCCGCTCCTGCAGGAGGACCTCGAGGGACTCCGGTGTGATCATCAGGAAATGCGGGGGCTCGCCTTCCTTCCAGGAACGATCCCCTTTCGGGACGTCACCGTGCCACTTCGTCACCGTGAGGGACGTGGGGGTGCAGAACTCAGCAAAACGCCCCTCCTGATCGTTGATCAGCGCCTTGAGAGGTGAAAGGTAGAGGCAGGCGATCCCGCTCCTGCCATGTTTGAGGATATCATCTATCACCGGAATGAGGGCAGCTTCCGACTTCCCGCCAGCAGTGGGCGCGATCACCAGCACGTCATTACCGGAAGAGACCGCGGTGTAGGCCCGCTCCTGCACTTCGCGGAGATCGGTCCACTCGAGCCGCTGGGAAAGCACGCCCTGGAGTGACTCGTGCAGGGAGGAGAAGACGGACGACACGATACACAAGGTTTGTGCCCCGGGCATTATGGCCTTTCCCGTCAGGATCCGGTGGCCGGCCGCACCCTTCGGATAATCCCGGGGTAACCCTGCGGGATGCCCCCGTCATCCCCCGGGAGAAACTTTTTTTGTCCTGCGCACCGAGACATAACCATGGAACTCGCGCAACAGAAGTGCACAACCTACAAGCCCGGCTCCCCGCCGCTCACCCGGAAGGAGACGATCGAGCTCCTCGGGCAGGTACCGGGCTGGTCACTCCGGAACGGGCACATCGTCCGCACGTTCACTTTTCCCGACGCAGCCGCCTGCATGGAATTCTTTTCGGAGATCACCGGTCTCGCAACCGATGAGGGCCACTTCCCGGACATCTGTATGAAAGAATCCCGGTTCGTCGAGATCTCATTCTATACCTATCCCGCCGGCGGCCTCACCCTGAATGACTTTATCATGGCAGCAAAACTCAACGGAATGGGAGACCGCCCGTAATTTTCTTTTTAAAAATACCAAAAGGATCGTAAAATGATGACGGAGGACGGGAACCTCCTTAATAATTATTTCAGAGTTCACCAAGGCCTTTCCAGTAATCGTACTCATGCTTCCAGGGTTCCTTGTTAAACGAGACGAGGCGTTTGAAATATTCCTTCCGCTCGTGGTGGATTTTTTCCTGGTCTGAGTCCTTCCATTGCGTCTTTATGGCCCCGGCCAGTTTTTTGCCAAGCTCCTTTGCCTGCTTCTCCCCAACAACAATCGCATTCGGGTCGGCGCCGACAAGCACTGCCACTTTCCCGACCGTGGTCGCGCCGAAGTTTGAGAGGGTGCTGTTCATGTAATCCGCTACCTCTTCGGCCTGCGAACCCCCCGCGGTACAGACTGCACAACCGTATTTTCCGGCAAACTGCTGGCAGTGGATCGCATCCGCCATCCGGTCGAGCATGGTCTTGAGCTGGGCCGTGACCTGATTGAGGTAATTCGGCGACCCGAGCACGATCGCGTCCGCGTCCAGCATCTTCTCAAGGAGTGCCGGATAATCGTCATCATGGATGCACTCGCCCTTCGCATAACAGGTGCCGCAACCGGTGCAATAATGGATATCGAGGCGGCAGATATCGATAAAGGTCACATCCGCTCCGGCTTGCCGTGCCCCTTCGAGCACGCCTGCCACCAGCCGCCGTGTCTGGCTCTTCTCCCCTTTAGGACTTGCATTGATACCGATAATCTTCACAGTTCACCAAATAGTGGTGCATTCACGGGAGCATAAAGGTGTACGATGACAGATCATACGGGATGCTACCGTTTAATCCGCCACCCGCCGTTCTCTGCACCGTTGCCCGGGCACACAGGGAACGAAGGCTCACCGGATAAACAGATACGCTGTTCAATGCACATGGTGGATGGAGCGGTAGTTTTCCGCGGATCACCGGGTATCAGCGATAATGATAAAAAGGGGAAGAAAAGTTAATCCCAGTAATTTTTCACAAACAACCGGGATTTCTGAATCTTTGGGGTGAAATGTTTCAGCGCAAGCGGCACAATCAGGATCGTCACGATGATATTCCCTATCAGCCATGTGCCAAAGATACTACCAGTGTTCACCGGCTGGGCGAGCGCCAGCGTCCAGGTACCCCATGCGGCCCCTACGAGGTTGTTGACGATCACACCAAAGATGAGCACATAGGTCAGGTCACGGGGATTCTCCATAGCGAGATCTACATCGAAACTCCTGACTGCCACAAGTGGGATGAGGACCTGGAGGAGTCCGGCAACTGCCCACAGGATCGCGATCTCCGGGTGCTGGGAAAAAATGTCGGCCGACAGCAGGCCGGCGCCGACGAGCGTCCCGATATAGGCCGCGATCGCGCCATACGCGCCAAACCAGAGCGTGAAGAGGATCATGAATGCAACCGCGATGAAGAGCGGGGAGACGGGGCCGCCTGAGGCTGCCGGGATTAATTTCACCGATATCAATGCAAGGAATGTATCGACAACGATCAGGATGAGCGTGAGAATAACAAAGGAATACGTGGGTTCCTGGACATTTTTCATGTATTCACCTTTATTCCTTATTGTGCGTGTATATAAATAGCATTTATTCCGGAAAGCGAGTGGCGGGAGGTGAGTTGCTCTGGCCGCACGGCTTCTGCAATATACATAATTTTTTATGAGTGCGTGGCGGCACCTAACAGTAGGAGTACTGGCAATACCATGAATTCCCGAAAGGATCCGGAACCTGCAGCCCCGCCCCTCTCGCGGGAAGAGCGGGAGCTGCTGGAGAAAACATCTATTGTCATGCAGGAACGGCGGGACACCGGGCTCGATGGATTGGTTGGAGGCCTGGACTCGGTTATCCTTGCTACCGGGACGGATAGGCTGGTACCGGCAGTCTTCGAATTGCTGCGGTATACCGGGCTCACCATTACGGAGGCGTTCTTCGATACCGAATCAGAGAGCTATGTGCTTGGCCTGCCGGGTTCGGCATCATTGATTGTCCGTTCCCGTGAGGGAACCGGGAATCCGTTTTATGGCGCGAACAAAGGCCGGCTGACCGGCTCCCTGCCGAATACCCGGCTCGAAACTTTTGTCTTTACTACACCTGACCTTCTGCAGTACGTCGAGATCCAGAAAGGAAGGGGCGTCAGGTTCCTCACGGACAGCCCGCTCGAATCGGCGTCCTGCTCCTTCATCCAGACCACCCCCTCCCCGTTCACGGGAAATTCCCTTGGGTTTATCGAGTGGAAGACCGGCAAAAAGTCCTATGTTCCCCGCGGGGGGACAGCAATTTCTCCTGATCTCGCAAAGCCCGCATCCACCCATCTCGGGAATATCGGCAGGCTCGATCATGCCGCGACCCGGGTCCGGGCACAGGATCGGCTCGCAGCGATCCTCGAGTTCGTCAGTCTCACGAACCACCACTACGATTTCGGGGTGTATGTCCGATCCCTCAACTCAATCACGAGCGTGGTGAGGCGGGAGAAGGAGGACTTTGCCATGGTATTCACCTCCGGGATTATACCATTTTCCGGCGATGGCGAATCGGGACCGACCGAGAAGTTCATACAGAACTATGGCACCCGGGTCCACCACATGGCATTCCGGACGGAGCGGATTGAATCTACAGTCAACAGCCTGGCAAAGGACGGCATGGAATTCCTGCTCGACATCGTGGGTTCCGAAGAAGAGGGACTGAAACAGATCTTCTCCGAGCCTTCGCGCAACACCCTGATCGTCAACGAGTATATCCACCGGTACGGGGATTTTGACGGGTTCTTCACCAGGTCTAATGTGGAGAAACTGACCGAAGCAACCGGGAAACAGTAAACACCTAGCGGTACGGTCTCTTCATTTGAAAAATCTCTTTTAAATATCTCTTTTTAACTGAAGCCCTGGACCGGTGTGACAGGCGCGTGTGACAGAAAAAAGGGTACTGCCGGTTATTCCGGCTGGGCATTCATTGACGGGGGGATCAGGCGACTGATTACGTACTCCGGGATCTGTTTTGAGGTCCTGACCGTCATGTCGAAATTCGCGTTGTCACCGGTTGAGCCCTGGTAGGTGAGGGTGATCTGGAAATCCGTGTCAAGGACGGGCAAACCAATCACGGTGATCTGGGCGTGCCGGGGACTAAGGACCTTTTGCTGACCGACTGTCAGGTTATCCTTGGTTCCATCGACATCGGCAATCAGCTCATTGTTAAACGAGGTGACGAGGATATGGCTGTTCCCGATCGTGACGGGCTGGCCGTCCGGCAGGGTGACGTGGTAGGTGGTGGTGTAAGGAAATTCCGTTCCCGCTTTTGAGTCAAGGACTGCGATGGTCAGGGTGAAGACTGCAAGCACGGCAATGACAACAACCAGTAAAATGATCCCGACCAGGACCCTGGTCCCGGTACTCCAGCCCCCCTTTGACGCAGGGGTTTTTGTAACATCCGCCATAGTTCTTCTCTTGTACAAGAGTCTGGTAATCTTATATGGATTGTGGAATTATTGTGCCGGAATGGAATTTTTTGCGGAGCCTCCGGGATCTTCGGTACGAGAAGGCGTTATGTGCCGGAGATAACCGGTCGGATATCGTTCATTACCTGAGGATCCTTACCGGGAAACTTATCGAAGAAATTTTGATGACTTTTCCTGCTCGCAGCCGGAAATGTTCGCAGAACCTCAAAGGGAAGAAAGGAGGCGCAGCCAACCTTCGATTTCTTTTGACCTCTCGGAACTCGCTAAAGTCCTGATGAATCCCTCTCCGGTTCGCTCTTTCATTCCGGAACAGCAGATCAACAATAAAACAATAATCCCCCCCGGCCCATTGTTATAGGATTTTCAATGCGTATACCCATCCAGTCAGTCACACCGGACTACGGCCAGGCGGAAGTCTGCGGCTGGGTCCACGAGGTCAGGGACCTCGGCGGCCTCGCCTTCATGCTCATCCGCGACCGGACCGGCATCATCCAGGTGACCATCCCGAAGAAGAAGGTATCGGAAGCGGTCCTTGCCGCAGTCAAGGCCGTCTCCCGCGAATCGGTAGTCCGGGTCACCGGCCCGGTCAAGGCGATCGACAAGGCCCCGGGCGGCCGCGAACTCGTGCCCGAGACGCTTGAGATCATCAGCCTTGCCGAGACCCCGCTCCCGCTCGATGTCTCCGAGAAGGTCCTGGCCGAGATGGACACCCGGCTCGACTCACGGTTCCTCGATGTGCGGAGGCCCCGTGTTGCCGCCGTCTTCGAGATCCGCAGCGCCGCGCTCTACGCAATCAACCAGTACTTCCACGATGCCGGGTTCACCAATATCACCACCCCGAAGATCGTGGCCGCAGCCACCGAAGGCGGCACCGAACTTTTCCCGATTGCTTACTTTGACAAGGAGGCGTTCCTCAACCAGAGCCCGCAGCTCTACAAGCAGATGATGATGTCTGCCGGTTGCGAGAAAGTATACGAGATCGGGCCGATCTTCCGGGCCGAGGAGCACAATACCACCAAGCACCTCAACGAGGCAACAAGTATCGATATCGAGGTCTCGTTTGCCGACCACCTTGAGGTCATGCGCATCCTCGAAGATTTGATCGTCAGGACCTACGCGTACGTGGACCAGAAATGCTCCGCACAGCTTGCGAACCTCGAGATTGCCGAGTTCGTCCTCCCGAAGGCCCCGTTCCCCCGGCTGCCGTACGTTGAGGCGATCGAGATCGCAAAGAAGAGAATCGAGGATCCGATCAAGTACGGCGACGATATCAGCCCAGCGGCCGAGCGGGCGATCGGTGCCGAGATGGGCGGCCACTACTTCATTGTGGACTGGCCAAGCGAGATCCGGCCTTATTATGCTATGCAGTACGAGAACGATCCCTCGATCTGCAAGGCATTCGACCTGATGCACCCGCGGATGGAACTTTCGAGCGGGGCCCAGCGGGAGCACCGCTACGACAGGCTTGTGAAGCAGATCGTACAGAAAGGCCTCAATCCTGAGAGTTTCGACTTCTACCTCCGCCCGTTCCGCTACGGCATGCCGCCGCACGCGGGCTGGGGCCTCGGGGCAGAACGTCTTGTCATGACCATGCTTGGGCTCGGGAATGTCCGGGAAGCAGTCCTCTTCCCCCGGGACATGCACCGGCTGGTCCCCTGACCACGAACTATTTTTGCCTGAGAAACAATCGATCTGTAACGAAAAAGGCCGGGATCTCCCATGTCCAAAGCATATTTTATCAACAAGGTACTGGCTACAACGGTCGTAGGCAGTTATCCCGTTGTCAAAGGCGGTGGCCTGCGGAGCTTCTTTGACCCGCTCCATTCCGCGGTCGAGACTGCGGTCGCCGACCAGATCGGGGCCGGCATCGACATCATCTCTGACGGCCAGGTCAGGGGGGACATGATCACTGCTTTTACATCGAAACTGCCGGGTGTCCGCGACCAGGACGTGATCGGCAAGATCCAGCCTGCGAGCGGTGCGATCACGGTGGCCGACACAAAGTATGCCCTTTCGAAGTTCCCTAAAGTGAAGGGAATCATCACCGGCCCCTCCACGCTCGCCCACGGGCTGCACATCAGCACCCCGATGTACAGAAACAAAGAGGAACTCGCGCTCGATCTCGTTGCGGCCCTCATCGTTGAGGCACGAAGTCTTGAGGCAGCTGGTGTGACCCTGCTCCAGATCGACGAGCCGATCCTCTCGACCGGCATCGCCGACCTGGCGATCGGAAAGCAGGCGGTAGAGATGATCGCCTCTGCAGTCCATATTCCAACCTGCATGCATGTCTGCGGGAACATTGCGAACGTAATCGACGAGATCCTGAAGTACAACGTCAGCGTACTCGATTTTGAGTTCTCGAACAACCAGGCGAACCTCGACATCATCTCGCGCCGGGACCTGACCGGGAAGATGCTCGGGTACGGGTGCGTGGACTCGTCTGTTGAGGATATCGAGACCGTGCCGGAGATCCGGAAGCGGATCGAGAAGGCAGTAGAATATTTCGATCCGAAGATCCTCCTGATCGACCCGGACTGCGGTATGCGGATGCGGAGCCGGGAGTCCGCCTACTGGAAGCTCAAGAATATGTGCGATGCTGCTAAGGAAGTACGGATTGCGTTGTGATTGCCGCAGGTGCTTTAAAAATCAAAAATTTTAGTTTTCATTATTTTTCACTATTTTTACGGATTTCCACGTTTTGAAACCGGCCGGATGGTTATTCATATATTATTCATAAAATATTGTGCTTTTTAGTATGAGAGGAGAGAAAACGCCAGTAAACTATCTGGTAAGACACCTAAAAGTAACCGGCCGATCCAAAAAAATTATACCACTCTTGACGTTGTCGATGCCTCGATGCCCTTGTCCGTAATAATAAAAGGCAGCAGGCGTTGCGGTGCAGCCGCATCCTTGATCTTGTGTACCGCAAGCGTCCGTTCGATCTCGGACTGCTGGATCGTAGTATTATACTCGATTACCACATCCGCTGCCCGCATCAGCTTGGTCATCTCCATGGGAGTATGGATACCGGTATAGACGATGAACATCAGGTTTGCCCCGCGCTTCTTCATCTCTTCCCGGGCCAGACGCAGGAACTTGAGGGCCCCGTCGATGCCGTACTTCACAACAATGGCAGAGAGCGAGTCCACAACGATCCTGCTGCCGGCCATCTGGGTCAGGTACATCTCGGGGTGCATCTCGACAGCATCAATCATCCCGACATCGACATCGCCGTCATTCATAAAGTAGGTGCCTTCTTCCCCGCCTTCCGCCTTCCAGAACTGCATGGCAGCAAGGTCGACCCCTGCAACCGGCGTCCCGTAAATCATGACGAGGGTGCCCTCGGGAAACCCGCCATCGAGCAGCAGGTTAAGACCTACGATACCGGTCGTCCGCTTCTTGACCCTCCCGCTGATCGGGATGTCCTGAATATGGCTTCTGGTGTCAGTCGGGGCTACCATCGGCTATGCACTTGAGAGTATTATTTAATATCTGCTTAAAAGGTTTGTGGGGATACGGCCGGTTTTGTCGCAGAATATCCCGCTAAATCGGATTAGGAGCGCGAATCGCCGAACTTTTTCCGGAGATCCCTGCGTAGCAGCTTCCAGCCATGGACCCGGGGCAACAAGTCGGTGAACAGGAATTTCCGGGGAATCTTATATCCGGCAAGATGTTCATGACAAAAAGCCTCGAGCTCCGGCCCGGTTAGAGGGGCACCGGGCTTTGGCACTATGGCCGCAACCGGGACCTCTCCCCTCCGCTCATCAGGCACACCGAACACTGCCACGTCCGCAACGGCCGGGTGACGGATGAGAACATTCTCCACTTCCGTGGGATAGATCTTCCAGCCGGACATGATGATCATGTCCTTCTTCCGGTCAGTGATGCAGAGGATCCCGTCAGTATCCAGGTTCCCGATATCACCGGTCAGGAACCAGCCGTCCGGACGGAATACCTCGCGGGTTGCTTCCGGCTGGTTCCAGTACCCCTGTGCTACGGACGGGCCCCGGAGAGCGATCTCCCCGTTCTCGCCCGGGGATAACTCTTTTTCAGGATTTTCCGCGTCCACGATCCGGAGTTCGGTATAACCCACCGCCACACCCACACTCTGGTATTCTTTCGTGAGATGAGGGTACTCCGGTAGGGTGGTCGTGCCGGCCCCGATCACGATCGTCTCCGAGAGGCCGTACGAGTTCGCAACCGGGATATGGTAGCGGTGGTCAAAAGCGGCCCAGACTGCCGGGAGGAGCTGCCCCCCGCCAGAGATGATCACCCGTGCGTGCCGGAGCCGCTGCTCGGTGCCGGGTTCAGCGTGGACAAGCGAATGGATGACCGGGGGCATACCGGCAAGCACAGTCACCTCGTACAGCTCAGCCAGCGTAAGGTAGCGCTCGAGCTCGAACCGCTCCATCATAACGTAGGTGCCCCCGGCCCGGATCACCGCAAGTCCCCACGAGAGCCCGACATGCCCCATAGGGTATATACCAAGATAGACATCCACCGGCCGGAGCCGGAGGGCATCGCGTTCGGTATCGAGTGCGGTCATCCAGGCACCGTGGGTGAGCATGGCACCTTTCGGTTTCCCGGTCGTGCCCGCGGTGTACTGGATGTGACAGAGATCCTCGGGGGAGCGGTTCTCTGCCCGCATATTCTTCGGTGCCGGGGGAAAAGATTCCCTTCCCACGGCACTCCCGGTGGCACCCCCGATGCAGATCACGTGAGAGAGACCGGGGACGTTTGCCCGGATGCCATTGATCACGCCTTCTCCCTGGCAGTCCGTGATTACGGTACATGCGCCGGCATCGTTGAGCACGTGGAGCAGTTCCTCGCCGCGGTACACGATATTGGTAGGCACAGCCACGGCACCTATTCGCCAGAGGGCGAAGTAGCTGATCAGGTACTCGGGCGAACTGTCGAGATAAATGCAGACCGGGTCACCCTTCTTCACGCCGATATTCCGGAGGCCGAGGCCGATGCGGTCCATCTCGTCCCTGAGCCGGCCGTAGCTGTACGTCTCGTTCCGTGAAGGACAGATGAGTGCGGGCTTGGCCGCGGGAACGCTTTTTGCATCCAGGAGCGTGGTGACGTTGGACATGGGTACTGCCTTTTGCAGGTAAAAGTTGGGCGCTGGTGTATATAGGTGTTCATTATGCTGATGCCGGCACTGCAGGCACTGCGATCTCCGGGAAATCCCCGGGGCATGCCAACCTATTTCTGTATCCTGCCCCGATTAATCAGTCTGAACAATATGGCAGACGAACCTCAGCAGACGCAGACACCGGCAGAACCCGCACGGCCCCCGCAGTCCCAACAATCTTCACCGTCCCGACAGGCACTGCAGGCACCCCGGGAGGGCAGCGGCCAACGGAATGACCGCAGCCGCCGGCACCAGGGGGGACAGAGGCACCATGTCCGGAGGGATCACCCCCAGCGGCCGCCCCAGGAGAGCACCAGGCCGGCAGATGCACCGGAGAAAGAGGAAGGGCTCGACGATGAGGAAGAGACCGAGAATGATCGTGCCTCCTCCAGGCAGCGGCACCACCGTGGTGGCAGGCCGCCGAAGAGAATAATCGAAGAGTGGGCAAACGATATCTACTGCGAATAACGGGATTCTCCCGGCAGTGATAGAAAATGAACCCATAAAAGGTTCTGCACTTTTTTTCTCCATTGTGACAGAAGGGATAGTCGGATGCCCGTGACTTCCCGGTATGCATCATGATTATGCACACGTACTCTACCGGAAAACAGGAGTTGTGTTCTGCCGGTCCCGTGCCTGGCTGGCAGAGAATATGTACCTGAGATCCTGCCAGAGACTGGTCAGCGGGCCGGGTTCCTGTCCCGGCAGGCACAGACTGGATCCTGACAAACCGGAGGCCGGGCCCCCGTATTCCTTCTCGGGTGTAGTGCTCAGGTAAGGTGGGCAGGTGGAGTTTTGTCCCGGGCTCGTTACTGCAACGACCGGGTGGAGGTACTGGTAGAGGCCGGTGCGGTCGTACGGGTGTTCCACAAGGTAGTTGTAGAGTATTGCGTACTTATCGTACTCCTGTTCGATGGTTTCATTACAGCTCGCGTTCCCGTACGTGCAATTCCCCATATTCACCCGGAGTCCCGCAATTTTTTCATCGATTTCCTGCCGTTCGCCAAGAATGAAACCGGTCTCGTCTGCACTTGTATAAGGCGTTGTCCCGGACCCTATCCGCATTACGATGGGTGTGCTGTTGAGGATTGACACATTCTCAGGCTGGCCGTCCGTCTCGTATTTTTCTGACAGGATAAGCTTCTTGGGCACTTCGCCAACAAGGGCCGTGTACGTAGTCTCAATGTACATATAACCCGTAGCCCGGTACTGATCGCTCTCGTTCCGGACACCTACTGCCATATGATGCTCGGGGATGAAGAGGAATAGCACCACATCGTACCCCTCACGTGAGAGAAGCCCGGCAAGCAGCACACTCTTATCATCACAATCGCCGGTGCCATCAACAATCGTTTCCACCGGGAAACGCGGCGGGTTATCCGGGTGAAGGCCCTCTACCTCGTCATAAGGGAGATCCTGGACAAAGACGGTCATCAGTTCGAGGTATTCGTCGTCTGTGAGATTGTACTTAGAGCGGACGGCCCGAAACTCCTGCAGGAAGCTGTCGTACAAGGGTTCCTGCCGGGGATCGTTGACAAATGCCTGATAATACCCGGGCGCCAGTTCTTCAACCGGGCTGCCCGGCGGGGCAACCGCGTACTTGATCCCATTCCGTGCCCCCTCATACAGGGCAGTACTCACGTTTGCCCGGATCGTGATGTTCTCTTTCCCGAACCGGAAGGTGAATGTCTTGTTTATCGTACCGGGCCGGTGGTTGTCGGAAATCGACGGGTAGGTAACATCCGGAAGTGATGTGGCTGTCGGATACAGGAAAGCCGGTGTCTGGTCACCGGCCGACAGGTTCCCGGACCTCGTGAATCCCTGAGCCGGGGGCGTAACCTGACCGCTGGCCGGGGGAAGTGCAGCGGACTGGGGGAGGACAAGGGGCAGGCAGAGCAGAATAAGGACGAGGATGACCGCGAAGTGTCCCGGGGAGTGGGGGTGGGAAACTACGGCTCCGAACCCGTACCAACTGTGAGACCGGGATCCAGGGGCGCTGGTGGTGGTGGATACCGGTAATCCGGGGATCACAATCCGCCCACCCGTGCCGTTATACCGCACCCGGAATGCCCCGTTGCAGGCTCTTCAAGGATCAAAAAAGAGATGACGGGGATCGAAGCTTCAGGTTGAGAGCAAAAGAAAATTTTGAGACGGATCCCGGTCGAACGCATCAGTTGTTTCTCCCCGGGCAATCCCGGCCAAAAATTACTGGTATTCCGGCGGCTGGACCTGTTTTGGCAGCCCGCCCTTGAAGTGCTGCTGGATCTTATCGTAATATTGTCGCAGGTTATCGTTCATGGTCGGGTGGACCTTCTTCTGGGCATTCTCAAAGTGTTTCCTGCTCACGGTCGAGACCCCATCCCGGAGGGCAAGCATACCGGCTTCCCGGCAGAGTGACTCGAGGTCCGATCCAACGAAACCCTCTGTCACGCCACCGAGGTCCGTGGCAAGGAGTTCCCGGGCCGGGTCTGCGAACCTGATATTCTTCTCAGCGAGCAGCTCCAGGAACCGTCTCCTCCGGGCACCCGGGGGAAGGCCGGTGCTGTCCTCTTTTGCAGGGGCCAGGGAAGCTTTCACGTTATCAGCAGTGACTGTCTTGTCCCTGCCGAGCTGCTCGACCAGTTCCCCGAGCGCATCTTCGTTAAACCGTTCGGTCAGATGGATAATCTCATCGAGAGTTGAATCTTCAACCGGCATGAACCGGGTGTGGATACCGATGATCTTCTTCCGGTCCTCAAGGCCGGGCTCGCCAATGTAGACCAGCCTGTCGAACCGGCCCGCCCTTAGGAGGGCCGGGTCCACGATGTCCGGGCGATTGGTTGCTCCCATGACAACGACGTCCTTGAGTTCCTCGAGACCGTCCATCTCAGTCAGGATCTGGTTGAGCACATTATCGGATACGTGCGAATCGCTGCTCGTACCCCGGGCGGGGGCAAGTGCGTCGATCTCGTCAAAGAAGATGATCGCGGGGGAGACCTGCCGGGCCTTCTTGAATACCTCCCGGACTGCCCGTTCGCTCTCGCCTACCCACTTGGAGAGGAGCTGGGGCCCCCGGACCGGGATGAAGTTGGCACCGCTCTCGCTCGCCACAGCCTTTGCGATCAGGGTCTTTCCTGTGCCAGGCGGGCCATAGAGAAGGATGCCACGCGGGGGCTCGATCCCCAGGTCCTCGAACTTCTGCCGGTCGGTGAGCGGGAGCTCGATCGCCTCCCGGACTTCGGTCTTGGCAGATTCGAGACCTCCCACGTTCTGCCATTTCACGTGCGAAACCTCGAGCATCACTTCGCGCATCGCGCTCGGACCCACATCGCGCTGGGCGCTCCGGAAGTCGCTCGCATAGACCTTGAGGTTGTCCAGGACTTCTGCCGGGATCTCTTCTGCATCAAGGTCCAGGTCGGGCAGGTATCGTCGCAGGGCACGGATCGCTGCTTCCCGGGCAAGGGCTGCAAGGTCTGCCCCGACAAACCCGTGGGTCTGCTGGGCGAGCACTTCAAGGACTACATCCTCGGAAAGCGGCATACCACGGGTGTGGATCTTCATGATCTCGATCCGGTCTGGTTCACTCGGTACTCCAATCTCGATCTCCCGGTCGAACCTGCCGGGCCTTCTGAGGGCCGCATCGATCGCGTCGACGCGGTTCGTGGCACCAATCACGACGACCTGTCCGCGTTCCTCGAGGCCGTCCATCATCGTTAAGAGCTGGGCCACGACCCGGCGCTCCACTTCCCCGGTCACTTCCTCGCGCCTGGGGGCGATGGAGTCCAGTTCGTCGATGAAGATGATCGAGGGTGCGTTCTCGCGGGCCTCCTCGAAAACCTCGCGTAGCCGCTGTTCGCTCTCCCCGTAATATTTTGAGATGACCTCGGGGCCCGCGATCGAGATGAAGTGCGCACCGCTCTCGCTTGCAACAGCCTTTGCGATAAGTGTTTTACCGGTGCCCGGCGGCCCGTAGAGAAGGACACCCTTGGGGGGCTCGATCCCGAGCTTCTGGAAGAGCTCCGGGTGACGGAGAGGCAGCTCGATCGTTTCGCGGAGCCGCTGGAGCTCATCCTTGAGCCCGCCGATATCCTCGTACGAGAAGCGCTTGATCCCTTCGAATCCCACAGCGGGCTTGTCTGAGAACTCGATTGAAGTATTCTTGGTGATAATGACAGCTTCCGCCGGCTCTATCTCGACGACCTTGAAGGCCACGATCTGGGGCTGGATGAAAGGCAGACCGAGCATAATCGGCACGGAGTCGTTCTGTGCGATCGGGAAATCGATCAGACCGTTCACCACGTGCGGGTTGTTCGCGATCGGGATCTTCTTGGGCAGGTCTTCAGGAGGTGCGAGCACGACCCTTTTCGCCTCGATCTCGTCCGTAATCTTGGTGATCTTAACCGTGTCCCCGATACTGACACCGGCATTGAGCCGGGTGAAGTTGTCGATCCGGATCTTGCGCTGGTTCCAGTCCTCGACGAGGGCCCGCCAGACCTTTGCTACCGTCCGGCGCTTTCCCTCGATGGCTACAAGATCGCCGGGAGAGATCTTGAGTGCGAGCATTGTCTCGGGATCCAGACGGGCCTTCCCGCCACCCTGGTCACCGGGGTACGCGGAATCCACCCTTAATTGCACTTCAGGCATTACCTTAAAGGTCATATACGCAGGGATTTATAAGTACTGATAATGAGGGTCCTCATACTTGATCCATTCCACGGGGCGGCAGGAGACATGGTGACAGGCGCCCTGCTGGATTGCGGGGCAGACAGCGATGTCGTTATGTGTGCGATGAAAGCGGCCGGGGCAGAGCCTTCGATCACGCACGTCACCCGGGCCGGGATCCGTGCACTCAAAGTCGATACCCAGGTAACGCCAGCTCACAGGACGCTGGATGAAGTACTGAAGCGGCTGGACGAGGCTGCACTTCACGTTCCGGCTCCGGCGCTTGCTATGGCCCGCCGGGTATTTGGGCGGATCAATGCGGCTGAGGAAGAGGTGCACGGGACCCGCGTCCACTTCCACGAAGTCGGGGCCGATGATGCGATCGCGGATATCATCGGGGCCTGCACTGCCATTCACACACTCGGAGTCGATGGCGTGAAGATCCTGCCGGTAACACTCGGCCACGGGACCGGTATGGGTTCACATGGTACCTTTCCGATCCCGGCACCGGCAACTGCCGTAATCCTCCGGAACTCCGGGCTCGCCACAGTCTCCGGCCCCCATGCCGGAGAGCATTGCACACCGACCGGGGCCGCCCTCCTCGCAGAATTTGCCACGCTGGGCGTTGAGGCTGTGATCCTGCCAGCCTATACGATACAGGCAGTCGGGTACGGGGCAGGCACCCGCGATCCCCAGCACACTCCTAATGTACTTCGGGCAATGATCGTGGAGACGATCGAATCCGCTGCTTCAGCCGGTGCGGCCGGGCTGCCTGAGGACGCCGTGGACCTGCTCGAGACGAACGTGGACGACGTAAGCGGGGAAGTGATCGCCCATGCGATCGGCCGGTTCATGGACGCCGGTGCACGGGATGCGAGTACGACGCCGATCATGATGAAGAAAGGCCGGCCGGGCTTTTTGATCAAAGTGATCAGCCTGCCAGAAACCAGTGCCCGGCTCGCAGAGCTGATGGCATTGGAGCTCGGTACGCTCGGCATCCGCTGCATCCCGGCTGTCCACCGGTTTATCGCGGAACGGACGATCGGCGAGGTCGAAGTCGAAATCGCCGGGAAGCGCCGCAAACTGCCGGTGAAGTATGGGTGGATGCACGGCTCTGTATTTACTCTGAAGGCTGAATTCGAACCGGCCCGGGATTTTGCCGCAGAGACCGGCGCGCCGGTCCGGGACGTGCTCCGGCTCGCTGAAGAGCGTGCTTGGAGCGAAGTGAGGACTAAAAAGTCCGGGAAAACAGGGCAAAGTAACTGATCCACCGCTCAGCGCTGAGCGCCCCGGGCTCATCCGGTTCCAGGATATTTCCGGGGAAAAACCGCTCCGCTCCTTTTCACGACAGGGCCGTGTCGCCCTGTTCACCGGTCCGGACCCGGATGGCGCTGATCATAGGGCAGATGAAGATCCTGCCATCGCCATGCCGGCCGGTCTGGTTGGCATTTACAATTGCCTGGACGATCGATCCGACATCATCGTCGTACGCAATGATGATGAGCATCCGCTTTGGCAAAAAACCGAACCGGTATTCTTTTTCCGGGGGAAATGAGTCCCCGGATATTTCTTCCC
>Ga0074046_10001923_pt1 | contig 18340 bp, 11 predicted proteins | sample BogForMeECP23OM3_FD_94441 | JGI IMG/M metagenome (GOLD analysis project Ga0074046, IMG submission 94441) | Bog forest soil microbial communities from Calvert Island, British Columbia, Canada - Bog Forest MetaG ECP23OM3 | ecosystem: Environmental > Terrestrial > Soil > Wetlands ... | reverse complement strand
TCAGATATCGCTCGGCCTTTTCCGCGAGGACCTTTATTATCGGCTGAATGTCGTTCCCTTGCGCATGCCTCCGCTCCGTGAGCGTCTCGACGATGTTCCCGACCTTGTCCGGCACTTCTTGAAGCTCGCCGAAAAGAGCGGGCTGCCCTCGAAAACGCTCGGGCAAGAAGCTTTCGACCGGCTGAAGCGGCACAACTGGCCGGGCAATGTGCGCGAGCTGGAAAATCTTGTCCGGCGTTTGAGCGCGCTCTATTCGCAGGAAACGATTTCCGCCGACATTGTGGACAACGAGCTTTCGTCGAGCTGCGGCGCAATCCCCGAGGCGCCGCCTGCCGGCAAGGCAAGGCTGAACGAATGGATGGAAGCTTATCTGTCCGAATATTTCGGCTCCTATGGGGATCAATTGCCGCCGCCAGGCCTCTACGACCGTATTCTTCGCGATGTGGAGGCACCGCTCATCACCGCGGCACTGACCGCAACGAGAGGGAATCAAATCAAAGCGGCGGAGCTGCTCGGCCTTAATCGCAATACGCTGCGCAAAAAGGTTCGCGAGCAGAAGATCCGGGTGGTACGCAGCACGGTATGATTCGCGCTTTCCGGCTCGCGCCTGGGCTCCCCCTTCATTTGCGGGGAAATATTTGTGCTAGAAGCGGCGGTTATATTGCCAATTTTATGCCAGCGGCTGAGCCGCCTGTTGTGCGAAACGTTTTTGACACATACGTCACAATAAAATGTGCCTCTTGCGCCACAATTTGCCCAAACTCGCGAGACACTGATGCGATCCGGCAACAGGGTGAGGCACTTGCTTGAGCTATTTTAATAAGCAAGTAAGAGAACGTGTGGCAGAGCGAGCACTGACGCGGCTCGCTGAGGCAAGGGGAGCGGCCAACGCGGCGCACGCCCTGGCCGCGCGTAGCGCCGGACGGCTTTACGGCCGGGCAAAGACATCGTCCGTCGCAGGCTGGTTCCGGCGGGGTGGCAAAGCTATCGTCGAAAACGCACGCGAGCGCTCCTTTCCCAAGGAACCCCGGTTTTGGATTAGTTTGGCCGTTGTCGTAGCCGCGCTTCTATCGAGCGTCGCCACCTTTCTGATTTTGAACGGACTCACCTCGGTTACCCTGTCTAACAACGTGGTTCTGGAGACGCTCGGCGTCAATGCCGCGTTCGTGCTTGCGCTCTCGTGCATCGTTGGCTTTCAAATCGTCAAACTGCTCAAGGCACGCAAAAGGCAGGCTGCGGGTGCCGGCCTTCATTTCCGGATCGCGGGCGTTTTTAGCCTCGTCGCGCTCTTTCCGGCGGTTCTTCTGGCGATTTTTGCAACCGTATCGATCGAGCGCACCTTCGATGCGTTTTTCTCCAATCACGTCAAAAGCATCGTGAAGAATTCGCTCGATGTCGCGCAGTCCTACGTGCAGGAAAGCGGGCAAATGATCCGCTCCGATATGTCCGGTATCGCACGCGAGGTCGAGCAAAACGCAAGCCTGTATCGCGAGGATAAGGCCGCCTTCGACCGGCTTTTCTCGGCCGTCGTCGTCCTTCGCGCCGTTCCATCTGCCTTTATCATCGATTCTGCGGGCAAAGTTCTTTCTACCGCCATTCCCGACGGCCCGGCTTACCGCTCTCCTCCGGCTGAAGATATGGCCCGGGCAGCCGAGGGCCGCATTGTGCCCCTTAGCTGGGATTTGGCTAATGGCATTGCGGCCCTCAAGAAGCTCTCCGGAATCGACGGCGCCTATCTTTACGCCTTGCGGCCGGTCAATCCCAACGTGTTCCGGCTCTTGCAGCGGACGCAGTTCAACGTCATGCAATTCGCCCAGCTCGAGCGGGCCCGCGGACATATGCAATTCGATTTCGCCATGATGTACGTGCTGTTGGCGCTGACGCTGCTTACCTCGGCGATTTGGACGGGACTGGTTTTCGCGAACCGCCTCGTCATGCCCATCCGCAAGCTCATCGGCGCTGCGCAAGAGGTTAGCCAAGGCAATCTCAACGTCCAGCTCGACGACGGTTCTGCGCGCGACGACATCGGCCGGCTGGGCGCAACTTTCAAGAAAATGACGGTCGACCTCAAAACGCAGCGCGACGATATCATGAGTGCGAATGCCGAGCTCGATGAGCGCCGGCGCTTTATCGAAGCGGTTCTATCCGGGGTTACCGCCGGAGTGATCGGGCTCGACTCGTCGGGTCGCGTAACGCTCATAAACCGCTCCGCGCGTGAGCTCCTCAAGCTGAGGGAGGCAAAACTCATCGGCAAGCCCTTGAAGGCGGCCATCCCCGAATTCGCGGAGGTCATCGAGAAATCCCGCAGGCAAGGCCGTGCAAAGCCGGTGCAAAGTCAAATAACGGTCGTCCGCGAAAGCGGCGAGCGCAACTTTGCGGTGCAGGTCACGCGCGAGGAGGAGGATATGGCCGATCGCGGTGTGGTCGTCACCTTCGACGATGTGACGGAGCTTACGGTTGCCCAGCGAACCTCCGCTTGGGCCGATGTCGCCCGCCGGATCGCTCACGAGATCAAGAATCCGCTGACGCCGATCCAGCTTTCCGCCGAGCGCATCCGCCGCAAATATGGGGACTCCATCAAGACGGACCGCGAGGTTTTCGACAAGTGCACCGATACCATTATCCGCCATGTTGGCGATATAGGCCGGATGGTCGATGAATTCTCCTCCTTCGCCCGCATGCCGCAGGCCGTGTTCGAGGAGCAGGACATCCGCGAGATCGTCCGCGAGGCCGTCATCTTATTCCAGATGAGCCGCCCCGAGTTCGAATATGAAATCGATGTCTTGAACGAGCCGCTGCTTGCGCTTTGCGACCGGCGGCTGTTGACCCAGGCGGTGACGAATCTCGTCAAGAATGCCAGCGAAGCGGTGGATGCCTATCAGCACGCGAACGGACAAGCGCCCGCGAAGGGGCGGGTGGTCATCCGGCTTCGCGCGAACGATCACCGGTTTGTGATCGGCGTGATCGATAATGGCTGTGGGCTGCCGAAGGAAAACCGGCACCGGCTTGTTGAGCCCTATGTCACAACCCGGCAAAAAGGAACAGGGCTCGGCCTTGCCATTGTGCAGAGGATCACAGAACAGCATGGCGGCGTGCTTGAGCTCGACGACGCACCGGCGGACGAAGGCTACACACACGGCGCCTGGATAAGAATGTCGATTCCGATTTCGCTCACTGCGGACGAGCCGGAAGCGGAAAGGGACGAAACGAAGCCGAACGGCAAGGAGCGAACGAACGCGCCCGAGGCGCCGGCCACGCGCGGGAAAGAGGGGGTAAGCCATGGCGTCTGACATTTTGATTGTCGACGACGAAGCCGATATTCGAGAACTCGTCTCGGGCATTCTTGAAGACGAAGGTCATAAGACGAGGCTTGCGAAGGATAGCGACGAGGCGCTGCGCGCAATCGAAGAAAGGCGCCCCTCGCTCGTCATTCTCGACATCTGGCTGCAGGGTTCGAAACTTGATGGCCTTGACGTGCTCGCACGCGCGAAAAAGGCGCATCCGGAGCTGCCGATCGTCATTATCAGCGGCCACGGCAACATCGAGACGGCCGTCACCGCGATCAAGCGCGGCGCCTACGACTACATCGAGAAGCCTTTCAAAGCCGATCGCCTCGTGCTCGTTACAGCGCGTGCACTTGAGGCCTCGAAACTGCGCCGGGAGAATAAAGAGCTTAAAGAGAGGAGCTATTACAGCTCCGATCTCATCGGCAAGTCGGCCGTCATGAACCACCTGCGCCAGAGCATTCAAAAGGTGGCACCAACCAACAGCCGCGTGATGATTACCGGCCCCCAAGGCTCCGGCAAGGAGCTCGCAGCGCGCTATCTTCATGCGAGTTCACAGCGTGCAAACGGCCCGTTCGTCGCGGTGAACGCGGCATCGATGGCGCCGGACCGGGTCGAAATGGAGTTTTTTGGCGTCGAGGAGACTGGCCAAACCGCACGCAAGGTAGGCGCGCTTGAGGAGGCACATAACGGCACGCTTTATATCGATGAGGTCGCGGACATGCCCGTGGATACCCAGGGCAAGCTGCTGCGCGTTCTTGTCGAGCAGAAGTTTCAGCGCGTCAGCGGCGGCCCGAAGGTGGCCGTGGACGTACGCATTGTTTCCTCTACCAGCCGCGATCTGGAACGCGATATGGCTGCGGGGCGGTTCCGGCAAGACCTCTTCCACCGGCTCAATGTGGTGCCGCTCAAAGTGCCGTCTCTGGTGGAACGGCGCGAGGATATCCCTGAGCTAGTCGACCATTTCGTCAAGCAAATCGCTACGTCCTCCGGCCTGCCGCCGCGGATAATCGGCGACGATGCCATGGCGGTTCTGCAGTCCCACGAATGGCCGGGCAACGTGCGTCAACTGCGCAACATCGTCGAGCGCGTCATGATCATGTCCAATGGCGAGCCCGACGCTGTGATCACGGCCGATATGCTGCCGGACGACATAGGAGCCAACGTCCCTTTATCGTCGAACGGCTCGGGGGGTGAGCACCTAATGTCGCTCCCCCTCCGTGATGCGCGTGAGATTTTCGAGCGGGAATATCTCATGGCGCAAATCAACCGTTTCGGCGGCAACATTTCCCGCACAGCGGAGTTTGTCGGCATGGAGCGTTCGGCGCTGCACCGTAAACTCCGGGCGCTCGGCGTGAATTCCAACGAAAGGGCTGGGGATCTCCGCCATTAAAGTGCTGGGCTTTAACTTGGAACCATCGCCGTTGCGCACCCGTCATTGCGAGGGGCTTTAGGCCCCGAAGCAATCCAGGAGACACAAGCGCGAGCGTGGTGCGGGATCTTCTGGATCGCCACGGCGGCAAGAGCCGCCTCGCGATGACGGTGCGCATATTCGATCAAGCGGAGGATGCTTTAGTCTTGCGGCCCGCCTGCGCTTTCAGGCAGATTGGCAGCGCTTGACCGGAACGAAGACAGAGGCTTGGCATGGCGCGGGTTATTTACGTCAACGGGGTCTATGCGCCCTACGCAGAAGCGGCCGTACATGTCGAGGACAGGGGCTTCCAATTCGCCGATGGCGTATATGAGGTCTGCGAGGTCCGCGATGGGTGCCTTGTGGACGAGCGCAGGCACATGCTCCGTCTTAGGCGCTCGCTGTCGGAGCTCGGCATGGCCGAGCCGATGGACGTGAGGGCGCTCGGGGCAGTTTTAAGAGAGACCGTCCGCCGCAACCGGGTGAGAAACGGCATCGTTTACCTTCAAGTGACGCGCGGTGTCGCGCGGCGCGATTTCGCGTTTCCGGCTGCGGATGTAGCGCCGGGCGTTGTTTGTTTCGCGCGGTCGCTGTCCCGGGCGAAAGGCGAGAAAAAAGCCGCCGCGGGCATATCTGTGATAACGCTCCCGGATATCCGCTGGAGCCGCGTCGACATCAAGACGACCGGGCTTCTGGCGCAATCTCTCGCGCGTCAGCAGGCGAGAGAAGCAGGCGCCGATGAGGCCTGGATGGTGGATAAGGATGGGTTCGTAACCGAGGGCGCATCCTGCAATTCTTGGATTGTAACGGATTCTGGCGTGCTGGTGACGCGTCCTGCAGATTTTGATATCCTGCGCGGTGTTACGCGGGAGGTGGCCATGGAAACCGCGCGCCGGAACGGTCTTTCCTATGAGGAGAGGCCTTTCACGGTCAGCGAAGCAAAAGCGGCGCGCGAGGCTTTTCAGACCTCGGCCTCAGGGCTCGTAATGCCGGTCGTGAAAATAGACGGCCATCCCATCGGAAGCGGCAAGCCGGGCGAAATCGCGGCAGGATTGAGGCGTGCATATCACACAGTGGCCGAAATCTCGTCACCGCGCAGGCTTTTAACATTAACGGCATAGTTCTGGGTTAAGAAAGAGTAACGCGTGTCCGCCCGGACGCGTCCGGCGGCGGAGGAGGACACAGCAAGGTTAGGGGAGATTTCAAAAGCAATAACAATGGGTTTAGGACAAGCGGCCGCGAGTGCCGCGCTTAAAGAACGGACAGATCATGGCTGCGGACAAACAACAGAACTTACAAGACGCATTTCTCAATCACGTAAGAAAGAATAAAACGCCTCTCACGATTTTCCTCGTCAACGGTGTAAAGCTTCAGGGGATTGTAACCTGGTTCGATAACTTTTGCGTTCTGCTCCGGCGCGACGGACATTCGCAGCTTGTCTATAAGCACGCAATCTCGACAATAATGCCCGGCGGGCCTATTTCCTTCTTGGACGGAGATCAGGACGGAGAGCGTTAGCACCGTTGAAAAAGCTCGATGCACGAGAGCGTACTGCGCATGGCAGCCACAAAAGGGCGGACATGCTACCGCCCTCCTCCAAAAAAGAAGCGGTGCGCGCCGTGGTGGCCGTTCCCATCCGGAAAAACCCGGAGCCGCAGCCGGCCCAGGGCTCTGCTGCATGTTCTCTCACGCCATCCGAGCGTCTGGCCGAAGCAGCGGGTCTCGCCAAAGCGATCGGCCTCGATGTCCGCTTTGCCGGGACGGTCCCGCTTGTGCAGATGCGGCCAGCAACCTTGCTTGGGGCCGGCAAAGTCGAGGAGATCGGCGCAATCGTGCACGCGGAGGATGCCGCAGTCGTCATCGTCGATCACGCGCTCTCGCCGATCCAGCAGCGGAATTTGGAAAAGGCCTGGAATGCCAAGGTTCTCGACCGGACCGGGCTCATTCTCGAAATCTTCGCGGACCGGGCGCGAAGCAAAGAAGGCCGGTTGCAGGTGGAGCTGGCGCGGCTGACCTATCAAAAGAGCCGGCTTGTGCGCTCCTGGACGCATTTGGAACGGCAGCGCGGCGGCTTCGGCTTTCTCGGCGGTCCCGGCGAAACGCAGATTGAGGCGGACAGGCGCGCGATCGGCGAGCGTATCGACGCAATCAAGAGCGAGCTTGGCGTCATCGAGCGCACCCGCCGCCTTCACCGCAAACGCAGAAAGCTGATGCAGCAGCAGACTGTCTCGCTGGTGGGCTACACCAACGCCGGAAAGTCATCGCTTTTCAATGCGTTGTCAGGAGCCGGCGTTCTCGCCGAGGATATGCTGTTCGCGACCCTCGATCCGACGCTCCGCCGCGTGAAATTTCCGGAAGGCGGGGCCTTCATCCTCTCGGATACGGTCGGCTTCGTCTCGGAATTGCCAACCCAGCTTATCGCGGCCTTCCGGTCGACGCTTGAGGAAATCCTCGAAGCCGATTTGATTTTGCACGTGCGCGATATCGCGTGCGCGGCCTCCGAGGCGCAGCGTGCCGAGGTCGTGCGGGTTTTGGCCGAGATCGGTATCGACGCGCAAGAGCAGGCAAAGCGCGTGATCGAGGTCTGGAACAAGGCCGATTTGCTGCCCGCCGAGGAGCATGAGCGGCTAGCCAAACGCGCGGGCCAGCACTCCGCGGTGCTTGTTTCCGCGACCGCAGGGGAGGGTGTTGCCGAGCTTGCCGGGCTCGTACGCCGGCGCCTGCAGAAGCAGACTTGCACGCGCACCGTGGTCGTGGATGGCAGCAACGGCCAGCTCATCCACTGGCTTTACGAGCACACCGAAATTCTCGACCGCCGCGACTATCACGACGGGAGCTTGCATTTCGAGGTGCGCGTAGCCTCCGAGCGCGAACGCGATCTCGACCGGCATCTTCGCCGGCCGCAGTATTAGAGGGTGCCCCGTTTGCGCGGAAACAGCTTAAGACCCCTCACTCTGTCTCTCTCCCCAAGGGGAGAGAGGACGCTGTTGCAACGGCCGGTGACTCCCTCTCCCCGAGGGGAGAGGGCTGGGGTGAGGGGGGACTTTTCTGAGATCCCGGCGATGCCGGATGAGCTGGATACATCTAGCCTGCTGCTCTCGCGTCACTCGCCGGCTTTGCGCTCGGCCGCTTTCGCTCGATCCCAAAAGACTTGCATCTCGTCGAGCGTCATGTCCTTCAACGCGCGGCCGCTCGCCTTTGCACCGGCCTCCATGGCTTCCATGCGCCGGACGAATTTCGAGTTTGCGGCGCGCAAGGCCGATTCGGCGTCGATCCCGAGCCGCATCCCGAGATTGACGAGCACGAACATCAGGTCCCCGAATTCCTCAAACTGACGCTGGTGCTTCGCAGGGCCTGCTGGGGCGGCGATTTCTGCGCGCAGCTCGGCCAGCTCCTCGTCGACCTTGTCGAGGATAGGCTCGACGGATGGCCAATCGAAGCCAGTGCTTCGGGCACGGCGCTGCAATTTTGCGCTTCTCAGAAGCGGCGGAAGACCCGCCGGAATGCCACCGAAAAGCCCGGACCCGCCATCTGCGCCTTTTTCCTCACGCTCTGCCTGTTTGATCGCCTCCCATTGACCTGGAGCGGCGCCGGTCCCTCCATCTCCAAACACATGCGGATGCCGCCGTATCATTTTGCTGCAAATGGCCTCGGCAACGCCGGCGAAAGCGAAGTGGCCCCCCTCCTCGGCCATACGCGCGTGATAGACAACTTGCAGCAAGAGATCGCCGAGCTCGTCCTTGAGGTCGCCGATAGCGCCGCGCTCGATCGCATCGGCTACCTCATAGGCTTCCTCGACGGTATAGGGCGCGATGGTCGCGAAGGTTTGCTCCCGGTCCCAAGGGCAGCCATGCACGGGATCGCGCAGCCGCGCCATGATGTCGAGAAGGCGCTCCAATTCCGAGGCTGCGCGGCCGTCTCCATCTGACGGCGCGTTCTCTGTCATAGGCTTCCCTTCGTGTTCGCGGTTCACTCTTCGATCCCTTTTTGCAAACTTATCACTTTGTGCATCGCTTCCCCAAAACCAACGTGTGTAAATCGACCGCAAAGCGTCCACAGCTATAAATTGCAGCCTCAAAGAATCACAGCGTTAGCGCCGATGCAGCGACGCAGGGGAGGGAACCTATCATGCGCCTTTTAGGCTTATTGATTGCATTCCTGTGTTCGACTTTGCCCGCGCTCGCGACTCGAGCGACTATAGCCGCGTGATCGCATTTGGCGATAGCCTTTCCGATAACGGCAATTTGTTCGCACTTTCGGGGGGGACACGCCCTAACCCCACCCGGAACGGCGCCAGGGCCGGTCGAGATTTTTGCAGATTGGTATTTGGCATCGCCGTCGAACGCGGCGTTGACCGCTAAGGGCAAATCACCTTAGCCTTTGTAGTTCCGGGGCGTGCGGGGTGCCCCCAAGGCTTAGGTGATGCGCCTTCTATTCTACATCTACGCACTATTTCTCGCGGTGCTCAAAGCGCCCCGAGCGCTTACTCCCAGCGCGTGCCAAGCTTTCCCGTCCAATCCGCCACACCGCGCCACGCACGCGGTTCCAGTCGATTTTGCACTCTCTAAGTGCCAGGCGCCAACGCTCCCCCGGCCCGATCTTCAGGCTCTATCTTCTTCTTCGCGCTACTGCCTGAGACCTCACGCCCAGGGTCCCCCTTGAGCGGGCTCTTAAGCGGAAAGAAGTGGCAGCTCGCTTATGGCGGCCGTGCCAGCGTTTTCCGCTACGCAACCGGAGGCCAGGCCGTGGCCTGGTTTAGCAAGGGTTGCGCGCCGCTAACAAGGAATCAGCATCGCATCGGCATTCTGCTTCCGGGTTCACGGCTTTCTGGATGAAAAGGCTGTGACTGGCTTCTCATCCCGCTAAACGAAAAAATTTGGAGCCGGCTTAAGCTCGATAAAGCGGGTGCGCTGGTGGTTGTGTGCGCGCATCGGCGCCTGAATGGGGCGTAAAGCGATTCGGGGAAGTGTGCGCTAATGAAATGGTCCCGCCCGGTTTGCGAAAGCGGGGTCCCCGTCATTGCGAGCCCCGGCTCGTAGGCCGGGGTAAACTCCGCGAAGCAATCCAGGGTTAAGTCTCTGATGCTGCCCTGGATCGCCACGGCGGCAAAGGCCGCCTCGCTATGACGGATGAGCGCACATCGGTTGAAAATGCGCTAGCGCATTGCGGCGCCGGTTTACAGGCCAATCTAGCTTTTAATTGCGGTTCATGCGCCGGCTGCATTCGGCAAAATCGCCTTTGAACTTCGTCCAAGCGGCGATGCGCTCACGCCAAAGCGATTCGCATAAGATGCATTATGGAAACTCTGTATCCGGGAGCGCGGATCAAGATTCGTGGAATTTCTCGCAGAACCGGTCGAGCAAGCGCACGCCATATCCTGAGCCCCAGCTGTGGTTGATATCTGTCGCTGGGGACGCCATCGCGGTGCCGGCGATGTCCAAATGCGCCCAGAGCGTGCCGGAGTTGACGAACCGTTGTAAAAACTGTGCCGCTGTAATAGAACCCGCATCGCGGCCGCCGATATTCTTCATGTCGGCAAGCTTAGAATCTATCGTCTTGTTGTATTTCTTGGAAAGCGGCAGGCGCCAGGCTGTCTCGCCGGTATCCAGACCGGCCTCAGTAATCTGCGATGCGAGGGCGTCGTCATTCGAAAATAGACCTGCATTCTCCTTGCCAAGCGCGACCAAGATCGCACCGGTAAGCGTTGCCAGCGTGACGATGAGCTTTGGCTCGAGATGGGTCTGCGCATACCAGAGCAGGTCGGCGAGCACCAGCCGCCCCTCCGCGTCGGTATTAAGGATTTCAATGGTTTGCCCCGAGGCCGAGGTAACAATGTCGCCCGGCCGGATCGCCGTCCCGCTTGGCATGTTTTCAACCAACCCGACAAGGCCGGCGGCGCGGACAGGCGCTTTTCTGCGCGCCAGGGCGAGCATCGCGCCAGCCACGGCTGCCGCTCCAGCCATGTCGCCCTTCATGTCCTCCATGCCCTGGGCAGGCTTGATAGAAATCCCGCCAGTGTCGAAGCAGACACCTTTGCCGATAAAAACGAGGCTGCGCTGACGGCTGCTTGTACGCGCCGTACCATCCCAACGCAGGATGACGGCGGAGGAAGGCTGCGCGCTGCCCTGCCCGACCGCTAAAAGCGCGTTCATTCCGAGCGACTTGAGTGCGCGCTCGTCGAGCACCTCTACCTCTAGCCCTTCCGCTTCCAGCGCGCGCAGACGGCCGGTAAACTCGGGCGGCGTGAGCACATTGGCCGGCTCGTTCACGAGGTCGCGCGCCAGATAAAGTCCTTCCGAAACAGCGGTATATTTTTCAAAAGCTTGCGCGAGCCCCTCACCCCAATCAGAAAATACGGTCAGACCTGGCGTCGTGCCGCCGTTTTCTTGGGCGCCGGGCTCGCCCTCAGCACCGGCCGGGGCCTTGGATTTGTACTTTTTGAACGCATAGCTTCTCAATCCATACCCGAAGGCAAAAGCAAGAGCCGCCTCTCCGGTAAGCGTTTCGAGGCCAGAAAAGAATATATCGGCTTGGGCGGTCTTTGCCGGCATCTTGCCGCGGACCGCGCCGCCGATGTCCATCCATTCGCGCGCATTCAGGGACTTGAGGTCACCGGCTCCGGCAATCAGTACCCGTCCAGCAGGAAGACCGTACGGCGCCAGAATTTCGATGACGCTTTTTCTCTTGCCCTTGAAGGCGCTAACTTGGATCGCCTTTGCTATCGTGCCACCGGACGCCGCGTCGAGCTTTTGAAGGTGAGCCGGAACGCCCTCGCCTTCGGCCGCGAAGTAAACTGCGGTTCCGGCCCGTGGCTCGGCGGACAGAGAGGTGAAGGAGATGCTGGGAAGCTGTGTCATTGCGATTTGAGTGCGGCCATATATTGCGGTGGCGTGATTGATATGGGGAGAGGCAGCCTACAGGAAAGCCCTGCGATTGCAAAGGCTGGCCTCCCTGGGAAAAAGGCGGAAATTCGCCATGAATGCATGAAAGCTGCAAGCAGTGCCGGAGCCGTGCAGACGTGCGGTCCGGATGGAGTGCAACTGTATGCTGATCGCGCGCTACATTTTCCGTCAAACAGCGTCCGCGCTAATTATGATCCTGGTTTCGCTGACGCTTATCGTCTGGCTTACCTCCGTGCTGCGGCAAATCGGGCTCTTAACGTCGGAAGGCCAGACTTTTATTCTTTTTCTCAAGATCACGGCGCTGACCATTCCAAATCTTATCGTCACGGTGGCCCCCATAGCATTTCTGATCGCCAGCCTGCACACCTTGAATCGGCTAAACGGGGATAGCGAGCTGATTGTGCTCTCGGCGTCCGGTTCCTCCCCGTGGCGGCTTCTCGTTCCCTATTTCACACTCGCAACGATTGTGGCAGTGTCGGTGCTCGGTGCCAACATTTACATATTGCCGCGCGCGGCACGGCTGCTCCAGGACTATGTTTCGCAAGTGCGGGCGGATTTCCTTTCTCAAGTGCTTCAACCCGGTGAATTTTCCGATCTTGAGCCAGGGCTTACGATCCACATGCGCGACAAAGCCGAAGATGGCAGCCTCCTCGGCGTGATCGTTCATGACGGGCGCGACAGAAAGGCGATCAATACAATCGTCGCAGAGCGAGGCCAGGTCTTGAACGAGGGCAGCCGCGCGCAGATGGACCTTTTCGACGGCCAGATACTCAGGCAGCAGGAAGACAAGACAAACGTGCAATTTATCAACTTTAAAACCTATTCCTTCGATATGGGGGATTTTTCGGCTAAAAGCGGGAGGCGGGAACGCAAAGTGCAAGAGCGGGATCTGATTGAGCTTCTCCAGCCGGACAAGGAGAGCGCGTTTTATAAAGCGAACGCGGCTGCCATCAGGTCGGAGATTCATCAGCGGCTTTCGACACCGGTCTATTCATTCGTGTACGCCTTTCTTGCGGTGCTCTATCTCGGCCGCCCGCGTACAACGCGCGAAGGCCGCGCGAGCATCTTATTTACAGCCTTCATGATTGGAGCCGCGCTCCTGGCACTGGGGATCGCAGGTGTCAATATCGTCGGCAAAAAGCAATGGGCGCTCTCTCTCATTTACGGAGCGCCCGGTGCGGTGATTTTACTTAGCATCATAATGCTGCGCTTCAATATCCATGCGCCGGCGTTCGCCGCTCCCAGTTTGCGCATTCCCGTACCGCTCCGGCTGGCCCGCGCCGGACGTCCAGCTGGAGGCGCCGCATGACGACCTTCTCGACCCTCGGGCGCTACATGGCGAACCGCTTTCTTATGACAATACTAAGCGTGTTCTTATTAATGCTGCTTTTGATCTTCTTCATAGACTTTGTTGAGGTCTTGCGGACTGGTGCGAACCGGGAAAACGCGACCGCAGGGTTGCTCGCGCTGATTGCCTTTTTGCGTGTCCCGATTTTTGCCGAACTAGCCCTTCCCTTCGCGGTGCTCATCGGAACCATAGGCGGATTTTTGAGCTTGAGCCGCAGTTCCGAGCTAACCATTGTCCGGGCCGCGGGGCTTTCGGTGTGGCAGTTTCTGCAGCCCGCCCTTTTCGTTGCGTTCATGTTGGGGATTTTTGCTGTCACCATCTACAATCCACTCGCATCGGCCATGAAAGCGCAATCGGAGCGGATGCAGACAGAGCTATTCAACACCCAAAAGACCTTCGGCACCGGTTCCGGGACCGGCTCTTGGCTGAGGCAGGAAGGGCAAGATGGCCCGACAATCCTGCACGCGAAAACGTCTGCAAACAGGGGGCTTACGCTCGGCGGAGTGACCCTGTTGCAATTTGACCTCAACAATAGATTTTATGAGGAGGTACAAGCTAACAGGGCGGAACTGCGGCAAGGGTATTGGCGGCTTGAAAATGCGGTCGTACAGAGTTCTGGAAGGGCGCCTCAGCGCTACGATGAGTATTATATCAGCACGTATCTCAGTCCTGCACAGATTATGGATAGCCTAGGTTCCATAGAAACACTGTCCTTTTGGCAGCTTCCAGGTTTTATTGACTTTGCCAAAAAGGCCGGTATTCCGGCCGGCCGATATGAACTGCAATACCAGCTGTTTATTGTGCGCCCTATCTTAATGGCCGCGATGGTGCTTATCGCTGCAACCAGCTCACTGAAAGCCTTCCGTTTTGGCAAAATTCAAACTATGGTTCTGACGGGGTTAAGTGGGGGGTTTGGCTTTTTCATCTTTTCGGAATTCTCGCGGAAGGTCGGTGCTTCGGGTTTGGTCCCTGTGGCTGTCGCGGCGTGGGGGCCGCCGCTCATTGCCTTCCTTCTTTCGGCCAGCGTTCTTCTACACCAAGAGGATGGCTAGAGAGCCACGGATGAGATGCCAATGGATTTGAGAGTGGCGGGCGGCTGCATGGATACGCGAGCACATGCTTAGCAGAGTTCTCATAGCGCTTCTGGCGGGGCTGCCGTGCGTGGCTGGTCAGGCTGCTGCACAGCAGCAGGTAAGCGCCCAGCAGGCGCCTGGCGAGACAAGCGTCGCTAAGCAGGTTTCGCCGAGCAAGGCCACGCCTCTCCTGCTGCAGGCGGACGACCTGATCTACGACAACAGGAACAATCGGGTCATTGCCCGCGGCAATGTCGAAATTTATCAGGACGATAACGTTCTTCTCGCTAACGAGGTCATTTACGATAAAACAGCAAACACGTTAACCGCGATGGGCAATGTCCGCCTTAAGGAGTCGGATGGCTCGGTGGTCAACGCGGAACGGCTGACCTTGAAGAGCAATTTCCGGGACGGGTTCGTCCGGTCCTTGCGCGCATTGACGCAAGACGATACGCGCGTCGCAGCCGCAAACGCCTACAAAAAAGATAATCAGACCATCTACGAGAAGGGCGTAATCACGTCCTGCAAGCCGTGCGAGGAGCACCCGGAGCAGGCGCCGATTTGGCGCGTCAAGGCGACCCGCATCATCCAAGATAAGGATGAGCATAATTTCTATTACGAGAACGCTCAGTTCGAATTTTACGGGATTCCGATTGCGTGGGTTCCTTATTTCTACACTCCCGATAACACAGTGAAGCAGCGTTCTGGGTTCCTGACGCCCACATATTCTTACAATTCGTCCACGTTGGGATATGCGGTCGCAGTTCCGTATTATTACGCAATATCGCCGAACTACGACCTGACGCTGACGCCGGAATTCACCAGTCAGGCCGGCTATCTTATGCAGGCGGATTGGCGTCAAAGGCTTTGGAACGGTGCCTACGAAGTTAAGCTCGCCGGCGCCTATAACCAAAACTCGGATGACTTTTGGGGCGACAGGAATTGGCGCGGCAGCGTCGAAACGAAAGGCGACTTCGAGATCAATAGATATTGGCATTTCGGCTGGAATGCCATCGTTGAGAGCGACGATACGTTCCGCCGGTTCTACGGTCTCGATAGCATCTATGCCACAGAACGCGTCTCTACGATTTACCTCACCGGCATGATGGACCGGAATTACTTCAATATATCAGTCAACCGGTATGGAAACTTGTTGGGCGATACCTACGACGTCTCGACCAATACGTATGTGAAGGGGGTAACTGCCACCTCTTATCCGAGTGTGGACTATAATTATGTCCATAACAAACCGGTTTTCGGCGGCGAGTTCAGCTTCGACGTGAATGCGCTGGCGCTCTCGATCAACGATCCGGCCGCCCAGATCAAGAACTTGCCCAACGTCACCCAGGGGACGACGGACCATATCGCTACCGACTTCCAGTGGCGCCGGACCCTTAAAGACGATTTGGGGCAGGTTTATACGCCCTTCGTGTTCGGCCGCGCGGATGTCTATAACGTCTCTAGCTTCCAAGATATAAACGGCAATAGTGGCCAGGCCGAAACGTTCACGCGGCAGATGATTGGAGCGGGCCTCGATTACCGCTACCCGTTCACCGCCAATTCGGGCGGCGTCACTCAGGTGATTGAGCCTGTCGCCCAAATCATCGCGCGTGGCGGTCAGGCAAACAACGGCATGGTGCCCAACACAGATGCGCAAAGCCTTGTCTTCGACGACACGCTGCTGTTCGATATCAATAAGTTCTCTGGCTACGATCAGATCGAGACCGGCACAAGGACGAATTTCGGCGTTCAGTACACGATGCAGGCGAATAACGGTTTAAGCATCCGCGCCGTCGGCGGCGAAAGCATTCAGCTTGCGGGCCAGAATGCGTACGAAATGTATTACGGCTCCGGCCTTGAGACGGCGCGTTCCGATTACGTCTTGGGAACCTATGCCGATTACAAGAACCTGTTCCGTGTCTCTGCGAAGTTTCGCTTCAACGAAGCGGACCTCAGCCTCGACGATCAGGCTTATACCATTCAGACCAAGCTTGGCTTCCTGCAAACGGGGGTAAGCTACGAATCGGTTGCTGCCGAGCCCGCGTTAGGCTTCCCGCAAGCCCGGCAAGAAGTATCCGGGTTCGGGGCCCTCAAGGTGACCGACGAATGGTCCGTATTCGGCGATATGCGGTACGACCTTGCGCTCGGGCAGTGGATACGCAATAGCGCAGGTATTCAATACACCGATGAATGCGTTATCTATTCTCTTGCCTATCAGCAGACCTACGTTCAGATCCAGGACATCAAACCAGACACTTCGGTCGTGCTCCGTATCGGCATCAAGGGTTTCGGTCAGCAATCGGCGCCGAGTTCGATCTACGATATTTCGCCTGAAGCCGCGGCATTCCGCTAACGTTCCCGGCTGTGCTTACTCTGTGGACATTTCTCTCGGCTAATGACAAAGCGGATTCCAAATGGATGAATAAGGCGAATGGCAAACTGTTGCCGCAAACCCAGGCCAAATTGCTTCGATGAAAATCGCCTCGATTAGCTACATAATTGGTTTAGCGCTTGCTACCCTTGTTCTGGTACCACGCGTGACCAACGCTCAAAATATTATCGTGCTCGTAAACGACGAGCCGATAACGTCTTTCGACGTTGCACAGCGAATGCGCTGGATGGCCCGCACAAGCGGCTTCGGCGAACGCATGAAAGCATACCTTACCGGCGACAGCGTCAATCAGCGGTTCCGGCAGATGATGATGGCTGCCCAGCCGCACTCCCAGGCCGAGGCCCAGCAGGCAGCCGAGCGCATCAAAAAGGAGCTTATCGAGGACGCCAAACGCCGCGTGCTCGCCGAAGGCGGAGGTACCTCCCGCAAGGCAGTTATCGACGTCTTGGTCGAGGAAAAAATAAAACTGCAGGCAGCCAAAAAGTTAGAGATCAAAATTACAGACAAGGAAGTCGAGGAAAACCTTGCGCAGCGCGCAGGCGGGGAAGGCGACACAAAAAAGGCGAAGCTCGAAGAGTTTTACCTGCAGTTCGAAAGAGATGGCGTAAGCCGCAAGACAATACAGGAGATCTTCCGGGTGCAGCTCGCCTGGCGCGACGTGATCCGTAAGAAGTTCGGCCCGCGGATAGCCTCAGTGATGGCGGCTACCCCCGATGACAGCCCGAAGTCAGCTGAAAACGATGTACAATACGACGTAAGAATTCTCAGGCTGGAGGTCAGGAATACGTCCGATCAGAAAGCCATCGGCGAGCGCATGATCGAGGCGGAGAATCTGAAAAACAAATTCCGGTCTTGCACCGATCTTCCCAATGAGGCGAAGCTAGTCGCCGGTGCCACCGTAAAATCGATCGACAAGGCAAAGCTTTCGTCCTTTCCAAAGGACGTTCAGCCCCTTATTTCTAAGGTCGAGGAGGGCCAGATGACGCCTCCAGTCCTGATCGGCGACGCGGTGGAATCTTATGCCGTATGCCGGAAGGCCGCCATTGGGAAGCCCAACGCGCCGGCGGAGCAGAAGCCGGATCCGCGGATGGCAGAATATGAGCGGTTTTCTCGCGGCTATCTGCAGGAGTTGAAACAGAAGGCGTCTATCGATTACCGGGGAACGTAGCCTGGAAAGAATGCATAACGCAGGCGTTGAAGTTTTGCCGCGGGCCGCGGCCGATGCGCCGCTCGCCGTTACTATGGGCGACCCCGCCGGGATCGGTCCAGACATTGTGCTGGCGAGCTGGCTTTTGCGTAAGAAGTGCGGCTGTCCCGCCTTCTTCGTGATCGGCGACATAGGCCTTTTTGAGAGCAGAGCAGCAATCCTGCCGGCCGGCAGCGAATTCAAACTCGCTTCGATCGCTCAACCTGAAGAGGCCGGCGCGGTTTTCGCGACCGCCCTGCCCGTCCTAGCCCTGCAAAGCCCCCTTGGCTCCGTGGTTCCCGGCAAGCCCGATGCCGCACATGCAGCCGCCATCGTCGCATCCATAGAAGATGCGGTGGCGATGACTGTTGCGGGGCGCGCTTGCGCAGTCGTAACCGCCCCAATTGCGAAACATGTGCTCCTGCAGCAGGGGTTCCCGTACGCGGGCCATACGGAGTTCCTTGCCAAGCTTGCCGAACGCCACGGCTTTCCTGGTACCTTTCCGGTGATGCTCATGGCGTCCCCCCGGCTTATGGCCGTTCCCGTAACCGTGCACATCGCGCTGAAGGACGTTCCCGCTGCACTATCCCAGGACCGGCTCGTTCGTACCGCAGAGATCGCAGCTGACGGACTTACACGCTACTTTTCGATAGAAAGGCCACGGCTGGCGATCTGCGGCTTAAATCCGCATGCGGGCGAACGGGGAGAACTCGGCCGGGAGGAGATCGAAATCATCGCTCCCGC
>Ga0074046_10001922_pt1 | contig 18342 bp, 16 predicted proteins | sample BogForMeECP23OM3_FD_94441 | JGI IMG/M metagenome (GOLD analysis project Ga0074046, IMG submission 94441) | Bog forest soil microbial communities from Calvert Island, British Columbia, Canada - Bog Forest MetaG ECP23OM3 | ecosystem: Environmental > Terrestrial > Soil > Wetlands ... | reverse complement strand
TAGGCTTCGCTGCGTCTTCAACAAAGAGTTAATGTGAAGTAAAACGTCTAGAAGAGACGAAGAACAACCGGGCGGCCCACAGATTTGTCAGTGCTAGACGAGGAACTCATTAAGATCGCAAACCTATTCGGTGGAGAAGAAGCAGTCACCGTCGTTAAGAGCCTCAAGAAACTCGGCGAAGGAACCGACGAACTCATAGCGAATGATTGCGCTATAAGATTGAACACTGTTCGCAAAGTGCTCTACAAACTCTACGACCACGGCCTCGTCTCCTGCACCAGAGTGAGAGATGAGAAGACGGGATGGTTCATTTTCTATTGGAGACTCCAACCCGACCAACTCGATGCGTTTATTCGTAGCCGCAAGAAACGCGCCTTAGATAAGCTCAAACAAAGGCTTGACTTTGAGCGTAACCACACATTCTTCGTATGCAAGACAGACGTCGAGGTGCGAGTAACGTTCGAAGAGGCAATGGAAAGCTCATTCAAGTGCGGCAAATGCGGAAACCAACTCGACAGTTCCGAGAATGCGGACATGGTTTCCATCCTCGAATCCAAGATCGAGAGACTGGAGGCCGAACTCAGCCGTTGAGAAAGGCTGAGAGGAATGAAGATAACTATTCTTGAAAGACCAAGCGAAATCACAGCCCGAAGTTTCAAACAACGATTAGAGAAAGCGCTCGACGAACTCAAGAGTGAACTTAAGGCCACCACGACTCTAGACGGCTTCACTTCCAATGGGTGGGCTCGCGTCGGAATCATCGGGGAAGACAGCGAGATCCTGACAGAGCTAATTGCGAAGACATTCGGTCTGGCTCATACGGACTCACGAGAGATCGAGGTTCCCAGCGTTTACGAGTCGATAATCACCGGTCTAAGCGCCCATGGAGTAGAGTTTGACATCGGTTTGGAAAAGACCAGCCACTTCAAGTGCCTGGTTCCAGCTAGCCACTTGATCGCTCAATTAGCCGATGGCAAGAACATCCCGTGTCGAGAGATAGTTGACGACTATTGCCTCTTTCCCGGCGTACGGCTTTCCGTGCGAGTCACAAGAAAGACCGATGACGAATTTGAGGCTTGGTTATCAGACTCGCAAATGGATCGATTGTCGGGATGGATTACATCCGGATTGGATCGGATAGAAGCTTTCGATTGCTATGAGCAGGAAGTTGAGGCTGCGATCCTTAAGGCACATCTGTCGCGAGACATTATCTCAACTGACCGAATCACTTTGACAGTGCAATCAATCGAGTGCAAACTCGGAACCGACGCTGTAGGGCTCATTCCGAAACTTGGTTCGGTTCTCAACAGACAAAAGCTCCAACCGTTCATTCCAAAAAGAATCGTAGCTCGATGCCGGCCTTGGTGACGAAACGAGATGATGCGTCAAACTGGAGAATGCTGACCGTAAGCTATGATTCATCCTTCATGAACCTCGCTCTGGAGGAAGCACTCGCCCGAGCGAACTGTTCCAACGATTCACAACACCCGGCAACCGTAAGGTTCTGGAGGAATCCGGACTCGGTGGTCATCGGACGGTTTCAAGAAGCAGAGGCTGAGGTTGATCTTGAAGAATGCAAGCTAAGCCAAGTGCAAGTTGCTCGAAGGTTCACGGGAGGAGGCACAGTCTTTCACGATGAAGGGACACTAAACTTCACTATTCTGAGAAACCCATCAGGCAACACAACCGCGCTGAATTTTCAAGAGGGAAATCTGCGACTCGTTTTGGAAGCACTGGGTAATCTCGGGTTGGACTGCTCTATCTCCGCCCCCAACTCGATTCTGGCCGGCGGCAGAAAATTATGCGGCGCTGCAGCGGCGCTGGGGAAGAAATTCGTTTTGTGGCATTGCTCGATAATGGTGACAACGAATACGCGGCTACTAGAACGAGTTCTGGGCCCTAGCAAGGCAAGAGCCACGACCCGATTCGTTCACAGCAAATGGAGCCCGGTTACAACAGTAACCAAGGAACTATCCAAGTCTGTCAACACTGATGATGTGGAGCGTACCTTGAGGACGGTCGTTCAGGATGAATTTGGCGTGAAATTAGAAACGAGTTCGTTGTCCGTAGAAGAGGAAGAGTGCTCAAAGGCTTTGCTGGCTCGAAAGTATTCATCCGTCGAATGGAACCTTTACGGAAACAGGCGAGTTTAGAACGGCAGAAAGAAGGCGTTGGGTGAATCACACAACGATTGCGGTGTGAGTTCGCTCGACGCCCTTAACGGATTGAATCTTCTTGATTACGAGCTCAGACAGGGTGATCATGTCGTGCATTTCTAGATAGGCAATGACATCGTACACGCCCGTGACGGCGAATACCATTTTCACGCCTCTGACTTTCTCGATGGCTCTTGCTACTGAACGAGACCGTCCAAGCTGCGCTTGAACCAATACGAACGCTTTTACCACCATATGGGTCACCGGGTCCGTAATTTTGATGGTAAGGGGTACTTAAAAGGGATTGAAGCACACGGACACAGGTGCAGCGGCACTCCGTCCATCCGGTTTTTGAACCGGAGTAAAGGAAAAATAGGCATCCAACTACAGCTGTTAGTTGATAATGATGGCGAGAGGAAGTTTTCCGAAACTACTTACAATCTCTATACTCGCGCTTAGCATTGCATTAGTTCTCGTATCTGCGCAACCGAGTAATGTGGCGGCTGGGTCTATCAGCCCTCAGTCAACGTGGACGTGGACGAGCCACACCCACCACAACTCATCTTACGACTGCTCTGGCTATTACTACTATTACTCGTACTATTGCAGCTATTACTACTACTACCCGTACTATAGCTACTATTACGGATACCCATACTATTACTCCAGCTATTACGGGAGCTACGGCCACTCCTCCACCCCGTCAAGCTACACGCTAACCGTAGGAACAAACCCATCTACCCTCGGAACAGTGACCGGCAGTGGAACGTACACGGCGGGAGCCTCAGCGTCCTTCTCCGTAACCCAGAACACCGTTCAAGTGTCGCCGAATACGCGTTACGTGTTTTCAAATTGGTCGGGCGACTATTCGGGAACTGGCACGAGCGGGACGGTAACCGTGAATGGAGCAATGACGATCACAGCGGTCTACCAGCTGCAATACTACCTAAGCGTCCAAGCACAACCTCAGAACGCACCCACACCGCAAGGTCAGGGCTGGTACAACTCCGGCGACACCGTGTCACTTCAGAATGCAGGCCAAACGATTGGAGGGGACGGAGGCAGCAGGTTAGTCTTTCAAGGTTGGTCGGTTGATAGCCAAGGAACACAGTCGGGTTCATCGCTGAACCTCGTTATGAATTCGCCACATAGTGCTAGCGCAGTCTATGGACAGCAGTACTACCTGAACGTTCAGACGGATCAAGGAGTAACCTCCGGGTCTGGTTGGTATGACTCAGGCAGTACCGCCCAAATCTACGTTTCAACACCGGTCAGCACAAGCTACGGGGTCAGCATTGTTTTCAATGGCTGGCAAGGAGACATCCAATCAAGCAGCCAATCAACTAACGTGCTTATGGATGGCCCGAAGAACGCTATCGCAACCTGGAGAACTGACTCCACAGTACTTTACCTGACGATAGCCGCAGTGATCGTTGCAGCCCTGCTAATAGTGGGCGGCTTGATCGCGTTCACAGCCAGAGGACGAGGAAGCACACAACCGAGCGCGCGTACCACTACGCACAAGAGCACGGACGAAACGTCAAACACTACCACTCAGAAGCCTGAACATCACCGTAAGAAAACCGAGGACACTGACGCAAGCGAGTCTACTTCTTAGAATCCAATTTCTCTCCCCTTCCTTTTTCTTTTTCTTCCCCTCTAGTGTAACCTCTTTAACTCCCAACCCTTAGCACGCAACAATGCGAGGGTTAGAGTTGAATATACGCGAGATCAGGCAACAAATCCCTCTACCGACCCACAGTGTGTATTTGGATAACGCCGGCGCCGGCCCCCCACCGTCGAGCGTCCACGCCGCGATGCAATCCTTTCTCAATGAATGGCGGGATTACGGCGAGAAATGGGAGGCTTGGCTGCTAGACATTGTCAGGGCGCGGGAACTGTTCGCCCAGCTAATCGGAGCCAAACCTGAAGAAATCGCGTGCATACCCAATGTGTCCTCTGGCCTCGGAGCAGTAGCCAGCGCTCTTAGATTTGGATCGGATCAGAACGTGGTTGTTAGCGAACTGAACTTTCCAACTAACGTCTACCTCTGGCATACGCTGAGGCAGAGAGGTTCACTATCTGAGGTCAGGGTTATGAAAGCTAAGGATGGCATCATCCCGTTTTCGGATTATGAACACGCAATTGACGACAAAACTATTGCAGTTTCAGTCGATTACGTTTCTTGGATCAACGGATGTCGGGAAAACATTTCAGAAGTCACTAAACTCGCACACTCCCATGGGGCGATGATGATCGTTGACGCCTTCCACGCCACGGGCGTCATGCCAATCGACGTGAGGAAGCTGGGCGTGGATGTACTGACTTGTGGAACCTACAAGTGGTTGATGGGCCCACACGGAGCTGCATTTCTTTATGTAAAGCAAGAGGTGGAAGAGAATCTTCAACCATCAATAGTCGGGTGGCATGGAATCGACGATTCAGTCATAGTCAGAATCCAAGCCCACCAAGACCCGTTTGGGCGACCCTTCGACCTTAACCACGCTACTCCCGCCAAGAACGCGTCCCGCTTCGAATGGGGAACGTGGCCCGTCATCAGCGTTGAGGGCGCGAAGGCCGCGTTGGAATTCACGTTGAAGTACCCTCCAGAGGAACGGTGGCCTCTAATTCAGAGGCTTAACGAGCGCCTGGTGGACGGTTTGAGGGGGAAAGATAGACGAATAACTTCACCGTTAGAGAAGGTGAGGCTTAGTGGAATTATCACCTTCGAGATCGACCAAGCCGCCCAGGTAGCCAGAAGGCTTCAGGAGCAGAAGGTGATTGTAGCCCCTCGGGTCAACACGTTACGAGTCTCACCCCACTTCTACAACACTCAGGATGAGATCGACATTCTCCTTGGGAAACTATGAAGGACGAAGCAACCCAAGCGGTTGAACCCACGTGTCCGTGACCGTGTTCACGGCCTCAAGACATACCCCCTGGGGGGGTGTAGTTTTCTGGGGCAGATTAGTGGCTTCGGATGTGTTGGGTAGTTGGGAATGCGGTGACTCTGGCTAATAATGTGCGGGCTTGCGACATGGACCTATTCCCGACCGAATATGATCATGTTTTCCGCTTCTGGGCAGGAACCACCATAGTGGGATTCACGCTTTTTTCGTTGAATCGTGTTATACGCTGAATGGGCCGATTGTACTGGCCGTTCAGTGTGAGTTTATTTTCTCCATGAATTTCTCTGGGACGCCCGGCCGATGCCTTTCACAATAGTACTCCACCCTCCCGAACATGTCAACCCGCCACTCCCCATCCTTACCGCAGAGCGGTATGTTGCATACGGGCTTAACTTCAGAGTTCTGCACGACGGCGGTCAAGATAGGTTCACTCGGTTGGCCGTCAGGTTTTCATGCCCGTTCTAAGCTCTTTCGGTTCCACGCCCAGAAACGTGAACAGGAGTAAGTGTGTTTGGAGGCACTTCGCGTTGACAATGTTGTAAAGAGTTTCGGTGGCCTGATGGCCGTTAAGGGAGTTAGCTTCTCAGTCGAGCGCAATCAAATTCTTGGCCTTCTGGGCCCGAACGGTTCGGGAAAATCGACCATCATGAAAACGATCGTCGGCATCGTCAAACCCGATGGAGGCAGCATCACCGTACAGGGCGTAAATGTTGCCGCTGACCCGATCGGGGTAAAGAGAATAGTTGGTTTCGTGCCCGAAAGCCCCAGACTATACGAATTCCTCTCCGGCATCGAATACCTCGACTTCGTAGCAACCGTACACGGACTTAGCCCCGACACGAAACGTGAACGGATCACGGAGTTTCTGAAGGCTTTGGATTTGGAGGGTAGGGAGAATGAACTGATCCATGGCTACTCACAGGGAATGAAGCAGAAGCTTGCAATAATCGCAGGACTATTGCACCGCCCGCAAATCCTCATCCTGGACGAACCCCTCAACGCCTTAGACCCACGCAGCGCGCGGATCGTGAAGGACCTTATTCACCGCCTGAGGGACGACGGCGTACCAACCGTCTTCAGCACCCATGTGCTTGAGATTGCGGATGCGATTTGCGACCGGATAGTGATCATGTACGATGGACGAGTGCTCGCGGAGGGAAGCGCAGGAGAATTACGATCGAAAGCCGGGACGACGGGTTCAAGCCTTGAAGAAGTTTTCCTGAAATTAACTGGCACATCGGACACGAGGGAGATCGTTGAGGCCTTGACCCGTTGAACCTGAGGGCCGTCTACTCCCTCGCCGTCGTCCTCACCCGATCACAGATCCGAGGCACACAACGCAGCAAGTTCCTCGCCCGGGTCTTCGGCGAACCCCGAATCATCCTACCAGTCGACATAGCATTACTATTCGGTTTGGGAGGATTAGGTTACGTTCTGCTCTCAACAAGCGGCCAGGGCTTGTTGGACTTGCTGAGGCCGATCGAACCGGAACTTCTTGCCGGCATACCTTCAGCGATCATGTTCATGGCCATACTCTTCGGAGTCCTTTACGAGATAAGCCAACCCATCCAATCCATGAACACCGACCTCGTAAACTGGCTGCCCCTTACCCCGATGGAGTATGTTGGCGGGTCGACAATCTCTGAGTCATACATCTACTCGTTCGTCTTATGCCTCTTTCTCGGCGTTGTGCTGGGACCCGCGCTTGCGTTAGGCATGGCTGGCGTTTGGATTGCGGCGGCGTTCATGGCGGTCGTCGCCCTGTTCGCCGGAGCCTCGGTAGTCGAGATTCTAGACGCCACAACCAACAGGATCTCCTCAAGCTTCTACAAGAAGAGCGGCCGATCTGGCATAGTCTTCCGGTTGATTGCGACCGTGGTCTTGCTCGTTTTCATTCAGCTACTCTTCAGTGGCTACATTGTCGGCTACCTGCTTCAGAGCGTGATGCAGGCGGCGGTCTCGGCGTGGTTCATTCCCGTCGTCTGGCCTACGCTGGCAGTGCTAGGCGCCGCCCAAGCGAATCCGGTCAGCTTCATACTATTCTCCAGTGTCTCCGTCGTCTTCGCAGTAGCCTTGTTTGGGCTTGCGGCTAGATTTCGCGCACGCTTCTGGGTCCCAGTCCCAGTCTCAATCAAGCTCAGCACCCGCGCATACCAACCTGGACAATTTCACCTTCCACTAATCGGAGCCGCCGAATCCGCGATGATTCAGAAAGATTTTCGCTCGTTGATTAGGAGACGAGAGATGGCAAGGTTCCTAGCCATACCATTCGTACTCGCCATCTCAATGGGCATCTCACTAGTACCCTTAGGCACGCAGCAAACAGCTGAAGCTCCCAGTTTCGTGTTCATAGCAATCTTGTTTCTTCTTCCAGTCGCCATCTTCGTAGGAGCACTATCAATGACAAGCATAGGCCAAGAGGGTTATGCGGTCTGGAACTTGTATGCCGCACCGATCAAACCAAGCCAACTACTCAGAGCAAAAGTCCTCTTCGCAGCGATCCTTGGAATACCATTCACGGTAGCATTGCTCTCGATATTCGCCCTCTTGTTGAACACGGTCGGAACCTACTACGGAATTCTGCTGCCGGTCGGCGTCCTTGTTGTTTTGGAAGCATCTGCGCTGGGCGTTTACTTTGCTGCGCGGTTCCCCGATTTTCGTGAAATGGTCAGAAGCCGGTACGTAAGCGTCTGGGGCTCGCTCCTAGGAATAGGGACGGCGCTTGGCGTTTCTCTTCTCACCGTTACGCCCGTGGCTCTTTCAATTTCCCTGTATGGTGCGATAATCCCCCAACTCGCTATTGTAAGCTTCGGTATTGGCCTAGGAGTTTTCATCGTCGCGTTGAAATTAGCGAATCACCAAATCCAGAGCTTGTTCCAGAACATCCAAACCTGACCTTCCCTAGTCGACAACGAAATTTACTCTAACGAGATCCTTCAGAAAAGCGTGTGTCGCACAAATCCGTTCATCTTTGCAAGTCTTACTGGATGGAGTTGCAAAGAAGTTCCGCCCGAGTAATTTGGTGGTGGACCGGACCCGATTTTTGAACCGGCGACCTTTGTCGTGTAAGGGCCACGTTCAAGTCTGAACACGCGTCCTCTAACTCAACTGAGGGACAGAAGGTGGATTATTCACGCGTCTCCGAGACGATCTTCTGCATGGCATTTAGGCCGCTCTTGAGTTCAGCTTAACCCTTCAAGCATCTACTTGAAAGTGACCGCGTACGATGCTGCCTTACGCTGCGACAGGCTGCAGGGTCTTAGCGAATTGCCTCTCAATCTTCTCCCTGTGAAGGCTGTTCATCGTGCAAAACGGGATTATTCTTCCGTCGGGCACTGCATAGTGAATGCCGCATCGCTGAACTCTCTCAAGGTCGAAGTTGTATGGGTCCATGAAGTGCATGGCACCAATCATGATTACGTTTCGCATGAGTCTTCCTAATGCTTCGTAGCTGGCTTCCCTTATGACCCCACTAACCAGTGGCCCCAGTACCTTGAGCCTGAGGTGCCTAAGGCTCTTTATCAGCTCAAGGTTTGCCTTGACTTTGTGGCCGGCATTTGCAAGTTCTGCGACTTTATTCATGGAACTCATAAATCCGTCGACATCCGCGTATCGTGTGATTGGCGTGAGTTTGCCGTCTTCAACGAAGACGAATGTTGCCATGCCACAATGTTCATGCATTGTGAATTCTGGGAACCTGCTTTTCTTCAAGGCGCCGACGGCTCGTGCAAATGGAACGACTGAGGGGATGGGGAAAAAGTCAGATGTTCTTATCTGGCCTGCCGTTTGTTCCTCAACTGACTTCATGAAGTCAGGTATGGTTATTCTGTATTCTGTCAGTTTGTTTCTGTCGATTCTACCTGTGACCGAGACTGGTTGAACGTTGACGCAGCGGATTATGTCGTGGTTCCGGGCTGCGAAATCGATTATTCGGCCGAGTTGGTTATCGTTGATTCCTTTGACAAGCGTTACAACGAGAACTGTGCTGTCGTGACCTGCCGCCCTGAGGTTCTCAAGAGCCCTCATTTTGGTGTTCAGGAGGTCGAGGCCCCGCGTGGTTTTGTATGGTTCAGGAGTGACTCCGTCAAATTGAAGATAGAAACTTGAGACATGGGCATCAAGAAGTCTCCGAAGGTAGTTGGCATCGTTTGCAATTCGAATTCCGTTGGTGTTGACTTCAACATGATGTATTCCGGCTTCATGGGCATATTCGACGATTTCTGGTAGGTCGTTTCTGAGGGTTGGTTCTCCGCCGCTTAGCTGCAGTGCTTTGACCGATACTGGCCTGTTAGAGGCAAGATTATTGATCATACCTCTGATTTGGTCTAAGGTGGGTTGGTATAAGTAGCCTGCAGCCGTCGCGTTCGCGAAGCATATAGGGCATTTCAGATTGCAGTTGTTCGTTACGTCGATTATCGCCAGAATTGTTTGTGATTTGTGATTCGGGCAGATTCCGCAATCGTAGGGGCATCCCTTCGAAATCTCAGTTCGAGGATTCTCAAGACCGCCGCCGATAACAGAGTAGCCTCTGGCACGGGTCCATTGCTCGATATCTGACCAGTAAAGGTCCTCGTAAGTGCCATGCTCAGGACATGACTTGACCATCATAACCTGCCCTTGCTTCTCCATGAGCCTGGCTCGGAGAACTTGATGGCATTCGGGACAGATGCTTGAAGTGTCTTTCAAGAAATGCTCGTCCATCGTAACCATCCAGAATGTAGCGTCCTCATTCTATGCGAGGTAGCAACTACTATCGCATCTAAACCTTCGTAACGTATAGTCTAGAGAATAAAGAGGAAATCAGTCCTCTAAGAACAATACCACTCGGAAAGGTATGATTCGAGAGAGTAATTCTTCAACAAAAACGTAAGAGCGTAGTAATGCTGGGCTTCTAAACTTAGTCGTGTAGATGCCTGCTTTCCTTTCCTCTGACAAGTGAGAGCAGAGTGGATGCGACGAGGAGGACTGCTGATATTCCGAACGCGTAGCTTTGGCCTGAGAGGTAGGAGGATGCGTAGTTCGGTGCAAGCGTGCCTGAGAATGTGCCTATGAAGAGCTGATAGACGATGTTGGTCGGTATCACGTCCGTGATCGCAGTAAGTGATAGTGCGAAGCTCATCACCATCCCACTGTTCCTGAAGGTGTTCATTATACCTGAGCTTACGCCGTATCGGGCTGAGGGCGAGGAAGCCATGATGGCGCTCGTGTTCGCTGGCCAGAACAACCCGCTCCCAACACCATAGAATGCCTCTATGATTCCAACTTGCACAATGGTGGTTGTGGTTGTAAGCCCTCTTAGCATGAAGAGGACGGCCACTTGAATGATCAGTCCCAAAGAAGCTATGATTCTGGCTCCGAACCTGTCGGAAAGTCGCCCCGCAAAGGGCCCGACTAAGGATGAGGTAACGGCCATTGGTATTATCAGGTAACTGGCAGTAAGCACAGAAAGGCCCACGATGCCTTCCAAGTAGAAGATGAGAAGGAAATTCACGCTGAAGAGTGCCATGGACTGCAGCATCGCAGTCATGAGGGATAGCGTGAACACTCTGTTCTTGAGGAGTGCGAAATCGATTACCGGATCCCTACTATGTTTCGTCTCCCAGTACGCAAAGAATGCGAAGATGAACGGGGACAATGCGATGGAAACAATTGTGATAGGATCGTTCCAGGAATAGATCAAGCCCCACGTTACCCCGAACATAAGAGCGAGCAGACCAACCGTGAATGAGACGGTGGCAGGGAGGTCGATGTACCTGCTAGTGGCGTCACCTTTGTTTTCTCTCAGCGTTCGGTAGGCCCAGATCGTTCCAAAGGCGCCGATTGGCAGATTGATTAGGAAGATTAGGCGCCAGCTCGTATACGTGATGATTAATCCGCCAAGTATGATTCCGACAACCGTGCCGGAGCCCCAGACAACCGAGGTGGCACCGAATGCCTTCCCTCGCTCATTCTTGGGAAAGGCTTCGGACAGGATCGCGAACGAGTTCGCGGCTAACAATGCTGCCCCTAGGCCTTGCAATGCCCTAAAACCGACAAGCGTTGGGCCGGACGCAGCAAGTCCGCAAAGTGCTGAACCTAGGATGAAGACTACGAAACCAACGTTATACATTCGTTTCCGTCCGTACATATCCGCGAGACGTCCAAGGCTTAGAACCAAAGCCGTGTTGGCTAGGATGTATGCGACTACAACCCAAATCATCGTCACATAATCAGAGTTCAGTTCTTCAGCGATTGGAACAAGTGCCAAGAGGACGATGGTGCTATCTACCGCTGACATGAGCGAGCCAACCGAGGTAACCGAGAAAGCCTTCCATTTGTATTCCATATGAATTCACTTTTCCAAAGCACAATATTTGTCAGAAGTGCGCTCGCTGAGCGAATCCGTTAACTCGAAAGGAACCCTAGGTTTGATGGGTTCCCAGCTCCGCCTGTGCACCATCCTCTGGAGGCGCTGGCGAACACTATCTGACCAGCAATACTGAGGATTTGCTGTGGTTGGTCACTCCTGACGACACGCTTCCAACCAGTAGTTTCTTGAAACCACCCAAGCCGCGGGTTCCGGTCACGATCAAGTCTATATTCATATCCTCCGCGAGTTTAACGATGCATTCAACTACGGAGAACACGTTGTCACGTATCGTGCTGGAGGCTTTGACCCCGTTGGCTTCTGCTAGTTTCACAACCTCACCAACGATCCGGTTTCCTTCCGTTCGCGATACCTCATAATAACCTCGCATTGTGTCACCGGGAACGGTGAAAACTGCTTGAGCAAAGAAGGCCGGCGTTGGAATGACATGGCATACAATAAGTTCCGCATTGAACTTCTTTGCTAGCGCAATGGCAGCCCTAGCTGCGTGAGTGGCGTTCTCGGAGCCATCAACAGCCACCAGTATCCGCTTGAGTTGTTTGGTCTCCACATACATCCCTCAGAATTGTAAAGTGATGAGAAGCGTGTGCTAGACCTCACTTCGAGTTCTTCTGCCTTGCTTCGGGTTTCTGTTTCAGCCGAGGATCATTTTGGGCGACTCTATCTGTGTTGGGCGACGGGTCTGCTGCATCCGCCTTTTTAGAAGTCTTCACTATTGGTGTGACCATTTCCAGCTTCTCGTCTTCCGTCCCGTAAACATATCTCTTCCCGCGAAGCACCGATGCGGCGGCAGCCACAACAGCCAGTGCCACGTTAAAGTACAGAGCAACTCCTAGAGATGACATGAATGCGTTAGCGATCGCTGTTGGGAACCAGACTCTTCCGGTGAGCACCGCGACCGCCTGCGGGCTCAATGAGTTCGTAAGGCTCGAAGGAAGCTGCTTCAGTACCGTGCCCATTGGGTTGTAGCCTAGAAAAGCCGCGAATATTGCGGCAGTCGGAGGAATCTGTGTTAAGACGGAGGATAACTGTGGAGCGCCAGCCTGTGAGGCAGCTGCTGCAAGTGAAGAAGGCAGGTCTCTCGATAAGACCAAGAGAACTAACGTAAACAATATGCTAAGACCTATGACCGAACCCGTGTTGTTGAATGTGCTCCGCATCCCTGAAGCGGAGCCCCTGTGCTCGGCTGGCACCGAGTTCATTACGGATGCTGTATTCGGAGAAGCAAACATGCCCATACCGAATCCCATCAAGAAAATGACCGCAGCGAAGGAAAGGTAAGCAAAGTTGTATGGGAACGTTGAAAGCAGATAGTACCCAACTGCCGTTATGAGCATACCCGCAGTCGAAAAGCCCCTCGCACCATACCTGTCGGAGAGGTAGCCGCTGAGTGGACCCATCACCAAGAATCCCGCCGTAAACGGAAGCATGTAGATCCCCGCCCAAAGAGGAGTATCCTGATAATTGACGCCATGCAACGGTAGCCAAATCGCTTGCAGCATTATAATCAGAAGAAGCGACACCCCACCTCTCGAAATAGACGCTAGGAAAGCGGCGAAGTTACCCGCAGCAAAGGCTCTTCTCTTGAAAAGGTACAACTGGAACATAGGGTCTTGAACCCGTGTCTCGATGAACGGAAATGCAACTAGCAACGCAACTGAACAGATGAGGCCGCCTATTACCCATGGGTTGCCCCATCCCATCGTTGAGGTGCCGTAAGGGAGTAGCCCATAGGTTATCGCTATGAGGAAAACCGTCAAGCCCACGCCAAACGTAATGTTCCCCCATACATCGATCCTCTGCCCCTTTCGAATGGTTGCTAGCTCCTTCAACTTCCAATACGACCACGCTGTCCCGAAAGCCCCGAATGGCACGCTGATTAGGAAGACATATCGCCAGTCAAAGACCGCCAGTACCCCACCAAGCACCAACCCGACAAACGAGCCTGCGAGGAAAGCTAACATGTTGAGTCCCAATGCCTTGCCTCTCTCCTCTAGCGGAAAAGCATCGGTAATGATCGCTGCGCCGTTCGAGAATAGGAAGGCACCTCCAATTCCTTGGACGATTCTGAAGAAGATCAGTTCAATGGCTCCCAAGTCCCCAGTGTTAGGCGTCAAGTAGAGTAGCACGGAGCCAACAGTGTACACCAAGAAACCTAGGTTGTAGAGTTTCACTCTGCCGAAGATATCTGATATTCGACCGAAGGTGACGAGTAGGGTTGCAGTTACTATGCTGTAGCCGAAGAGTATCCAGAGCAAGTATTGGAAGGACGTGAACGGGTCAATCGCGATACCTCTGAAGATGGCTGGAAGCGCAATCTCTACTATGGTGATGTCTATTGAAGCCATGAACGTGCCGAGTGTAGTGTTCGAAAGAACAACCCACTTGTACTCGACCATTGAACTTTCCTCCGGGCCTCATGTTTGCTCTTAAGCTGGTTCCTCGATCATGAAATACGGGTTCTTGCTGCCAGTGTCAAGGTAGATTATTTTATTCGAGAACTGCAGCAATTCTGCAACCTCAGCGTTCGCCAATTTCGGCGCTTTACTCAGCGAGTTGTAAAGTCTGATTGTTGACCTAAGTTTCTTCGGAAGGCTCAATATGTCCCTGAAATATGTCGGCATCGTATCTATGATGAAGTTGTGCGCGTTCGACATGAGATTCTGTTTAAACCGGTTGATGTTTTGCGGGCGAAGTTTTCCTACTAGGAATTTTCTTACATAGAATGAGTAATTGCCGTAGAACTGCAACATCTGAATTAAGGCTGGATGGACATGGGTCCTCATGACCGGTGTCAGCACGTCGTATCTATCCCAATCTAAAGTGAGCAATCTATTCCGACGTAATGCGTCATCAAAGATTCTTGTCCCTGGCAGGGGCGTGTAAATGGTGAACTGTATAGCGTCTGCCCCTGCATCAGCAAGCTTAGCTGAAAACTCTACCGTCCTTATCATGTCTCTGAGGTTCTCATAAGGCGCGCCAAGCATCATGCCGCAGAGAACTATTACGCCGTTCTCGTTAAGGACTCTAACCGCCTTGACTGATTGAGGCGTGAACAGTCCCTTGTGCATCTTCTTCAGGACCTCGGGGCTTCCCGATTCAATCCCCAGAAAGGCAAGCCGCATTCCTGCCTCTGAACCCAACTTTACCAACTCTGGATGTAGGGCTGTTACGTCCGCTCTCATCTGTACGATCCACTTGAAATCGAAGTTATGCTGGATCATCTTCTGAAAGAGATCCATTCTCTGCTTGACGTTAGGATAGACTACGAATATGTCGTCGGTGAAGAAGATCCAATCGTATCCTAGTCGTCTCGCTTGGTCGAGTTCCATGAGAATTCGAGTGTTTGACTTGTTCCTCCATTTGTTGCCCCAGGTAGGGGTCACGGAGCAGAAGTCGCAGGCGTACGGGCACCCTCTGGCCGTCTCCAAGCAGGATACAGTGTCATCTTTTCCGAAGACGCGGATCGTGTACTTCTCCTTTGGCACTAAATCTAGCGCAGGGTACGGGAGTCTGTCCAGGTTTTCGATTAACGCCCTCGGCTGCGTTTGGATGAAATGGTTATCTTCCTTGAATACGATACCGCGAACGTCCCTGAGCTGCATCTCGCCCTCTGCCACTTTCCCGATGTCGAGTATCGTGTCATCACCTTCGCCTAGCGTAACAACATCGAATCCCTCGCGGAGTAGTACATTGGGCAGGAATGTGGCATGATGCCCACCAGCAATCAACAGTGTGTCTTTCTCTTGCCTCTTGATACTCTGCGCTATTCTCGTCGATGTCCTATGCGCCGCGCTGGCGTGTATTGTGACTCCAACCATGTCCGGGTTGAAATGGAGCGCTTCATCAACCGCACGGCTGACCTGAATCTCGTCAGCTTCCATGTCAACCACCTTCACTTCACTATCGTCCAACGTCAGAAGGCAGCCTGCAAGCTGTAGCAGACCCAGTGGTGTCGGGAGAAAGCCCCATTCTCTCAGGTATCCGCTTCCGGTAGCGTTGGAAGGCCTTATGAGGACTGTCTTCATTGAACTCCACCGCTTGCACTTCGAAACCTAGGAATCGTCTGAGCAGGAAGTCGCTTTAGTTCATGCTTGATGTGCGATTGCATGTTCCAAGTCCTTCTCTATTTGCCGGTCGCCTAGGGTGTGCTTCTTCGCCCGTTCCATGCTGAAGCCTTTCGCTTTGAACACGTGTCCAAGGGCTGTCAGAATAGCGGTTATGCCTCCAGTCATTATGTGCGTGATGGCGAAACGTGTTAGTGGGTTGCCTTTGGTGGTTGATGCGGCGTTTCTGAACGTGATCTTTTGCAGGTGGCGGAAGCAGGCAAAAATTACTGAGGCCTGCGCCTCATCGAGTTGGTCGTAAACTGGGTAGAATCCTCCTCGTGTCTTTAACAATCCTAAAGGCACGTTGACCAACGGGGTCACGGTGAACTCAAGGTTGGCGTTGCTCATGTCGTTGATCAGGCCTACAGTCATCCAATTGTCTTCAGGTGTCTCTTGCTCTTGCCCAATCTGAACCGTGAATGCGGGACGCCAGTAATTCCGGTTAAGATTCACAACGCCCTCGGTGACAATCTCAGCCCACGTACCATCGGCCCCGATGTGCAGCGGTAGTGTCTTGTTCGGCATGTGCGTCTTTGCCAACTCATCGCTTCCCGTCTCAAGCCCAATCTGTATCCCAATCCAATTTTCTGGGCCCGCGTGAAGTATGGCTGAAAGTTTCCCGATAAGTTCCGGAAACGCAGCAGGGATTGAGATTCTTCCATGGGTCGGGTTGGCTCTCTTCACTCCTGTCTCCATTATTGCTGAAAAAAGCTCGACCAACGCGTCTTCGTTCGGTTCAAAGTTGCGCTCATGCTTGTAGGCGAAGATTTCATCGCTATGAAACCAGCAATTCGAGATGCCTGCTTTCGTGTTGACTTCGACTTCTTGCTTAACGGTTTCCGGCTCGTAGTACCGCAACGGTCTCAGGGTTACTTCGCAGAAATCGCAACCGACTCCGCAACCTCTCATTACCTCAACCACGCCCCTCACCGTTGCACCTTTGATTGTTGGAATCTCACTTAGTTGGGGAATTGTTTCTTGAAAGTCGCTGTCGTGACGAAGACTCGCTCGGGGTCTAGGGACCACAGCTTGCGATAGTGTTCATCGAAGGTTTGGAAGCCGAACATGAAAGGGTCAGATAGCTTGCCTTCAGCTAGCTGGTCGAAGAGGTCTGGTGCCACGTCGTCAATCTCGCCTTGAATGACATGGTCAACGTGTAGTTCCCTAACCTTGCCAGGCAGGTATGAGAGTTCCCATGAACCCGGACCGCCTACGATAATCTTGACGTGAGAATTTCGCGCAACACGCTCCCTATGAAGTTTCGACATAAACTTGCTGAACACGTCTTCCTCGATGGAAGTGAACGTGCGGCCGTTCGTGAACATCATCGTAACGGGCCCCAATCCGGCAGGGTCCATCGTGTGTACGCCTACAATCTCCGTATCGTCGCGAATGAACAGGTGGGCATATTCTGGCTGAGCGACAACAACCTCCTCACGGCTATACCGAGAGAGTAATGATGCTTCCACCTTCCTGAGAGCATACGGAGCTAGCGTGGCCCGGCCGTTGTCGTTCGGTAACTGAGGGCCCGCTAGGAATTCGTAAAGCCACCTTGGGACGAACTTGGTTGGAGCGCATGTCACAAAGTCAAGCAACGGAAATGAACGGTATTCGCGAGAAAGCGTCGGGTCGGAAACAAGAACGTATTTTGCCGTCCTAGCGTCGCTCCCTGCAACGTTAATCGTTTTGAGCTGCGTCCAGCATATGATCTAGGATTGTTAGGAGGCTTCGGGTCTCGTTCGAGGTTAGACCTGCCGTGACTTTTTCAATGAACTTCTTGTATAGTCGTATTCCCATCTTGACTTCATCTTCGCCCTTCCGTGTAATCGAGACCTTCACGACTCTTCTGTCGTACTCACTTCGAGTGCGGTCAACGAAACCTAATTCTCCCAAATGATCCACAATACTCGTCATTGCGGCCGGTGTGAGCGTTTGGTCCGTGGCCAGATCAACCATCGAACTGGGACCAGACTGAGATAACACCTTTAGAACACGAAATTCCCCCAGAGTAAGGCCAATCGGAGAAATGCACTTCTCCGTGAGCCTATGCCAACGTCTGATCTTATCCGACAGTGCGTGTCCGAATTCGTATGGCTCCAATAAGACTTGGCTCACCATCATTCCCCAGTTACAATCGTCCTTTAATGGAATAACTATTAAGGTTATTTAAAAGCTGATAATTAAACGTTTAAGCGTTTCGAAAGACACTTGCTTGTATGATCACGTATTGAGCACGGGCGAAGAGTTTGTCTGGTCCCTTCGAAATCTTGCTGCCTTACACTCCGTATCTAGCATTGCTGCTAAGAATCTGGATCGGCATCTATAATCCCTGATGGAAGAGCGCCAGCCGAAGAACTGGGGCATCTCCCAAAAGCCGTCGAGGCAGTGGGGGAGAAGGTCAAGAAATTCTTAGAAGATTCGATCTGTTTGTAGTGAGTAGCCCAGAGACAATAGCACCACAACCACCGTGAGTCTTTGTGGAAATCGCTCTATCCAGAACTGGGCTTGGAAATGAGCACTCTATATCTAGGGCGTGTTGCATGGCGTGTTAGGTGAAGGTGCTCTTCGTACGATGACTTGGTTGTTTGGGGTTCTCTTGTCATACACGGGTTATCTTTCGCTGTTTTTGCGAGTCTGGGTTGGAGTTAACTTTGTTGCTCACGGTTATCCGAAGCTCGGCAAGGGGAGGCAACAGACGCTTCAGTGGACTAAGAGCTTAGGAGTTCCAGCGGCCGCAACTTATCTAGCAATAGTCCTGGAGTTCTTTGGTGGGTTATCTTTGATCATTGGATTCATTGTGC
>Ga0074046_10001921_pt1 | contig 18350 bp, 16 predicted proteins | sample BogForMeECP23OM3_FD_94441 | JGI IMG/M metagenome (GOLD analysis project Ga0074046, IMG submission 94441) | Bog forest soil microbial communities from Calvert Island, British Columbia, Canada - Bog Forest MetaG ECP23OM3 | ecosystem: Environmental > Terrestrial > Soil > Wetlands ... | reverse complement strand
CTGAGCAGCGGATACGCATCTCCGTGCTGGCTCACATTCCGCCAAGCACGACAACTCGACGGACACGTGCGCCAAGGGGAAGCCGGATCGCCCATTGTCTACTGGAAGTTCGGCAGACGTGAGGTGGAGGACGGTGAAGAAATCATGGAAAAGCGTTCCGTACTGTGCCTCTATTACACCGTCTTCAACATTGAGCAATGCGAAGGGCTCAGGATTCAACCCGCCGAGCCTACCGAGAACCAACCGGAAGTACAACCCATTGCAGCCTGTGAGCAAGTCGTCGCCGACTGGCGGGGAAAGCCGGTGATCAAACATGGCGGGGACTGCGCAAGCTACAGCAAAGTGCTCGACTGTGTCCACATGCCGGAGAGGACCTGCTTCGACAGTGGAGAAGAATACTATTCAACGCTTTTCCATGAACTTGCGCACAGCACAGGGCATCCGGCCCGACTGAATCGTTCCAGTCTCACGGACTTCGAACGATTCGGAGACCACAACTACAGTCGCGAGGAACTCGTTGCCGAGGTGGGCGCCGCATTTCTTGCGGGTTACTGTGGCATCGGAAACCGCACGATCGATAACAGTGCGGCATATCTGGCGAACTGGTTGAAAGCACTGAAGAATGACTCTCGTATGGTGCTCGTCGCAGCCAGCCAAGCGCAAAAGGCTGCGGATCTGATTCTCGGCGTCACCGCCAGTGACGCCGCACCGCAGCACGCCGGATAGACCGGGCAATGCCCTCCCCCAGCATTCCACACACAAGTAGCCGTATTTCACCCTCGGCGTCAACAAAAGGAGGAATCATGTTCGCGATACTGACCGTAATCGTTTTGTTCTTGCTGGTGCTCTCGGTGTTAATCTTGCTGCCCATTCTGATTGTCCTCAAGACAGCTCAGTTTCTGTTCGAGCGTCCACTCAACGAAGTTGTCAGCGCCGTCAATGAAGTACGGGACCACCACTGGAGAAACGCTGATGCAGTGGAACGCGAGAGGATGGTCCGCAACGCCTGTGGCTGGCGAGTGATCGGTAGAGTGGTTGGTGCCGGTGCGCTGGTCGCCGGCGCTTCCATCGCAGCCTCACCCGCACTCGGATTCGCGTTTTGTCTGGCGGCCTGGCGAACTCTGAAACCAATCCACCAGGAAATGCGAGATGCGTGTGCGTATAGTTCGACAGGTACAGACGACGAGTCTCGCTTTTCGTCGGACGTTGGCTTTTTCTGATCGGCTGGACTGAAGCAGCAGCTGGGATCTCTCCCTCTCTCCAGATCCTGTCAAATGCATTCCGATTGATTCTCCGCGGAGCACGGCGCCAGTTCATAAACTTCCCACAAGAGGACTTCTGGCCCGTGTCCTATGACTAGGCGGCGAATCAACGCGGCGGGCGCCTTAGATCAAGCCAGGCAACGATGTCGTCATATTCCCGAAATGGCCGCGTTCCTTGCAGCTCGCCTTGAAGGTGTTTTTCTAGCTTCGAGTTCGGTGTTCTTTGCCGGAACGCTCCACCCGGTTTCCTGAGTGCAAACCGTGCGGATCCTCCCTTTCACGAAACGGTACACGCAAGAACACCCGAGTTTGCCATCCCCAAACATAATATTTTCGCGGTTTCTTACGTCCTCGCAGGGGCTATTCTGTGCTAAAGTCGCGGAAATCTACGGAGCCGGTAGGGCTTCGATCCTCAGGGAATGGCTTGAACCCGAGACAGTCCAATTCGAGTGCCGAGCGTTGGCTCGCCCTGAATGAATTGACAGACGAACTGCTTGTGCTCTGCCTACTGGACGGGGAGCAGGACGCGCTGACTGTTCTCTTCGACCGCTACCACAAGCTGGTCTTTAGCGTAGCGGTGCGGATTGTCGAAGATGCCGGGGAAGCCGAAGAGGTCGTGCAAACGGTCTTTATGGATTTCTACCGCGGGCTGGCAAGCTTCGACCCTAACAAGGGCATACTTCGAGTGTGGCTCTTGCAGTACGCGTATCATCGCGCGCTGAACCGAAAGCGTCATTTGGCGGCGAGCCGTTTTTACAAATGGGTTGACCTGGAGAGCGCTGGTTCGGAGCCGTTGCTGTCGTGGAATCCAAAAGAGGTTGCTGAGGTCGCACGGCTCATGGATCAACTATTGAACACGCTCAGCACACGGCGGCGTCAGGTTCTGGAATTGACCTACTTTGACGGCCTGACGGCGGAAGAGATTGCAGTGAAGTTGGGCCAGTCGGTGAATGTAGTCCGGCATGAGCTGTATCGTGCGCTTGCCCAGCTACATAAACTGGTCGTGCCACAAGGCCACGCTGTTTCAGACGGTGCCGCGCACGTGCAAACGGGAGCATTGAAAGCCGATGCATAAGTCCTACGAAGAACTCTGTGCGCTTGCAGCCACCGGGCAGATTACCGGCGATGCCATGCAAGTTCTCGACCAGCATGTCAAAGGCTGCCGTCGCTGTCGTGCCTTCCTCGAAGACTTGGTTTCTCTGAAAGCTCATGTCACACCCGTCGTAGCTGGCTCCCGTACCCGGTCATGCGCTCCTCCAGAGGGTATCCGCGAAAGATTTCTTCAGCGGGCAGCCGGTGCAGGCTTGGACCTTCACCCCGGTCCGCCGGGCGAGATGTCGGCCCGCCCCGAACCTCTTACGCAGTCCGAGCGGTCTGAAGTTTCCGAGAAGCTTCGCACTGTTCGAAATCGAATGCTGGATTGGTACGACGCGGCGCCTCGCTTTGCCGTGCCCGTCGCTGCCGGGTTGCTCTGCGGCGCTCTGGGATTTGTAGTTGCGCAACACAAGAGTGCCGCCAGCCAAGCCGTGGTTGTGCCAGCAACGCAAGTTCCCCCAGCTGAGGACAAGCTTGCCTCGGCGCAACTTGCGAACTTACAGCAGGAGAGTGCCGACGCTCGCAAGCGACTGGCTACACTTTCTGCAGACCTAGCCCGCACCCGGGCGGAGAAACTACAGATCGAACAGGAACTCGCACGTCTGGCGCAGCCGGCAGCCACCGGAGAGCAGTTCGAGCAACGATTCAAAGAAGTATCTGCACAGCTTCAGGAGGCAGATACCCGAGCCGTCGATCTGCAGGCTAATCTCGAAGAGGAACGCAAGCGAGCGGCTACGGCCGATGCGGTTTTATCTGCGCAGCAGAAAGCGACGGAGGACGCACAGTCAACGATTACCACCCTTCAGTTCCAGCTTGACCACGTCCGAGAACTCGATTCAGGAAAAGGTATGGCTGGCGACCTGATCTCCGCTCGCAATCTCCACATCGTGGATGTCTACGATACGGAGAGCAACGGTGAACGCAAGCATGCGTTCGGACGAGTATTCTTTGTTGAAGGCAAGTCGCTCGTCTTCTACGCCTACGATCTTCCCGGTCCCAGGCGGGCGAACAAGAAGGTTGAATTCCAGGTGTGGGGAGAGCAAGCCGGCCTGAATTCTGTCAATGTGAACCTGGGCGCGATGCACAGCGACAATTCCGGCCAAAGCCGCTGGGTGCTGACTTGCGACGACCCCAAAGTCCTGAGCCGGATCAATGCCGTTTTCATCACTGCCGACCCCAATGCTCGGCCCGATTCCCGACCCCGTGGTGCCAAGATGATGTATGCCTTTCTGGGTACGCCCAACCATCCTTGACGGTTCCCAGACTCGCCCGATCTGAAAATCAGCAGCCGAGTCCAAAAAAAGTTTGGCAAATCATCCTCCTTCCGCGTGCACACCATGGTAAGGGGGATCTCCTGATGCCAAAGACACGACTTTGCGGTCGAGCCGTCACCTTGATAGTGTTGCTTGTTCTTGCGGCGATTCCTTGCCTGGCCCAGAGCGACGCTGCCGCCGTCTCCGGCCGCGTCGTTGACCCGACGGGGGCGGTGGTGCCCGGTGCGGCCGTTCGGCTGCAAAGCGCCGAGCGCGGCACCCTTCAGGAAACGACCACCAACGGCAGCGGGATCTATGTGTTCCCCGCGGTCCAGCCCGGCGTCTATCACCTAACGGTTCGGAAGGATGGGTTCCATCAAGTGGACTACGTCGGCCTGACTGCGAACACCCAGGCACACATCGAGCAGAATTTCCGTTTAGAGGTAGGATCGGTGTCAGAAAGTGTGACGGTGCGCGCCGATGCGGTCAACATAAACACCGCCGACGCTGCGGTCAGCACGGTGATTGACCAGAAGTTCGTGCAAAGCATGCCGCTGAATGGCAGGAGCTTTCAGGATTTGCTCACGCTGGCGCCGGGCGTAACCATGGTTGGCAACGCGGGCAGCGGGGGCAATACTTTGCCAGGACAGGGCGGCGAGATCACGGTTAATGGGCAGCGCACCGAGGCCAACTATTTCACTGTGGACGGCGTCAGCGCCACAGTTGGCACCTCGCCTGGGAACCCCGGCCTCGGCGCGGGTTTTTCAGGTTCCACGCCCGGGGAAACGGCGCTGGGCACTACGCAGAGCATGATTTCTGTGGATGCGCTCCAGGAGTTTCGTGCTACGACCTCGACTTACTCAGCCGAATATGGGCGTACCCCCGGCGGCCAGTTCTCATTTACCACGCGCTCTGGTACCAATGCTTGGCACGGCTCAGCTTATGACTACTTCCGCAACGAAGCGCTCGATGCTAATAACTGGTTTGTAGAGGAACTGGGTGAGCCCAAGGAAAAAGAGCGCCAGAATGATTTTGGCGGCACACTGGGCGGGCCCATCGTCATACCCGGTCTATACAATGGCCAAGATAAAACCTTCTTCTTTTTCTCCTATGAGGGCTTGCGGTTGTGGACACCGCAAGGCTTCTTCACTAGCGTTGTTCCGGACGCAACCTTGCGGAAAGCGGCGCCAGCCCCGCTGCAGCCGGTTCTGAACGCCTTTCCGCTGCCGAACGACGGAGAGGATGGAATGAATGACGGTCTCGGTATCTACGCATCCGCATTCTCCAACCCGTCTTCGATCGACAGCATCAGTGTGCGCGTCGATCACAACTTTAACGACAAGTTCAAGATATTCGGCCGCTACGCTGATGCACCCTCGGACACACTGACTTACATTTCGGCCACCACACTCGGTTCGATCATCAATAACCGGCTCCTGACTGTAGGCGCCACGGCCACGATTACTTCGCGACAGACCAATGAGCTGCGCTTCAATATCACGCAAAACAACGCGTTCATCAGCAATGGTTTCAGAAGTGCGGCAGGAGCCGCTCCATTCGATGTCTCTAGCCTGCCCGGGCCAAATGGTAAGCCCTTTCCGAACCTGGGATCTAACTTCTTTTTCTGCCTCTGCTATGGCGAGCAGGCTGGGCTATTTCGTAGCCAGACCAAAAACGCTCAGCGACAATACAATGTCACCGACACCCACAACTGGGTGGTGGGCCATCACAACTTGAAATTTGGCATAGACTGGCGCCGTCTCTCCACCTATCTGGTCCCCCTGCTCATCGCAGATAGCAACGTGTTCGACAGTGAAGCCTCAGTCCTGAATAACAGTATGGACTTTGCGCAGGCGAGCTCAGCATTACCCTCGCCGGTTGAGCCGGTTTATACGAACCTTTCGGCTTTTGTGGAAGACGAGTGGAAAGTGAGTCCACGCCTCTCTCTTACGCTGGGATTACGTTGGGATGTAAACCCGGCGCCGGGCAACGCCACGGGCCCTTCACCCTATACGATGAATCAGATTACGGACCTCGCTACCACCAAGCTCGCGCCGTTCGGGACACCCCTCTGGCAAACGGATTGGCATGGGTTTGCACCGCGAATTGGTGCAGCTTATCAGGTGCGCCAAACACCGGGCCACGAGATGGTGGTTCGTGGTGGATTCGGCGAGTTTTATGACATGGGCAATGCCATGGGTTCCAATGGTTTTAACGGAATCGGTTTTTCCAATCAAGTCTCATTCGCGGGAGTCAGCTTTCCTTTGACCTCGGCACAACTAGTGGTGCCCCCAGCAAGCGTGGCGCCGCCTTATAACCCCGTTATCTATGCCTTCGACCCGCATCTCAGGCTGCCGTACACACTGGAATGGAATGTGGCCATTGAGCAGGCGCTGGGGAGCAGCAATGCCCTCACCGTCAGCTACGTGGGGTCGGCCGGACGGAGACTACTCACAACGTTCGATTACTTTCCGGAGAGCTTGGGGAATCCAAATTTCAATGGCAATGTCTGTAGTGGATGCCTGTTTATCACCAGGAACGGCGCGACGTCGGATTACGATGCGCTGCAGGTGCAGTTCCAGCGGCGATTGTCGCATGGCTTGCAGGCCCTGGCCTCATACACCTGGTCACACTCGATTGACGAGGCATCGAACAATTTTTTCCTGGCAGAGCTTGAACGTGGCAGTTCGGATTTCGATATCCGGCACAACCTTCAGGTGGCGCTCACCTACGATGTTCCCGGCAGATATTCGAATCCTGTGATGTCGGCGACTCTGCAGCATTGGGGCCTCGATACACGTATTTCGGCTCGCTCGGCTCTACCGATCGACGTTCAGGGCGCAGTGTCCCTCGACCCCGTTACACGGACCCTTGTGACCTATCACCCCAACGTCGTCCCCGGCCAACCGCTCTATCTCTATGGCTCGCTATATCCTGGAGGCCGGGCGTTGAATTACAACGCCTACAGCGTGCCAACGGATTCGGCTGGCAATCCGATAGAAGGTGATTCAGGCAGGAACTCCGCGCGCGATTTCGGTGCATGGCAGCTGAACGTGGCGTTGCGCCGCGAGTTTCCCATCTACGAGCGTCTCCGGTTGCAGTTTCGTGCCGAGGCCTTCAACATTTTCAACCATCCCAACTTTAGCAACGTAAACAATTTCGTGCCTTCAGGACCTTGCGGCCCCCGACAGGCTGGGCAGTCTCTCTACTGCTTCGGAGTGGCACAAAACACGCTAAACCAAACACTCGGCGGCCTTAACGCTTTGTACCAGGTTGGCGGACCGCGCTCCCTGCAGCTTGCCTTGAAGCTGTCGTTTTGAGCGATATGGCGGGCCACATCCTACAACTCCTGCAATGGACTCCTGGCTCCGACCAACCAGCGACGACGAGTGATCCGGCTGCTTTGCTTGTAAAGCTGTCCTTCGTTTGGGACAAATCCCGCAGCCGGTGGGGATACTGGTTTAAGGAAAACTGAGTGCACTCAACGGAAGCACAAATGGTAGAACCCGCCGTCTGGTCGATCACCCTGGACCGGCCAAAGGTCCGTGCGGGCGAATGGTTCGCTGCGCGCATCAGAGTCGAAATCGCTAACGGATACCACCTGTACTCGGTGACGCAACCCCTAGGTGGCCCGTTGCCTACCCGGATCAGTGCCGCGTCCAGAGTACGCCTTGACGGCCTGGACCCGTGGCCGCACCCTACACGAATTTTCGATCCAAAGTTTGGGATGGAAACGGAGTGGCATGCCGGCTCCGTTCTATTCGACGTTTCTGTGCATGCCGAGGCCACGCTTCCCGGGGGGAGCCAAGAGGTCGTCTTCAAGGTTGAGTACCAGCTTTGCAACGAGCAGACGTGCCTGCGGCCGGAAACCAAGGAACTGCGGGCAACACTTTTCGTGGAATCCGCCGAGCGAGCTGCGACCGGCGATGCGCGGGGCGCCGCTAATGGTTCGGGGCAGGCTGCCGAGGCGAAGCAATCGTCTGAGGAGCGATTGCGACGGTTGCGGGAGGAGGGCAAGACTGGAGATGAGCTGGAAGCGGGAGTGAGGCAGATCCTGCAGGAGGACCCCGGGTTCGTGCTCGGGTACATTGCCTTGGGGCAACGGGCGTCAGCGTGCGGCGACCTTCGGCGTCAACGCGCTCGGCTGCGGGAGGGCGTGGCGGCAAATCCTGACAACGATGTGTTGCACTACCAACTCGCCACGCGCCCCGGGACGCCCAATCGTCGCCTGCTCCTGAATCAATTTGCCCGCCGGTTCCGGAAATCACCGTACGTAATCGCCGCGTTATGGGGCCTCGCGAAACTGGCCACTAGCCGTGGCGAAGAGCGGATGATTTTTGAACGCGCACAGAAGCTCTCGGCCGGGCAAGGCGATGCGATCTGGACCGAGCGACAATTGTATCCGCTGCTGGCAGAGAGCGACCCAGCCCGGGTAGTACGGCTGCTTAAGTCAATTTCACGACGGGTTACGAACGCTGACGGCTTCTTCCTCCAGGGAATAGCCGGCGGCTTGATGAACTTCTACACCGCGGTGTGGGAGATTCAACGACTACTCAAGAAGGGAAAGAATGAAGCAGCCGTCCGCGCCGCCGCGCAGCTGCAAGAACCAGATATTCCCCATTCGGGTGCCAATGAGGCTGAAAAAGTGCTCATGGCGCTCATCAAAACGAAGGCGCTTGCAGCGGACGGGCAGTTTGCGCCGGCCTATGAATCGCTCATCGCGCATCCCCTCATATTGTTGCAACAAGAACTGCTCGACGCTGCGATCCGCACCGGCGCCCGGCTGCAGAAATCGCGCAAGCGAGTCGAGGAGGAGGCATGGCAGAGAATTCTGCAGCAGACCTATCCAGTCGCAGAGTTCGAGGTTCCCGCTAAACGCGGCGGCAATATCCGTGCCCAGGATTATCTCGGCCGGGTCTTGCTGGTCAACGTGTGGAATCCGGGTTGAGCGCCATGCAGTGGGGAGTTTCCCTACATCGAAAAACTGCTGAGGAAATATGGGAGTCGCGGCTTCTCTGTGTTGGTGATCAACACTTGGCCGGGCGGAACGGAGGACGCATCGATGCTGGTGCGCAATCTAGGCTACACCTTCAAGCTCATGCACGCGCCGGAGGGGTGGAAGCACGCGATGGGACAAGGCGCGAATTTCCTGATGAACCAAGAAGGGCGAGTTTTGTTCCGGCCACACTTCAACGGGCCGGGCGACCTGAGGACAGCAGACCGCCTCGTAGCGGGTCTATTGCGTCACGAACCTCGTCCTAACTTGCGAAGGCACGATCTTGTGGGAAAAGCAGGAATCACGGGGGCCTAAGAATGCCGATGGGTTTCGATGGAGTGCCGGGCGGCGGGACCCAAGGGCCCAACTCGTTCGGGTTCGCTCAGATTGCCCGTAACTTCCGTCTCGATCACGATCCCAACATCCCCAAGCTCAACCTGAAATTGCTGCGACAGATGTGGGAGCTGACCGTCCCCTTCTGGACTCGGCCCGGGGCCTGGGTGAGTTACGTCGTGATTGCGGTCAACATTGCTTACACGCTCGGCAGTACCGTTCTTTCCGCGAGAATTGCAAAGTTTGTCGGCGACCAACTTGACGCCTTGGCCAAGCACGATGCCAGTGCTTTTTACCGGGTGATGGTCCTGGCCATGGCGGCCAACCTTGGCCTTTCTCTGGTGAACCTTGTCTGCAGCTTGCCGTTCACGATCCTCATCTATCGCTGGCGGCAATGGCTCACGGAGCGGTTCGTGCGAGAGTACCTGAATGGATCCAATTACTACGTTCTCAACCGTGACCGTGCCGTGGACAACCCGGACGAGCGCATCGCCATCGACATCGCCCAGTTTGTGGACTACCCTATCGAGGTCCTGTTCGGACTGGTGCAGTGCATCTCGACCCTTGCCGTGTTCGGTTATGTCCTCTGGTCCTTTGGCTGGTACTTGGTGCCGGCTTGCGGTCTGTACTATGTCACCTACTCGTTAATCACGCTGATTTTCAGCAAACCGATCATGAATCTCAGCTATGCGCAGCGCCGACTGGACGGCGACTTCCGTTTTTCTCTGGTCAACGTCCGCGTGAATGCCGAGTCGGTGGCTTTCCTGCGAGGCGAAGCGGTGGAAAAGCGGGAACTGTTTCACCGGCTTGACTTGCTGATCGACAACTTCATCAGGAACACCTGGTGGTCGAATGCGATGGGGATATGGTTCACATTTGCTGGCAGCCTGGAAACCCTGCTGCCGGGTCTGCTGATTGCCCCGCTGGTACTGCATGGAACCCTGACCCTCAGCGCCTTCTCGCAGGCGCAGAATGCTTGGGGCCGGCTTGGTGGGGCGTTCGGGTTTGTCGGCCAGCAAGCACTATCGTTCGCTTATGGCGGAGCGCTGATTGCTCGCCTCCACACCATGTACGAGCACTGTACGGGCAAAGGCCGGCAGCAAGTGGAGAATGGAAGCGAGATCCGCCACATCGCATCCGATCATCTTGCAGTGAATAACTTCACCCTGTGCACGCCCGCGGGCGAGCGCGTCCTGGTGGAGAACTTGGCATTTGATCTGGAACCGGGCGGGCGGCTGCTGGTGACCGGGCCGAACGGGGCGGGAAAGAGTTCACTGCTGCGCGGTGTGGCGGGGCTGTGGACACGCGGATCCGGCGATCTTTATCTGCCTCCGCGCGAGAAGATCATGTTCCTGCCCCAACGTCCATACATGAGCCTGGGCACATTTCGCGAGCAGGTCACGTATCCCGACAACCAGGAAGCTTTTGACGATGACGCGGTAAGAAAAGTGCTGGAGAGCGTAAATCTGGGTCATCTGGAAGAGCGCAGTGGCGGAATGAACGCCCGGCTGGACTGGACGCATGTGCTGTCACCCGGCGAACAGCAACGCATCGCTTTTGCCCGCACCCTGCTACGCCGCTCTGAGTTCGTGATTCTGGACGAAGCCACCAGCGCCATTGATGTTGAGGGGGAGCAGTTCCTTTACAAGCTGCTACAGCAGATGGGCAGCACCTACCTGAGTGTTGCCCATCGCGTAACACTCGTGCCCTACCACCGGACTCAGCTTGCACTCATCGGCGATGGGCGGTGGGAACTAACTCCGATCGACGGGACAGCTGCTGCAGCTGAGAAAGACACCGCATCAATCCAAGATGGCTTGCTCCTAACGCGGAAAGGTTTGGTGTTCGAATGAGGGTTGGACACCAACAGGTGGTCATACCTGCCGCACCCAAGATCAACTTCGAGAAGTACAGACTCGAAAACGGGCTTGAGGTCATTCTGAGTGAAGATCATCGCTTGCCGATCGTGGCGGTGAACATTTGGTATCACGTGGGCCCTGCCAATGAACGTCCTGGGCGGACGGGCTTTGCTCACCTGTTCGAACACATGATGTTCCAAGGATCGAAGCACGTTGGAGAAAACCAGATCAAGATATTGCAGGCAGCCGGGGCAACCGAAATCAATGGCACTACCGATTTTGACCGGACCAACTACTTCGAGACCATGCCCGCAGACCAACTGGAGCTGGCGCTCTGGTTGGAAAGCGACCGCATGGCGTACCTCCTCGAAACCCTCACTGCGCGCAATCTCGCCAATCAACGTGACGTAGTACGCAACGAACGGCGAGAACGCGAAAACTCTTCTTACAGCCTAGTTAACGAAGAACTCTACCGCCAGCTCTTTCCCAAGGGGCATCCCTACCACGCGTCGGTCATGGGTTCCCACGCCGACATCGAATCGGTCGGTCTTAAGGACGTGCGGGATTTCTGCAGGCAATATTACGTCCCTAGCAATGCCAGCCTGGCATTGGTCGGCGATTTCGACCCAGCTGAGGCCAAACGACTCGTTGAAAAATACTTTGGACCAATTCCAGCCGGTGCCGTCGTCCCCAAGCTCAATGTGACGACACCTCCGGTTGGCTCGCACCGGCGAGCGACAGTGACCGACCGTGTCGAACTGCCCTGCATCTACAAAGCGTGGTTAACCGCCCCTATCTATCAGCCAGGAGACGCTGAAGCGGACGTGCTGGCACAAATCCTTGGTGGAAGCAGGGCCAGCCGGCTATACCAAGAACTGGTTTACGAAAAGCAGCTTGCTCAAAGTGTTAGCGCTGGACATCGATCCCTGATGCTGGGCTCGGTGTTTATGCTACAGGTCACTGCCAAGCCCCGCGTTGCGCTTGCGGATCTGGAAAAAGCACTCGATGATGAGCTGTCCGCGATGCAGGCGAGTGGTCCGACACCCCAAGAACTGGAGCGGGCGCGGAACACCACCCAGGCCAACTTCGTTTTTGCACTTGAGGAGGCAGGTGGGATGGGCGGTGTTGCCGATCGTCTGAATGGTTACAACCATCATCTCAATGATCCCGGTTACGTTACCCAGGACTGGTCGCGCTACGAGGCGGTGTCCGGCAAAGACGTGCAACGGGTTGCATTGCAGCTTACCAAGGAGGCAAGCGTCGTAGTTCTTGGTGAAACTGGACCCAAGGTCCTCTATGACGTGCCGAAGCGCACCGATGTCGAAATTGACCACGAACAAGAGGCGCTTTCAGGCGATGGCGCGTGGCGCAGCTATCCTCCAAAAGCAGGCCAGCGAACCTCGCGGGAGTTGCCGGTACCAATTTCATTCCAGCTTGCAAATGGCCTAACGGTGTTATTTCTGGAACAGCACCACATTCCGGCGATTACTGCCAACCTAGTGATGCTTGGCGGCAGCGGCGCCAACCCGATCGATACTCCTGGGATGGCCTCGTTCACTGCCGGGATGCTGTCGTGTGGCACATTGCGGCGATCCCAAAGCCAAATTGCTGTCGACTTCGAGCGCCTAGGAGCGCAATGGTGGACGGGATCCAATAGCGATGCGGCAACTGTGGGCTCGCGCGTTTTGAAGAAGAATGTGGATGCCGCCTTCGAGATCCTTTCTGATGTCGTTCTCAATCCCGCATTTCAGCCAGAAGAGATTGAGCGAGTCCGCCGGGAACGCATGGCCAGCATCGTTCAACAACGCGACAATCCTGCCCTGGTTGCCCACAAGGAACTGTTGGACGCACTGTATGGTCCCAATCATCCTTACGGTTATGTTGATATTGGCATCGAATCTTCTAACCAGGAGATCAGCCGCGGAGACTTGCTGCAGTTCTATTCGACAACATATGCACCGCAAGGCGCCGCGCTCGTAATGGTTGGTGACATGACCCAAACTGAGGCGCGCATTCTTGCAGAGAAATACTTCGATGGCTGGTCGCGAGACTTAGTCTCCCTACAAGCTCCTGAGGTGAAGGACCAGAGTACCCGGCAGGTTCTCATCGTTGATAGACCGAGCTCACCCCAAACGCAACTCCTGATAGGGCAGCTTGGGGTCTCTCGTAGTCACCCGGACTATGTTGCCATCGAAGTGATGAATATGCTCTTCGGTGGAATGTTCTCCAGCCGGATCAATCACAATTTACGAGAAGTGCACGGCTACACGTACGGAGCCAATTCACGTTTCACGTACCGCCGCAGTTTGGGCCCGTTCCTGATATCCGGAGCGATCCGAACCGACGCAACCGCGGCAGCAGTGGCCGAAGTGTTCCATGAAATTGACAGATTGCGCGAGACGTTAGCCATGCCGGAAGAACTGGCGATCGCCAGCGAGTCGCTGACCCGGTTACTGATCTCTCGGTTTGACACCGCCGGGAGTAGCTCGGGATCCATCAGCGAGCTTTTCACTCATGACCTTGATCCACATCACTTTAAGAAGATTTTGGAGCAGATTTCTCGGGTGAGATCTTCGGATGTTCAGCGTGTCGCAAAGGAACATCTTCATCCGGAATCGATGATCGTCGTCGCGGTCGGCGACACGACCAAAATTGAAAGCGATTTGAGCAAGTTGAACCTGGGTCCTCTGCGTTGCGTCCGCGAGGGGCGCGAGTCCGTGTCGACGGGTTTGTCTCTAGCCCAGCCGGAATCGACAGAGTAGACGGTGAGATCCTCCGAGTCCTCCTCCTCCATACGCCTCTTTTACCCCAGCTGTGTCAGAGGCGGCGGACCATCCCATTAGCTATCCAGAAACGGGCTTGTGGGAAGCGTAGGGGAAGCAGTCCGCTAGCGGCATTAAGGAAAGGTTCGCAAGGGCTGCCGATCGACGTCACTGGACGTGCAACCCCAAGCTGAATGGATTCTTGCAGGAGAGACACGTCGAGCTAAGAAAGTATGAAGGTCGTCAATAATGGGGCGCTACTCACAAATGAGTGCCCAGCTTCTATAGCGCCCTTGAGCAGCCCAGCATTCGTACTTCGTTTGAGTAGACCCATTGTTCCGAGATTTCTAGATTCGACCATTTTGTTGAGAGCTCAGAGATCAGGTTTTCAAACAGCCAAGGTTGAGGTAGAGACACGAAGACCAACCACTTAGTCTTCGTATCGAGTCAGCCAAGTATATCGGCGTCGAACGAGTGAAGTTCTCACGGGAACGGTTTACCAGCTCTGCCAAGCCGGTCGGCACGGTATTAGAGTCCTGCCCATGAATGCCTCTTCACAGCACCAACCACAGGACTTCGGGAAGTTTTAGCAGCCCCAACTCCCAGACTTCTTTACTTTCACCAGAAGGCTTGTTTTCCCAGCATCTACTGAATTTCGTCTGCTGTTTGCCGCGTGGATTACTCTGGCGTCTTGCCTCCGTCGTCACATGCTCTGCTCTTTGGGTCAGTCCGCTGGTCATGGATTCCCGGCTTCTCCCTTAATCGGGTCCTGCGGGCAATCTGTTCAGCGCTGCCATTCCATTTGAGTCAGCTTGCTAGCAAGGATTGCTGGCTTGTCTGACCGTCCTTTTCGGAGTCAACCTGAGGTAGGACGGAACCCAATCTGATTCCTTCTTTGCTTATAACGGCGGATCAGTTATGGCAATGAACCAGGATTCTGACCAGTTTGTCGCTCACCCTGGCTCACGTGGTTGTCGGCGGCCTGGCTCTCCGCAAGCTGTGCGTGCTTCTGGTAGTTGGGCGTCTTTTTCAGATTCGCTCGGGCTGCGTTCTTTTGCTTCTGGGTGGCGCGACTTCCACCCTTCCGCCCCCAAGTTGCCATCAAGTCACTGACCGTACTCTTGCTAAGCTTCCTTGCCATCGTGGTCTCCCTAGCTAGACAGTTCGACACCGACCACAGGCGCTCCGTTAATCGACCATGGGCGCTTTTCTGCAACTGCTGTGGTGTCGCTAACCTGGATAGTATAGGGATTCGTGGCGGGCCTCTCGGACCAGCATAAACATTGACGAATTCTCATTCGTGAAATGGGCTGGAAAGGAATGGCTTACAGACAACAAACCCATGCGGGCTCCACGTGGGTGTCCACCAGTGGACACCTGTGTCGAGTGATCGGCGCCGGAAGGTGTCGAAACTACCTACTACTTCTTGCTACGTCCATGACGACGAGATTTCTGGATGTGTTTAGCCGGGGGAACCTCGGCCCTTTGCTCCTTCTTCTCTCGCCACTTGGCCATTTTTGCTGCCGTCCTTTTTTGGTATTCTTCCGTCCTTTGGTAGGCCACTATGCGACATGGCGGACGTGGTTTGCCAGTGCGAGGGTTGATGCGTCTATCGCTGGCCGGGGTCTGGCAGAACATCTGATCTGTCTTGCTGACTACGAACCATTTCTTGCACTCAGGGTTAGAGCATTGCATCAATCGTGGGTGGTTCAGAAATGCATCGAGACCCTCTTCCGGTTTGACGAGTAAGGCCAGTTCTAGCCATTTGTCGAAGCTCAGTTCTTTCCGTTTGTCGGGGATCTTTTTCCATCTGTGGAGTAGGCCCTCTTCCCACAGCTCAACCGCTGTGGGCAAAATCTCGATAATTTTCTTGCGTGCTTTCCCCGACAGAGGGGGGTCATTGCGAAATACAGCGTCTTCGTCTATGAAGGGCCCGACAGGCTCCGGTGGTTCGACGTAAGGTTTGCCTGTACTCGGATCAATCCAACCTTGCGACTGCTCCTCTTGTCTCTCCCGTTTCCCATCTTCCTTTGAGCCAGAAGTGACTGTGGTAAAGATTTCTTCCGTTTGACACTGGTACAGGAACTCTGCCTTCTCCGCATCCAGCAAACGTAGTTTCCAGAGAAAGTTGCGGTCATACCAGGCCCAGATATAGCGAATCCAAGCGCACTCATTTTCCGTTGCATGGTTACGCCAATCTGCGATTTTGACCAGCCGTGGATCTTGCTTTGTCATCCCAGCAAACACCTCCTGTTACCAACGTATTATACATACATATGCCGCATTATGTTGGTAACATAACTCGTTTTATTGCAATATGATACATACTACGTTACCTTCTTTAACTATAACACAAATAACGCTGGCCCGGCGCAATGGGCAGAAAGAGGAGGATATGAAAACTTTAGAAACTAAAACCAACCCGGTTGCCGAGGAAGTTATCGGCAACGAAACCATCACCAACCTTGTAAACGATACCCGCTCGCTTTGGCAGAGCGGACTGAACAATCGCCTGAAGCTGGGGGAGAACTTCTCTCGGCTTTACCACGCGGTCGAGCGCTATAAGAAATCGACCAAGAGCGACCTGACCTACAACGGTGAGGTGGCAAAGACGACCGTTCCGCGTTCCACGGCAGAGCGCCTCCGCGGAATGTGGGAAACGAAGGAGGAGTACTCGATCCCGGCAGACACGTTCCTCGTGCTCTGCGAAGAGGGAGCGAATTTGGCCGCGATCAAGGCCAAGTTGGGAGCGGCGTTCAAGGGCGCCATCAGCACGCTGCTTCCCAAGATTCAGTCCCTCGACACCACGGACGCGAAGGCGGTCACGGCTCTCGCCACGGATCTCGCCAAGCTGGTCCCCAAGCCTGCCGGCGAGGCTAACCTGGCAGAGCTCGAGAGCCAGCTTTCGGACCTCACGAACCAGCTGCCGAAATCCGGTGGTGAGGAAGCTGCCAGCATCGCCGAGGAGATGCATCAGACGCGCGAGCAGATCGGGCTTTTGTACGTGGAGCGCATGAAGGCTCTGATCACTGCTCTGGCGCCGTTCCTCGACTGGCCGGACGAACGCGCCAAAGGTTACATGAAGGCGTTCGCAGACCAGCCCCTGTCGCAGCGCGCTCGGCTTTACAAGGAAGCGGCCAAGTTCGCCAAGACTGCGGCGACTGGCCTCGCGATCACCACGACCGCGGCAGCGTAAGGCCGAAACGGGGCCGGGCAACCGGCCTCGTACAACCGTTATGCGGTTGCTGATGATGGCCCAAGGATCCACAAACACGGCTGAGAACCGGCTGCTATCAGTCACAGAAGCTGCTGTGCTCCTGAACGTGTCGGAGTGTTGGGTTCGGCGCCACAAGTCTGAACTTCCCGTTGTTCGAGTTGGTGGCTTGATCCGTTTTGACGAGGCGTTGCTGAGACGTAACCTGGCGTGTAAGATCCCTTCCGAGAAGCCGCTGAAACGGACAGGAGCAGCGATGTCCTATCAGATTCGGCGGTGGCAACAAGGAAGTGTGTACAAAACAGGCAAGCGAACAAAGGCGTGGTACGGCATTTGGCGGGAAGATGTTCTGGATGCCGACAGCAAGATGAAGCGACGACAGCGCAACGTTAGGCTCGGCACAGTTGCAGAACTGCCCACACAAGCGGCTGCACGTGACGCGCTGGCGCGGCACATCGGAACGTCATCGAAACCGAAGGTGGAAATGACACTCTTCGAGCTTTTTGAGCGATGGCAGAAAGTCGCCAGTCTTTCTTTGAAAACGACGACCTACGGGCATTACGTGAACGCACTCGAATCCTACGTACTGCCTGTATTCGGCACGTGCCAGATTGCTCGCATCGAACGCTACGAAATTGAATCGTTCTTTGCGACGCAAGCGACCAAGTACAGCCGGAGCACGATTCGCAGCATGCGGATCTCGCTCGGTCTTCTTTTGTCGTACGCGGTCGAGAACGGGTGGCTAAAGGAAAACCCAATCAAAGGAGTGAAACTACCGAGGGCGGAGAACTGTGCGGGGCGTAGGGTACACCGCAGAATCATCAGTCCTTCGCAGACAATCTCCATTGCTGAGAAGCTTTCCGAGCCCTACGCCACGCTGGTGTTGTTCTTGGCCGTAACGGGACTGCGCATCGGAGAAGCCATCGCGATCAAGTGGTCGGATTTCGAGGGCGATGTTCTTCATGTGCAGCGTCGCATATACGACGGCAAGGTCGACACCACCAAGAGCCGGGATTCACAACGCAGAATTCCGATTCCACCCGCACTCCTCGAGCGCATGAAGGCTCTGGGAGATACCGGCGAGTGGATTTTCCATGCACGCGGCGGAGCTCCTCTGAATCCGGGCAATGCCCTGAAGCGCTACATTCGCCCGGTCGTGAAGGAACTCAATATCAACCTGGGCGGATGGCACGACTTCAGGCATACGGTCGCAACTTCAATGTTGCGCGCCGGGCACGGCGTGAAAGTCGTGTCGGAATTGCTGGGGCACTCGGATGTTTCGATCACGCTCCGTACCTACGATCACGTGGAGTTCGATGCATTCCGGGCGCCTTTAAACGAAGCGGCGAACCAGTTGTTATGAAGTTGTTACGAAACGGGTTCCAGCGCAAAATCGACTTCTGTAAACCATTGGCAATGAAGGAGATGGTGAGCGCGGAAGGAATCGAACCTTCAACCTACTGATTAAGAGTCAGTTGCTCTGCCAATTGAGCTACGCGCCCACTGCCAACGGCCAGGTGGGGACAAATTTTGATTATACATTCGCTCCACGGTAACGGTCGAAGCAATCTCGCCG
>Ga0074046_10001920_pt1 | contig 18359 bp, 17 predicted proteins | sample BogForMeECP23OM3_FD_94441 | JGI IMG/M metagenome (GOLD analysis project Ga0074046, IMG submission 94441) | Bog forest soil microbial communities from Calvert Island, British Columbia, Canada - Bog Forest MetaG ECP23OM3 | ecosystem: Environmental > Terrestrial > Soil > Wetlands ... | reverse complement strand
CAAGTTATTCGACCTAACTCGGTACCATCAACGAAACAAGGTCGAAACCGTATTCTCCGTCCTTAAAAGAAAGTTTGGGGAAGCCCTGAAAGCACGGAAATTCCAAGCACAGGTCAAAGAACTTAAAATCAAATTGATCCTCTACAACATCTCGAAAATTATTCTCGCGATCTTTATCCGGATCTATTACTGAGGAATTCTACAGAGCCCGATATTCATGCTTTTTTATATCGAAGGCTAGCGGGAGGTGCCTAAATCTCCTTAAATATCCGGTACACTGCTGAGAAATCCAGGTCATCAATCTCCCGGGAACGGGTCATGGCAAAAAGTTCCTTGACCGTGCTGCCAATAAAAAGCGGCCTGCGCATGGTCCGGCAGAGATCCTGGAGGTAATGCAGGTCCTTGTAAATCAGGGCCGAGGAGAAGTGCGTGGAGAACTCTTCATTTACCAGTTTTTCTTTCTTTGCCGAGAGGATCATCGAGTTGCCTGCACCGGAGAGCAGGATATCGATTACGCGCGCACGTTCCACGCCGGCCGCTTCCCCGAGAGCGACCGCCTCGGCACAGGTAGCCATAAACGATCCGAGGACGAGGTTATTGATCAGTTTCATCTTCGTGGCGAGAGCGGGTTCCCCGAGATAGTAGAGCGTGCTGCCGATCTTTGAAAGAACCGGCTTTGCCTCATCGAAGGAAGTCTTCTCCCCGCTCACGACCACCGTCAGTTTCCCTGCAGATGCCGGGACAATACTGCCGAGTACCGGACATTCGAGATACCGGGCGCCATGGCCCCGGGCCTGTTCATGGAATGCGAGCACCCGTTCGAAATGGTTGGTAGTAGTATCGATGATGATCGTTTCCCGGCAGTCACCGGAGAGGAGGCCGTCCGGCCCGTTCATTACCACATCGACCGCGTCGCTGTCAAACAGGTTCATAATGATAATATCTGAACCGTCCATTAGTTCACGGGGAGAATTAGCTACGGGGACTCCAAGGCCAGCGGCCTTCTCTGTAGTCCTGTTCCAGACCGTGAGTTCCATATGTTCCGCAATGAGATGCTGCGCGATTGCACTTCCAAGGTGCCCGAGCCCGGCAAAACCGACCTTCATGATGATCTCCGGAACGTGATTGATCTGCAGGGTTTATTACCCCAGTGATCCATAAAAACGCGATTCTGACCGGTAAACTAACGTACGTGTGTTTCGAACAGGCTGTAAAACACCCGTCTGTACGGTTCCCTGGATGATATACCCTGTCCGGTCAAAATGGAGATTGCGTGCGTGAACAGGACAGATAAAAGCAGATTGCCCTGAAATGAAGGGATTTTAAAAAATGGAGATTATTCTGCATTTTGCCTATTCATTCCGAAGTGCATCGATCGGGTCCATGTTCGAAGCCATCCATGCCGGGTACAACCCTGATACGACACAGACGACGACGCCGATGATCATCCCGTACGGGATATAGATCAGGCTTTCAGGAAGGAAGAAGTATGCAGTGCTGCCGATCATTGCCTGCACGACCGTATAGCCGATAATGAAGCTCATGAGCCCGCCGACGATCGCCCCGATCAACCCGAGGATGAGCGCTTCGTAGAGGAACATCCTCCGGACCTCACCCTTTTCCGTGCCTATGGAAAGCAGGATACCGATTTCCTGCACCCGTTCCTTAACGGACATCATCATCACGTTGAAGATGCTGACCGCGGCCACGACAAGGGAGATGCCACCGATAGCCATAATGAACGTTGTGATTGTCCCGAGGGTGCTCGTGATCGTGGAGAGCCGTGAGCTCGCGTCGCTGATGCGTATTACATCGGTGTTCCGGTTGACCTTCTTGTCGATATTGGCCTCGGTCTGGTTGATGGTGTCCACATCCTGCAGGATAACATTGACCTGGTCGTACACGTCTTTGTCCCCGAAATGAGTGGTATACCAGTCGTCCGAGACGATGATCGCGTTATCCGCATTGACGCCATCGGAGGCGATCCCCCGGGCCGCCAGGATACCGGCGACCCGGAGCACCGGCCTGACGATTGTTGCGCAGTTCTGCCCGATCTTGATGCTGCTCCCAATGCCCATATTAAAGTTGCTCGCGATAGTTGCTCCGACCAGTGCATCGTTTCCTCCCTGGATATTTGACCCTTGATCTATGGTGAGGAATTTCGGGATATCATTGGGGTTAAGCCCGTAGACTGTACCCCGTCCGTTCGTGCTGCCGATCGTAAACTGCGTACTGGTATGGTGGATCGTGACTACCTGATTCTGACCCGCCGAGGACTTGATATCATTAAGCTCACTCAAATCAATCCCGTTCTCGACAGAACTATTTGCAGAAGTGCTCACCTTTACCACATCAGAGGTTAGCATGACTGTGTTCACGTTTGACGAGAGCTGATCCTTGACTGATAACTGCATGTTTGTACCAAGCATGCCCATGGAGGAGATCGCGACTACCCCAATAACGATCCCGATCGAGGCAAGGAGCGACCTGAGGAAATTGAGCCGGACACTGCGCACGGAGAGATCAAAGAAGATGTCTCTCATGATTCCACAATCCTGCCATCATCAAGGGTTATCGTGCGTTGCGCATAATCCGCGATCTTCTGGTCGTGGGTCACGATGATCACGGTCTTTCCCTTCCGGTGCAGGTCAACGAGGATCTCCATGATCTGGAGGCCGGTCTTCCGGTCAAGGTTGCCGGTAGGCTCATCACAGAGAAGGATCTTCGGATCGTTGACGAGCGCTCGTGCTATCGCGACCCGCTGCTGCTGCCCGCCCGAGAGCTGGTTGGGCCGGTGGGCACCCATGTCATGATCGATCCCGACCGCATGGAGCATATCCGCAGCCCTGCCCGTTGTATCCCGTTTCTTGTACTTCAGGATAAGCGGATACTCGACGTTCTCATAGGCTGACAGGAGTGGGATCAGGTAGAATTTCTGGAAGATGTACCCAATGGCGTCGCGACGTAAATGGGTCCGCTCGAGGTTCGACATTTTGGCCACATCTTGTCCGTCTATGAGGAGCTGGCCGGTGGTGGGAACATCCAGGATGCCCAGCTGGTTCATCATTGTTGATTTTCCCGAACCGGACGGCCCCATGATCGCGACGAAATCATTGTTACGGATCTCGAGGGAGACGTGGTTGAGAGCGGTAAAGTCACCGCTCTCCAGATGGTATATCTTCGACACGTCCGCGAGCTGGATCAGGGGAACTGTTTCCATGGAACTGCTCCGTCACTGTTTCCTGAATTTTGCAATGATCCATTTCCTCTTCATCCAGAGGATAATGGCGACGACGAGGATGATCCCGCCAGCGATGACGGGATAGAATGCACTGAGGCCACCGCCACGGCCGCCACCGAAGCTGAAGAGTCCGCCGCCGCCACGAGCCGCTCCGCCACCGCTATATTGTGAAGAGGCTGCACCACCGGTTGTTGACGCACTACCGGATCCGCTGGAACTTCCCCCGGAATTGCCGCCGGACCGAGAACCCGTGCTGGCATAATACAGGGACCGCAGGTCAATGGTCTTTGTTGTCGTTAACGTGTTCCCATAGGCGTCTTTCCACTGGATGATAACCGGGACTGCTGATAGATCGTCCGCCGTAAATGTAAGGGTGAAACTCGAGAAATCATCGGAAGCAAGGGCTCCCACCGCATAGCTCGAATACGGCTCAACGGGAGTAGCGGGTGCGCCAACACTCAGGACCATACCGCTTGCGTCAGTAATACCAGCATTGGTCACATCGCCTGTCAGGGTATAGGTATTGCCGGTGCCAATAATCGCGATATCGTTGAGGACCGGGACTGACGCAGACTTGGACTCCCCGATATTCAGCGGCATGTCAACACTCGTTGTATGTACGTTGTTACCGTTGCGGAAGCTGACATTGAATGTCACGTCGGACTGCTGGTGCGGTGTTATCGCGAACGGGACCTGGACCGAAGTGCCGGCTGGGATGGGCCCCACAAAACTCTCCGACGGGGAGACATCGTTGCCATTTCCGGACGTAACGATCAGGACATCCGATATGTCCCCGAGTCGCGGGTTGACAATACTCACATTCACGGTATCCGTCTGGTTAATGGCGAACGTTTCGGGCTTTAATGCGATGCTGGCCCTCACATCTGCCGAGTCCACCGTCAGTGGAATCTGGGAATGGACCGGACTACCGCCAAATGCATTGGGTTCAGCAGTAAAGAGCGGGAAATATGTCCCGTCGGAAACATCATCACCGACCGTTATGATGAAATTAAAATCCGTGGTCGTTCCCGGCCCGACCGTTGTGGCGGTTGTGAACGAACCCTGGTTAACAACCTGGATATGCGGATCGATGAGCGCCGGTTCGTCTAATGACACCGATGTATTTGCTGCATTGGTTACGTGAACCGTCACGGTCCCGGTCTCACCGGGGTAAAAGACCGCGGGTGTAATATCATACCCGGAAACATATACAAGCGCTGCGGCTGCCTGGGGATTTGCTGCCGTAACAGTGTTAGTTGAAATAGAAGCAGCACTCGCAGAGGCACTGCACAGGAGCAGTACCAGGAAACTCATTAGGATAAACCGACTCTTCATATATTCTCCTTTTCGTGATACATTGGATTCCTTTTTAGAGAAATTCTCACAGATTTCCAGGAGTGGACAAAGGTCCAACAGGAAATTGTAATGTATATTTTACATTTTGTTAATTAAATACCTTTTTCTTCAGGCAGGGTGCAGGCTCACAATTCTGCCAGTATCCAAACATTCCGGCTTAAGAGCGCATGTGAATGAATAACGATACTCCGGCTCCGGCACGATAAATGTTTCTTTAGAATCGAAAAAAAGAGAGATCGTTTGTATGACTGGATAATGCGGTAGATACGTCAGGATGATGTATGCGGGCTTCCGTTCCGGTCCTGCCCTGTATGGGGGTGAGCCTTGAAGAACGACTCGAACCACGATTCTACTGAGGCCGTATCGCCGTTCTGGAATGCAGCCTTGAGGGCGCTGGTATCCACACCCTGTTTATCAAACCGGTCCAGGATCTGCTGCTGGACCGTGGTGTTGGTCAGGTCAGGTGTTTTCCCGAATGATTCCTTCGTAAACCCGGGTGCAGCCGGACGGTTTTCATGCAGCCAGGACTGTACGGCTGTGGTATTGCCGGACTGGAATGCTGCTGCGAGTGCAGTTGTATCCACACCCTGTTTATCAAACCGGGCCATGATCTCCTGCTGGACAGTCGTGTTCGTCACGTCAAACCTTTTTGAAGGGCCTTTGCTCGCGAACTGAGGCCTGGCCGGGCGGTGTGCTGCAAGCCAGGATTTTGCCGCAGTGGTGTCGTTGTTCTGGAATGCCGTCTGGAGAGCAGTTACATCAACACCCTGCTGTTCATATCGCGTAACGATCTGCTGCTGGAAAGTAGCATTGGTCAGATCAAATGCCTGATGCCCGGTGCCTCTTCCATGAGTGCCGGTATGCGTTGCCTGCGTAGTACCCGCCGCACTGGCAAAGCCAATACAGAGTGCAATAACGCAGAATGCGGCAAGAGCACCGTAATATATTCTGGGCGTTTTCATAATGGCGTTCTCCTGTAGTTGTTGCTATGATGGCATGCACGATCTCGTGCCTGTCATGTAAAGTATATTTTACATTTTGTAATATATACTTTTCGTTATCCCCAGTTTGGATTACATATCTCAAAAAAACCATTCATTTCCGGAGGGATTGGGCTGCGTCAGGATCCGGATGCTGGTCTCAAAGCAGACAGGGCATAATAGTAATCTGCCATGTATATCCAAGGGGTAAGTTCATGATTTCTCATGGCCGGCGTGGAACCATAGCAGAAAAATGCCAGGTCGTGTTTTGTACAGGGAAAAACGGTTAATCTATGTCTATCGTCCGGGTTTCTTCACCGTACGCAAACACCTCTTCGATGTTCACATGGAAGTGGCGTGAGATCTTGAATGCCAGGTCAAGGGAAGGTACATATTTACCCTTCTCGATGGCAAGGATCGTCTGTCGCGTGACGCCTATGGCTACAGCAAGATCTTCCTGCGTCATATCATGCATCGCCCTGAATACTTTGATCTTATTCTTCATCGGTCTCCCAGTCCCCGTACTTTCTGGCATAGTACATTCGGAAGCCGACATAAAGGAAGATCATCAGGCAGAGCAGTCCCAGCTGGAAATATCCCATCATCCTGATCGTAAGGATCCCCGGGGGGCGTCCCAGGAAACGTTCGCGGGAAAATTGCGGAAGATAGAGGAGATCCATCACTGCACCGATAGAGAATGCACAGAAAACAACCCAGAATACCTGGAAAGTCCTCACTACCGCATTCTCGGTGATCTTCGCGCTGCGTTCATCCTCGATGAGATCTGTCACGGATTTCCGTGCAGTATACACTATCAGGATGCCGATGACAAATGCAACCGGTTCGATCCATAGAGGGATCAAACGGGTCTCAATCGAATATATGAAAAGCGCGAGCAGGGCCAGTGCAATGCACCCAATGAGAATATAAAAGGTATTTTTTTTCATGGAGTCCCTTTGTTATTGATTCTTAACATTTAGTGTTATAAATTTGACTGTTGGAAAATATCAACGTTCTTTTTCGGGCAGGATACCCTGGAAACTTGTTAAATGTCTCTCATTTCACACCGGTAAATATAGTATCATTTTTCCGGGCTCCTCAGGAGACTACAGGGTATAATGGGCCGGTCCATATCCCGCATTGCTGCGGTATTGGCCAGTACGATGACCGTATCTTATATGGATACCCTCATATCCGATCAGGAAAAATTCGTATACCACGAGGCTGTAGAAGTGGGCGGGGTAACCGTAGGACTCATCCAGATGGCGATGGGGAATGATGCCGAGGAGAATATTCGTACGGCCGGAGAAAAAGTCCGGGGCGCGATCGCAGCAGGAGCAAACATCATCTGTCTGCCCGAACTCTTCTATTCACGGTACTTTCCCCGCCACACCGGGACAGATGTTGCAGCCGTTGCAGAGACCGTGCCCGGCAGGTCAACCGCCCTGTTCTCGGCCCTTGCCCGGGAGCATCAGGTGGTCATCATCGTCCCGGTCTTTGAAGAGGGAACTGATGGCAGGTACTATAACACTGCGGCAGTGATCGATGCTGACGGGAAGCTGTGTGCGCAGTACCACAAAGTGCATATTCCCCAGGACCCGGGATTCTTTGAGAAGGGCTACTTCTATCCTGGCGACGGATACAAAGTAGTATCGACCCGGTTCGGCCGGATCGCCGTCCTCATCTGTTATGACCAGTGGTTCCCCGAAGCGGCCCGGTGCGTGGCACTGGAGGGCGCCGATATCATCTTCTACCCGACAGCGATCGGGCACCCCACGGCAGCCGAACCGGGGGAAGGAAACTGGCAGGATGCATGGGAACTGATCCAGCGCAGCCATGCAATTTCAAACAGTGTCCATGTTGCTGCAATAAACCGGGTCGGGCTTGAAGGGCAGATCAGGTTTTTCGGGGGATCGTTTGTTACGGATGCGTTCGGGAAGATCCTTGCAAAGGCCGGCGATCATGAAGAAACTCTAATCGCACAGATAGATACCACGATGAATAGCGCAGTACGGGATTCATGGGGATTTTTTCGGAACCGGCGGCCGGAGACCTATGGCCGGATCACTGTCCCGTTCCCGGGATCTGATGGGACGTTCCCATCCCTGCGACCGGGTGACACACCCCGGAACCGGGGGTTCCACATGCCCGCCGAATGGGAATACCACGAAGCGGTCTGGCTCTCGTGGCCTCATAACTTCCAGACATTCCCCCGGCTTGCGGAAGTGGAACTGGCATACTACGAGTTTGTCTTCAGAGTGCATACCTCAGAGCGGGTGGAACTGTTCGTCCCGAGCGCTGTTATCCACCGTAAAGTACGTTCACGACTTCGCGAAATGGGCGTGGATCTCTCCCGCATCACACTCCACACGAACGAGTATTCCGATGTCTGGATCCGGGACTATGGCCCGACATTTGTTATCAACAGGGCCCTTTCGAAAACCGCACTGGTGCGCTGGAACTTCAATGCCTGGGGCGGCAAGTACGAAGATCAGGTCCGGGATGGGAAGATTCCTGTTATGATGAACCGCCGGCTCAACCTCCCCCTGTTTGAGCCCGGGATCGTGCTGGAGGGCGGATCGATTGACGTGAACGGCAGAGGCACGGTCCTGACAACCCGGGCCTGCCTCCTGAACCCTAACCGCAACCCTGCCCTCTCCGCGGATAAGATCGAGGAGAAACTCCGGGAATATCTCGGGGTAGAGCACGTGATCTGGCTCAACGACGGCATCGTTGGGGACGACACGGATGGCCATATAGACGATATTGCACGCTTCGTCGGCCCGTCGACTGTTGTCTGTGCGTACGAGACCGATATCACAGACGCGAATTATCCCTCGCTCCATGACAATTTCGAGATCCTCCGCCAGGCAACCGATCAGGACGGCAAGCCCCTGACCGTGGTAAAACTGCCCATGCCTTCGCCGGTTTCTGATGCAGACGGGAGGTACCCGGCAAGCTACACGAACTTCTATATCGGGAACACGATCGTGATCGTCCCCGTCTTTGATGATCCCCATGATGCCGATGCGATTCGTATCCTGCAGGAGCAGTTCCCGGACCGCAATGTTGTCGGCATCAGCGCCCGTGCAATGGTCGAAGGGTATGGCACGTTCCACTGCGGAACCCAGCAACAGCCTAAACTGTAAAAAGACATCTGAAATAAATTGTAAAAATAACCGGATGGATCAGGTCAATGGTGGCGGGACGAAGGAATCCTCGTGCATCCCGTCGGGAACAGATACATCTGTAGGCACGATACTGACAGAACTTTTGGGAATATGGGCTTCCAGGGAGCGCCGGATCCGGTTGATGGTGTCCTGCACATCCGACATTTTCCGGTTGCCATCAAACTCTAAGAATATCTCGATGTAGACGTTTGTTCCCGAACGGCGCGAGCGAACGCCGTGCAGAGCTGAATATTCGTCGAAAAACGCCGCAAGCTGGCTGACGATAACCATCTGGAGTTCCTCGTCAAGGGTCTTGTCCAGCAGGTCCGGGAGGGATGATGTGATGACCCGGTACCCGGAAAAAAGGAGGAACCCGGCGATGATGAAGGAGGCGAGAGGATCGATATACAGGGACCAGGAATAACCGGAAAGAGCAAGCGTCAGGAGCAGGGAGACAAGGACCGAAAAATCAGAGAACGCCTTGGTGCGGAAGAGGCGCCACTGGGAGTCCATCAGGAGTGAAGGATCCATCTGGTGGAGTCGGTAATTCTTCCTCCACAACCAGGTATTCATGGAAACGCCCATCACCATCAGGACAACACCGAGGTAGGCCCCTTCGTGGACGATCTCGGCCGGCATTGCGATCCTGTAGAGCGCTGCGAGGAAGACCAAGGCAAGCGAGATGAACATCACGCCGCCGGTAGTGACGGACGTGATCGTCTCGAACTTTCCCATCCCGTAATCGTATGCACCTGCACCGCCCTTTGCCATCTTGCGGACGGTGAGGTAGGCAAAGAAGGTGGCCAGGATCTCGTTTGCGCATTTCAGCGCATCTGCAAAGAGGACGATGGAGCCTGATAGAACCGCGGCAGCAATATCGGGAAGCCAGAGAACAAAATCCACGACAAGGCTTGTCAGGATCATCCGCTGCTTCGTTTCAATGGATCCGCTGCCGGCACCTGGTGCGTGAGACATGATCGTACTTAGTGCTCCGCCGTTTTGGGATAAAAGACCGGTGGCTTCGGACGTGCCGGGACCTTCCACGACTCCAATGACACTCCCGGTTTTCCCTGCTGAAATACATGGACAGGAAATTTAAACGGGCAATGAAAAATATAGTATACTGCATTTCAGCCGTACACCCTTCCCGGTACGACCCGGACAATTTCCCCGGAGATCCTTATGCTCACCACTGCCTCCGATTATATCCGTCACCGCCTCCAGAGATACGAAGCGTCCATTGATCATACACGGGCCTCTTTCCGGGATCCGTCGGCCCACGGTGAACTCATCGCCAGCGCCCCGTATTCCGAGCAGTGTGCTCTTCCGGTACTTCTCGATTCCCTGGCCGGGAATCCGAACGAGACTGCAATGAGGCAGGAATATGCCCGGATCACCAAAAAACTGGAAGCCCTCGCAAGGGAAAGCGGCCCCGGCTACCGCGAGAGCCTCATGAAAGACCTGACAAACATCGCACACATGTACCATGCTTCTGCATGCCATGCAAGCATCTGCAATCTTTCGGACGAGGTTGCGACTGCCCCCTGCCGGAAAAGGCTTATCAGCCTGCTGCTGGCAGAACTCAGGGTAGATCACGATGTAACCGGTATCGAAGCGCTTCTCTCCATGATTGATGACAATATAAGGGGATCCGCGACGGTTCCTGAACATTCCCCGGCATCGCCCGAAGGCCGGTCCTGCTTCGCGGTGACTGAACCGGACCACAACTCTTCACAAAAGTATTCCAGGCAGATCAGGATCGATTGAAATGCGGGTTACGATCAGACATTTTTTTGTTATTGGTTACCCTGCAGATATCCCCGGGAAAAATGTGCCCTCATTTCACCCGGATAACGATGAGCGTGATATCGTCCGACTGCGGGGCATTGCCGCAGAACTGCCGTATGTCGTCGAGGAGCAGGGCCATGATCTCCTCCGCCGGCCTTGACCTGTTCCGGGTTATCGAGGCGACCAGCCGCTCCTCGCCAAACGAGGCGTCCTGCTCATTGAACGCTTCCGTTACACCGTCAGTGTACATAACAATGAGGTCGCCAGGCAGGAGCCGGATGGTCGTTGCCGGGATATCCACGACAGGGACTACCCCAAGCGCGATCCCCATGCCTTCCAGGACCTGCGATCCGGGGGGGTCCCCACGGATCAGCAGTGGGGGGTTATGGCCTGCATTCACGTAGGAGAACGTCATCCTGCCCGGGTCGAAGACCCCGTAGAAGACGGTGATGAACATGCTCGATCGCCCGTCCTCATAGATCAGACGGTTCGCCTGACGGATAGCAGCCGTGGGATCGGCCTCTGCCCCGCCGCTTGCATGGATGAGAGTCCTGGAGAGAGCCATGAAGAGTGCTGCACTCACGCCTTTACCGGAAACATCGGCGATTACAAATGCCCACCGGTTTTCTCCGGCAGGGATGAAATCATAGAGATCGCCGCCGATCTCCATCGCCGGGATCGTGGTGGCGCAGATCTCTGCTTCCGGTATTTTTGGTGCAGATTCCGGGAGGAATGTTTCCTGGATCTCCTTTGCGATCTCCATCTCCCTGGTATAACGCTCCTTCTCGGCCGTGGTGCGCCGGAGATCTTCGATCTTCTGCCTGAGGTCTCCGGCCATATGGTTAAATGCGGCTGCCAGGTCCTCGAACTCGTCGCCGGTCTGGATATCGAGACGGTAATCGAGATCCCCCTGGCCCAGCGCGAGGGTGCCCTGCTTTAATAATTCCACGGGACGCGTGATGATCCGGGCGAGCCAGACGCTTAATAGCACTACTATTATGAGGAGGCTGAGGAAGAGGAGGGCAAAGATCCCAAGGAACTGTTCAGTCTGGTTATTGATACGAAAGCCGGCATCCCGGGTCGCAACCGCGATCTTGTCCCGGGTTTTATCGACCGGTGCCGTGATCTCATCTACCGGCATGGATACAGCAAAACTCCAGTTACGGGACATGACCGGAGCATAGGCAACATAGGTGTAACGGCCGTTAAACCAGACTTTCTCCACACCGGTCTTCCCTGCCGTCATGTTCCTGCCTAAGGCAATGAGCGCTGGATCGCTGCCGGTAAACACGTTCTCCTGCTCAAACGTCTCATCCAGGGAACTGTTTCCTGCAGAAAGGCCGGGCCGGCTGATAATATTTCCTTGGTTGTCCATGAGGACCGCGTATCCCCTGCCGTCCAGCGTCCGGTTCAGGAACTCCGCATTGATTACGTCGACCGTGACATCACTGCCGATCACCCATGTCCCGTATTTCGTTGGGATCGCTTTTGCTGCCGTTACCACAAGACCCTTCCCTGCAGAGTCCCTGTAGGGCTCGGACCAGTAGACGCCGCTGGTATTCTCTGCACCGAGAAACCAGGCCCTCTGCCGTAAATCCGGCATCTGGCCTGGCATGTCGGCCCAGGGATATATCCGGAGGATACCCGAATCTGTCACAACATACGTGCCGGACATGTTCTCATCCGCATGGTATACGGCAACGAGCAGGTCATTGATACCTTCGAGGGCCTTGTATTCCCCGTCATCTTCAGTGATCCGCGAACCTGGCAGGAGGAGCACGAGTACGGCATTATTGGGGTCCGCCGGTCGGTCCGTCCTGTTAAAAGAGGGTACCCGGGATGTACGGGAGGAATTGTCCGGGAGCATGGTTGCTGCTGCCGCAAGGATCTCCATTTCAGAGTCCGTATCCTCAAACAGGACGTTGGTCACTTCTGCCTGATCGGTTGCAATACGGACAAGATGCTCTTCTGCGGACGTCTGGAGCGCTGTCGTTGTCTCATCCACCGCGTCCTGGCCCAGGCTCCGGCTGCTCGTTTCAGCGGTTTTCCCGATATTACTGATGGAAAAAAACGCCACATACCCCATGATAAGAAGCGCGACTATGGCGAGCGAAAGGAAGAGGAGGAGTATTTTTGCCCGGACATTGAGCCGGGAACATGAGGGTACGTGAGTCATGAGGGATCAGGAGATTTCAGACCGTGCTGGATCGGATGCACATGATCACGGAAGGGATTAGTCAGCAGGTGGGGAAACCGTGTCGTTGCGCGCAAGATACTAAAAGCACCCCAAGAGTAATAAACCAGCAATTCCGTCAATATATCTGACATCTGCCCGGTTGCTGTATCTCCCGGATTGCACTGGATTCCGGCACAGGGGCCGGAATCAGTGCAGCCAGATCCAGACATTGTTCCCCATCAGGATACCGGCGCCAAATACCAGTATCATTGCAATCATGACAAGATGCATGCCCCGCGACACGGGCTCTTTCCTGCCCGTCGAGGTTGCATGCGGATTAACGATGATATTGCGGTTGACCTGCTGCCATACCCGGAGGGAGCGCCAGTACAATTTGCATATCACGCAGAAAAATACCAGGAGGATCAGCTGCGACGAGATCGTGATCGCAGGAGGTTTTCCCGCCGCTACTGCCCGGATACCACCCAGCAGCAGCCCGAGCAGAAAGGCTGCAGTGGCAAAATAGAAACCGGCATATCCGTGGGGAAAGACGATCTCCTGCAGTTTCCGGTTCTGTGCTTCGGCACGGTCCCCCATATCCATCTTCTGGTAAACAATACCGAGCAACGCCCGTGCATATGCATTGTACGGGCTGATCTCGACAGCCCGTTCCAGGGCTTCGCTTGCGTCGTGAAGCCGGTCAAGGTTGTCGAGCGCCACACCGAGATTGATCCAACTGTCCACGGAGCCCGGGTTTACCGATGCAGCCTTCCGGGCAGGTTCGAGAGCCTCACCAGACCTGCCCAGGGAGATGAGCGTGGCCGCTTTGGCGTTGAGAATCCCGCTGTTGCCGGGATTAGTCCGGAGGGCCTGGTCATAAAAGTCGAGGGCCTCCCGGAGTTTTCCCTGCTGCATGAGAATGAGTGCCCGCTCCTGTGGGGGCATATCGGGACTGGACATGGTTTGATTACAACCCTTTCATTCCTGAATATATTAAATGGTTAGGAATTGTTTCCTGAACGGGACTGGGTGAAGGATCAGGCTGCCACCAGTTGCTCTTCTTTCAGAGATGCAGCTGCGGCCGGGCCCATAATATGTCCAGAAATGCACAAGGCAAGTACTGACAGTACGCCCGAAAAGCGATCACTAATAGGACGATGTGAACTACCCGCATCCCGGAGGTGCTCCCCGTGGGGATGCACATATGGCCTGGATTGCCGGGACGGGATACTCTTATCCCGAGCTTGAGGAAAAGTGAGGTGGATCCGCGTCTCATATCAGACGTTGACGTTCAGGACCAGCCGGATTGCAAGGCCGATCACGAACGAGATTGCAGCAATCCCAAAACTGATCGCGAGCATCTCTACGAAACGGGACCTGAATGGGAGATCTTTTGCAACGCCGATATAGTACGTGAAGAAGAAGATCACCGCCACAGCACCGAGCAGGGTGAGGACGAGGGCGATGTACGGGCTTCCGAGAACGAGGAAGGGCATGATGAGCAGCACGACTGTCACCATGTACGTGAAGCCCGTATAGATCGCTGCTTTCTTCGGATCCGCTGTCCCGCCATCGGACTTCTGTGAGAGGTACTCCGAGGAGCCCATCGAGAGGGCTGCTGCAACACCGGTAATGAGGCCGGCCACGGCGATGATCTGGGAGTTCTGGAGGGCGAACGTGAGGCCGGCAAGCATCCCGGTGAACTCCACGAGTGCATCATTGAGCCCGAGCACCACCGAGCCCATGTACCTCAGCCGTTCCTCGTCAATCAGGGCGATCAGTTTCTTCTCGTGTTCTTCCTCGCGGGAGAGCATTGCCTCGATCTCCGGTATCGCGGCACGAAGGAGCGGGTCCGGTGCCTGGGCCCGTTTCTCGATGCTCTCCATCAGCTTGAGGGTGAACGTGATACCGAGAAACCGGGCCATCAGGTAATAGAACCAGACTGCGATAATGTCAGGCGCGATCTCCCTTCGGGTATACCGCTTCCAGACTCCATAATGGTCCATTTCTTCTGCAGCGATCTGTTCGAGCACCCCGCGGTTTTTCGGATCGGGTGTGACAGACGCTATCTTCAGGTAGATATGGTGCTCGGTGATCTCGGCCCTCTGGGAAGATAGCAGTGCGGACATGAGGTGTGGGTCGTACGGGTCCATAGGTATCACGGGAGTTCCTGATCGCGACGGGGTGACCAGCCGGTGCTGGTCCATGTTCCCGGGGAATGACTGGTGACGGTCCCACAAGCTGAGACCGTTCAGGCTACTAATAGTGCTTGGAATTACTCCCTGTTAAAACCGGATGTACCTTTTCAGGGATCGCTCCGGGTGAGAGGATCATCGGATTCCGGCTCACGACTCATCGCATTGATTATACCGGTGATCCGCAGGGGTTCCCCGTCGGCAGTCCGTTCGATCACTCTGCCGCGGACAGTTACCCGGATCCAGAGCCCGTCCCGCCGTTGCGCGCGGAAGTTACTTTCGAAGAGGGGAGTCTTCCCCTCGACATGCCGGTAAAATGCAGAGATTATTTTCGGCAGGTCATGTGGGTTGATGAGGGCTTTACAGGCATTCACCGTGAGTGGCTTACCGGGCTCGAAGTCATAGCCAAGAGTGCTGTGGCACCAGTTGTAGATATCTCGTACCGCGAGATTACGCATCTCCACGTCCCATACACCGATATCCCGCCCCGCAAGAACCAGCTTGAGGCGTTCCTCACTTTCGAATAGCGCCAGTGCTTCGTGATTACGCCGGGTCAGATCGATGATAACGCCACGGAGACCGACGGGCTGGTTTGTTTCCGGGTCGATCACCGGCGCCCCGTAGATCAGGGCCGGGAATGTACTGCCATCGCTCTTCTGCAACAGGTACTCCTTGCCGCTGGATGACCCCTCCTTTGCCGCTCCCTGGATTTCGCGGAAGGCCCGTTCACGATCAGGATCAGCGATATAATCGAGAACATTGATACCCCGGCTGAAATCTTCCGGTACGAGCCCGAACATTTCATAGGTTATAGTATTGGCAAACGTGAGCTGGCAGACAAGATCGATCTCGTAGACACCGACTGGCAGGATATTGGCAAAACCGCGGTTCGCGTTCAGGGACAGGTCGAGATCGTGTTTGATCTGGTGGACATCTGAGATGTCCCGTATCGTCTCAATGGCCCCCTCGACGATCCCGTCTGCATCGCAGAGAGGGCCGGCATGGACCCAGAGATGTGCCCCCCGGCCCCCGTACATCCGAGGGGCAAAGAGGTTCTGGGAGATCTTGTTCTCCGGGAGCCGGAGTCCGGAACACGGCTGGTTCAGGGCAGGGGGATCCTGAAGCACAGTATCGATGAGCATGGGCATGCGTTCACCGAAGAAGGGGATCGCATACTCGTAATCCCCCTTCCCGAGGATATCTTCCTTCCGGCAGCCGGTCATCTTTTCAATCGCGTGGTTCCAGGCAATCACCCTGCCACGGGTATCGATGACAAAGGTGGCGTCAGGCAGGAAGTTGATGATATCAGTCATCTGCTGGCGGGACCGTTTCAGATCATCCCCGATCCGGCGCCGTTCGATGGCCCGGTTAAGCTTGTATTTGAGTTCCGCGATCATTCCTTTGAGATCGGGTCCTTTCTGGACATAAAAATCGGCCCCGTGGTTCAGGGCTTCCATCACTACCTCTTCTCTTCCTTTCCCGGTAAAGAGGATGAAGGGGAGGTTGCCGTGACGCTGGCGGACTTCTTTCAATAGTGCAATACCGTCCATGCCCGGCATCTGGTAGTCGGATAGGATGGCGTCATACCTCCCGGTCGGAATACGGTCCAGTGCGATGGTTGCGGAGCTTGCCAGATCCACGGAAAAGTCGCCGTTCTTCTCAAGGTAGATCTTGTTGACGCTGAGCAGGATCTCATCATCATCGACATACAGAATAGAATACATGAAAAATTCCCGCCACACGAATCCTGTCTACTGGTCTTTCCCTTAAAATGTGTAATGCGCCTTGGCAGTTGCCCATTATATTTCAAAAAGAATACTATATATGCTCTTTGATTTGATTTCGGGTGTATTTGTCAATCGGTAGCAGAAAATAACATTATATCCTCTTAATTTTTAGGAATGGAGATTTCCTGAAAAAGGATAATTTATATATGATTATATGTTTTTGTTGACAGGGTTAATTTTTTGGGTAATGAGAATGGCCGTCCATGATCTGGTAGTTTATCTGCATCATCGTTGCCGTTTTTTGACCACCGGCCGTGAAAAGTTCGTGACGGATTATTCCGGTACCCGCTTAAACAAGCGTGAATGCCTGGTATTATCCACAACTGATGCCAGCGGAATCACAGCGTACAGTTCAGTCCCCTCAGGATCAAAAAAAAATTATAGCCATAGACGGACCGGGCTGATGATCGCATGGATTTCCCTCTCCTGCATTCACATTGGCGGGATATCCGTAGATGTGGGATCAGGTACTATCCTGAAGCGGGTGCCCTCGCCAGGCCGGTCCTCACAGCCCGTAACAGTATGCAGCAAAATAGATGCACACCCGGGCAGACCCGGTGCCAGTCACCACCTGTACCTACGCCGCTTCTTCTCTTTCTCTTCGAACGGTACGATGAAGTAGCTGTGGATAGTGCGATCGTCGTCCAGCTCGATCTCAAGGTAGAGTTCCATGACAACATGCTCAAATGCCACTGCGATCTGGTCGGCCCCGTGCTCGACAAAACCCAGCGCGTGCAGATCCTTCTCCAGTTTTTTCACCGGTGCTCTCCGGTGGCTGGTGACAAGCCGCTCGACTAGGCGTTTCATCCGTAACTGCCATCCCTTGTTTACCATTGCAGATTTCTCCCCTGCCAGCCTGTAAATGTCTGCATGCAAGGGAATTATGCAGGTGCCTGCTATTGAACGTATCCGAATCGTATTTCATTGCCGCCGGGATCATTCTCCCATGGGGGGCGGTTGCAGGCGAACCAAAATGCAGGTAAATCCATTACTGCAAGCTCACACCCCATCAGTATATTACCGGTGTTCATCATACAAACCTCACACATTCCCCACGGTGAGCCCGTATTCGTCAATTGCGACAGATGGGAGATGCGGGGATGCCTGAAAGTCTCCCACGTTCACTCCCCGCTTCCTGCGCGCCCGGGCAATCCGGAACCTGTCCGCAGTGCATTTCCTCCGCGAAATGCCGGAAATTATCCCCGCACGAGATCGCTCCGATTTAACAACTGAACCATCTGGAACGATTTCACGGTCTATGATCACCGCATGGACAACCAGAATTTCCCGGAACCGTAACGACCCTTAAGGTATTGGAAAGGGAACCTTCAGCCAACGGTATATACCGGCTTATGGAGGAAAAAATCATGAACCCCAGATTCAGCCTGCTCCTGGGACTGGTAGCGCTTGGACTACTCTGCGCTATTGGAACCGCTGCAGCAGATGATGCACAGGTTACGGTCACACCAACAGATACCATCGCTCCTGTGGATACCATTACTACTACGGATACTCCTGCCCCCACAGACACCATAGCTCCCGCGGGCACCGGTGCCCCCGCGCCCTCCCCGGGCTTTGACCCGCTGGGCTCGCTCGCCGGTATCCTCGGCCTCCGGCAGGACATCCAGGCCGACAGGGCGGATAACAGGAACCTGACCGGGGGCAT
>Ga0074046_10001918_pt1 | contig 18362 bp, 10 predicted proteins | sample BogForMeECP23OM3_FD_94441 | JGI IMG/M metagenome (GOLD analysis project Ga0074046, IMG submission 94441) | Bog forest soil microbial communities from Calvert Island, British Columbia, Canada - Bog Forest MetaG ECP23OM3 | ecosystem: Environmental > Terrestrial > Soil > Wetlands ... | reverse complement strand
GATAGGCGTTGAGCCAATCGCGTTCGGTGCCGGTCAACAATTCGGGCACGATAAGCCGGTGGTCGAATGGCGCTAGCGTGAGCGTTTCAAAGCCCAGCATCGCAGTTTCGCCCCCCTCGATCGGCTTGGGTTCGGTGACGGCCAGCAAATTTTCGAGCCTGATGCCGTAATGGCCTTCGCGGTAGTAACCGGGCTCGTTGGACAGGATCATTCCAGGCTCAAGCTCGGTCATGCCGTTCCGGGAGATAGACTGCGGCCCTTCATGCACCGAGAGGAAGCTGCCGACGCCGTGCCCGGTGCCGTGGCCATAATCGAGCCCCGCCTCCCACAGCGCGCGCCGCGCGAAGGCATCGATGTCGACGCCGCGCGTGCCGGAAGGGAACCGAGCCGCCGCAATCGCGATGTGGCCCTTGAGCACGAGCGTGTAATGCCGCCGCATCTCTTCTGAGGGCGTCCCAATCGCGACAGTTCGCGTAACATCCGTGGTGCCGTCGCGGTACTGTCCGCCCGAATCGATCAGATACAGCGTTCCCGGCTCCATCACTTTGTTCGTCTCCGGCATCGCGCGGTAGTGCACGATTGCGCCGTTCGAGCCCGCGCCGGAAATCGTGTCGAAGCTAAGATCCTCCAGCAAATTCGTATCCCGCCGGAAGGCTTCGAGGCGGTCCGAGGCGCCAATTTCGGTTAGGGCGCCGGATGGCGCTTCCGCGTCAAGCCAGGCGAGAAATCGGCAGAACGCGGCCCCGTCGCGTACATGCGCGTCGCGTGCGCCTTGCAGTTCGACGGGATTCTTCCGGGCCTTAAACAAGGTGCACGGATCGGCAGCCTCTATCAGCATCGCGCCGCTCTTTTTCAGCGCGTCGGCAACATGCAGCGTTGTCTGCGCCGGGTCGACGATAACCTTCGTCCTTTTCTCGATGAACCCCGGAAGCACATCCGCGAGCGAGGCGAGGTCATGAATGTCGGCCAGCGGCTCGATAGAACCTCGGTTCTCTGGCGAGATGTGACCGGGAGACGTGAAGATGACAGGCTTCCCGGTTAGGGGAACAAAGGCCCGCACCAAGGGCACGGGCGTGTGCGCCACATCCCGGCCTCGGACGTTGAAAAGCCAAGCTACGGCATCGGGCGCGCTCACGAAAAGGCCAGCGGCTTTCTTCTCCTCGATCGGCTTCTGCACACGGGCGAGTTTCGAAGCCGCGGATTCTCCGGCGTATTCCTCGCCATGCATGACAATTGGAAAATGGTGCTCGGCGGGCCGCTCCTCCCAAAGTCCATCGATCGGGTTAGGGATAATGGGCCGAAACTCGAAGCCGACTTTCTTCGTCTCCTCCTCCAGCGCCTTGAAGCCCCTCAGGGTGGGAAGCGTCGGGTCATACCCTATCGCAGCGCCTTTCGGGGCATGGGCCGCTAGGTAGGAGCTGACCTTCGTCTTCGGAAAAAGCTCCACGGCGTAGAGAGACGCATCAACCTGTGCTTTTGCCTGAAGCGTGTAGCGGCTGTCGACGATGAGTGCGGCCTTGTCTTCCAGGATGACCGCGCAGCCTGCAGACCCTGTGAAACCGGTCAGCCATGCGAGCCGATCCCAGTGAGGGGGCACGGACTCGTTCTGGAAGGCGTCGCTCTTCGGAACGATGAACCCGTTGAGGCCGAGAGACCGGATCGAAGTTCGCAAGGCGGCGAGGCGGCTGGCTGCGACTTGGGCGCGTTCCTGCATGATTTGGTTCCCGGCATGGCTGATGAGGCTATCGAAGCAGGGTTCGTCTCGCCCGGCAAGATGAGCTTTTGCACCGTCGATTGCGCAATCAAGCGCTTCCTGCGGCGATTTTCACGATGCTTTCAAGACCTTGACGCAGCTTCGCCGCAACTTGCTCTGCCTCGGCGGGAAGACCATGCCGTTGAGCGAGCCAAACAGGGTCGTTATAGGAGACCCAGGTCTTGCCGCTGTCGCCCTGCCAAACCAAAGCCCTTAACGGCAGGTCTATGCCTATGGTTTGGTTGGCTTGCATCAGCGGCGTTCCGCCCGTCGCATTCCCGAAAATCAGGACTGTTGTCGGCCGCAGGGCGATGCCGGCTTCTTCGGCGCCCTTCGCGTGGTCTATGACCGCGAAAAGGGTCAAGCCCCGCGATGCGACCTCGTCCTTCAGCCGGACAAGAGTCTCTTGAAAGCCAGACTTGCTCACGATCGTAACGAGGCCTGCGGGTGCCATGGCATCTCTCCGTCCGAATTGCACGGAGATAATGGTTGGGCCGCCCGTTGGGTCCCGCCCACCCTCTAACGAAAAATGGCCGGGACGAACCCGGCCATGGTGATGCGTTGGCCGCAGATGCGCTAACGGTTCAAGGGCACCTTCGGGATGAGCGCGGTCGGCGTGCGGTCGCCGCCTTCGCCCTCGTTGGAGCCATCGGTTTCCTCGACCTTGACCAGCGGCTTGGTCTCGATGACCTCGAAGGCGAGCACCTTCTTGCCTTCCTTCTCCTCCACAACCACGCGCACAGTGCCGCCGCCTTCGAGCTTGCCGAACAGCAGCTCTTCCGCCAGCGGCTTCTTGATGTGCTCCTGAATGACGCGGGCGAGCGGCCGTGCGCCATAAAGTTCATCGTAGCCGTGGTCGGCGATCCAATCCATCGCCTCTTGCGACAGCTCGATCATGACATTGCGGTCGGCGAGCTGCGCTTCGAGCTGGAAGATGAACTTCTCCACCACACGGCTGATCATCTCGCGCGACAGCCTCGAGAACGCGATGACCGCATCGAGCCGGTTGCGGAACTCGGGCGAGAACATGCGCTTGATCGCCTCCTCGTCCTCGCCGACGCGCTGGGTGCTGCCGAAGCCGATGCCGGCTTTCGCCATCTCGGCCGCGCCCGCATTCGTGGTCATGATCAGGATCACGTTGCGGAAGTCGACCTGCTTGCCGTTGTGGTCGGTGAGCTTGCCGTGGTCCATGACCTGCAAGAGTACGTTGAACAGATCCGGATGCGCCTTCTCGATCTCGTCGAGCAGAAGGACGCAATGCGGGTTCTGGTCCACGCCGTCGGTCAAAAGGCCGCCCTGGTCAAAGCCGACATAGCCGGGAGGCGCGCCGATCAGGCGGGAAACGGTGTGGCGCTCCATGTACTCCGACATGTCGAAGCGCAGGATCTGCACGCCGAGCAGGCTCGCAAGTTGTCGTGCCACCTCGGTCTTGCCGACGCCGGTCGGGCCGGAGAAGAGGTAGCAGCCGATGGGCTTCTCGGCATCGCGCAAGCCAGCGCGGGCCAGCTTGATCGCCGCCGACAGGGCATGGATGGCCTGCTCCTGACCGAAGACCACGCGCTTCAGATCGCTTTCGAGATTGCGCAGAAGCTCCGTGTCGGACTTCGACACCGTCTTTGGCGGGATGCGCGCCATGGTCGCGACGGTGGCCTCGACCTCCTTCACGCCGATGGTGCGCTTCCGCTTCGACGGTGCCAGCAACATCTGCGACGCGCCGGTTTCGTCGATCACGTCGATAGCCTTGTCGGGCAGCTTCCGATCGTGAATGTATTTCGCCGAAAGCTCGACTGCGGCCTTGATCGCCTGGTTCGTGTATTTGATGTTGTGGAAGTCCTCGAAGTACGGCTTGAGGCCCTTCATGATCTCGAAGGCATCCTCGATCGTCGGCTCGGCCACGTCGATCTTCTGGAAGCGCCGGACAAGCGCCCGGTCCTTCTCGAAGTGCTGCCTGTATTCCTTGTAGGTGGTCGAGCCGATGCAGCGGAGCACGCCCGATTGCAGCGCGGGCTTCAGGAGGTTGGATGCATCCATTGCGCCGCCCGAGGTCGCGCCTGCGCCGATTACGGTATGGATCTCGTCGATGAACAGGATCGCGCCGGGATAGGCCTCGATCTCCTTCATGACGGCCTTCAGCCGCTCCTCGAAATCGCCGCGATAGCGCGTTCCGGCGAGCAGGGTGCCCATATCGAGCGAGAACACCGTTGCGTTCGCCAGCACCTGCGGCACCTCGCCGCGCACGATCTTGCGCGCTAGCCCTTCCGCGATAGCCGTCTTTCCGACGCCTGGATCGCCAACATAAAGCGGGTTGTTCTTGGACCGGCGGCAAAGCACCTGGATGGTCCGCTCGATCTCCTTGTCGCGGCCGATAAGCGGGTCGATGCGGCCGTCTTTCGCCTTCTGGTTCAGATTGACGCAATAAGCCTCTAGCGCGTCCGTCGAGCGCTTCTTGTCGTCGGAACCTTCCACCGTCGCCGCGTCCTCGTCAACGCCGCGCACGCCACGGGGCTCGGACATCCCCGCGCGTTTGGAGATGCCGTGCGAGATGAAGTTGACCGCGTCGAAACGGGTCATATCCTGCTCTTGCAAGAAATAGGCGGCGTTGCTCTCCCGCTCCGCGAAGACCGCGACGAGCACATTAGCGCCGGTCACCTCTTCTCGGCCGGAGGACTGCACATGGACGACCGCTCGATGGATGACGCGCTGGAAGCTTGCGGTCGGCTGAGCCTCGCTGTCCTGATCGAGGATCAGGTTGGTAAGCTCCTTGTCCAGGAAATCCGTCAGCTTGGCCCGCAGGCGTTCGACATCGACGTTGCACGCGCGCATGACGGATGCGGCGTCGCGATCATCGATTAGAGATAAAAGCAGGTGTTCGAGGGTTGCGTATTCGTGATGACGCTCGTTGGCGTATTCGATTGCGCGGTGGAGCGACTCTTCGAGGCTGCTTGAAAATGATGGCACTGCCGCACCTACTCCTTTTCCATCGTACACTGCAAGGGATGCTGATGCTGACGCGAGAAGTTCATCACCTGAGTAACTTTCGTCTCAGCAACTTCATAGGTATAAACGCCGCACACACCGACGCCCTTTTGATGCACATGAAGCATTATGCGCGTCGCCTCCTCCCTCTGTTTGTTGAAGAATCGCTCAAGCACATAAACGACAAACTCCATTGGAGTATAATCGTCGTTCAAAAGGAGAACTTTGTACAGGCTCGGACGCTTCGTCTTCGGACGCGTTTTTGTTACCACGCCCGTCTTCAGATCATTGTCACTCTTGAAGCCGTTATTGCCTGCCATCGCCGAAACCATCGAGAGCCAATTGAAAGCCATTAAAAACCTTAGCATATCGGGCGTTCTCATTCACCCCCGGCGAACCCGATCCAAGGAAGCCTTCCCCCACCATACTCCCGTTTATCGGTTTCCTCTGTCAAGGCCCGCAAGTGTAAATGCTTGGCCGAATATATGGTTCACTTCGCGCCTTGAAAGAGGTCCGGCGGTTCCGCGGCGGCGGAAACTTTAGAAAGTCTGAAACACTCTTTGATAGTTATAGGCTGGTCGCTTTTGCCAGCCGGGGATGGGTAAGAAAGTATTAAGGCACGCTCAGGTATACCAGTGTCGCTGGACAACCTTGCGTAGAGGGTTGCACGGCGGCAAGCGTGTGGCTGCCTTGCTCGCGACAAATTTTTTGGGTCTTCACGCTGCGTAGGCTTGGAAAAATCGATGTCAGTACCAATGCGGGAGCAGGGTTCGGCTCCAAAAGTTCAGTCAAGACCGCGAGCCCTCCTATTTTGCGTGTTAACCGCGTTACTCACGTTGGCTTCGAATGCGGAAGCACGCCGCCATCATGTGCGGGAGCACTCGTCATTTTCTGCCGCGAGCATGGCGATTGACCTCTACACGGGGCGTGTCCTCTACTCTAAGAATCCAGATGCGCCGCGGTATCCAGCCTCGATCACGAAAGTGATGACGCTATACCTGCTGTTCGATGCCTTGCGCGACGGAAAGCTGACGATGAGAACGCAGCTTCACGTCTCAGAGCACGCGGCCGACCAATCTCCGACAAAGCTTGGCCTTTCGGCGGGCGACACGATTTCCGTTGCTGACGCGATTGGCGCCATTGTCACGAAGTCCGCGAACGACATGGCCGTGACAGTCGCCGAGTCTCTCGCAGGTTCCGAGGAGGAATTCGCGCGGCGCATGACGCAGAAGGCCCGCACGATCGGAATGCTGAACTCAACCTTCCGCAACGCATCGGGTCTTCCCAACTCCGAGCAGAAAACCACGGCTCAGGACCTGATCATCCTCGGGAAGAACGTCCTCGCCGATCATCCTGAGCGCAGCAGGGTCTTCGCGACCAGGTATTTTCAATACAAGGGCGAAATCTTTCGCAATCACAACACCATGCTCTTTTCTTATGAGGGCATGGAGGGCATGAAGACCGGCTTTACGTCCGCCGCCGGCTTCAATCTGCTCGCTTCGGCGCATCGCGGCGACAAGCGGATCTTGGCGGTTGTGCTGGGCGGCGAGTCCTCCGGTTCGCGAAACGCTGCCATGCGGAATATTCTCGATGCGTCGTGGAGCAAGGCAATGACGCAGATGGCGGCCCGGAAGTCAGGGATCGAAGTCGCCAGCCTGAGGCAGCCCGTGGAGGCGACGGCCGAACGTACACGCAACATCGAGCGCCCGCATGAGGAGAGACTGGACAAGAAGGACCTCAACTCAAGCAAGGCCAGCCCTGCCGCCACGCTCGCGCCAGCGGCCCCACAGCCCGTGCTTCAACTTCAGCAGAAACCGGATCGGTCGTCGATCGGTATACTCATTGCATCCATAGAAAACGGGTTGGTTGCGAGGCAACCCTTGGGCCGGCCAAAACCCGCTGTGACGGCCTCCGACATGACGACGGATGAGCCGGAGGAAAAGGCGGAGGCCGAGGCTGCCCAAAGTGCGGCTTATGCGCCTCCTGCTCCGCAAGAGATTGCGCGGAACGAGACGCTGATGGCGCAAGTGCTGCCCTCGCAGATGCAAAACGTGTCCATCCATTACAAAACTGTGCGCCAAGTGGAAGTTGAGCCGCTGGACGCTGTGTCATTGGATGCTACGCCGATTGAACCGCAAATCGTAAAAGTGCAGGCCGCGAGCGCGGTAGAACGGGAAGACGTCAAGCCTCAGAAGCTTGCGACCGTGACTCTCGCTGTTCCCCGGGAAGTCGTTGACTACCCCGGGCCATATTTCGTTCAGGTGGGCTCCTTCGCGGATGAGGCTCAGGCCGCCCAGCGGCTTGAGGGTGTCAAACAAGCGCTCGGCCCCGCTCTCGTAAAAGCGCATCCCGAATTTGTTGTCCCGGTGGCGTTGCCCAGCGGCGTCACGATGTATCGCGCCAGACTGGCCCGTTTCGCGGACGAGGCTCAGGCGAAATCCGCATGCAAGAAGCTCAGGAACAGCGGCATCGAGTGCTGGGATATGCGGGCGCGGTAAATTCCGCGCCGCTTGACATCCCAAACCGCACGAGAGCCGCGATCAGCAATCCGGCTTGGCGGATGCGGGAACCCAGCGCGAACCTTCAGGCTGGATGGTAAGGTGTTCGCGGGAGTAGGCGATATAGGGCCGCTGGAAATGCGCGTAATTTTTATAGGGGCTTAGGAGAACGCGCCGCTCCACATAGCCGACAGAGCCGGGCACCCTCTCGGCCCAACGACGTCCGCGTTTAACCAGGATGCGCTTTTCAGCCGTGACATAGGTCGGCGGCACGTGAACGCGGCAAACGCCGGCTTGCCCGTTAAGGCACTGCTCGCGCCAAACGGAGCCGCCGCGTTGACGGACGCGCACTTGCACGGTGCGATAAACGGACGGCTCTTCGTGCCATATCACACCGCCTGGCTGACCCACGGCTTGACTTGTCCAGCCATAAACGCCGGGGCGGCGTTCGATCTCATACACGCCCGGCTCCACCACATCGCGCCGGATGTAGCTGCGATGCACGGGACGAAGCGGTGCTTGCACATAGCATTCCGCTCGCGCAAACTCAGCTGCGCCCCCCAAGGTCAATGCCCCTATGATGGCAACGCTGAACGCTTGCGCCGTCTTCTTCATGTCTGCTCCATCGCATTCTAGTGCGAGAAATTAGCTGCTAAACTTATACCCTGTCTTTGGTTTGGCGGCTATGCATGCAGAAGAAAACTGACGAGCTATTGCGCGGGAGCAACAGCCGCTCGGGAAATTCTATGCCGTTTTCTCAGGTTTGGTTCTGGCCATGCTGAAGTACTCGGCGTTGGGCCGCATATCGACCGCGCTTGCAAGCCTGTTCGACATGTTGAAGAAGGCGGCCACAGCGGCAATGTCCCAGATGTCGCGAGCCGAGAAGCCGAGCTGACGCAAGAGGTCCCGGTCGGCGTTCTCGATCTTGTCCGGAGCCTCCGTCAGCTTGATGGCGAAGTCGAGCATCGCTTTCTGCTTCTGCGTGATCGACGCTGCGCGATAGTTGTGCTCGACCGTATCTCCGAGCATTGGGTCCTTGGACCTGTAGCGCACGGCGGCCCCATGGGCGGTCAGGCAATAATGGCAATGATTGACGGCGCTGACCACGACCGCAATCATCTCGCGCTCGAGCCTCGAAAGGCCGCTCTCTCCCAGCATTAGGTCGTCCGAGAGATCGATGAACGCTCTCAATTTCTTATTATCGAACGCATAGGCCTTGAGGACATTGGGTATGAAGCCGAGCTTTTCCTCGCAGTTGCGGAAATAATCGCGAAGCTCCAGATCCAGCTCAGTTTCGGGGAGCTCTAATGCAAGGGGTGCATTCTCACTCATCATTCAGGCCTCTCCTTAAAGTTGCCGGATTAGGGCGCTGTTACTCTCTTATCGTATAAGACTTTGGTAACGTTTCGCAATTCGGTTTGAGGAAATGCTAAAAGAGGTGGAGCGACAGCATGGCATTATCGGCTGAACCCTCCAGCGTCAGCAAACTGTCGGCAATCATCCAATCGCTTTCCCGGCAGATAGGGGACGATCTTGCGGCGCGTTTCGCCAAACACCTTCTCAACGAGGTCGACACCGCCGAATTCGAGACATACGGCACGAGCGATCTTGTCGCTCTCGTGCGTGATGCCTTCGAGAGCTTCCGTCAGCGCCAGCTAGGCGAACCGAAAATCCTGCTCCGGAAATGCCTGACCTGCGAGACGGAGCTGCTCGCCGTCGATATCGTCAACGACGACATGCCTTTCCTTCTCGATTCGGTGCTCGGCGCGCTGCGGGAGCTTGGCCTTGTGCCCGAGCTTGTCGCCCATCCAATTTTCGAGGTGCGGCGCAACAGCCAAGGCGCGGTGACCGCTCTTCAGCCCGCGGTTGCCTTGCCGAATGGCGTCCCCCGTGAAAGCTTCATCCATCTTCAAATCAGAAAACTCGGTCCGCAGCCACCGGCTCCCGTTATTGAGCGGTCCCTCGCCGCCGTACTCGGTGATGTGAGAACTGTAGTCTCTGACTTTTCGGCAATGACGGCCCGGCTCAACCTCGCGATCAAGCAGTTCGAACGGCAGCCGCCGCCGGCCACGGCCGAGACAAATTCCGAATCGATAGAATTCCTTCGCTGGCTCTCGGCTAATAATTTCATTTTTCTAGGGGTTCGTGAATTCGGCTATTCAGGGGACCAGGAGCACGGCGAGCTTGTTCCGAGGCCGGAGCTGGGGCTTGGCCTTCTTCGGGACGAGGCCGTCTCGGTTCTGCGCCACAGCGGGGAGGAGCATCGCCTCACGCCGCAAGGACGCGCCTTTTTCCTGAACTCTCCCCCGGTCATCATCGTCAAGGCCAACAGCAAGTCCACCGTTCACCACCGCGTCCATATGGATACGATCGGCATCAAGCTTTACGGCGCGGGCGGAAATATCACTGGAGGTCTTCTGATCGGGGGCTTGTTCACGGCAACCGCTCATAATCTTCCGACACGGAATGTGCCTCTTCTGCGCCAGAAGGTGGCAAGAGTGCTGCGCAGCTCGGGCTTTCCATATGAAAGTCATTCCGCCCGAGCCCTGCTGAATGTCCTGGAGACGTTCCCGCGCGACGAGCTTTTTCAGATCTCGCCGGACCAGCTCGCGCGCATCTCCGAGGAAGTTCTCAAAATCGATCTCACGCCGAGGCCGCGCGTCTTCATCCGGCGCGACGAGTTTAGGCGCTTTGTCTCCGTCTTCGTCTACGCTCCGCGCGAGCATTACAACACGCAGGTGCGCCTCGCCTTCGAGAAGATGCTCGAAGAGGTCTTCGATGGGCGCCTGGAGTCGGCGACGCCTTTCTTCCCGGAAAGCGCAATGGTGCGCGTTCACTTCGTGCTCTGGCGCAAGGGTGGAGAGCTTCGAAATCCGGCTGAAGCGGATCTCGAACGGCAGGTCGAGAGGATAATGACGACCTGGGCCGACGAGTTTCGGAACTGCATTCTGGAACGGTATGGCAGCGCGGGATACGATCTTGTCAGGAAATATCTGGACGCCTTCCCGGCCGGTTATCAGGAAACCAACCGGCCGGAGCGCGCCTTGGAGGATATTCTGCGCTTCGAAAAGCTTGGTCCCGAACATCCAACCGACATCGACCTCTACAGGGACAACCCCGAGGACCCGCGCAGCGTGCGGGCAACATTGCAGCAGCTGGACGAGCCGCTTACGCTGTCGAAACGCGTCCCAATCCTTGAGAATTTCGGCTTCGCCGTCATCTCGGAGCGGACATTCCAACTTACTCCGAAAATTGATGGCGAATCGCGCCTCGTTTACCTGCACGATAGCGATTTGCGCCTGACCGATGGCGGCGGCGCCGAGGTTCTCGCCCGCCGCGAAAATCTTGAAGATGGCTTTCTCGCGGTCTGGAGCGATGCCGCGCCCAACGACCGATTCAACGGCTTGATCTTGGCCGCGGGTCTTGACTGGCGGCAGGCGGCCGTTTTGCGGGCTTACGCCTCTTATTACCGGCAGTCGAGTGCGCCTTACAGCAACACTTACGTGTCTCAAGTTCTGAATAAATATGCGAACGTCGCCGCCGATCTGTTTCTACTCTTCGACGCCATGTTCAACCCGGCGAACGGCTTTTCCGTCGAGTGCCGGGACGCTGAGAAGGCCAAAATCGCCGCCCGGATCGCGTCAGAGCTCGACAAGATCCCGGTGCTCGACGACGACCGCATCTTGCGAGACCTTCTAGCTCTCATCACCGCGACTCTCCGCACCAACTTCTACCAGCGCGATGAGAATAAGGGTGCGCCGGTAACCATCGCCTTCAAATTGAGAAGCCGCGAAATCGATTTTCTCCCTGCGCCCAAGCCCTTCGCCGAGATCTTCGTCCATTCGCCACGCTTCGAGGGCATTCACCTGCGCGCCGGACCTATCGCGCGCGGCGGCCTGCGCTGGTCGGACCGGCAGCAGGATTTCCGAACCGAGATTCTGAGCCTTGTGAAAGCTCAGCAGGTGAAAAACGTCGTGATTGTCCCGCAAGGCGCGAAAGGCGGTTTTGTGCCGAAGAGGTTGTCAGCGGCCAACCGCGAAGCGATCCAGGCCGAGGGCATCGCCTGCTACAAATCGTTCGTTTCAAGCCTGCTTTCGATCACGGACAATCTCGTTAAAGGCGAGATCGTGCCGCCCGCCGACACGATCCGCCGTGACGGCGATGACCCCTATCTCGTCGTTGCTGCCGATAAGGGCACCGCTACGTTCTCGGACATCGCGAACGAGATTTCCATGAGCCGCGGCTTCTGGCTAGGCGACGCTTTCGCAAGCGGCGGCTCCGCAGGGTACGACCACAAGAAAATGGGCATCACGGCGCGCGGCGCGTGGGAGGCCGTGAAGCGGCACTTCCGCGAAATGAACGTCGACATCCAAACGACACCGTTCACGGTGGCTGGCATCGGCGATATGTCGGGCGACGTTTTCGGCAATGGAATGCTGTTGTCGAAGGAGATCAAGCTCGTCGCCGCGTTCGATCATCGCGACATTTTCATCGATCCGAACCCCGATCCAGCGCTGAGCTGGGCGGAGCGAAAACGGTTGTTCGAGCTGCCGCGGTCGAGCTGGCGGGATTACGACAGGGCAAGGCTGTCCGCAGGCGGCGGTATCTACAGCCGCGCAGAGAAGGCCATAAAGCTTTCGGCCGAGGCGCAGAGGCTCTTGCGTTTGAAGCCGGTGGTGACGCCGAACGAACTCCTGACCGCGATCCTGAAGGCGCCGGTCGACCTCCTGTGGTTTGGCGGCATCGGCACCTATGTGCGTGGCAGCGGCGAGACGGACCTGCAAGTAAGCGACAAGGCCAACGACGCCGTCAGGGTCGCCGCGAAAGACGTGCAAGCGAAAGTGATCGGGGAAGGGGCAAATCTCGGTGTCACCCAGCGCGGCCGCATCGAGTTCGCGCTTCTGGGCGGCAGGATAAACACCGACGCCATCGACAATTCCGCGGGCGTGAACACCTCCGACGTCGAGGTCAATATCAAGATCGCGCTCGGGGCGGCCATCGCGGATGGCAAGCTCGACACGCCGGCGCGCAACGAGCTTCTCTTCGCGATGACAGGCGAGGTCGCTAGCGCGGTGCTTCGGAACAACCATTTGCAACCGCTGGCGATCAGCCTTGCTGAAATGGATGGGCTTTCCGACCTTGGCTTCCAGCAGCGGTTGATGCAAAGGCTCGAAAGGCAAGGGCGTCTCAACCGCGCCGTCGAAAATCTTCCGTCTGACGAGGCGCTGATGGAGCGACAGGACGCGCATCATCCCCTGACCAGGCCCGAGCTGGCTGTGCTCCTTGCCTACGCGAAAATCGATCTCGAAGACGAGCTCATCAAGACGGCAGTCCCCGCCGATCCCTATCTCGGGCGGGCGCTCTTCGATTATTTCCCGCCGATGATGCGGGAGCGCGCCGCAGCCGAAATCGAGCAGCACCCGCTTCGCCGCGAAATCATCGTCACCAGCCTCGGCAACGACATCGTCAACAGAGGCGGTCCCACTTTCGTCGTCCGCATGATCGAGGAAACCGGGCGCAGTTGCGCCGATATCGCCTATGCCTTTGCGGCGGTCATGGCCGTTTATCAGCTGCCGGCGCTTTATGCGGGCATCGACGCTCTTGATTGCAAGATCGATGGGCAGAATCAGCTCTGTCTCTATCGGCGCGTGCAAGACTTGCTGAGACGGCAGACCGCCTGGTTCCTGCGGCACAATCAATTCAGAGATGGCCTCGCAGCGGAGATCGAACGCTATCGCGGCGGGGTCGACGTCCTGATCGGGAACATGGCCGCTGTCCTAACGGAGCAGGCAAGGGAGCGGCTTCAAGACGAAGAAACGCGGCTTCAGGCAGAGGGGCTTGATGCAGATCTCGCAAAGCGCATTGCCGCCCTCGAACCACTCACTCATGCGCTCGACATCGTCCGCGTTTCGATTGAGGCGGAGGCTCCGATGGCCATCGCCGCCAGGATCATTTTCGCGATCCGGGACGAATTTCGCCTGGATGAGATCGCATCCGCCAGCGAGGCGCTTGCGGCGGGCGACTACTTCAACCGGCTCGCAATCAACTCAAGCCTCGCCGCAATCGCCTCCGCGCAGCGGGCGCTGGCCAAAAGCGTCATCGCGAGTTCGCCTCGGGATGCCGATTTTGCCGCCTGGAAAAAGAGCTATGCCGCGGAATACTCGCGCGTTGCGCGAAATTTATCCGAAATGCTCACCGGACGGGCGATGACCCTCGCCAAGCTGACGGTCGGTGTGTCCCTTCTCAGGGATCTCGCTGCTGTTTGATTTTTTGTCCAACAATAAAATTGTAGCGATTTCTGTCACATTCCGGTTCTGACTCATAGAAGCGGCTTTCCCGCACTCGTTTGTGATCCAGGCGCACGCTAAGGTGTTGGCGCGAATCAAAGCTATTGGCTTAAAATTTGCGTGTAAGGGCAACGAAAGCTTTTCGGGCTCGTTTAGGCTTCGGCTATTGAGCGGGACTTCAAGTGAACCTCGTAAACGCATCGGCAAAAATGATCGGGGCTAGGTGGGCAGCAGGCGCGTCCGGCCTAGTCGCGGACAGCCATGTCAGGGTGCGCGCCGAGGCTTTGAGGCCGAAGCAGCCGTCGCCAAAGCCTCATTATGATTATCGGATCGACTTCTTTCGCGGCCTTTCGCTGATCTTCATTTTCATCAACCACATCCCGGATAATGCGTTCAGCTATTTGACATCGCGGACTTACGCACTTTTCGACTCCGCTGAAGTTTTCATGTTTCTGGCCGGATATTCGGCTGCGCTCGCCTATTACAGCGTCGTTCCGCAGGGGCTGCAGGCGTTCTCGCTGAAGGCGCTTCGCCGGGCGCGGGCGATATGGACGTATCACCTTCTTCTTGTCGCCGGCATCATGGCGGCGGCGTTCGTAATCGGGGACGCGGGCATAAAGACCGACTACGAGATCTTCCTCGACAAGATCGAGAGCGATCCGATTCGGGTGTTGCTCGGCACGCCTATGCTCGCCTTTCAGGCTCCCCTTCTCGACATTCTTCCGATGTACGTGATGGTGATGCTTCTCGCGCCTTTCCTGATTTGGCTCAGGGTGCGAGGGGAACTGGCGCTTTTGGTTGCATCCGGGCTCATGTGGATGTTCACGGCGCGCTTCTTTCCCACCATCCCCACGATGACCTATGACGTGGCCTGGAACTTCAATCCTTTCTGCTGGCAGTTCCTGTTCGCAATCGGGCTCGCCTTTGGGTGGCGGACACGGACGAACATGCCGCCGGTCGCGTCAGGCGAATCCAGGCGCGTTCTCGATATCTGCTGTGTGCTTTTCGTCGTTTTCAGCGCGTGCGTGCTAATGACGATCTCCTTCCAGACGTTCGACGATGCCGCCGCCAACCGGCTGAGGGCCATGTATTTCAGCCTGAACAAGCATTGCCTCGACTTATGGCGCGTTGTTGGGCTTTTGGCTTCAGCCTATCTCGTGGCTCGTCTCGTCCCCAAAGACGCAATATGGCTCAAGTTCCGTCTGAGCCGCTGGGTTTGCGCTGCGGGGGCTGCGTCTCTCCCCATCTTCGCCCTGACCGTTGTTCTTTCTTTCGCTGGGAAATTCGCGGTGCAGGCTCTCAGCTACACGCTCCTTGGCGATGCCATTGTGACAGGAGCCGGGATCGTGATCATGCTGGCGGTCGCGCTCGGTTTGAAGGCTGGGCTGTTCCAAGCCTTCTCCGACTGGCTTTTGGGCGGAATGGCTAAACCGGAAGCTGCGCCCGCGCGCCAGTAGCACCGCCCGCGTTCTTGTCTGGGGCAAGGCCTGCGGCAAACATTCCGGAGGCGCTGTACCAAATTGGACCGCAAAGTTTACGACATCGCCGTAATCGGCGGCGGCATCAATGGCGCAGGCATCGCGCGAGATGCCGCTGGACGGGGCTTGTCGGTGTTGCTTGCAGAGCAGCACGATCTGGCGTCGCACACCTCTTCGGCCAGTACCAAGCTCATTCACGGCGGCTTGCGCTACCTCGAAAATTACGATTTCCGGCTCGTTCGCGAAGCGCTTGCCGAACGCGAACGGCTTCTGAAAAGCGCCCCGCATCTCATCAAGCCCCTCAGTTTCGTGCTGCCGCATAGCCCCGCGATCCGGGGCGCCTGGCTGATCCGGCTCGGCCTGGTGGTCTACGATCGGCTTGCACCCCGGCGTGGATTGCCAGCCTCGAAAGCCATTTCATTCAAGCAAGATCCGATCGGGCGTGACCTGAAAAGCGGCTGCGCGAAAGCCTTCGTCTACTGGGATTGCTGCGTGGATGACAGCAGGCTCGTTGTTCTCGCCGCACTCGACGCCGCAGAACGAGGAGCCACTATCCTTACGCGAACGAAGGTCATGGCGGCAGCCCGAAGAGATAGCGTGTGGGAGTTGGCGCTTCGCTCTGAAGGCGCAGGCGCCGTGACGCGCATTCGGGCAAAGGCCATCGTCAATGCGGCGGGTCCTTGGGTCGCGGGTGTGCTGCAAAACGTGCTCGGGTCGAAGACGCGGAGGAAGGTGCGTCTCGTGAAGTGAAGCCACATCGCGGTGCCGGCGCTTTACGCTGGAGACCATGCCTTCATCTTCCAGAATGACGACAGGCGCATCGTCTTCGCCATTCCCTTTGAAGGCCGGTTTACTTTGATCGGCACGACGGACGTGCCCTTCGAGAGCGATGCGAGCGAAGTCAAGGCCAGCAGCGCCGAGATTGGCTATCTTTGCCGATGCGTCAGCCGCTATTTCCGCAAGCCCGTGCATCCTGGCGATGTGATTTGGAGTTATGCCGGCGTTCGCGCCCTTTTCGACGACGGCGCAAACGATCCCTCTGCGGTGACCCGCGATTATGTCCTCGATCTCGATGCGCCGCCCGGCGAGGCTCCAGCGCTTTCGATTTTCGGAGGCAAGATCACGACCTTCCGCAGCCTTGCCGAACACGCGCTTGCCGGACTGCGGCCGTTCTTTCCGCATATGGGGCCAGCCTGGACCGCGCGGGCGAAACTTCCGGGCGGCGATTTCGAGCATGAAGATTTCGTGGCATTTGCCCAGAGCGTGCAGCAGCGCTGGCCCTTCATTGAGGAGCAAACAGCAATCCGGCTTGCCCGGGCCTATGGGACGCGGGTCGAGCGCATTCTCGGCTCAGCGCTGTCTATGGCCGATCTTGGCCGCGATTTCGGTTGCGGCCTGACCGAAGTCGAACTCGGCTACCTCACCGGTAACGAATGGGCGCGAACAGCCGATGACGTGCTCTGGCGTCGCTCCAAGCTCGGGATGCATCTTTCCAAGTTCCAGGCCGAAGCGGTCGCGATATATTACGGTGAGAAATACGCCGCCTGAGTTTTTTTGGAGTGCAAGATGCGCGGTTACGTTGGTGCTATCGATAAGGGCACGACCTCCACACGCTTTCTCATTTTCGACCGGAAGGGCGTCATCGTCGGCTCCGCGCAAAAGGAGCACGAACAGATTTACCCTAAGCCGGGCTGGGTCGAGCACAACGCGACGGAGATTTGGCGCAACACCGTCTCCACCATGGCCGATGCGCTTGCCTCGGCCGGGCTTTCCGCCTCCGATCTTGTCAGTGTCGGCGTCACAAATCAGCGCGAGACGACGCTTCTGTGGGATAGCGACACCGGAGAACCGCTCGGCAACGCGATTGTCTGGCAGGACACGCGCACCGACCGGTATGTCACCGAGCTTTGCAAGGGTGGCGGTCAGGACCGGCTTCGCGGCAAGACCGGCCTTCCGCTCGCCACATACTTTTCTGGCCTGAAGTTGCGCTGGCTGTTGGAAAACATTCCCGGCGCCCGCGCCAGGGCGGCTTCTGGCGACGCGCTGTTCGGCACCATCGACTCCTGGCTCGTCTGGAACATGACCGGCGGGCCTCGTGGCGGCCTTCACATCACCGATGTGACGAACGCCAGCCGCACCCAGATGATGAACCTCAAAACGCTCGATTGGGACTGGGACCTGCTTTCGCTCTTTGGCGTGCCGAGAGCCTGCCTGCCGAAGATACGGCCTTCATCGCAGATTTATGGGGAAGCAACGAAAGCGCTCCCCGGCGTTCCCATCGGCGGCATCCTCGGCGATCAGCACGCGGCGCTGTTCGGGCAGGCCTGCCTCAAACCGGGCGAGGCAAAAAACACCTACGGAACCGGCTGCTTCATGCTCATGAACACGGGCGAGCGCATGTTTCCGTCTACCTGCGGGCTTCTGACCACGCTCGGTTATCAGCTTGAGGGACAAAAGCCGGTTTACGCGCTCGAAGGCTCGATTGCGATCACGGGCGCACTCGTTCAGTGGCTGCGCGACAACCTCGGCTTCATCCAGCAGTCCGCCGAGATCGAAACCGTTGCCCGCAGCGTCGACGACAATGGCGGCGTGTACTTCGTGCCCGCCTTCTCCGGGCTTTATGCGCCGCACTGGAAGGAGCACGCGCGCGGCGTGATTTGCGGCCTGACGCGCTTCGTGAACAAGGGGCATATCGCGCGCGCCGCACTTGAAGCGACGGCCTTTCAGACGCGCGAAGTGCTCGAAGCCATGGTGAAGGACTCCGGCGTTCCGATCACGGAGCTTCGCGTCGATGGCGGCATGGTCGTGAACGATACGCTGATGCAGTTCCAGGCCGACATCCTGGACGTGCCCGTGGTCCGTCCGCAGGTCATCGAGACGACAGCGCTCGGCGCGGCCTACGCAGCCGGGCTCGCCGCCGGTTACTGGCAATCGCTGGATGACATTGTCGAGAACTGGAGCGCGGACAAACGCTGGCATCCTGCGATGGATCACGCCAGGAGCGACAGCCTTTACCGCTTCTGGCAAAAGGCGGTGACGCGTTCGCTCGATTGGGCGGAATAAACCTCATACCGGCCTTCTGAGCGGTTCGCTCTGTCTTGGGCTGCGTTGGGTCGAGAGCGGAGATGGCCTTGGGAAATACGGTTGCCCGCACTACCCTCGGAACCGGAAATCCCGGCTGCTGCAGCTTTCGTGCGATTATATCGACAGGAAGCCGCGCATCCTGGTCAGCGCGGCTCCGAGAGCAAGAAAAGCGAAGCTGAGCAAACCTGTGCCGGGGATGGGGCCTGGAGCAGAAGCAGGGCTTGAGGGGAAAAAGGTCGGGCCTGGGGCATCAAAGGTAAGCGAGATCACCGCGTTCCCGAAATTG
>Ga0074046_10001916_pt1 | contig 18369 bp, 15 predicted proteins | sample BogForMeECP23OM3_FD_94441 | JGI IMG/M metagenome (GOLD analysis project Ga0074046, IMG submission 94441) | Bog forest soil microbial communities from Calvert Island, British Columbia, Canada - Bog Forest MetaG ECP23OM3 | ecosystem: Environmental > Terrestrial > Soil > Wetlands ... | reverse complement strand
GGCCAGAATCCTTGCCGTGTGCCGGGCGGAGATCAAAGGGCGTCCTGTGACCCCGTTGCATGGGGGCCACGTCGCACTGTGCGCGATAGCGGGACTTCTGGACAGCGTCTTTGGTTCCGGCGAGGATCGGCACATCGCTACCTGGCGATCCGTCAAGGTCACAGACTGCTCTGAAGAAACTGAAGAAGACGGCACCATCATTCGATGCGAGCGGGAGAGATTTACCAACGAACTCACTCTGCTATACGCCTCAGGGAAAATCGCTATCCTGCGTTGAACCTCTACTGATCGATCCCACTCGTCCTGGATGGTCGTCATCCTCCATTTGGGTGTGCAGCTTCTGCACACCCAAGTCAGCAGACGAGACGATGCTGACTATACGGCAACGCCTCATAGTTTCCATCAGACGATGCAATGATTAGGCCCATTTTCGGCGAAGATACGGAAACGGATTGCTGGCCTGCAGCGCGGCATGCTGAATGGCTTCTTCGGGGAAGGCGAGACGCGGCACATCGCACATCGGCGATCCGTCAAGTATGTCGACGAGTTCAACGAGGAGGGTGAGGCCGAAGGGGAAACTATCATTCGCAAACGCGAACGGTTCAGCCATGAACTGACCCTTGCCTACGAGAGTGGCCAGATCGTCGAACTAGAGGAAACCAAGGAGACCAAGCCTTTCGCGGGGTAAGGAACCCGTGATAATGTGAGGCAAGAGGCAACTATGCGGAACCAGGCCAAAATCACCAGCAAAGGGCAAATAACTTCTCCGTGACGTTCGCCGCGCCCTTGGGGTTCAGGCCGTGGCCGTCTGGTGTTCGAAAGCGTTGGTCAGGAGGTTCGTGTACGCGCTGTTAAGACCAAGAGCGCGTTTTCCAAGTATCGCGGCATCGGCAATCCCGGAATTGGCTCCGGTCGCAAGAACATCGGCATGTGGCTGCGCGGGTTGCGCGGACAATGACCGCCGCGATGGACACCAACCTGATCATCGCTCTCTGGGACAGAAGTGTTTCTCTCAGTTCGGCGGCTCGCCAGCTCTGGAGGCGGCGCTCGATCAGGGAAGCCTGCTGGTGGGCAACGATTTCAGGAAGACTGCGCCATCAGCTTGCGAAACATGCGAGGGTGACAAATGCTGTGGCATAGGCTAAAAGGTGCATGTGGCTGCGGAACGACATGTGAAGCTATTCAAGAACGGAAGGAACCAGGCGGTCAGGATCCCTCGTGAATTCGAACTTCCTGGCAAGGACGCCTTAATCCGCAAAGAAGGCGACCGGCTAATCATCGAGCCCATCCCACCCAAGTCGCTGCTTGCGGTACTAGCAACACTAAGAACCATCGAAGAGGACTTTCCGCCGATTCCAGATCCGCGGCAATGCTCCGATGAAGATAAACATCGCGCTTGCCGGTGCGCGCTCAGTCTTGCCGGTATCGGAACAAAGCACCGAAATCTCTTCCAAATGGGTATCGCCATGCGCTTCGGCCACGCTGGCATGCGTCCACAGCTGAATGTTCGGTGCTTCTCGAATCTGATCAATCAAGTATTGCGACATGGTGCTGGAGAGCGATTCGCCACGCAGAAGAATGCAGAAGAATAATGACGCCCTCTGCGTATTTAGCGAAGTTCATTGCCGCTTGACCCGCCGAGTTCGCGCCCCCCATCACATAGACGATTTCACCCTTGCAGGACAGTGCCTCAGTCGCGCCGCCACCGTAGTAGATCCCCGCACCCTGCAACCGGTCTATGCCGGGAGCTTCCACGCGCCGCCACTGTACTCCAGTCGCGATCATCAGAGCGTGGCGAGAAATCTCGTTTCCATCCGCCAGCTTGATAATGCGGTAAGGCCCTCCGCCCGGGCGCCAACAGCTGCCTGCGACAGGATTTCCACCCCGAAACGCTGGGCTTGCACCACGGCACGCCGGGCCAGATCGCCGCCACTGAGCCCGGTCGGAAATCCAAGATAATTCTCGATGCGAGAACTCATGCCAGCCTGACCGCCGGGTGCTTCCGCTCAACCATCACGGTATGCAGACCTTCGGAGGCTCCATAAACGGCAGCGGCCAAACCGGCCGGCCCCCCACCCACAATCGCCAGATCATAAAAGCTGGTCTGGGCGCGCGTGCGCAGCCCAACTTTTTGTGCGACGTCGGCGGGTACACCCTCAAGAAGCTTTGTCCCGTCGGGGAAGAGCACCACGGGGAGATTGGCCGCCTCTGGACCGAGAGCTTCCAAGAGGCGCTTGGTTTCTGGATCATTGGCGGAAAGCTCGACGTCAGTCCACTGATAGGGGGCGTGGTTGCGCGCCAGGAAGTCGCGCAACTCGTACGATCAGGGCGACCAGCGGGTGCCCAGCACCCGGATCCCTTGAAAGGTTGGCCGGTAAGAAGCATGCCAGTCATCGAGCAAGTCATCCAGTTGCGGATACAGGTGCGCTGCGGGAGGATCCCACGGTTTCAAGAAAAAATAGTTGATGCTGGCGTGATTGATGGCGCTAATCGCGGCGTTGGTGTCAGCGTACGCGGTGAGCAATGCCCGCTTCGCGCCGGGAAAAATTCCGATGGCTTCTTGCAGGAATGCAACTCCATCCATACCCGGCATGCGCTGGTCGGCAAGTAGCAAGGCCACACTGTCGTTACGCAGCTTCAACTGCTTTAACAGGTCGAGGGCTCCCGTGGGTGAATCGCTTCCTATGATTCGATATGCGGCGCCGTACTGGGAACGAAGATCGCGCTCAATCGCTCGCAGAACATCGGAGTCGTCATCTACGCTTAGCAGAATTGGTTTGGGCATGCTCGCTTCGATTTGGGCGAAGAGATAATTTCGGCCTTCTGGGTTGTCTTCTTGACTGAATTAGATACAGAAAACCGCATTCGGTCGCGCATTCCCGCTGTTGGGGCCCGAATCTTAGTAGGAGCTACGATTTCCCGATCAGTATTCCAGTCGCGAATACCAGCGCCCGCCCAACGCCGCGGGCCACAGCGCAGCGCGAAATGGTGGCGAAACCATCGCCCCGGCGAGGCGGGACAACAAGGTACACTGAAGCACGACCGACCTCACGAACCATCGTGAGCCGTCGCATGCACGAGTCCTTGCCGCCGGCGAAGGACAGATTCTCGAACTGTCTACCCGGGACGTACTTAGGTTCAAAGACTGCCGGACGGACGCGGAATGCGAAGATGAGTTTCAAGGATGTTTCGGATTTGCTAAAAGCGGCCGCTGTCAACTGGGTGCATGACTACGCTCAAAGCATGGGTGCGGCTTTGGCCTTTTATATGATGTTCTCCGTCGCCCCCCTATTGCTGCTCGTGACTTCGATCGCCGGATTTGTCTTCGGCGAAGAGACCGCCCGTGGCGAACTCTTTGATCAGATGCAGGGCATGCTGGGCACGCAGGGTGCATTGGCCGTACAGGGCCTGCTCGAGAGCGCACGTAGGCCAGCGGGGAGCGTGCTGGCTGTCGTGTTCGGCAGCGTTTTTCTTTTCATTGGTGCGACGTCGGTTTTTGCCGAACTCCAAGACGCACTCGATCGTATCTGGCGAGCGCCGGTGAGGGTTGGGCACTCCGGTTTGTGGAGACTGGTGCGTGCCCGCCTGTTGTCGTTTGGCATGATTCTCGGTATCGGCCTCCTGTTGATGGTGTCACTGGCATTCAGCGCCGGCGTGGCCGCGTTGAGCCACTGGTGGGACGCCCTGTATCCCGGAGGGGCGACCGTCGCTTACTTAATCAACCTCGCTGTAAGCCTGGTGCTCTCGACCGCGGTGTTTGCGATGATCTACAAGTCGATGCCGCGCGTACGCATCGACTGGACTGATGTCTGGATCGGCGCGGTGGTCACCTCGCTGCTGTTTATCGTCGGCAAGTTTCTAATCGGGACATACCTCGGAAAGAGCGGGATCGCTTTGCGTTTTGGGACAGCTGGGTCTCTCGTCGTGGTTCTGTTGTGGGTCTACTATTCTGCTCAGGTCTTCTTGTTCGGCGCGGAATTCACCTGGGCGTACTCCCACAAGTTCGGTTCGCGCAAGGGACAGCCCAGGGTTTCAGGTCCGGGAGTTGCCGGTCAAATTGAACACTCGTGATCAGCCCTTCCTCGTGGTTGCTACAAACTTCCCAATGCTTCCGCTAGACTTCCTGACAGGTCTTACCGTACATGCAGACCGACCGCCGGACCCGCAGTAAGTCGCTCTGAAGAAAACGCGGTATACAACTGACTAGATCGTTGTCGAAAACTAAAAGGAGCCGTTTGCGCCATGAAGAGGACTACCACGCTCCCGGACTCAGAATCCCCGCAACCCCTCTCCATCAAGATCCCGTCCCACCAGGTTCACCCCTCGCGAGCCGAACTCGTGGCGATGGGCAAAGCGTTACGAGATAGGTGTCCGCGCGAATCGCACGCCGAATGGAATCCTCCGCACCAGCGGCTGAGTCCGGTGCGCTTACTCAAACAGGGCGACCGGGGACGCATCCCGCATCTGGTGCCTATCCGGCACGGACGAATGCTGGAATCGCCGTTCACCTTCTATCGCGGGGCCGCGCTGAACATGGCCGCGGACCTGGCGTCCACGCCTGTCACCGGATTCTACGTGCAGGCTTGCGGCGACGCTCACCTCGTCAATTTCCGCGGCTTCGCTACTGCCGAGCGACGGCTGATTTTCGACATCCACGACTTGGATGAGACGCTTTCCGCGCCGCGGGAATGGGACCTGAAGCGGCTGGCGGCCAGCTTCGTAATAGCATGCCGGGACAACGGCCTCGGCAACGCGACCGGCGCAGAGGCAGCCCGCGTCTGTGCGCAGTCATATCGCGAGCACATAATCGAGTACGGCAAGATGCGGGTTCTCGATGTGTGGTATTCGAGCATCGGCGTCGAAGAACTGCTGCCCACCATCCGGGATGAGAAATTCCGTGACCGATTGCTGAAGCGGATCGACAAGGAACAAAAACGCAGCGCTCTCGAGTATGATTTTCCCAAGCTGGCGCACACCGTACAAGGATCGTCCATGATCCGGGACAACCCGCCAACGATCTTTCACTATCACGGCAAGTACGGTAGCGACGAGTTCGAGTCCATTATCCAGAAGTCGTTTGAAGGATACCGAAACAGCTTGCCGCCGACCCGGCATGTACTCCTCGACCACTATGACCTCAAAGACGTGGCCATCAAGGTGGTCGGCGTCGGCAGCGTGGGCACGTTTTGCGCCGTGGCCCTCCTGATGGCCAGCCCTAATGACCCGCTATTCCTCCAGATTAAGGAGGCGCGCGCCTCGGTGCTGGAACCGTACGCTGGTAAGAGCGTCTTCGCCAACCACGGGCAGCGGGTTGTGAACGGACACCACATGATGCAATCGGCCAGCGACATCTTTCTCGGCTGGAGCAAAGGCACGACAGTCAAGAATTTCTATGTCCGGCAGCTGCGCGACATGAAGATCAAGCCAAACGTGGAAAACCTCAGCTCGACCGAAATGATCTTGTTTGCCGAATGGTGCGGCTGGACATTGGCGCGCGCCCACTCCCGCGACGGGGAGCCGGCAGTGATCGGCGGATACCTGGGCAAGAGCGAAGTGTTCGATAAAGCTATCGCCGCTTTCGCTATCGCCTATGCCAATCAAAACGAGCTCGATTACGAACTCGTCAAAAAGGCTGCGAGCAAGGGCAAACTGGAAGTGGCGATGGAGCGTTAAAGCCTCGCACAACAGGCGTCAAATAGGTGCTTGCCTTTCCCTAAAGCGGCCGGACTCCGTTTTTTTTATTTGCACCGTTGCTGGGCGTGAGTGAGGATCGATATCGTGGGCATGTTCCCGGCGGCAGCGGGCATCGTCCTGATCAACTTTGGCTTTAACTTGGCTTTAACAATGTCAGGACTTGGGGGTGCTGTTGGCAGGGGCCTGCGGCACCGTACAACATTCTTGGCCTGCCGCCGGCGGCAATACGCTTTGGCGGTAATGGCGGCGGGGTTTATGAAACCTTCGGCGCTGCCAATTCGGCGCCGGCATGATAGGTAAGCAGAGTTGCCTGAAAGGGGGAGGTCACGTATGACTGAGCAATCTGGTACGCCACGCATTATCAAAGAACCCTCGTATGCGGACGCCATCATTCCGGTGGTTACCCTAATAGTTCTGGTCGCTGGGGGCGTCTATCTGTTTGGTTTGGCCGCTGCTGACGGCCCCATGCAGGTCGCGTTGATTCTCAGCTCGACGGTTGCCAGTCTGGTCGTTCTCAAAAATGGACATACGTGGGATGAGGTCTCCAAATCCGGGGGAACCGCACTCGCTTCCGTCGCCACCCCGTTTTTTATTTTGTTTAGCGTAGGCGCGCTGATTGGCACCTGGAACATGTCGGGCACGATCCCGACCATGGTTTACTACGGCATACAGTTGCTGCATCCCTCTTATTTCTACGTCGCTGCCTTCGTCATTTGCGGCATCATATCGCTTGGGATTGGGAGTTCCTGGACGACGGCCGGGACAATGGGCGTGGGGCTGGTTGGACTGGCAGCGATGGTCGGCGTCTCGCCCGCCATCACCGCCGGAGCCGTTGTGTCCGGCGCCTACGTAGGCGACAAATTGTCCCCTCTATCGGAAACAACCGTTTTGACAGCCGAGCTTGCCGGGATCGACGTCCTCACGCACATCCGCGCGATGGTTTGGAGTTCAGGGCCGGCTGCCATCATTGCGTTCATTGTGTTCGCCATTCTCAGCTTGCGGGAAGGTGGCGTTGTCCACAACGTCGACACGGCGAGCGAACTATCCAAGCTGGATCAGCTTTTTTGGATTTCCCCGTTGAACCTGCTCCCCCTGCTTTTACTGGTGATTCTTTCGTTCCGGAAAGTACGGGCCTCGCTGGCAATTCTCGCCTCGGCATTGTTCGCGGGGGTCATGGCCACGATTCTGCAACGCCCGGCCATGGCACATCTGGTCAGCGATTCGAGTTTCTGGGCGCCGCTAAGCTATATCAGGGGCGTCTGGCTGGTCATGGCGAACGGCTATCACGTGACTACGGGCATCGTCGAGGTGGATAGCCTGGTTTCGCGCGGCGGGATGCGGAGCATGTTGCCCACGCTTTGGATCATCATCGGCGCCGTAGTCTTCGGCACATTGCTGGAAGAATTCAATCTGCTCGGGAAACTGATCAATCCAATTCTTGAGCGAGCCAAAACCACGGGGAGTTTGATCGCGGCAGTGGTTGGGACTGCGATCGGGCTCAATATCGTCGCCGCTGACCAATACATCGCACTGGTGTTGCCTATTCGGCTGTATAGCGCCGCGTTCGAGAAGCGCGGCCTGGCGCCGCAAAACCTGTCACGACCGGCTGCGGATGCGGGGACGGTGACTTCGGCGCTGGTGCCGTGGAACTCGTGCGGGGCTTTCATGGCCGGTACGCTCGGCATACCCACCATGCTGTATTTGCCCTTCTGCATCTTCAACATTGCTTCCCCGATCATGTCGCTGCTGTTGGGATTCACGGGGTTCAAGATCGAGCGCATCCAGCCGGCCGAAGCACAGGCAGAGATCGCACCGAAGCTCTAGGGGATTGTTGGTTAGTTCAAGTAATGACAGGAGGAATTGTGTATGCAAACGACGCTGAAGACAATGCCACTGCTTGTGGCGCTGCTCTGGGTTCCGGCACAGATAATGGCACAGGAACCTGCGAATGCTCAGCAGGAGGCCATTAAGAAGCTGCAGACCAAGATGGAGGAGATGCAGGCCCAGATGGCCGGGATGCAGGCTGAACTGGATGCGCTGCACGGGACAGCCAATCTTGCCGACGTGAAGGACCTGAAGCCTGTGCCCCAGTCTCTGGAGACAGGATCGATCGAGAGGACGATGCCGCCATTGCCCCCTGCGGTCCAGCTATCTGCGGAACAACAGCAGACGGCGGTAGGCAAGGAGACTGCCGACTACGTGACGTTTTCGGAGGAGTCGGAACCCGCTCCACGCCTCTACAACGTTCCACTGGAGTCCACTCTTCCCGGGTTCTTTGTTCTGCCAGGTACCCAGACCATGCTGCGTATCAATGGGAACTTCAAGACTGATTTTATGTTTGATGTGAGACCTTCCGGGTTTGCGGACTCGTTTATTCCTTCGACGATACCGGTTCCACAGGTATCGAGCATCAGCAATTTCAACACGAGCATTCGTGAAAGCCGCTTCTCGACAGACTTCCGCATTCCGGTGGACGGCATAGGCACTGCGCGGCTGTTCATGCAGATGGATTTCTTCGGTTCGCTCGGAGCAACGACGCCGCGCCTGCGCCATCTTTATGCGCAGCTGGATAACATTCTGGTGGGCCAGACGAATACGGCCTTTATGGATCCGGACGCGTGGCCGGATATTGTGGAGTTCCAGGGACCTACCTCGGGCCTTCTCGCGCGCCCTCCGCAGGCTCGATATACCTTCTTTTTGGGTAAGGGCATGAGCGGCGCCGTCTCCGTGGAGCAGCCGGTCTCCGATATCAACTTTTCCGTGAATGGCGCGGCGGCTGTTCCGACCACTCCCGCTCCGGACACCGCACTTCACCTCCGCTACGAAGGGGAACGCGGGCATGTCCAGCTGTCAAGCGTCTTTCGAGTGCTGGCGGTGCAACTGCCGAACGGGGGGCCACAGGAGTCTACCTTGGGATGGGGCGTGAGTTTAACCAGTACCTGGCGCGCATTCGGAAGGGACGCCATTAATTATCAGGTCGCATACGGCAATGGAATCTCTCGCTATGCTGGTGATACAGGAGGCCTGGGCCTGGATGCAGCCCCCAGGACACAGACAGATCTGTCGCTGAAAGCGCTGCCACTTTTCGCGCCATGGGTCAGTTATCAGCACTGGTGGACCAGATCGGTCCGATCGAGTGCGACATTCGGATTGGCGAAGTTGCAGAATACTGAATTTCAGCCGGGCAACACGTATCACAAAAGCACCTATTCATCAGCCAATGTCATCTGGAATGCAGTGGGCAGCTTGGATTTCGGTGCGGAGTTTATGTATGGATGGGTAGAGGAGAAGAATGGGCAGCATGCGAATGCGCCCCGTATTCAATTTTCGGGGAGGTATACCTTTGTGAAGCTGCACCCGAACGAATGAGTGCAGGCTACGTCCCGCTCCAGCAAACGAATACCTGCCGACTATCCATCATTGCATGAATGGTAGGCGGCCACTGTGGTGCACGGCCTCGGGTTTCACTCGATGGAAACTTCCGAGGCCCGGTCCAGGAGAGGCTGGCGTCTCTGCAGCATTCGTAAGATCCAGTATCCCGCGCCAGCGGCCGCCAGATGCTTTAAGGTGTGGCCGCTTACGATGTGTCCCATCTCGAAAATCGGCTTGTCAAGAGTCTCCAGCACTTTCGCGAGGACATAGAAACCCGCCACAATCGCCAAGTCCCAGGGTCGGGTGTAGCGCGGCGGAAGTAGAAGCGCGATCAAAAGAAATAACACGGAGTACGCCTGCACCGTGGCGTAGAATCGCAAATCGCCTGCACCCCGCAATTCGCTCCAATACCACTGGAACACGCTGGCCATGCCGATCAGCACAAGGATTGGCAGCAACCAAAGGCCGGCGCGCAAGCTAATGCGCTCTGCGATAATTGCCGACACCACCGACATGAACGCTATCGTCATTGGCAACCTGTCCCACACCAGCCGCGCGTTAGTTGGATCCAGATGATAGTACGCGGAACCAAACGCGGTAAGCAGGACCCCAACAAAAACAATCAAGTATGGCCAGCGTTCTTGACTATCAAGAAAATGCGTTGTATCCGGTTTGGTATGGGACCGCATGCGGAACAATCGCAGCCAGAACAGCAGACCCCACGCTCCAAAGACGGCGAAAGGCAAGTTGGAAACTACATCGCCAAAATTGGGAATGCCCAGAAAGCTCCGCTGGTCGGCGAAATTGTGGTATGCCTGCGGCTGCGGAATCCGTGGCAACATAAGGTCAACCACAATCACAGCCACGGTGACAGCGACCAGCGCCGTCAAGCCAGTTCTTCGTGAAATCAATTCGCCTTCCTTTTCCGTGGGCCCGCTGCTACCGGGCGATGTCCCACTGACCGCGAATGTCCTGCCAAACATTTCGGCGCTTCGGCGTATCGCTACCGGCGCGGCGACCGCATCGCCCCAGTCAATGTCACGCGTTAATCGCTACGGCGTGACGGTCTCCGACTCGACCATTAAATCGAGTACATAGATGGCGGAGGAAGCGCCGTCGGTACCAGCCGGGCGATTGAAGCATTTGATCCGCAGCACATTCCGTTCGCCCTGTTTGTGGGTGAAGCCCTCAATATCTTGCTCAAGAGGCCGCCACTCTCCCGGCGTTCCGACGACAAGACCCTTTTCGTCGTAGTGCAGCTCCCGGACTTGCAGGCAATTTGTGTGAGGGGGTGGCGGATTCTTGCACGGCACAGGTTGGGCCGAAACCTCAAGAAACATAATGGTGGGCGCGCCATAGAGCGATTCCGGCGTAGCCTGACCGGTAAATGTCAACGTCCCGCTCGACGCAGATGTCAACCGCAACCAAGGCGATGGGCGGCCGTTCATCTCGACCAGCAATGGCTTCGCCAGCGCGGCCGATAGAGCGGTATCGGCCTGCATCAAAGCAGCATCGCAAGCCATCATCGTGGAAGCCCTGCCGTTCACCGTTAGCTGCCTGGCGGCATCGATCTGGTAGGCGCCAACGATTCGGTTGCAGGGGCCTTGGATGCTCAGTCGAGAGCCGGAAAAGCTGAACACGACCGGGTGGTCCTTACCGGGCGGCAGGCCATCGATATGCCGATTTTGGCTGTCGGTCGCGGATGCCAAAGTCCAGCGATAGCGCTCGATCTGGTGCGCCAAGTCATCGCCGACGGCCTTTTGCGGGACCATCGTGAGCACCAGGTTGGGCGCACCTGACAATCCAGTCCCGCCCTCATGGCGAAGCAGAGTGAGACAGCCTTCGCCCACGGAAAATTGTTGCCCTCCACCGTGTTCATCAAGCGTAATCGCGTTTCCATTTGCCTGCCATGCAAATCGCCCGCTCACGGTTTCTGCTGCGTTTTGCCGTCCCATAAACTGGGTCGCGCGAGTGAATGTGCCATCGCGGTTGAGAGTCAGTCTGGTTTTGATGCCAGAACAGTCTGCGCACGGCAAGACCCCTTCGTACACGCCTGCCCAGTCAAGCGAATTCTGACTGGTGTGTGAATCGGGAGGCTTGGCTGGCACCGGTCCCGATGTCACAGGGACCTCCTTCTCCTGCGCATAGCCGCACAGAAGCATGGCCAGAATAAAAGGTACTAATGCGGCTTTCATGAAGCCTCCGAAAGCGAAGTGCTCGTTTTTGTTGAATTCCGACTGTGGCCGCATTGAAATGCCAAGTGAGGGTTACCCATTTGAGGACGTCACCGGAGAAATTACTCGATCCGGCCATCGATTCGTACTCTATCAAAGTCAAGCAGTGACTGGCTCTCTTCAATTCCATTGCAACGAGGGACCGGTTCTGCCATCGTCACGAAAAACGGAAGGTATGCGTGGGGGAAAAAGACCCACTTGAGCGGGTTGCGGCCTCTGCGCCGCAAAGGAGCGTATGCTGCACAAGATCGAGATTTAACATTTCGGTGTGGCCTCTATCCTAGACAAAGGTCTATTCTGCAGTGTAAAAATGCTCGAAGTCTCTGACGTGAACATTCGGCCGAGCGAACCTTAGGGTGATCGACAAGATCTTCCTTACACAAATACATATTCGATTCCAGCGCTGAAAATGTTAGTTGGGGAGGAACGACGTGGCTTCATCGGACCAGAAGATGTCGCGGCTGCAACTGACTGCGATGGTGGTGGGGGGGATGGTTGGAGCGGGCATTTTCTCGCTCCCGCGCACCTTCGCGAACGCTACGGGACCGTTCGGTGCCGTTATCGCATGGCTGATCGCAGGGACCGGCATGTACATGCTGGCCCGCGTGTTTCAGTCGCTGGCCGAGCGTAAACCCGATCTGGATGCCGGCGTATTCGCGTATGCCAAGGCCGGCTTCGGCGACTACCCGGGCTTTCTGTCGGCCTTCGGTTATTGGATCGGCAGTTGCATCGGCAACGTTTCCTACTGGGTGCTGATCAAGGCGACGCTGGGGGCGTTTTTCCCGGTGTTTGGGAACGGCAACACGGTCACGGCGATCATCGTGGCGTCGATCGGCATCTGGCTGTTTCATTTCATGATCCTGAAGGGCGTGCAGCAGGCCGCGTTCATCAACAGCATCGTGACGGTCGCAAAGATCATTCCGATCCTGGTGTTCATCGTGATTCTGATCTTCGCCTTCAAGGCCGACATGTTTCAAGCCAACTTCTACGGCGGCGACCTGACGGGAAGCTTGTTCGAGCAGGTCCGAGCGACCATGCTGGTCACGGTGTTCGTGTTCCTCGGAATCGAGGGCGCGAGCGTGTATTCGCGCTACGCGAAGAAACGCTCCGATGTAGGCGCTGCCACTATCGCCGGCTTCATCGGGGTCACCAGCCTGATGGTACTGGTGACGATGCTGCCCTACGCGGTGCTGAAGCGGCTGGACATCGCCGGCATGCGCCAGCCCTCGATGGCGTCGGTGCTGGAGGCAGTGGTCGGGCACTGGGGCGCGGTTTTCATCAGCGTCGGGCTCATCATTTCGGTGCTCGGGGCGTACCTGGCGTGGTCGCTGATCTGCGCCGAAGTGCTGTTCGCCGCGGCCAAGACCGACGACATGCCGAAGATTTTTGCTACCGAAAATGCCAACAAGGTCCCCGCGGCGGCTCTGTGGCTGACTAACATCGTCGTCCAGCTTTTCGTGATCAGCACCTACTTCTCGCAGGACGCGTTCCACCTGATGCTGAGTCTGACCAGTGCCATGACGCTGATTCCCTACCTGTTCGTGGCGGCTTACGGGTTCAAGGTTTCGAAGAGCGGCGAGGCCTACCAGAGCGAACCCGAGGGGCGCCAGCGCGACTTGATCATGGCGGCCATTGCGGTGGTGTATACGATTTTCATGATCTACGCCGGCGGCATGAAGTTCCTCGTGCTCTCGGCCATCCTTTACGCGCCCGGCACGCTGCTTTACATTCTGGCACGGCGGGAGCGGAACAAGACGGTATTCCTGCCCACCGACTGGGCGATCTTCATCGTTGCGATCATCGGCGCCGTGGTGGGTATCTACGGGCTCGCGACCGGCGCTATTCAAATCTAGATACAGGAGAAAATCATGACTAATGGCAAGAAAGAAGTACCGTTCGGGGTGCACTCGGAGGTGGGCCAACTGCGTAAGGTGATGGTCTGCGCCCCGGGTCTGGCCCATACACGGCTGACGCCGTCCAACTGCGACGCCCTGCTGTTCGATGACGTGCTGTGGGTCGATAACGCCAAGCGGGACCACTTCGACTTCATCAACAAGCTGCGCGACCGCGGAGTCGACGTGGTGGAGATGCACAATCTGCTGGCCGAAACGGTGGCCGTGCCGGAAGGCAAGAAGTGGATTCTGGACAATCAGGTGGTGCCCGACCAGGTGGGTCTGGGACTGGTCGACGAAATCCGCAGCTACCTGGAGGGCCTGGATTCCCGCAAGCTGGCCGAAACTCTGCTGGGCGGATTATCGACCGAAGAGTTTCCGGAGACCCATGGCGGGGAAATGCTTAAGCTGGTCAAGGACGCGGCCGGGGTCACCGAATATCTGTTGCCTCCGCTGCCCAACACTCTCTATACGCGCGACACCACCTGCTGGATCTACGGCGGTGTCACCATTAATTCGCTGTATTGGCCGGCCCGGCACGAAGAGCCGATCCTCGCCGCCGCGATCTATAAGTTCCATCCCGATTTCGTTGGCAAGGTGAATGTCTGGTGGGGCGATCCCACCAAGGACCACGGCATGGCGACGCTGGAAGGCGGCGACGTGATGCCCATTGGCAAGGGCAACGTCCTGATCGGCATGAGCGAGCGCACTTCGCGCCAGGCCATCAGCCAACTCGCCGCCAAGCTGTTTGAAAAGGGCGCGGCCCAGCGCGTCATCGTGGCCGCCATGCCCAAGCTGCGCGCTGCCATGCACCTTGACACGGTGTTCACCTTCGCCGACCGCGATTGTGTTTTGCTGTATCCGGACATCGTGAACCAGATAGAAGCCTTCTCGTACCGCCCGAGCAGCGGCCCGGGCGGCGTCGAACTGCACAAGGATAACGGGACGTTCGTCGAGGTGGTGGCCGAGGCCCTGGGGCTGAAAAAGCTGCGCGTCGTGGAGACCGGCGGCAACGCTTACATGCGCGAGCGCACCCAGTGGGACAGCGGCGCCAACCTGGTGTGCGCATCGCCGGGCGTGGTCTACGCCTACGACCGCAACGTATACACCAACACCCTGCTGCGCAAGGAAGGCATCGAAGTGATCACCATCGTCGGCGCCGAACTGGGTCGCGGTCGCGGCGGTGGCCATTGCATGACCTGCCCGATCATTCGGGACGCGGTCGACTAGTCTAGTCAGGACAACAGAATGTCCATTGCCGCCGAGCTGCACTAGCCGCCGGCGGCAATGGACCGCACCCTGGTGCCGGTGCCGCCCAAGTCAGTTAAGGAATGAAGCACCCGTATCGGCACGAAGGCACACGAGTTTTGTCAGGGTAGGGACGCCAGTTACCCGGCGCCGGCCCGTTTCAGATGTCGTGCATTCTAGCGACCTCTACGGTTTCTTGACCGGTGGAGGACTCTGCGCACCCGGCGAAGCGTTGGCTGCTACCCATTGCGCATCCGTCAGATTCCATCCTCCGCCCAACGCCTTGTAGAGCTGGACAATGACGAGCCGCCGGCTGATCTCAGTCTGGTTAAGAGATTGCTGGGCTAAAAAGAGACGCTGCTTCGCCTCCAAAACTTCTAGGCCGCTGGCCCTCCCATTCGTTTGACGCATTGTCGTCAGCCTGACCGCATCCTCGTTCGCCTGCACCGCCCGAGCCTGCTCGGCATGAACGGCGTCGACTTTTTCGCGCGAAATGAGAGCGTCGGAGACATCTCGGAATGCGCTCAACGTCGTCTGTAAATATTGCGCCCTGGTTTGTTCCCACGCTGCGATCGCTTGATGTTTCTGGGCCGAAATTGCGCCGGCGGTGAAGATGGGTCCTGATACGGACGCGCCGAGGCTCCAGGCATTCGTCCTGCCGAGGGAAAGATTTTCAAGCGGCGTACTCAGCTTGCCGAAGAACGTGGTGAGGCCAATCGACGGAAAGTACGCTGCCTGTGCCACGCCGATCTGCGCGTTGGCACTCCTCATCGCTTGCTCCGCCGCGAGCACATCGGGCCGGCGCTCGAGCAAAGCGGAGGGTAATCCTGCCGGGACGTCGAGCGGGACCTCCGCAAGGCTCTTGGCTTTCGTTTCGACCGGGCCTGGGTTCTTACCCATCAACAAGCTGATCTGATTTTCTTTCAACGCTATCTGGCGTTCGAGTTCCGGGATGGTGCCGGCGGCGTTCGCCAGATCGGTTGTCGCGCGCGACACCTGCAACTCATTCCCGATTCCTTCTTTTTGTCGCCGGGTCACCAAATCAAGAGTCGACGTGAACGATTGCTTGGCCTCGTTCGCGAGCTCAAGTTGAACCCGCAGTCCCAGGAGTTCGAAGTAGGCCTGGGAGACACTGCTGGCCAGGGTCAGCATAACTCCGCGGCGGGCCTCCTCGGTTGCGAAATACTGAGCTCGAGCACCCTCATTCGTGCGGCGGATACGGCCCCAAAGGTCCGCCTCCCAGCTTGCCCGGCCTATAGCCAGAAGGAAGCCTTGAGCTCCGCTCGGAGGGCTGATGGGACTGTAGATGAACTGATTGTGGCCGTAACTGGTATAGGTCTGATAACCAAGAACAGGAAAGTATTGCGATTTGGCTTGCGCGGCCACTTGGTTTGCCTGTTCGACGCGCGCCACCGCAGCCGCCAGATCGTAATTGTTGTTCAACGCTGTCTTGATCAGTTCTGTCAGGGTCTCATCGTTGAAGACCTGCCACCACGGCAAGTCGGCAAGCGAGGCCGCCTGGTCCGTGGCCGAGGGAGCCCGGTAAGTCGCTGGAACGTTTACGTCCGGCCGTTTGTAGTTGGGGCCCATCAGGCAACCCGACTCAAGCAGCAACCAGGGAAAAAGAACGATCACCGGGCGGGGACCAAGCCGTCTCCGGACCTTGCGTTTCGCCGGCTTGGCGGAAGGGCCAAATGCCTTGGACAGCGAAATGACCGCACCGGACATTGAGGCCACAACTCTAGCGGTCAACGTCCATAGGGAGAACCTCTGTGTCGATGCTGAGCTCATAAGCCCTTCCTTGAAAGCCCAACCCTGATGGGCAATCCTGGTTCAGATCAACATTCCGCTATTCCTCAGACCGGTCACTGATTCCCGGCCAACTCGGTGTCGGGGACGGGGATGCGGAAGAAGATGGCGTAAAGCACCGGCACGACGATCATGGTCAGAACGGCGGCAAAGGCCAGTCCAAACATGATAACCGCTGCCATATTTGAGAAAAAAGGGTCCAGCAGGAGTGGAATCATTCCCAGCACCGTTGTAAGGACTACCAGAAGCACTGGCCGCAACCGGCTTACGCCCGCCTGCAGGATCGCTGCATAGGGCTCCTTCCCCTGGTGAATCTGAAGGAAAATCTCCTCGACTAAGACAACCGAGTTCTTAACCTGTTCGCCACCCAGGGAGAGCAACCCTAGTAGCGCCATGAAGCCGAACGGATTGTTCGTTATCAGCAGTCCCGCCACCGCGCCGATAATTGCCAATGGCACGGCCAGGCAGATCACCGCCGTGGCGCGGAAGGAATTGAATAAGCACACGACGATAAACACCATGCCAAGCACTGCAGCCGGGAGCGGCTCGGCAAGAGAGGCCCGGGCGTTGTTGGAATCCTCGTACTCGCCACCCCATTCGCGCGTATATCCGGGAGGCAACTTGATCTGCTCTATTTTTTCCCGCACGGAGTTCAACAAAACGCTGGGCAGAACGCCACGCCCATCGGCCAGCACGGTAATGGTCGGCATACGATCGCGGCGCATCACGATCGGGTCTTCCCACGTGACCTCGACGCCGGAGACGACCTGGCTCAAGGGGATCATCCTCCCTGCGACAGGGCTCCAGATTTGCATGTTGTTAATCTCATCGACATTGCTCCGTTCAGCCAGAGGGGGACGAGCGATGATCGGCAGAAGCCTTGTCTCTTGCGGGAAGACTCCTGTGCCAGCGCCGCCTGGTTCCCGGTAGAAGCCGACGGTGCGGCCCTCAAAGCCGGATTCCACAGCCTGGGCCACGTCGACACGGGTGAGACCGTTGCGGCGGGCCTGGAGTTCGAGCACTTTGGGACGGACCACCTTTTCACGCTGGCGCCAATCGCTGCGCACTCCCACGGCCTCGCCACTGTCTTCGATGATGCTTTGAGCCTGTTGGGCAAGGGCGCGCAGTGTGGCAGGATCGGGACCGCTGAACCGCACCTGGACGCGTCCGTTACTGCCAGGACCCAGTTGAAACTTCTTGGTGTTCGTGTTGGCGTTCGGATAATGCTCCTCCAGGTATTTCTGGACCTTGGGGACCAACCCGTCGATCTTTCTCCAGTCATCGACTTCGACCAGGAACTGAACATAGGCTGTGTTCGGCTGTTCTGCAGAGTACACCAGCAGAAAGCGCAGAGCGCCGCCGCCGACGAATGATGACACGTGGGTGACACCGGGTTGCGCCAGCAGGAACCTCTCGACCTCAGCGGCGTACTGCTCCGATACACGGATATAGGTGCCGGATGGCAGAAAGGTATCCACCATGAACTGGGGCCGGGTCGCGGGCGGGAAGAAACTTTGATCGACTTTAGTGAAGCCGTACAGTGCCGCGACGAAGAGCAGGAGCGTTACGGCTAACACCAAAAACCGGGAACGGAGTGCCACCTTCAGAAAGCGAAGGTACGTTTGAAAGAACACGCCATCGTACGCATGCTCTTCCGTATGACCATCGGGGCTAGGCTTAAAAAACAGGTACGCCAGCAGCGGAGTGACCGTGATCGCTGTCACCCAGCTCAGAGACAGGGAGATGCATATGACCCAAAACAGGGAACTGAGTAACTCGCCGGATGAATCCTCTGATAGTCCGATGGCCGCGAAAGCCAGGATTGCGATGCCTGTCGCTCCGAACAACGGCCACTGGTTGTGCGCTACCACATCGCGAACCACTTCGAGCTTGTCCTTGCCCGCTTCGATTCCGATCTTGAGCCCTTCGGTGATGACGATCGCATTGTCGGTGAGCATGCACAGCGCGATGATGAGAGCGCCAAGAGAGATGCGCTCTAACAGGAGCCCCCCCTTGATATACATCACCAGAAAGGTCCCGATGATCGTGATAAACAGGATGAAGCCGATCATGAGCCCGGCCCTGCGGCCCATCGCAAACAGGAGCACCACAACGACAAT
>Ga0074046_10001914_pt1 | contig 18379 bp, 17 predicted proteins | sample BogForMeECP23OM3_FD_94441 | JGI IMG/M metagenome (GOLD analysis project Ga0074046, IMG submission 94441) | Bog forest soil microbial communities from Calvert Island, British Columbia, Canada - Bog Forest MetaG ECP23OM3 | ecosystem: Environmental > Terrestrial > Soil > Wetlands ... | reverse complement strand
GGCGTGGACGCCTTCCTGCAGCGGGACCTGCCGTGGCTGCTGTCCCGCGGCGCGCGGGTCGTGGTCTCGATCGCCGGCCAGACCATCCGCGAGTACGCCGGGCTGGCCGCCAGGCTGTCCGACACGGCCGGGGTAACGGCCATCGAGGTCAACCTCTCCTGTCCCAACGCCGAGGACGCGGGGCAGTTGTTCGCGCTCGACCCGCAGCAGGCCGGCAGCGTGATCGCGGCGGTGCGGGGCAGCACCAGGTACGACATCCCGGTGTTCGCCAAGCTGTCGCCGGACGTGACCGACATCGTGGCGGTGGCCAGCGCCTGCGTCGCGGCGGGCACGGACGGCCTGTCGCTGATCAACACGCTGCTCGGGATGGCCATCGACCCCGCCACGATGCGCCCGGTGCTGGCCGGAAAGTACGGCGGCCTGTCCGGCCCGGCCATCAGGCCGGTCGCGGTGCGGTGCGTGTGGCAGGTCAGGGCCGCCTTCCCCGGCGTGCCGATCATCGGCGCCGGCGGCGTGCGCACCGGCCGGGACGCTCTTGAGTTGCTGCTCGCGGGCGCCTCCATGATCGCGGTGGGCACGGAAATCATCCACGACCCTTCGGCGTGCTCGCGTGTGCTGAAAGAGCTTGAGGAGGAACTGGCGGCCATCGGCGCGGACCGGGCCGCCGACGTGGTCGGCCAGGCTCACGGCCGGATTCCCCGCGGCTTGGCCTGGCCCGCCTAGATGACACCGCCTAGCTGGCACAATGTAAACGATAGACGGCAATACGTGGCAAGCTTGAACGATCGACCGGCCGGAGCCGAGAAGAACCGAGAGATAAGCACGAAGAACCGAGAGACGCTAAGAACCCGAGAGACGCTAAAGAATCGAGAGATAAGCGTTAAGAATCGAGAAAGAAACTCGTGAAAGAATCTGGCGAGGATCGAGGGAGATGAGTTTGGTGGTGAGCAAGCCGGCGCCGGTGGCTGTCGCGCTTGACGCGCCCGACCTGGAGACGGCCGCGCGGTGGGCCGCGCTGGTGACACCGCACGTGAGCACCGTCAAGGTCGGGCTCGAGCTTTACCTGCGCTACGGGCCGGAAGTGGTCGCCACGGTGCGAGGCGCCAGTCGCGTGTCCGTGTTCCTCGACCTGAAGCTGCATGACATCCCGGCCACGGTGGCCGGGGCCGCGCGGGCCGTCGCCCGGCTGCGCCCGGACGTGCTCACCGTGCACGCGGCCGGAGGCACCGACGTCATCCGCGCGGCCGTCGAGGCGGCACCGGGCACGATGGTGGCGGCGGTCACCGTCCTCACCTCGCTCGGCGACGACGACCTCAGCCAGCTCGGGATGACCGGGCCGGTGTCGGACCTCGTCAGGCGGCTGGCCGTGCTCTCGGTCGCGGCGGGTGCGCAGGGCCTGGTCTGCTCGCCGCGCGAGGTCGCCGCGGTCCGGTCCGAGGTCGGCCCGGATGTGACGCTCATCACGCCGGGGGTGCGGCCCGCAGGCAGCGAGGTGCACGACCAGGCGCGGGTGGCCACGCCGGAAGAGGCGCTGCTGGCCGGCGCGGACCTGCTGGTGATCGGCCGGCCGATCACCAGGGCGCCCGATCCCGGCGCCGCCGCGGCGGCCATCGCCGCGTCACTGCGCCGGGTGACCGTCGCCAGATAAGCCGATCGCGCGCGGCTCGCGCCTGGCTAGAAACCCGTAGTGACCTGGGGTGACTCCCGGCTTACCCAACGAGTATGATGCGGGCGGAAGCCTTCGTGAGCAAGAGTAAATAACATCGTCACAGTTGAGACTCACGTAGCCGAATATCCTTCGGGTTACCCCGGCGCCGTAGTGAGATGAGTGGGATATGTCTGCCGAATCCATGACGCGCCCCCCTGGTGCCGAACCAACGGGGCAAAGATGGCTTACGCTGGTGTCCAGTGGCGTCGACGGCGGGATATCACCACGTGAGACCCCTAACTGGGGCGGGGGACGCGATTGATAACTCTAAGTAATAAATCGCTTACAGAAAGTAATATATTTCAATTTGTAATGAGGTAATCGGCAGTTTGCGTTGCCTAAAGGCTACGTGATTGGCTAGTTTCCCCTCCCGACAAACCTTTTTCCAACGAAACCCGAGGTGACCCCGAGTGGCTCTTCCTCCCCTCACTCCCGAAGAACGTGCGGCGGCACTGGAGAAGGCTGCCAGAGCACGCAAAGAACGCGCCGAGGTGAAGAACCGCCTCAAGCGCGGGGCCACGAGCTTGTCAGATGTCATCAAGGAAGGCGCAACTGATGACGTGATTGGCAAGATGAAGGTCTCGGCCCTGCTCGAGTCTCTGCCGGGCGTAGGCAAAGTGCGAGCAAAGCAGATCATGGAAAGGCTCGGCATCGCGGAATCGCGTCGTGTGCGCGGGCTGGGTACCAACCAGCGCGCCGCGCTTGAGCAAGAGTTCGGTGCCGATATCTGAACCGCGCGACAGACGGGAACCGAGTCCGGGCGGTGCCGCGGTCGCGACTCCGGTGCATTCGCGGCTGACCGTGCTCTCCGGGCCCTCCGGGGTCGGGAAGAGCACGGTCGTCGCCGAACTCAGCAGGGCTTGTCCCCAGATCTGGATTTCCGTGTCGGTCACGACGCGGCCCCCGCGTCCCGGAGAAGTGGACGGGCGCGAATATTACTTTGTCGACGACAAAGAGTTTGACCGACTGGTCGCCAGCGGGGCGTTGCTTGAGTGGGCGCGGTTCGCTGGCCACCGGTACGGCACGCCGCGCGAACCGCTTTACGAAAGGCTCGACGCGGGCGTTTCCTGTCTGCTCGAGATTGATCTGGCCGGAGCGCGGCAAGTCAAGCGCGCGGTGCCAGACGCCCGCCTGGTGTTCCTGGCCCCGCCGTCCTGGGACGAGCTGGTGCGCAGGCTCACCGGCCGCGGCACCGAGCCCGCTGAGGTGCTGGACCGCAGGCTGGCGGCCGCCCGGGAAGAGCTCGCGGCGGCCGATGAGTTCGAGGTCACGCTGGTGAACACATCCGTCAAGGACGTGTGCCGCCAGCTGGTAGCCTTGATGGAGCAGTGACCTACGGAAGGCAGAACGTGGCAGGGACTCAACCCCACCAGGCCGCCGACGGCATCATCAACCCGCCGATCGACGAGCTCCTTGAAGTCGTGGACAGCAAGTACCGGCTGGTAATCATGGCCGCGAAGCGCGCACGGCAGATCAACGCCTACTACTCGCAGCTCGGTGAGGGACTGCTCGAGTACGTCGGGCCGCTGGTGGAGACGCGCAGCCAGGAGAAGCCGCTGTCCATCGCGCTCCGCGAGATCAAGGAGCGGATGCTGACCGTCGAGCCCATCGAGGGCTGACCAAGACCATGCCCGCCCGCGTCGTCCTCGGCGTCGGCGCGGGCATCGCTGCGTACAAGTCGTGCGAGCTGCTCAGGCTGCTGACCGAGTCCGGGCATCAGGTCCGGGTCGTGCCGACCCCCGACGCGCTGCGTTTCGTCGGCGAGGCCACCTGGGCCGCGCTGTCCGGCCAGCCGGTGACGACCGACGCGTGGACGGGCGTGGCCGAGGTGCCGCACGTCCGGCTCGGGCAGTCGGCCGACCTCGTCCTGGTCGCGCCCGCGACGGCTGACCTGATGGCCCGGGCCGCAGCCGGGATGGCCGGGGACTTGCTGACCGCCACCCTGCTCACCGCCAGGTGCCCGGTCCTTTATGCGCCGGCCATGCACACCGAGATGTGGGAGCACCCCGCCACCCAGGCGAACGTGTCGCTGCTGCGCCGCCGCGGCGCCATCGTGCTCGAGCCCGCGGTCGGCCGCCTGACCGGCCAGGACAGCGGAGCCGGCCGGCTGCCCGAGCCGGCCGCGATCTTCGCGGTGGCGACCCGCCTGCTGGCCCGCGGCGCCCTGGGTCCGGATCTGGCCGGCCGCCGCGTGGTGGTGTCCGCGGGCGGCACCCGGGAGGAGATCGACCCGGTGCGGTTCATCGGCAACTGGTCCACCGGGACGCAGGGGTACGCGCTGGCCCGCACGGCGGTGGCCCGCGGCGCCGAGGTGATCCTGGTCGCGGCCAACGTGGCGCTGCCCGATCCGGCCGGGGCCAAGGTCACCCGGGTGGTTTCGGCGCGCGAGATGCGAGACGCCGTTATGGCCGCCGCGGCGGGCGCCGACGCGGTGGTGATGGCCGCCGCGGTGGCGGACTACCGCCCGGAGGCGCGCAGCGCGGCGAAGATCAAGAAGGACGGGCAGCCGCCGGAACCGCTGCGGCTGACCGAGAACCCGGACATCCTGGCCGGGCTGGCCGCCGCGCGGTGCGGTCAGGCCGCGGGCCGCCAGGACACCGCAGATCATGATCCCGAACGGACCGGCCTCGTGCCCCCGGCTACCGTGCGTCAGGTCCTGGTCGGGTTCGCCGCGGAGACCGACACCTCGGCCGAGCAGGCCCAGGCTAAGCTGGCCCGAAAGGGCTGTGACCTGCTCGTCGTCAATCCCGTGGGGAACGGCCTCGGCTTCGGGACGCCGGACAACGAGGCCGTCGTCTACGGTGCCGACGGGACGGTCACGCCGATCCCGCGCGGGCCCAAGGAAGCGCTGGCTGACGTCGTGTGGGACCTCGTGGCGGCGAGAATGAAGGAATCCGGAAGTCATACCTAACCTCACCGCCGTCCAGGATAAACTCACCGCAGTCACCTGGAGCGAGGGGAGAACTTAAGTGGCGCGTCGTCTTTTTACCTCTGAGTCAGTTACCGAGGGCCATCCGGACAAGATGGCCGATCAGATCAGTGACGTCATCCTGGATGCCATGATCAAGGATGATGCGGGCAGCCGCGTGGCGGTGGAAACCATGATCACGACCGGCCAGGTACACGTGGCCGGCGAGGTCACCACCCAGACCTACGTCGATATACCCGGGATTATCCGGGACAAGATCCTGGAGATCGGTTACGACTCCTCGGCCAAGGGCTATGACGGGGCGTCCTGCGGCGTGTCGGTCTCCATCGGGTCCCAGTCGCCGGATATCGCCCAGGGCGTCAACGACGCGTTCGAGTACCGCGAGGGCGAGGGCACCGACGAACTCGACCGGCAGGGCGCCGGCGACCAGGGGCTGATGTTCGGCTACGCGTGCCGCGACACCCCCGAGCTGATGCCGCTGCCGATCATGCTGGCGCACAAGCTGGCCCGTCAGCTGTCCGAGGTGCGCCGCGCGGGCACCGTGCCCTACCTGCGCCCGGACGGCAAGACGCAGGTGACCATCGAGTACCTCGGGGACACCCCGGTGCGGCTGGATACCGTGGTGGTATCGACCCAGCACGCGCCCGACATCAACCTTAAGGAACTGCTCGCCCCCGACATCAAGGATTACGTGGTCGAGCCGGTCCTGGCCGACGCGGGCATCGACTGCGATAGCTTCCGGCTGCTGGTCAACCCGACCGGCCGGTTCGAGATCGGCGGGCCTATGGGGGACGCCGGGCTGACCGGGCGCAAGATCATCATCGACACCTACGGTGGCATGGCGCGGCACGGCGGAGGGGCCTTCTCGGGCAAGGACCCGTCGAAGGTTGACCGCAGCGCCGCGTACGCCATGCGCTGGGTGGCCAAGAACGTGGTGGCGGCCGGGCTGGCGGACCGGTGCGAGGCCCAGGTGGCCTACGCGATCGGCAAGGCGATGCCGGTCGGGCTGTTCATCGAGTGCTTCGGCACCGAGAAGGTCCCGGTGGAGCGGATCCAGGACGCCGTGATGCAGGTCTTCGACCTCCGGCCGCGGGCCATCATCTACGCCCTGGACCTGCTGCGCCCGATCTACACGCAGACCGCCGCCTACGGGCACTTCGGCCGTACCGAGCCCGACTTCTCCTGGGAGCGCACCGACCGCGCGGACCAGCTCCGCGACGCGGCCGGCGCCTGACCTGAGGCTGGCGCCCGTCCCGCGTCTGACCGGCGCGGCGCCGTCTTAACCTGCGCCGCGGTTCTGGTAGGACGGAATCGTGGTCAAGGGGCCGAAGGACCAGGCGGTGAGCGAGCGGCTGCCCGTCGCCCGGGTCGCCGTGGACATTTCCCTGGCCCACCTCGACCGCCCCTTCGATTACCTCGTGCCGGCCAGCATGGACGAGGCGGCCGGGCCCGGCTGCCGGGTCCGGGTCCGGTTCGCCGGCCAGCTCGTCGACGGTTACCTGCTGGAACGCGTGCAGACGAGCGAGCACCAGGGCAAGCTGGCCCGCCTGGAGCGGGTGACCTCGCCGGAGCCCGTGCTCACGCCGGAGATTTTCGGCCTGGCCCGGACGGTGGCGGACCGGTACGCCGGCACGCTGGCCGACGTGCTCCGGCTGGCCATCCCGCCCCGGCACGCCACCGCGGAACGGGACGCCCCGCCGGCGGGTACCCCGCGCGACCCGGTGCCGAAGCGGCCCGAGCCCGGTTCCTGGGTCCGCTACCCGGCCGGCTCGGCGTTCCTGGCCGGCCTGGCGGAGGGCCGCCCGGTCCGGGCCGCCTGGTCGGCGCTGCCTGGCCCGGAATGGCCGGCGGAGATCGCCATCGTCGCCGCCACGACGGCCGCCGCGGGCCGCGGCGTGGTTATCGTGGTGCCGGATGCCCGCGACCTGAACCGCGTCGACGCGGCCCTGACCGAGGCGGCGCAGGGTCAACGGTTCCACGTCTGCCTGAGCGCCGACCTCGGGCCGGCTGAGCGGTACCGCCGCTGGCTGGCCGTGCGCCGGGGCCTGGTCCAGGTGGTGGCGGGCACCCGGGCCGCGATGTTCGCCCCGGTTGCCGAGCTCGGCCTGGTGGTGCTCTGGGACGACGGTGACGACCTGCACGCAGAGCCCCGCGCGCCGTACCCGAACGCCCGCGAGGTGCTCGCCCTGCGCGCGCACCGGACCGGCGCGGCCGCGCTCATCGGCGGCTTCGCCCGCACGGCCGAGCTCACCCAGCTGGTCGCGGGCGGCTGGGCCCGGCCGCTGGTCGGCCGGCCGGAGGCCCTGCGGCAGGTGGCGCCGAGGGTCAGGGCCGCGCCCGACGAGGCCGAACTGGCCAGGGACGCCGCGGCGATGACCGCGCGCCTGCCCAGCCTGGCCCTGCGCACTGCTCGCTTGGCCCTGACGGGCGGGGCTGGCAGCGCCTTGTCAGGCGGACCTGTCCTGGTCCAGGTGCCCAGGCGCGGCTACCTGGCCGCCATCGCCTGCGGCCGGTGCCGGGCGCAGGCCAGGTGCGCGACCTGCGGCGGGCCGCTGGAGATCGGCGGCTCGCACGAGACGCCCGGCTGCCGGTGGTGCGGTGCGCTAGCGGCCGACTGGACCTGCGCCCGCTGCGGGGCGGGCCGGCTGCGCGCGCTCGTGGTCGGCGCGGCGCGTACCGCGGAGGAACTCGGCCGCGCCTTCCCCGGCGTGCCCGTGCGCGCCTCGGGCGGCCAGCACGTGCTCGCCGCCGTGCCCGCCGAACCGGCCCTGGTCATCGCCACCCCGGGAGCCGAGCCGGTGGCGGCGGGAGGCTACGCCGCCGCGCTGCTGCTGGACGGCTGGGCGCTGCTCGGCCGGCCCAGCCTGCGCGCCGCCGAGGAGGCGCTGCGCCGCTGGCTGAACGCGGCCGCCCTGGTCCGCCCGGCCGGGTCCGTGGTGGTGCTGGCCGAGGCCACGCTGCCCGCGGTGCAGGCGCTCATCCGCTGGGATCCGGTCACTTTTTCCGAACGGGAGCTGGCTGAGCGCGCCGAGCTCGGTTTCCCGCCCGCCGTGCGGATGGCGTCGGTCACCGGAACGCCCCAGGCGGTCACGGAGTTCGTGGGCGCGGCCGGGCTGCCCGCGCAGGCCGAGGTGCTCGGGCCGGTGCCCCACCAGGGGGGCACGGGGGGGCTGGAAGCCCCCCCGTACGCGGGGGGTCCAGGGGGGTCGCCCCCCCGGATCGACAGGGTGCTGATCAGAATCGGCAGGCGAGAGGGCCTCGCACTGGCCCGCGCGCTGCACGCGGCGCAGGCCGCCCGCAGCGCGCGCAAGGACGGCGGCACCGTCCGGGTCCAGCTCGACCCGGCCGAGGTCGCCTGATGGATAGACTGAAGGCTGGCGGCGCCGCGGGACGCGGGTGCTCGCCGTTACGTGTTCAGGAGGGTTTTCGTGAGCGTCAAGCCGATCCGTCTTTTCGGTGACCCGGTGCTGCGCACGCCGGCCGAGCCGGTCCGCGACTTCGACGCCGAGCTGCGCAGGCTGGTCAAGGACCTCACCGAGACCATGCTGGACGCCCCGGGGGCGGGCCTGGCCGCCCCGCAGATCGGGGTGGGCCTGCGGGTGTTCACCTATCACGTGGACGACCACGAGCCTGGGCACCTGATCAACCCGTCTCTCGACCTGTCCAAGGAGCAGGATGAGGACGACGAGGGCTGCCTGTCCTTCCCCGGTCTGGTCTTCCCGGTCCCGCGTGCCTGGGGCGTGGTGGCCAAGGGGTTCAACATGTACGGCGACCCGGTGACGATCGAGGGCACCGAGCTGCTGGCCCGCTGCATCCAGCACGAGACCGACCACCTGGACGGCATCTTGTTCATTGACCGGATGGATCCCGCGCAGCGCAAGGCGGCGATGCGGGCCATCCGCGAGGCGGAATGGTGGGGCGACCCGGTTCCGCAGGTGCGCGCGTCGCCGCACGAGACCCTGGGTCGGGCCTTCTGACATGCTGGCGCCTCACCGGCCAGCGCGTGACATCTGATGCGTCTGGTGTTCACGGGTACGCCGCAGACGGCGGTACCGGCGCTCGACGCCTTGCTGGCGTCCCGGCACGAGGTGGCAGCGGTGGTGACCCGTCCCGACGCCCCCGCGGGCCGCGGCCGGAAAGTCGAGGCGAGCCCGGTGGCCCGGCGCGCCGCCGGGGCGGGAATCGAGGTGCTCACCCCGCCCCGGGCCCGCGATCCCGAGTTCCTCGACCGGTTGCGCGAGATCGCCCCGGACTGCTGCCCGGTGACCGCTTACGGCGCGCTGCTGCCTCAGGCCGCGCTGGACATCCCGCCGAACGGCTGGGTCAACCTGCACTTTTCCATCCTGCCGGCCTGGCGCGGAGCCGCGCCGGTCCAGCATGCCATCCTGCACGGCGACGACGTGACCGGCGCCAGCACGTTCAGAATTGTCTCCGAACTTGACGCGGGCCCCGTCTACGGTGTGCTGACCGAGCCGGTGCGACCCGGCGACACGACCGGCACGCTGCTCGAGCGGCTGTCCCACGCCGGAGCCGAACTGCTCGTCGCGACGCTGGACGGGATCGAGGACGGCACGGTCCAGGCCGTCCCGCAGCCGGCCGAGGGCGTGAGCTTCGCCCCGAAGATCACCCCGGCCGACGCGCGGGTGGACTGGAAGCTGCCGGCGCCCGTGATAGACCGGCTGATCCGCGCGTGCACTCCCGAACCGGGTGCCTGGACCGAACTCGACGGCGCCCGCCTCAAGCTCGGCCCGGTGTCCCCGGACGTCTCCGCGGCCCCGCTGGACCTCGCACCCGGTGAGCTGCACGTCGGCCGCCACGCGGTGCTGGTCGGCACCGGCTCCCGCCCGGTGCGTCTCGGCGACGTCCAGGCCCCCGGCAAGCGCCTGATGAATGCCTCGGACTGGGCCCGCGGCCTGCACTCCGGCGGCCCCGCGCGGTTCACCTGACATGCCCGAGCACGCGCAGCGCTCAACGCCGTCCAGATCCCGCGCCAGCCGGCCGCGGGGCAACCAGCCCCGCGCGGGCCGGTCCCGCGCAGGCCGGCCGCGCACCGATCCGGCCCGGCGCGCCGCCTACGACGTCCTGCGCGCCGTTGCCGACCGCGACGCCTACGCCAACCTGCTCCTCCCCGCCCTGCTCTCCGAGCGCGGCCTGACCGGCCGTGACGCGGCCTTCGCCACCGAACTGACCTACGGCACGCTGCGTGGCCGCGGCACCTACGACGCCATCCTGGCCGCGTGCAGCGACCGGGAGGAGATCGACCCGCCGGTGCGCGACGTGCTCCGGCTCGGCGCGCACCAGCTGCTGGCCACCAGGGTCGGCCGCCACGCCGCCGTGGCGACCTCGGTCGACCTGGCGAAGGACGTCTGCGGCCCCAGGCCGTCCGGCTTCGTCAACGCGGTCCTGCGCCGGGTGGCCACCCGCGACCTGAACGCCTGGGTCCAGATCGTCGCGCCGGACCGGTCCCGGGACCCGTCAGGCTACCTGGCTGTTAGGCACAGCTATCCGCGCTGGATCGTCGACGCCTTCCGCGACGCGCTCGGCCCCGCCGCCGCCGTCGAGACCGAGGACGCCCTCGCCGCCGGCAACGTCCGCCCCGAAGTAGTCCTCGCGCTCAACCCTGCCCCGGCCCCGGACAGCCTCCTACCGGACGGCGAACGGACCCGCTGGTCGCCTTACGGCTACCGGCTGGCCGGCGGTGACCCGGCGCTCCTGGTCGCCAGCGGCCAGGCCGCCGTCCAGGACGAGGCCAGCCAGCTGGCCGCGCTCGCCCTGACCCGGATCGGCCTGTCCGGCGGGGACGACCTCTGGCTCGACCTGTGCGCGGGCCCCGGCGGCAAGGCCCGGCTGCTGAGCGGCCTCGCCGCCGCCCGCGGCGCCCACCTGGTCGCCTCGGACATCCGCCCGCACCGGGCGCAGCGTGTCCGGGAAGCCCTGCGCCGCGCGGGCGGCGCGGGCCCCGGCGTCCTGGCCGCGGACGGACGCCAGGTGCCGTGGCGACCGGGCACGTTCGACCGCGTCCTGGCCGACGTGCCGTGCTCCGGCCTCGGGTCGCTGCGCCGCCGCCCCGAGGCCCGCTGGCGCAAGACCCCCGACGACGTAGCCGAGCTAGCCCGCCTGCAGCGCGAGCTGCTCAACGCGGCCATCGACTCGGTCCGGTCCGGCGGCGTGGTGGCCTACGTGACGTGCTCCCCGCACCTGGCCGAGACCCGTGAGGTTGTCACCGCCGTCGCGCAAAGCCGGGACGACATCACCATCTTGGACGCGCCCGCCGTCCTCCCCGAAGTCCCCGCCCTGCGCGGCCCCGACCCCAAATACCCCAGGTTCGCCCAGTTCTGGCCGCACCGCCACGGCACGGACGCCATCTTCCTCGCCCTGCTCAGACGCGGGTGAGTTTTGCTCAGGCGCGGGTGAGGGCCCGGGCTGACTTGAGCCGGGCGTTGCCGATGTCGGCCTGCTGCCCCTGGGCGTAGCCGGCGCTGTAACCCCGTCCGCTGTAGGTAATCCGGGTCCGGCGGGTCACCGGGTACGCCTGTTCCAGCTGCTGGCGGATGACCACGGCCCGATCGGCCAGGACCAGGGCGGTGCTGGGCCCGGACTGCGTCTCGCCCTCCGCGCTCGCGGCGGCCCGGTCCTCGGCTGACTTGACCCGGGTGATGACGGCGGTGACGAAGCCGAGCAGCCAGCTCCGCCGCCAGGCCCGGACGCTGCGGACCCCGGCCGGGACGACGGCGGCGGTCAGGCCCCGGGCCATCTGCAGCAGCAGCGAGGTGTACAGGATGTCGGCCCGTTCGAGGTCCGAGGCGTAGCCGAACACGTGAATGCGCGCGCCCGGCTTGGTCGTGCTGAGCAGGACGCACTGGCAGCGCATCGCGCCAGCCAGCCCGGCCAGCAGGTGCGCCCGCACCTGCGCCCACGGGTTGGCGATGTCGATGATCCGGCTGCCCGGCCGGTCGGTGTCCGGGCGGGACGCGGCCAGCCGGGCTCGGTCGATCCCGTACCTGGCCATCAGCTCCGCCGCCTTCGCGGTGAGCGCCTCAGCCTCCGGCGGGGTCACCCCCTCCGCCTCGGCCTTCGCCAGCAGCTTGCGCACTCGTTCGAGCAGGGCGCTGGGCGGGTCCGAATGCATAAGCAACCTCCAGATCGATGCCAATCGAACTCAGTATCGAACTGTACCCCCTCCATACGACATTCTCGCCCCGCATCGCCGACCCGCATCCCGGCACTCTACACTCGGCCTTACTATGGCTGTTCAGATCTCGCCGAGCATCTTGTCCGCGGACTTTGCCCGGCTCGCCGATGAGGCCGCTGCGGTCGCCACCGCCGCGGACTGGCTGCACGTGGATGTCATGGACAACCACTTCGTGCCGAACCTCACCCTCGGCCTGCCCGTCGTCAAGTCGCTGCTCAAGCACGCCACGCTGCCGCTCGACTGTCACCTGATGATCGAGGATCCGGACCGGTGGGCCCCCGAGTACGCCGAGGCCGGCGCCAGGAACGTGACGATCCACGCCGAGGCGGTGCACGCCCCGGTGCGGACGCTGCGCGCAATCCGGGCGGCCGGCGCCCGGGCCGGACTCGCGGTCAACCCGGGCACGGCCGTGGAACCGTATCAGGACCTGCTGCCCGAGGTTGACATGCTGCTGCTGATGACGGTGGAACCGGGTTTCGGCGGCCAGCACTTCCTCGACATGGTGCTGCCGAAGCTGCGCCGGGCCCGCGCGCTGGTCGGCGGACGGGATGCCGCGGTCTGGCTCCAGGTCGACGGCGGGGTCAGCGAGGAGACCATCGAGCGATGCGCGGACGCGGGCGCCGACGTGTTCGTGGCCGGCTCCGCCGTCTACGACTCCGACGACCGGGCCGGCGTCGTCCAGGCTCTCCGTGCCCAGGCCGAGCGCGCCACCGCGCACGCGGCCTGGGTCCAGCAAAACCGCTGATTCAGGCCGAACGGGCCGGGCTAGAGCTTCTTGCGCCGGGTTCCCTGGTCACCGGCGAGGCGCTCTCCGGCTGGGTGCGGCCGGCCCGGACGCTCTGCTGGCTTGGAGAGAGGGCTCGGCTGCGGATGAGCACTAGCGCGCACAGCGCCCCGGCGAACGCCAGCGCCCCGGTCACCAGCAGCAGGTCGTTGAGCCCGGCCGCGAAGGCAGACCGCAGCGCCGGTCGAGCCCAGAGCGTCGTTCCGCGCGGTGGCCGACGTCGCGGGGGTCTCCGATCAGACCGCCGCCCGGCGTTACCGCAGGCTGAGCGAGACGGCGGGGCTGCGCGTGCTCGGCATGGTGAACGGGGCCCAAGTGGGCTGGGTCGACTGGTTCGCCCGGCTGCAGACCACCCCGGGCAGCGCCGACTCGATCGCGGAGGCTCTGGCCCGCCGGCCGGACACCCGGTGGGTCCGCCTCGCCTCGGGCGGGACCGAGATCGTCTGCACCCTGCAGGCCCGCACTCCCGAGCAGCGCGATGCCCTGTTCCTGCAGGGCCTGCCCGGCAGCCGCCGGGTAGTGCAGATCTCCGCGCACTCGATCCTGCACAACTTCAACCCCGCGCCCTGGCAGGGCGTCACCCGGGCCCTATCCGCCGCGCAACTGGCGAAACTCGCCGGGTCGGCCCAGGCTCCGCCCGGCCCGCAGGCTTCGCTGACCCCACAGGATGAACCCCTGCTGGCCGAACTGGCCCGCGACGGGCGCGCCAGCCACGCCGCGCTCGCCGCCGCCATCCACTGGCATGAGTCGACGGTGCGGCGCCGGATCGACGAGCTGCGCCGGGCCGGCCTGCTCTACTTCGAGGTAGATATCGACGACCGGGTGTTCGGCATCAACGTGCACGCCATGCTCTGGCTCTCGGTCGAGCCGGCCCGGCTGGCCGAGGCGGGCCAGGCCATCGCGGCCCACCCGGAGATCCCGTTCGCCGCCGCTACGACGGGACCGACCAACCTGGTGGCCAGCGCGTTGTTCCGCGACACGCGGCATCTCTACGAATACCTGACCGGCGAGCTGGCTGGGCTGCCCGGGGTGACCTCGGTGCAGACCGCGCCGATCATCCGGACGCTCAAGCGCACCGCCTCCGTTCACTAGCCGGTCTGGCTCTGGCGATCGCGGCCGCCGCTGCTGAGCACGACGGTGACCTGGTGCCCCCCCGGGCTCACGATAAGCGTGCCGGTAACCGTCTTGCCGTCGGGGTGCAGGGCGGGCACCACCAGGGCCGACGGGCCGCCCGGGTCAGCGATGAGCTGGCTGTCCAGGGATGCCGTGCTGATGACGCTGAGGATGACCGTCACGCTCCGGCCCGATATCAGCCTGCCGGCGGACGGCGTGATGGTCAGCGCGCCGGTCAGGTTGGACGATGCCCTGATGGACCAGGTGACGGGCCCGCCCGCGGCTCGCAGCGCGAGCGCCCCGCTCACACCCGGGCCGAGCGTGACCGCGCTGGGCGTCACGCTCAGAGTTCCCTGCGCGGGCGGGGGACTGGCGGTGGCCGTGGGCGTGGCGGTGGCGGTGGCCGTAGCCGTGCTGGTAGCCGTGCTGGTGGCGGTGCTGGTGGACGGCGCGGGCGAGCTGGGCGCCGTGCTGCGGCTGGATGATGGCGCCGTGGCCGACGGCGACGCGCCGCCGGTGGGCGCAACCGAGTCCGCTGTCGGCGAGGGCGCGGCGGCGACGGGGGAAGGCGCCACGCGAGCGGCTCCGCTGGCGGACACGGTGGGGCTGGCCGGCGCGGTGCTGGCGGAGACCGTTGGCTGGCCCGGAGCCACGGACGTCGCACCGCCGCCGGCCGCCGGGATTCCACCCTGGGCGGCGGCCGGACGGGCCTGGTGCCCCGGGCCCGAGCCGGCCAGCGCCAGGCCGGTCAGCACCGCGGCGGCGATGATGAGCGCGGCGGCCGCGGCAGCGGCCTGGGCCCGCCGCTCCCGCCACCGCGGCACGGGTGCCTTCTCCGGCTTGGGGAAGCCCTGGCGCCCGAACGGCGCCGTCTGCTGCGCCACGGCGGCCCGGTGGGCCACCGCCTCCGGCGTGTTGCTGCTGGCGAGCCTGAGCACTTCCGCCCGTAGTCCGTGCGGCATGGCGGCGACCGGGAGCGCGGCCAGCGGGGCCAGGCCAAGCAGCAGCGCCGGGGCCAGTTCGCGGCGCTTCCGTTCGGTGCACGCCGAGCACCGCTCGATGTGCCGGTTGATCCGCTTGCGCATCAGGACGTTCAGCTGCCCGTCCCAGTCCTCGAGCAGCGCGCTCAGCGCGGCGCAATCGGCCCGGCCCGAGCGGGCGACGAGCAGCGCGCCCAGGGAGATCTCCAGCTGATCACGGGCGCGAGAGAGCAGCGCGTGCGCGTGGTTGCGGGAAACGCCGAGCACGTCCGCGATTTCCCCGACGTCGAGGTCCTGCCGCAACTGCAATTCGATCAGGTCTTGCTCGCCGGCGTTGAGGCCGCGGACTGCGGAGCGCAGCAGCGCGCGCAATTCCGCCCGCTCGGCGCCGCCGGTAACGTCCGCCGACTCGTCGCTCATTTCCGGCAAAAGATCCAGCGCCGAGGTGGCCGCACTGGCGTTCTCGCGCAGGCGCCGATGACACTCGTTGCGGGCCACGGCGTATAGCCATGGCCGGAGCCGGCTCCGATCACGCAGTCCGGCCAACTTGGACGCCGCGATGACGAAGGTGTCTTGCACGGCGTCGGCGGCATCGGCGGGCTCGCGCAGCAGGGAGCGGCAGTAGGTGTGCAACGGCGACGCGTACCGGTCATAAGCCTCGGCCAGCCCGTTAGGGTCGCCTGCCACAATGGCCGCAACGACCTCGCTGTCGCGCATAGGGATATCGAACCGCGCAACAACCCATTTGGACAATACCGAACCACATCGGGGTTTAACGGCCCCGTCGTGCCTAGCCGAACGCCGGGAGCATCCCCCCAAACCGGTAAGCTCCCGGCGTTCCGCCAGTCCTGCATTTACTCCCCGAAGGTAAGAGCCGGGACCACGCCATCCGCCAACGTTTTTCCTGGGTTTTTTTCTCAGGACCAGCGGTCGACGTGATCAAGCACTTCTGCCAGCCGGGTGATGACCGCGTCCGGCTCGGCGGCCTCGAACTCGGGGACGTCGGAGTTCGTGATGAGCACGGCGCGCATGCCCGCGCTCTTGGCCCCGTGGATGTCGTCGTAGGGCCGGTCGCCGACGAACACGCACGACGCGGGGTCGGTCTCGCCGATGGCCTCCATGGCCGCGCGGAAGGCCTCCGGGTGCGGCTTGACCCAGTCGATTTCGCTGGTGTAGACCGCCCCGTCGATGAGCTCGAGGACCTCGTCCCTGACGAAGATCTGCTCGTGAGCGCTGCGCGGCCACATGGTGTTGGAGAGCACGCCCACCTTGAAGCCCCGCTGCCGCAGCTCGCGCAGCAGGGGCAGCGCGTCGGGGTCGGTGAGCGTGTGCGGATCCCACGCGTCGAAGTAGCTGGCCAGCAAGTCGGCCGACGCGGTGACCCCGGCGCGCTCGAAGATGTGGTCCAGGGTCGAGCTCCGATGCGACCGCTCGCCCAGCCGCCACAGCTCCGTCTCGGCGGCGCGGACCGCCGCCGCCATCGCCGCCGCCTGCTCCGCCGGATAGTGCCGCTCGCACACCGCAAGCCACAGTTTGCCCAGGTCGATGCTGTGCCACGGGGTAAGCGTCCCGCCCCAGTCAAAGATGACCGCCCTGACCGCCATGTCCGAATCCTACGCATCCCCCGTAACCCTCAATTCCGCCTCCCGCGCGTCCCCGGGCCGTCTTCCTTTTTTGACAAAACCAACCTTTTAAGTGGACTATAGGAGTCGTGTCTCCTGGAGATGTAGCGGCAGGAACCGATGTCCTCAACGGGTCACGACCGACCGGCCCGCCGGACCGCGCCGATGCCGGATCCGCCCGGCCCTGGGACGAGCAAGTTCCGCCGGGACGGGACGGGACGTTGCTCGCGGTGGTCCCGATCCCGGGCACCGGGACGTCGCTGGCCATCGTCGGCTACGCGATCGCCACGTCCGCCGCCACCGACGCCAGCCCGCCGCCGCGACCGGCCGCGCCACGCAGCAGGCGCCCCCAAGGTTCCGGGCTGCGCCTGGACCACGCGCAGCGCCGCGTCTGGGCCGACGGGCGCGAGATCGAGCTGACCTTCCGGGAGTTCGAGCTGCTGGCCTTCCTCAGCGCGCACCCGGCCACGGTGTTCACCCGCGCGGATCTGATCGAGCGAGCCTGGCGCCGGGCCGCCGCTCGGGACGGCGAGGCCATCGCGCGGGACAGCCGCACCGTGGACGTGCACGTCAGCCGGGTCCGGCGCAAGCTCGGCCCGCGTTACGGTCAGTGCCTGGTCACCGAGTACCGCGTCGGCTACCAGTTCCGCCCGCTCGCGCCGTAACGCGATACCCACCGCGGTCCGGGCCGGAATACCCCGTGTGGCACACTGGCTTATAGGAGTAAGAGCGTGCTCCGGGGTCGGTGAAACTCCGAACCGGCGGTGAAAGTCCGCGACCCGTCCGCAGCCAGCAGACGGTTGAGCCGGTGAAATTCCGGGACCGACGGTGAAAGTCCGGATGGGAGGCAGCACGCAGGCGGCCGGTCACCTCTGGCCGCGCACGAGCGCGTACCCGCGCCACCCCCGGAGCCCGCACCGCAGGCTGGGTTTCGAGGAGGTAAGCGCGGATGTTCACCGGGATCGTGGCAGAACTCGGCGAGGTGACCGGAGTCGAGCACCGCGGCGACGCGGCCAGGCTCGCCATCCGGGGTTCTACCGAGGGCGTCACCCTTGGCGAGTCGATCGCGGTCAACGGCGTATGCCTGACCGTCACCGAGATTCTGAACGGGACCTTCACCGCGGACGTGATGGGGGAGACCCTGGACCGGTCCGGTCTGGGCGCGCTGATCCCCGGGGCGCCGGTCAACCTGGAACGCTCGGTCCGCCTGGCCGACCGCCTGGGCGGCCATCTCGTGCAGGGCCATGTGGACGCCACCGCCATGATCATCTCCCGGGCGCCCGCCGAAGACTGGGACCAGGTGCGGATCAGCCTCCCCGGTCAGGTAGCCCGGTATGTCGTGGAAAAGGGATCGATCGCCGTCGACGGGATCAGCCTGACGGTCTCCGCCTTGAGCCCTCCCGGCGTCACGGAAGGCTGGTTCGAGGTCTGCCTGATCCCGGAGACGCTCAAGCGCACCACCCTCGGCACCGCCTCGCCGGGGGACACCGTGAACCTGGAGGTCGACGTGATCGCCAAGTACGTGGAGAGACTTCTCAGCGGGCGCAGCGGGGAGGGTTCCAAGTGATTCAGGTGCTCGACGACGTCGACCGCGCGGTCAAGGACATCGCGGCCGGGCGCCCGGTCGTGGTCGTGGACGACGAGAACCGGGAGAACGAGGGCGACATCATCTTCGCCGCCAGCCTGGCCACCCCCGAACTGCTCGCCTTCATGATCCGCTACACCAGCGGCGTGATCTGCGTGCCGATGCGCGAAGCCGAACTCGACCGGCTCCAGCTCCCGCAGATGACCTCCCACAACACCGAGCATCACCGCACCGCCTTCACGCTCAGCGTGGACGCGCGGGAAGGGATCAGCACCGGCATTTCCGCAGCCGACCGCGCCGCGACCATCTCCAAGCTCGCCGACCCGGCCACAACGGCTGCCGACCTGGCCCGCCCCGGTCACGTGTTCCCGCTCCGCTACGCCGAGGGCGGCGTGCTGCGCCGCGCCGGGCACACCGAGGCCGCAGTGGACCTGGCCCGGCTGGCCGGGCTGCCGGAGGCGGGGGT
>Ga0074046_10001913_pt1 | contig 18380 bp, 10 predicted proteins | sample BogForMeECP23OM3_FD_94441 | JGI IMG/M metagenome (GOLD analysis project Ga0074046, IMG submission 94441) | Bog forest soil microbial communities from Calvert Island, British Columbia, Canada - Bog Forest MetaG ECP23OM3 | ecosystem: Environmental > Terrestrial > Soil > Wetlands ... | reverse complement strand
GACTTGGGTGTTGCCTTCGCTTGTCCACTGTCCGCGAAACGCGGCTGCGAAGGCTTCCTGCTGTTGCGAAGCCGGGAGCTTGGCGATCAGCAAAGCGTGGCCGATGGTGATCTGGTCTTTCAGGAATGCCTCGGCCACGGGCGGTATGAGGTCAGCTAGTCGAACGCGACCGTAGACGTATGCCTCGCTCTTGCCAGCACGCGAGGCAATGGTGGCGATGGTGTAGACAGGCTCTCCGAGTTCCAAGAGCGACTTGAAACCCAGAGCTTCCTCAAGCGGGTGGATGTCCTCGCGTTGCAGGTTCTCAACTTATCTTTAGTCCTGACAAAGCATTCCACGACGTAAACGACGCTGGAGTCTTGCACGATGCAGAATCGTTATCTGTAGTTGATTCCACGACCTGAGACCAGTCCGCATTGGCGCAGTTGAGCGTAGCGAAACTGGGCCAATGCGGGCTGGGCAGGTAATTCAGGAGGATAGATGGTCAGAGTGCAACGCATCATTGTGCCCGATACGCAGGAGCGCTGTTGGGTGCTGTTCAACGCGGACCAACCGCTCGTCGCTCCCAACCAGTATTTATCGTACCTGCACCATCTGGGCAGGTCACCGAACACCGTTCGAGCCTATGCCCACCATCTCCAGGCATTCTCAAAATTCTTATCTGAAGAAAACCGAGACTGGACGACGCTCACTCTGACCGAACTGGCGAGGTTCGTTGCGTGGTTGCGTCGCATGAATTCACCGAACGGCAAATCACGTTCCAACACGACGATCAACACAACCCTGGCCGCTGTTAGTTCCTTCTACGAATATCAGGACAGGCTTGGGGTCGAAACAAACATCAGCCGGTCACGGCGGTTGGGAGTAAGGAGTCCATACAAGCCGTTCTTGCACCATATCAGCCGGAATGGTTCCTTGCCCCGCGCAGTCTTGCAGGTGCGCGCAATGCGCCGCCTGCCGCGGGTGCTCTCAGCGCAAGAGATTCAGGCACTGCTAAACGCGTGCGCGCGACGGCGAGACCGCCTGCTGGTAAGTCTGTTGTATGAGAGCGGAATGCGCATCGGTCAGGCGCTTGGATTACGCCACGCCGACATCCGTTCCTACGATGGAGAGATCGACATCGTCCCGCGCGCAAACAGCAACGGCGCCCTTGCCAAATCGCGGTCGCCTTACACCGTGCATGTCTCGAAAGAACTGATGGAGCTGTATGCGGACTACCTAGTACACGAATACCACGAGGCCACCCACGACTACGTTTTCGTGAACTGGTGGGGCGGGCGCATCGGGGCACCAATGACCTACTCCACGGCGATCGATCTGTTCCGCAAACTCAGTGCCAAGACCGGATTGAACACGACACCGCACATGTTCCGCCACACGCATGCAACCGATCTGTTGCGGGCGGGCTGGGACCCAGCCTATGTCCAACGGCGTCTCGGGCACGCGCAGATCCAGACCACCGTGAATACCTATTCGCATCTCTCGAACAGCGACCTGGGAAAAGTGTTCGCACGCTATCAAAAGGAGCGTACACGGTGACGAGAATTACTTGGAGTCGTGAACGACAACAATCCTTGCTTGGTCAGCTCTCAGGGTTCTGGAACGGAGACGTCTGGGACATGCGTGCCAGCCCGCTGCAAACTTGGCTTTCTGCAATGACCAAGCAGCGCCGTCTACGGTTCGGTTGCACATCTGCGACCATCAACGGCGAACTCAAGTATGCGTGCTGGAAAAAGTTCTGCGAAGGCAATTGGAGAAACACCCAGGAACTAGGCAGAGTTCACCGCATGGTGAAGTGGCTGAACAGTCTTGATCCGCTACCGGGGTCCCTGATAAGCCGCGCCTTTGACGAGTGGCGAGTCCTGTACACGACGTATCTGAAACAACACGGCATGTACCACCGGGGAACCACATCCCGTATGGATGGGGAGCAACATCCCCGCGTTACCTCGCGCGATAGTCAGTACATCAGCACCCTTCGGCAACTCTATTCCATCCTGGAGAGCGCTTACGATGACCGGCCCGAGTACGAGAAGGATATATGGAACCTGCAACGGATAGCAGTCCCGACCAGCCTTTCGCTATCCAATATTACGCTGAGTTTTCATCGCATCCGACAATCGTGGTTGCGAAAAACAGTCAAGGAATACATACGGTATTGTCTACCGATCTACGCGGAGGGCACGTGTCGCACGCGATTGCAGTCGCTCACGTGTTTTTCGGAATTTCTCCTGCAAGAACGACCCCAAGGGACTGCGAAGTCCATCACGCGAAAGCTGGTGCTCGCATATCTAAGTTATCTTCCCGCACGAGTCTGCACCTCGGTTCGTAAGAGTCACTTGCTCAATCTGCGGAACTTCCTCGAAACCACGGCCCGCGAGCGCTGGCTGCCGATCGCACCCGTGCGAATGATTTTCGATGACGAGATACCGCGCCCGCCCAAGGCGCAGCCTCGCTACCTCCCGGCTGCGGTCCTGGACCAACTGAACTCGCATCTGGGCAGTCTGCAGGCTCCGTGGATGCAGATGGTTCTCATTCTTCAAGAGTGTGGAATGCGAATCAGTGAACTCCTGCAACTGCCGCTGGACTGCCTGACGCAGGATGCTCGGGGCACGTTCTATCTGCGATTCATGCAGGGCAAGATGAAAAGAGAACACACGATCCCGGTTTCGCAGGAGATCGCCCGCGTCATACAGGAACAGCAGCAAGTGGTCCGGGCCACCGGACGGTCAACCACTTTGTTGTTTCCGAATGCGAAGGGCGGCGTCAGCAAGCAACAGAGTTTTGCGCAACGAATCAACCGCCTAGCTTACGACCGTCAAATCCGCGACGCCACCGGCAAGCTTTTCCGCTTCCAGTCCCATCAGTTTCGCCACACCGTCGGAACGCGAATGATTAACCTTGGCGTTCCCCACCACTTCATTCAACGCTACCTTGGCCATCTTGGGCCAGAGATGACGAGCCGGTATGCGCATATCCATGACTCCACGATGCGGGAAAAACTCTCCGAGTACCTGCAAGGAACGTTGGTGGATGTGACGGGCAAGGCTGTGCCGGAAGGGCCGCTCGACACAAGTGACCTACGCTGGTTCACGCGGAACGTGATGGCTCAGGCACAGCCCAATGGCTATTGTGCCATTCCCGTCGTCGCGGGACCCTGTCCTCATCCAAATGCGTGTCTGAGTTGCGCTCACTTCCGAACCGACGCCAGCTTCCTCGATGTGCACAAGGCAGAGCTGCGCGACACCGAGCGAGTCATCACCAAGGCCCACGCGAATGGATGGACTCGGCAGATCGAAATGAATGAACGGAAGCGGAACAACCTGGTCAATATCGTCACATCTCTGGAGCGAGAGCGAACCCATGACTAGAAATACTGACGGTCTCAAGAAGAGCGCGCGACTGCGCAGTGAGAGTGCAATGCAACGGGCGTTGGTGGCTATGCAACGAATGGACGATTCTGATCGGGAGATTAACTTCCGAACAGTAGCCGCGCAAGCAGGGGTCTCGACGGCATGGTTGTACAGCCAGGAGGAACTGCGGAGCCGTATCATGCGGTCGCGCAGGGCTACGATTGAGGTTCCACCTCCAGCCTCGTCCTCACGGGATCGAGAGCGCGCATCTAGGCAGAACATAGTGGCGACTCTCCGGCTCCGCATCAAGAATCTTGAGGAGAAGAATCGCGAACTGACTGGCCTTCTGGAGTTGGTGTATGGGGAACTTGCCTTGGCACGCGAGCAGAACTTCTCCGTAAGCGCCGCCCCTTGAGCGATCTGCAGAACCCTCGTCGCTAACCGACTCTGCAATCTCGGTGGTTAAGGAGTACGGAGGATTGCAAAGAGTTGCCAACTTCCGGGTTGCCCGTCATCCGCCAGAAGGGCAATGCAGGCGGTCGAGTATTCCTTTGGCATCGGCTCTGGCTTAGAGTAGCTTTGCGTATTCGGCCTTTGCCGCCTTGAAGATCGGAACGCCGGGGTCTGCATCTTTCCAGAGATCGAGGAACTGTTTGTATTGACTCAGCGCGCGTACACGGGCGGCGTCTGCGACTGCGCCCTTCGCCTTCTTCGATTCCAACGTATTTGCGCGAGCCAGACTAAGGTGGGCTAACGCTCCCGTTGCACAATTCCAAACCACGCCGGTGTGATCAATAACCTTCTGAAATTCAGTGGCGGCGTTTGCCGCTTGTCCGGAAGCCAGATAAGCCTGACCCTTGATGTACGTCGGATACAGACACGAAGGATTGTTCGCGAACGAGATCATCCCGTACTCCATAGGCGACTCAACGGTCTGCAGAACGCGAAGGGCCTCCGCTGGATTCTTTCCATTCAGCGCCAGTTGTGCACGAATAGCAGGCAGCCATAGTGACTGCATCTGGGCATCCAGCGGATACCGCTTGTCCAAGTCTTCGGCCAAGGATTGGGCTCGGCCACTTTCCGAGGCCATCGCGAACGCGAGCGCCGCTTCAGCATCTACTCCCTGACTCTCCGGAGCCAGTTTGAGTCCACCGGCGGCATCCTGCACTCCGTGCGTCGCATCTCCAGATGCCGCTTCTCGCAACGCGGCATTCTCCCACCAGATCGCCGCATTCTCCTTGCTGTCAGCAGCGATGGCGGCCTCTGCTGAACGCTTCGTTAGCTCCCGTGCTGCCGCCAATCTGCCTCCATAAGCCTCAGTGTCGGACGCGACCGAAAGAGCATAGTGCTTCGTGTCAGAGTGCGAGCTGAGCCATTGCTGCTCCTCCGCCATACCTGAGGAATCGCCAGCAAGAAATGCCATCGCATAAAGCGGAAGGCGAAACATGTAGCCATCCATGTTGCGCGCCTTCGCTCGGTCAATTGTGGCGCGAGCCTCCCCGAAGCGCTGCAACGCCAATTGATAACCAGTCAGATTGGAGTAAGCAGGGATTTCGCCGGGGCCAAGTTCCTGCGCCTTGGCAGTCATTTCAGCGGCGGTCTCATATTGTCCCAAGGCGGCATACTCTTCGCCAAGACTGAAGTACGCTGTCGCGCTTCGCGGGTACGTCTCAATCATCTCGTGGAAAGTTCCCGCCGCCTTGTCATGCTCACCCGTCACGGCGGAATAGTAGTTCCCAGTGATCATGAGCTTCGAACGATCGTTGGCATGTTGTCTCAGTTCGAACGCCTTTGTGTAGTACTGGCTGGCGCGCCCGAGCTGGTTGAGGCTGTAGTAACCGTCGCCCACGTCGTAATACGCCATTGCAAAATTGGGATCAAGTTCAATGGCGTGTTGATCGAGATCGAGAGCTGCCTGCACCCCTTGTTCGTTGTATGCCTTCAGGGCGCTCGCATATGTGCTCAGTGCCTCGAGAGAGGGAGTCGTTGCCTCCGACAAGGGCACGTCGAACTTCTGGACGGCTGACGGCGGCTCTCCGAGTTCAGCGCGCAACTTCCTGGAAGCTCGCCCGATCGTATCGAGGACGTCTGTCTTGCCGGTCGCAGTCATTTCCTCATGGGCTACGGTCTTGCCGCTTTGGCAGTTCACCGCGTGCAGGGCCACGACGTACTTGCTGTCCGCGCTGGCAATCGAACCTGCGACATACATTTTGCTTCCTGCTCGTTGGCAAAGCTCGCGGGCTAAACCGGCAGTGAGGTTTGCATTGGCCGGAAGACCCATTTCCTTCGATATGGCACTCACCATGTCACTCGAAAGCACGTTTACGAAGGGTGATTCGGTGAGAGCCACATTCAGCGCAATCTTTAGCGTATCGTCGAACAGCGGGTCGCCCGTGTTGTTAGTGAAGTCCGCCAGGAGTACCGTGTCTGCGTCGGTGAGAGTCTGTTTTCCGCCCATCCGAGAGTAGAACTCTCGAGCGATCAGCGCAGCCATTAGCAGCGCGGCCAACCCACCGATGTACAGCCACCACTTCGTGGCGGGCATCCGCAGGGTCAACTCTCGCGGTTTCGCAACTGCGACTTTCGTGGTGGATGGTGTCGTTATCGGCGTATACGCAGCAGGCTTTTGATAAAGGCCGCTGTCGGTATCGCGCTTCAGCCTCTGCAGGTCGGCCCGCAACTCCGAGGCGTGTTGATAACGGAGGTTGCAGTCCTTCTCCAGCGCCTTTCGGATGACTGCCTCCAGGCCCGGAACGATTTGCGGATTTTGCTGACACGGTGGTGGAGGTTCATCGCGCAAAATCGCACTGCAAATTTCCCCCGGACTCGATCCCTCGAACGGGAGCGTGCCGGTTGCCATCTCGTAGAGCACGACGCCCAAGGAGAACAGGTCGGTGCGGGCATCCGGGTCTTTGGCCTTCACCTGTTCCGGCGACATGTAACTGACCGTTCCCAACATCGCTCCGGGGCTGGTCAAGTGCAGGGCGTCCGAGTCTGCAATGGTTTCCGCATCACTGCTGGACGCGGTGGTCTTGCCCGTCACCTTCGCCAGACCGAAGTCGAGTATCTTGGCGTGACCGCGCCGCGTGACGAAAACATTTCCAGGTTTGATGTCGCGATGCACGATCCCTTCGCAGTGCGCCGCGTCGAGAGCGTCCGCGATGTCAATCGCGATGGGGAGAAGCCTTTCCGTTTCAACTGGACGACCCGCGATAACGTGGCTCAGAGTTAGGCCATCGAGGAACTCCATGACCATAAAAGCGCGGCCGTCGTATTCGCCGATGTCGTAAATGGTGCAAATATTGGGATGGTTTAGCGCCGACGCGGCCCGAGCTTCGCGGCGAAAACGCTCCAGCGCCGCGGCATCGTGAGCCACGCTATCCGGCAGAAATTTCAGGGCGACGAACCGGCCGAGGCGAGTGTCCTCTGCTTTATAGACCACGCCCATGCCACCCGCCCCCAGCGGAGACTGGATTTCGTAGGGACCAAGTTTCGCGCCGGGAGTGAGGTCCATTCGTGGGCGCAATTATAGCCCGTGGAGTCACGCTGTGCGCCGGAGGCGCGGATTCCGGGTGTGTAGTCGGCAAACCTCACCTTACCGGATTAGGTGAGAGTCGCCTCGTAATCCGACAGCTGAGACCCAATGTGAGCTGCGAGCATTCCGCCGAATGTGGGCGCTACCGATTCTCTACCGGCGGGCGATCGAGTTCGTCTGCCCAATTTAGAATCACGTTGAGTTGGCGCGGCACCGAAGCTGGATCGCGCTGAATCATAAGTAAGCGCTTGCCGTCCCGGCGAGAAGGAATTGAATTGCTCTGTACGGTTAGGGTTAGGGTTGCGACTCAAGTTTGCGATCGGTTGACAGTACATACGGCAGCCATTCGCTATCCCGAAGGGGAAACTTACGGGCGGGGATTAGAGGGTCTTGCGTGGGAGGCTCGTTTCCAGCCCACCTCATTTCTTCAGTCCTGCGTCCCAGTTCAAGATCACAACGATCTGCGTCTGATTCTCCTGGCGGCGGGTGTCAATCAGGAAACGACCATCTGGTGCAATGGCGAAGGTCTGACCCGCCTGCGGCACCATCTCCGGATTTCCGCGAAACAAAATCCTGGTGGCCCCTACAGACAGTTCCGAGTCCCGGGCCGTTACCGTGGTCTCTACAACGTTGCCATCATCGTCCGTGTAGATGACTGCTCCTCCGTCCTTCCGCCACATGGGATTCCTCGATCCCCCCTTGGAGGAGATTTGCCGCTTACTCCCGGAGCCACTGAAGGGCATGACGAAGACCTGGTTGGCTCCCTGCTGTTGCGATGTGTAGGCGATCCAGCGCCCATCCGTCGAGATTGAACCGTCCGATGTATAGAAAGGTTTCTCGGCGAGGAGGCGTGGTGAGTCCTGCCCGGATGTTCCCACCACCCACAGGCTGCTCTTATCTTTGTCGCTTTGCTGGTAGAGAAGAAACTTCCCGTCGGATGTCCAAGATACCGGATATTTGGCCACCGGCGACTGCATCAACACTCTCTCGCTGGCGGAGCCCACAACCGACTTTATGTACAAATCGACATGCCCATTGCGATCTGAGGAAAATGCAATTTCTTTCCCGTCCGGCGACCACAATGGGGTAGCACTCGCGGAATCGCCGAAAGTAAATTGCGATCTGGAGTTTCGTTCCGTGTCGTAAATCCAGAGCTCATGATGGGGACGCGCATGTTCTACAACTGCTTGTTTGCCATCGGGAGACAACGACATAGTCGCGTAGCGGCCGAGATCACCTACGGTCCCAAGTTCCTTGCCGTCCTTGCTAAACCAGGTGAGACGGTTTCCAGAGTTGGAATTGGCCGGGGTGAAGCTGAGTACTCCATTCTGCGAAGCGGAAAACACGCCTAACCAGAACCCAAATTCCTCCTCGACGCCCTCTTGCACGATTGAGGGCTCCCCCGTAAGTTCCAGACGGCTCAGATCGAAAGGCTGTGCCATCAACGAGGACTCGTTCAAGTACAGAAGATAGCCGTCCGCGTAGGCGGCGTTCGAGTGGGTATTGATAAGCAACTTGCTGGTCTTACCGTCGAGCGATCCGACGTAGATTCCGTCATGAGTATGGCTAATGTCATCGTGGCTGGCAGCGAAATAAAGGAAGTGATGTCCGTCGGAAAGGAAATAAGGCCAGCGGTGACTATCGTGCAGAGAAAGGTCCACATGCGTGACAAGGGCGGGAGTACCGCCAGCCGCAGGCACTTGGTACAAGCCGCCCAGAGTGTCGGGGGCGAACAGAATAATTCCTTGACTACTCCAACTCCCGCCTCGTCCAAGATGCACATCACACACGGGTAGGACCCGGCCGTTGTCCAATGACACACGCTTCAGTTGGCGATCGGAGAAGAATCCCAACGAGCCTCCATCAGGCGACCAGAAGGGAAAGTAGCCGTATTCAGTACCGGGCACTGGAGTGGCTTGGAGCGCGTCGAGTGAGCGAACCCACAATTGCTGTTTGCCGCTGGCGTCCACCGCAACAAATGCCAACCGCTTCCCGTCAGGTGAAACCACGACAGGGCCGCCTTCTTGTCCGGCGGCGTGGAAGGTCGTTTTTTCGGGCGGATCAATCGCCCAGCGCGCGCGAGGGGCGGAGGCGGGTGCTGGCTGAAAATGTTGACGCGCAGCAACTGCTGCCGCAATTGCCAACGCCAAAGCGGCCACCCACCACGGAATATAAGCCCGCTTACCGGCCTTAACCGAAGCAGAAATAGCGCCTGTCGATCCCGACTGTGTGCCACCGGCAATCCATTGAATTTCGCTGGCCAGGTCTTTGGCGCTCTGCCAACGCTCGTCGGGATCCTTGGCCAAACATTTCTTCACGACGCGCTCCAGCGCGGGTGGAGTCAAAGGCTGCAACTGGCTGATTGGCGGAGGCTCGACCGTAAGAATCGCTGCGATCAGGCTGGCCCGGCTTGCGCCAGAAAATGCAGGTTTGCCCGTCGCCATTTCAAAGAGGACTTCGCCGAACGCGAAAATGTCTGTCCGCGCGTCTGCTTCCTTCCCTTCTACTTGCTCGGGCGCCATGTACTGGAAGGTGCCGACGATCATCCCCGCACTGGTCAGCTTCGAGTGCTCCACCGTCATTTCGGTCAGCGCCGTTGACAGCGGCGGCGGGCCCGAATGCGCTGCCAGGCCAAAGTCCAACAGCTTGGCACCCGTTTTGGTCAACATGACGTTTGCGGGCTTCAAATCGCGATGTATGATGCCCAGCTTGTGCGCCTTCCCTAGCGCGTCGGCAATCTGTGCGCCGTAACGCAGAGTCTGCTCCGGTGGCAGCGGCCCCTTCATCAGGCGCGACTCCAGCGTCTCGCCTTCCAGGAGTTCCATGACCAGAAAATCCACGCCGTCCTGATGACCGATATCGTGCAGCGTGCAGATGTGAGGGTGGGAGAGTTTCGAAACGGCCTTCGCCTCGCGCTCCAATCGTTGCTTCAGAGAAGAGTCGGATGACAGAGTGGCAGGCAGCACCTTGATCGCGACTTCGCGGTCAAGACGAGTGTCACGGGCGCGATATACCTCGCCCATGCCGCCCGCGCCGAGGGGAGACTGAATTTCATACGGACCGAGTTTCGTGCCAGAGGTGAGGGCCATGGGTCGGCGCAATTATAGCCTCTGCCCCACCGGATTGGAGTTCGTAAGCCGGTTCAGCGGATGTGAGAGGATTGTTGGTGTGTTGTCGGCAATGCGGAAGTGATCTGTACAGTTGTAAGTTCCGAGTCGCTCGTCACTCGATCACAATCCGAACTCGCCAGTTTTGCTGCGCAGAATCGGCAGACCAGATGACGCGGTGCGCTTTATCTCTTCGGGCCCGCCGTGAAGTTGGTCAACACGGGGACAGACTGGCTGATGACGAGGGACCGAATGCGGGAGTTCATGGCTTGGAAATCTGCTGCTAGGGAAGGCCGACCTTCTTGACCAGTTCGGCGAAGCGTGGATCGGAGCGGAGCGGGACGAGCCGCGCGTCGGTTTTCAAGCCGATCATCTGAAACTCCCGGTCCCGATATGCCGTGTTGAGCCAGGCGAACGCTTCGTCCTTCCTGCCCAGTTGAGAGTAATAACTGGCAATATCAACGGCGGAAGCATTGCCCGCCTTGCGTTGCTTCAGCCTAGCGTCGAGTCCGTTTTGCAGCGCCATCTTCCAGTCGCCGGTGCGAAATCCGAGGTCGAGCGCGGCGGCGAACGCGGCCTCATTGGCGCTGCCTGAGTACTGTCCGTAGAGCTTCCATTCCTCGATGACCCGGGCGTGGTCGGCCTTGCACCAGTAGCTGACCGCGAGACAGAAGTGCGCACGGGCAAAGGATGCATCGTCCCGCGCCGCACGGCTGCAGGTGGCGATGGCGTCATCGTAGCGGCCGAGGTAGTAATAGGCGAGGCCGGAATTCATCACGATCACGGGAGAGAGCGGGTCCAGCTGCAACGCGTGTTCGATCTCGGCCGCCACCTCCTGGTCGTGTCCGCCAAGCTCGGCAAGATCCTCGGCGTACCAGAGACGGCCAATCGCATCGTTTGGGTCCAGCGCCAGCGCTTTCTTGTACTCGGCCGGGCCGGCAGCAAAATCCCATTCATACTCGATCAGACTTGCGCCCATAACCGCGTGGGGATGGGCCAGGGTTGGATCGAGATCGAGCGCCTTCCGTGCCGCCGCATTCGACTTGGGATAGTCCTCACTGGAAAGACCGCCATATGAGGGCATCACGGAGTACACTTCCGCCACGCCAGTGTAGGCCAGCGCATAACCGGGGTCGAGGGCGATGGCCTGATTGAAATAGGAGAGGGAAGCCTGAAGGTCGGCGGGCGTGCGTTTGTTGAGTGCGTAGCGGCCCTTGAGATAAAGGTCGTAGGCCGCGGCGTCCTTCGTGCCCTGGCTGGCTACCTGTTGCTGCTGTGCCCCGCTCATGCCGGAGCGCAGTCGCGCAGCGATATCGGAGGCGATTCGCTCCTGCAGGCTCATGATCTCGGAACTCTTCCCGCTGTACCGCTGCCCCCAGAGTTCGTTGTTGCTGCGGACGTCGGTGAGTTCCGCGCTCACTTCAACGGTATCGCCGTGCGGCGTGATGCGGCCGCTGACCAGCGCGTCCACACCGAGATCGCTGCCGACCTTCTGAGCGTCCACGTCCTTGCCCTTGTAGCGGAAGACGGAATTGCGCGACTTCACGTTCAGGCCGGGAACGTGCGTGAGGTTGCCGATCAGCGATTCGGTCATGCCGTCGCTGACGTAGTCCATGCCGGCATTGCCGCCCGCATTGGCGAAGGGCAACACAGCAATGGAATCGATTGTCGCGTTGGAGGAGTGCCGCAGCCAGAATCCGGCGGTGGCCAGTGCGAGCGCCAAGGCCGCACCGGCAATCCACCATTTGCTGGACGGCGCCTCTGTGGCCGGCTTTGCCGGAGCGGCGGCGGGAACACGCGTGGATTCCGTGTCGCGTTTCATCCGCTGCAGGTCGGCGCGCAGCTCGGCCGCGCTCTGGTAGCGCAGGTTGCGGTCCTTTTCGAGCGCCTTGCTGATGACGTCATCCAGCCGCAGAGGCAACCCCGGGTTCAAGCGGAGCGCGGGAAGCGGGGCGCGGCTCAGAATGGCCTCAAAGATTTCCGCCGTGCTGTTGCCGAGAAACGGCAGCGTGCCGGTGGCCATCTCGTAGAGAACCGCGCCAAAGGAGAACAGGTCGGAGCGCGCGTCTAGATCCTTCGCCCGGGCCTGTTCGGGCGACATATAGGCGACGGTGCCGATGGTCGAACCTGGACTGGTCAGGTGGTCGGCGGTTTGGGCGGCGCTGCCAGCCGAGGCCGAGGACTGAGCCGCCACTTTCGCCAAGCCGAAATCGAGAATCTTGGCATGCCCGCGTTCGGTGACAAAGATGTTAGCCGGTTTGATGTCGCGATGGACGATGCCCTTGGCGTGCGCCGCGTCCAGCGCGTCGGCGATCTCGATTGCGAGCCCGAGGAGCACATCGGTCTCGATGGGTTTGCCGTCGATGCGATGCCTCAGCGTCATGCCGTCGAGAAACTCCATGACGATGAAGGGATGGCCATTCTCCTGCCCAATCTCATGAATCGTGCAGATATTTGGATGATTGAGCGCAGAGGCGGCTTGCGCCTCGCGTTGGAACCGCGCCAGAGCCGGAGCGTCTTTGACGACGTCATCGGGCAGGAATTTCAGGGCGACAAAGCGGTGGAGGGTTACATCCTCGGCCTTGTAGACCACGCCCATCCCGCCCCCGCCAAGCTTCTCGATGATGCGGTAGTGCGAAATCGTCTGGCCGATCACTAATGGATGCCTCGCTGTCGGGTCGCTTCATCTTACGGACGCAGTGGTAGCCCGTCAACGAATCGCGCCTCTGGCCCGAGCGTACGGAGCGCGTCGCCCTGCCTCATAACATTGGATAGGAGAGACGATAGCTCCTGAATTGTTTGAATGCTAAGTCTAGTGAGGAGCGCGTGGTGTACAAAAGGCTGAACTCAACGAATGTCGATTCAGAGAACAACCACGGAGGCTCCTCAAGGGACATTATGTATTACATCGGGCTGGATGTTCACAAGAAGACGATCAGCTACTGCGTCAAGGATGCGAGCGGGCAGGTGCACCAGGAAGGCAAGGTTGGGGCAACGCGCTGGGAACTAGACTGCTGGATCAAGACTCTTCCACAGCCACGGACGATGGCCATGGAGGCAACGATTTTCACCGGCTGGATCTACGATCATCTACTGCCGCATGCGGAACAAGTGAAGGTGGCGCATCCGCTGATGCTGCGCGCCATCGCAGCGGCGAAAAAGAAGAACGATCAGATTGATGCCAGCAAGATCGCCGACTGCCTGCGCTGCGACTTCTTGCCAGAGTGCCACATGGCATCGACCCAGATTCGCGATCGACGCCGAACCCTGCGCTATCGACACCTGCTGGTGCGGCAGATGGTGCAGATGAAGAATCGGATCTCGGGTCTGCTGATGGAAACCGGAGTGAGCTACAACAAGCAGCGGCTGCACAAAGTAGGCTACTTCCGCGAGCTGCTCTCGAACAACGAGGACGTGCATGAGAGTATCCGTCCTCTACTGAAGCTTAGCCGGGACACCGTCGTACGACTGCAGAAAACGGAATACGCTGTGGTCAGTTCACTGCAGCGGGATCCTTTGCTGGCCGATAGAATCAAACGGCTCAGGACGGTTCCTGGAGTAGGGCCCATCACAGCGCTGACCTGGGCACTGGAGATCGGGGATATTTCGCGCTTCCGATCGATCCGACAAGCCATCAGTTATTGCGGGCTCTGCGGTGAGGAAAAGAGCTCAGCCGACAAAGTGATGCGCACACCGCTTTCCAAACAGCGCAACAAGCATATCCAACGGGTGCTGGTGGAGGCCGCGAAGTTGGCGCCCAGACAGGACCACGATCTCGCCCTGGTCTATGAAACAGAAAAGCAGAAAGGGAATGCCAATCGCGCGACGCTGGCCGTAGCTCGGAAGATGGTCGCGTATCTGCTCGCCGTGGATCGGGGAGAACGGGACTTCGTGCCGGCAGAACATTACCAGAGAGCGGCGGCCTAGAAACCGCTGCCTGGGGAAGAAAATAAAGGGATCACACAGCGCGCAGGCTGCCAGGTCCTGCCATTTGCCGACTGAGCGACGGAGATCAAACTTCCGAGGCTCTCTTCGAATTGTTTCAGGACTGGCAGAGAACACAGACTCAATCTTCTGTGACGGCCCCCAGGGGCCCGAGACAGCGAATGGATGTCCGGTTCTGCGAAGGCAGGAACCACCGCCGAGAGGCACAATTGCGGGCTGCGAATGCTGGCGAATGCGGATGTGCGCGCTCCTCCGAAGCGCGCGTCAGGAGGACTGCGTTTCTCCTTGACAAAGACTTACATGGAGGTCGGCAAACCAGAAGTTGACTTGCGGATGGCCCGTCAGCCACGGACTACCTGGCAAGGCAATATTCCGGCTTGACGTCTACCTGCATTGTTCTCGAGAGTACGATACCGCAACCACAACGAATCGGAAGGATCATTGCTAGGACCGTAGACTGTAACCTCTACCTGCCCTGTAGCTGCGCCAGCCAGTTCTGGATTACGTTCAACGGTAGCCTGCCTTTGCCCGCATCGCCGGTAGTGATTTGCAGGAATCGCTGCCCGTCGGCAGTGACCGAGTATTGCTGGCCGGCAGTGTTAGGAGAGAGATTGTTGACGTTGTACAGAGTGTGCTGAGCGCCGACTTCGAAACTCGGCCCGTGGCCATCGACATCCGCGGCAAATGTGCCGGCGCTGCCCATTTTCAGAAAGAAAATTTCCTTTCCATCGCGGCGCCAGCGCGGCAAAACGCCGCCGCCGTTGGAAACCTGCCACTTGGCGCCGGTCCAGGGAAACGGAGCCACATACACTTCCAACAAGCCAGAGTCATCGGAGGAATAGGCCACCCAGCGGCCATCGGGAGAAAACTGCGCGTACTGCTGATTTCCCGGCGCTGCGATGTAGGGATGGGGCTTGCGATCTCCGAATAGAGGAAGAACCCAGATCTTTGCGCCGTTGCCGACCGAAGCCGTTCCGTTCACGTAGAGGAGGTAACGACCGTCGGGCGACCAATCGCACAAGCTGTCCTGCATTCCGCCATCTCTAAGATCCAGTAGCTTCTTTTCCTCTCCGGACCCATCGGCAGCTTTGGACCAGATGGCCTGCATGCCTATTACGCTGGTGGCGCCTGCCATGTAAGCGATCTGGGTTCCATCGCGCGACCAGATGGGGCTCAGGACTTGGTCGCTGCCGAATGTCAAGCGGGTGCGGGTGTTGTGCTGGATGTCATAAATCCAGATGTTGGATCCCCGTACACCAATCGAAGCCGCAGCTTTTTTGCCGTCGGGCGAAAGTTCGACCTGGTTATAGTCGTCAGGCTCGCCAAGATGGCCGGTCCCATTCCCGTGAATATCGAGCCACGTCAGTTGCAGGAGCCCGGCAGCCGAACCGGGCTGATAAACCATGGTTCCATGGTCCGAAGCGGTAAAAGTTCCGCGCCACACCGAGCTGTCGACCTGCACATCGTCATTCAAGACAGTGGCGTGGCCTTTCAGCTCGCCAGTAGAAGGATCGAACGGCTGCGCCATCAATGCGTTTTGCCGCACGAAGAGCAGATACCCGGAGGCATACAGCGCATTGGATGGCGTCAACACAACCATCTTGTTCTGCTTGCCATCGACTGACGCCCAGAAGACGGCGGTGTCGCCAGTGGCAGGGGCGGCGTGGTTGGCCGCGAGATAAAGAAAGTGCTTTCCATCGGGCAGGAAAGTGGGCCAGCGGTGAGTGGTGTACTTTTCCGTTAGCTTCGTGACCGCGACCGGTGTTCCACCTGCGGCGGAAACCTGATCGATCGGCGAGGCAAACAGCGGCGAGAACAGGATCGTCCCGCTGCGGGCCCAGGATGCGCCGCGTCCCACGGGCGCATCGCAGATGATGATGGCTGGCCCGCCGCTAATGTCCATGCGCTTGACCTTGCCTTCGGCAAAAAATCCGATGGATCGGCTGTCAGGCGACCAGAAAGGAAAGGTCGCGTTGTCAGTTCCGGAGATTGGCTGCGGAGTCAGATTGTCCATTGACCGCAAGAAAAGCTGCTGCTTGCCCTGCGCGTGAGCGGAGAAAACGAGGCGCGTGCCGTCCGGTGAGATCACGGGAGGGCCGGCGTTGTCGCCAACGAAATCGAAATCCCACTTGTCGGAGGAGGCGATCTGCGTGCGCACGAGCGGCTTGGGCTCGCGTGCGGCAAAATGAAAGATCGCCAGAGTAATCGCTACAGCTAAGGCCGCTGCCGTGACTGCCCACGCCCGCCATGGCAACGAAGGATTCGTCACTGCTGCTGCCGCTGGAGCATTGAGCTGCGGGAGATTCTTCCCAATCCACTTCAGTTCCAGGCGAACGTCATGCGCACTCTGAAAACGTCCTTCCGGATCTTTTGCCAGCAGCGTCTCCACCACATGCTCGAATGCTGCGGGCATCAGCGGTTGGGTCACGCGCATCGGCTCCGGGTCTTTTTCCAGAATCGCACTCGCCACGCTAATCTGGCTTTTGCCTTCGAACGGCCGTTTCCCTGTTGCCATTTCATAGAGGACGGCACCCAGCGCAAAGAGGTCGGAGCGTGCATCCGCTTCTTTGCCCTCGATCTGTTCCGGTGCCATGTATTGGATCGTCCCAATCACGGTTCCGACGTTTGTCAGCGGTGAGAGCGGTGTGGCATTGCTTATCGTCTTTGCGGCAGAAAGCAATGGCGCACTCGCGCTCTGCGACCCTGGAGTGGTTGTAGCCGACTTGGCCAGCCCGAAATCCATCAGCTTGGCGCCGCCTTTTGTCAGCATGATGTTCCCGGGCTTGAGATCGCGATGAACAATTCCAACTTGCTGCGCGGCTTCGAGCGCCTCGCATACTTCAATTCCCACCCTGAGCGCTTCTTTGAGCGGCAAAGGCACATTGCGCAAACGTTCAGCGAGCGTTTCGCCGTCCAGATACTCCATTACCAGGAAGTCGACGCCGTCCTGATGCCCGACGTCATGCAGAGTGCATATGCGGGGATGATTGAGCGAAGAAATCGAACGAGCCTCCCGCTCAAAGCGCTGCTTTAGATCAAGATTCGAAGACAGATGATGCGGCAGAACCTTGATCGCGACCGTCCGTTCAAGCCGGGTGTCGCGTGCGCGGTAGACTTCGCCCATACCGCCCGCACCCAGAGGGGACTGGATTTCGTAGGGACCAAGTTTGGTGCCAGAGGTGAGTGCCATGCTCGCGCCAATTATAGCGTGCGTGCAAGATGGAGAGGATGTGCCCTCATTCTGTCCGATTGGTCGGCAATGGGGAAGTTGAGATTCCACCTGTGGTTCGCCGCTACGGCAAACTGGGCACGGGGCACGTCGTTTACATGTGAACGACGTGCCGCGCTGCGTGTCGACAAGAATAGCTCTTGCGCACTACAGATAATTCAACGCACTGGGCCTCGATTGCCTCGGCATCGGTCAGCTTGACTATGCGGACGGGAAGTTTTTCGAGTTCCGCCAGTTTCGCCGCTCTGAGGCGACGTGCCCCGGCCACAACCTCGTACTTGCTTTCTTCCAGTTCGCGTACCAGAAGAGGGGCCAGAATCCCTTGCGTCTTAAAGCTGGCCGCCAGCTCTTCAAGGCTCTTTTCATCAAATCGCTTGCGGGGATTGGTGGCCGACTCGGCAAGCGCGGTGATGGGAACGCTGCGATATTCATGGTTGTTGACTGCATTTTGCGTACTCGGCATAATCTTTTCTCCTCTCATGTGTCTTTGGTTAGGTTTTTCGTGGACTCAGCGCACACGTCGGGCCTAAGAACCAAACGGTGCAAGGGTTGGCGGGTTATGCGGCTGCCGCGAGTGCCGCTGGCTCGGGGGCAATGCCCCCGAGGATCACGGCAGCGGTTTGTTGAACGGCTTCCAAGCTCTCGCGCAGGAGACTGGCGTCTCCGTGCCAAAGCTGGATGTAGTCCTGGGATGAAGTTCCGTTCTGAAGCCCGACAGATTGGCAGACCACAAAGGCCACGGCTTCGGCCTCGGTCTCGCGGACTTGTTTCGTGGTCAGGGTGCGGCGGTCGCCACGATGCAACATTTCGTGAGCAATCTCATGCACGAGAGTGGAGAACTCCTCGGCTGGCTGCATCCCTGAAAGCAGCGTGATCTTCCCGCCATATGAGAGACCTTTCGCGGGAGCAATTCTCTCGGAGAAACTAATCTCGACGCTCTGCGTTTCCACGAACTTGAACAGGCGTTCGCGGTATCCGCTCACATCGCCATTGACTTCGGTCAGAGCAGGAAGGTCTTTGCCCTCCGTCTGGGTAACGTCGAAAACGTAGACGGCCCGGAATCCGTACAGCGTCCGCTGACCCTCCGTGGTTGCGTCTTCACTCGGCTCGTCGGTCGCTACATCCTTCGTGCTTCGTTTTCCGACCATCGGGGCGAGAATGAAAATGCCTTTTTCTCCCCGTTTAACGAAGCGGCCAAGCGAGTTCCATGT